>Ga0214919_10000835_pt1 | contig 52247 bp, 46 predicted proteins | sample LL1503_MetaG_FD_177994 | JGI IMG/M metagenome (GOLD analysis project Ga0214919, IMG submission 177994) | Freshwater microbial communities from Lake Lanier, Atlanta, Georgia, United States - LL-1503 | ecosystem: Environmental > Aquatic > Freshwater > Lake | place: USA: Georgia | collected...
ACCCATTGTATTACGCCTTGGAATAGTTATGAATTTTAACAATGTATTTTTAAAATCCTTTAGAGTTTTACTTTTACCATTTGCACTTATCTATGGTTGGATTGTTTTTGTAAGGAATTGGATGTATACTAAGCAGTATCTCAAATCAACTTCATTTAATGTTCCCCTTATTTGTATTGGTAATTTATCTATGGGAGGTACGGGTAAATCGCCGATGGTAGAACATCTGCTTTCTATATTATCCGAAGAATATAAAATAGCTACTTTAAGTAGAGGGTATAAAAGAAAAACAAAAGGTTATGCTTTAGCGAATGAAGCTTCTACCGCATTAGAAATTGGAGATGAACCCATGCAGTTTCATTTAAAATTTCCAAATGTAGCCGTATCAGTAGGAGAGCGACGCATTGAAGCAGTAGCTCAGTTAATTCAAGATGTACCAAAAGTGGAAGCCATAATTTTAGACGATGCTTTTCAACATAGAGAAATAAATGCGGGATTTAATATTTTACTTACTGAGTATGACAATTTGTTTTGTGACGATTTTTTTATTCCCACAGGAGATTTAAGAGACGATAGGAAATCGGCTGAAAGAGCAGATATAATAATTGTTACAAAATGTCCCGCAAATTTAAGCTTGGAAGAAAAAGAAGAAATAACTGAAAAAATAGATCCTGCTTTACACCAGAGTTTATTTTTTACAACTATTGTTTATGGAACACCTTATCATATTTATAATCCTTCCGATCAATGGGTATTAACTTTGAGAGATGAAGTATTATTGGTTTGCGGGATTGCCAACCCCTTACCATTAAAAAATTATTTACACGAAAATACCAATACGTATTATCAATTAAGCTATAACGATCATCATATTTTCTCTATTGAAGACTTACAAGAAATAAAAGAAAAATTAGATGATATTAAATCAAAAAGCAAACTAATATTAACAACAGAAAAAGATGCTGTAAGACTGGTAAAATATACGGAAGAGCTTCATGACCTTCCATTATATGTTTTACCTATTAAGCCAAAATTTTTATTTGAAGCGGAGAATATTTTTAATGAATTAGTTAAAAATTATGTTGCACAATTTTACAAAAAAATAAATGGGAACTAGAAAGAACGACAAAAAAACAAAAAAGACAAAAACCACTAAGCATACACATATAGTTACCTCTTATAAGGGGGTACTTGATATTGCAAAATCGGGAATGGGATTTGTGATGGTAGCTGGTTTGGATAACGATATATTGGTTTATCCAAACGATTTTAACACGGCCTTGAAAGGCGATGAAGTAAGTGTTAAGATCACAAAAATTAGACAATCTTCAGGTAAGAAAGAAGGCAAAATACTAGAAGTACTTAAAAGAAAACAAGTTTCTTTTGCTGGCACAATGCAGGTAAAAGAAAAAATTGCATTTTTTATACCAAGTACAGTAACCCCTATGCCTGATATTTTTATTCCAATGGGGAAATTAAATGGAGCAAAGGATAAAGACAGGGTTATAGTTCAATTAACAAAATGGGAAAAGACTTCTAGAAAACCAGAAGGGGAAGTTTTAAGAATATTTACTCCAGAACAGGAGAATGATTTAGCCATGCAGTCAATTGTGGCGGAAGCTGGTTTTTCATTATCCTTTAGTGATGAAGTAAATGCCTTCGCAAGATCCTTATCTGATAAAATAGATGCTGCAGAATTAGGAAAAAGGAAAGACTATAGAAAAGTACTCACATTTACCATTGACCCAGCAGATGCCAAGGATTTCGATGATGCAATATCTTATCAAAAATTACCCAATGGCCATTTAGAAATAGGAGTGCATATTGCCGACGTGAGTCATTTTGTACAACCAGGAACTGCAGTGGACAAAGAAGCCTATGAAAGAGCTACATCGGTGTATTTACCAGACAGAGTGTATCCAATGCTTCCTGAACGTATATCCAATGAACTATGTTCATTAAGACCCAATGAAGACAAACTTACTTTCTCCGCCTGTTTTGAAGTAGATGCACAGGGCAAAATAGTGAATACCTGGTTTGGAAAAACCATTATACATTCTGATAGAAGATTTACTTACGAGCAAGTACAAGAAATTATTGATACTAAAATAGGGGACCATTCCAATGAAATTTTATGGTTATTAGACTGGACACAAAAATTAAGAAAAGCCAGGTTTGATAATGGGGCAATTAATTTTTCTTCACAAGAAGTCCGCTTTACGTTAGATGAAAAAGGAAAGCCTACTGGTATTTCTATTAAAGAAAGTAAAGAGTCGCATCAGTTAATTGAGGAGTTAATGTTAAAAGCGAATCAATTGATTGCACAAAAAATGGGGCAGGTTAAAATTAAAAAAGAAACACTGCCTTTCCCTTATCGTGTGCATGATCAACCCAATGAAGAAAAATTATCTCCCTTTATAGTTTTTGCAAAAAAGCATGGATATGCTTTTGATATTTCTACACCTACGCAAATTGCACATAGTTTTAATGCTTTAATGATAGCTGCCAAGGGGAAACCTGAGCAACATGTACTAGAACAACTTGGAATTAGAACCATGGCAAAAGCTGTTTATACTAGTGAAAATATTGGTCATTATGGTTTAGGTTTTGAATACTATTGTCATTTTACTTCACCCATTAGAAGGTATCCCGATATTTTAGTACACCGCATAGTACAATCGGTTTTAGTAGAGCGTCCAATTAATGATGCAGAATTAGAACAAAAATGTGTGCACTGCAGTGAAAGAGAACGTGCCGCCATGGAATCGGAGAGAGCTGCTAATAAATACAAGCAAGTTGAATTTATGCGAGATTATTTAGGACATAGTTTTGAAGGCATTATTAGTGGTGTATCAAGCTTTGGATTCTGGGTTGAAACTATTGAACATAAATGTGAGGGACTAGTGAGTGTAGTTTCATTATCTAAATTCGACGACTTTAGATTAGTGGAATCGGATTATGCCTTAGTGGGTATGAGATCGGGCCGCAAATTTAATATGGGCGATAAAGTCACTATTAAAGTAGTAGCTGCTAGTTTAGAAAAAAGACAATTAGATTATGAATGGGATCAAACAAAATAATTTTATAAAGAGTTAGTATTTTATTTATTTCTAATAGTAATTATAATAACTCTTAATGCTTCCGAAATAACTCTTATATTTCTTTAGTGATTTCTTCGAATATAATGCCTTCTTCTTTTAAACTTTTTAAAATAGGTTTATAAATAGATGGGTGAGTAGGAATATGTAGTCCAGTGATTTTAATTTCTCCTTTTAAATAAGCACAAACGCCCATAGCTAGTGGCAAACCAACAGTGGTGGCCATGGCGGTTTCTGTTGCATTTTTTCCTTTTTGTACTAGAGAGCTTTGCACTAAATATTTTTTAGCATCTAATAAGTATTCGATTTCGTGCATCATCACAACCATATCTTTATCAGTTAAATCTAATTTCCATTTATTTTCAAGTATCCATTGTACAATATCGGCATTGCTCTTATATTGAGCAGGAATAGGAGTTTCGCTATTAAATCCTATATAATCAAATTGGTTTTTAATAATATCATTGCTTAAGAAAGTAGCATATTTATTTTCTATTTGATGTTTTTGCAAATGGTTTTGTATCCAATCTTTGATACTTGTATTTTCTTTTAATTTAATATTAGATTCATCTGTTAAACCTAATTGCACAATGGCATTCCATCCCAGAAAAAAATGGGAATGTCTTAAGGTAGTTCTAATAAAATTTTGAACCTTATCTAAACTATAGGTATTAATGTATGAAAGAGAATTTCTATTGGGATAATAAGACAACTTGCCAATACCTGGAATCTCCACACTTGGTGCATTTTCAAATAATTTATCATAGCTAAGTTTTTTTTCTTGGCCTTGTTCTAAATACAAGGCACCAGATTTTCCAGCAAGTATAATATTGTTGGCGTTCCAGCTAATTTTATAATGCCAAGGGTTGTTGTCGCTTTCAGGAGCAATTAAGCCACCACAATGCGATTTAAAGCCAGTAATTTTTCCTCCTTTGTCTTGAATGGAATGAATAAGTTCCATTGCGCTCATATGGTCAATACCAGGATCTAAGCCCATTTCACATAAAACTAAAATTTGCTTCTGTTCAATAGCAGCAGCTATTGATTTCATATTATCATCCACATAAGAGGCTGTAAAAAGCGGTTTGCCATAATGTACACAATCCTGGGCCACTAAAAAATGTAAATTAGGGGGTAGCATAGAAATTACTACAGTGGCTTTTTTGATCAATGCTGCCCTGTTTTCTTTACTTTCAATATCAATTCCTACAGCATGTCCATTTGGGGCATTATTCCACTTAGTATTTGCTAAGGAAGCGTTTCCATCAGCTAAGACAATATACCAGTTATTTTCAACTGCTTTGGTTTGTAAAAACTGTATTAAAACAGTGGCTGATTTGCCGGCTCCAATTATAAGAATTTCAGGGTTCATTTTAGCACGTATAAGTCATTAAAAATCTGAACTTTAAAGTTAGTAATTCTTACCCACAACTGTGGATAAAAGAACGGAAAATTTAAGGGCTAAAAATAGTAAAAAAGGCCTTGAAAAGCTAACTTCGTTTACACTCAAAATGGGTTAAAAAAATACCCATTTTTAGTTTAAAGAAATAAATATTATGGAAGATAATTTCAATGAAAATTTAGGAGCTGAAGCCACCCAAGATAACGACCGTGTCATAAAGGTGAATATCGAAGAGCAAATGAAAACCTCTTATATCGATTATTCTATGTCGGTAATAGTAGGTCGTGCATTACCTGATGTAAGAGATGGTTTTAAACCGGTTCACCGCAGAGTTTTATATGCGATGAGTGAATTGGGTAACAATAGTAATAAAGCATATAAAAAATCGGCTCGTATTGTGGGGGAAGTAATGGGTAAGTTTCACCCACACGGTGATACTGCCATTTATGATACATTAGTTCGTATGGCGCAAGAGTGGACTATGCGTTACACTTTAGTTGATGGTCAGGGTAACTTTGGTAACCAAGATGGTGACCCACCAGCTGCAATGCGTTATACAGAAGCAAGATTACAGAAGATTTCTGAAGCCATGTTAGACGATTTGGAAAAAGACACTGTCGATTTTCAATTAAACTTTGACGACAGTTTATCTGAGCCTTCTGTTCTACCAACACGTATTCCTCAATTATTAGTAAATGGTTCTTCAGGTATTGCAGTAGGTATGGCCACCAACATGCTTCCACATAATTTAGGTGAAGTAGTGGATGGTTGTATTGCCTATATTGAAAATAGAGACATTACCATTGAGGAATTAATTCAATTTGTGAAAGCTCCCGATTTTCCTACAGGGGGTGTGATTTATGGAATGGAAGGTGTTAAGCAGGGTTTAATGACGGGGCGTGGCAGAGTAGTGCTTCGTGGAAAATGTAATGTTGAAACTAAAGCGAATGGTCGTGAATTAATTGTTATAAGTGAAATTCCTTATCAAGTTAATAGAGATAATTTAACTGATCGAATTGGGCAATTAGTTGTAGATAAAACTATTGATGGTATCACGCATGTGAACAACGAAAGTAATAAACGAGAAGGAACACGTATCGTCATTGAACTACGCAAGGATGCAGTTGCGCAAGTAATCATCAATCAATTATTTAAATATACAGAATTACAAACAAGCTATGGTATTAACAATGTAGCCTTAAGTAAAGGCCGTCCTAAAATTTTAAACTTACGCGATTTAATTAGTGAGTTTATTGAATTTAGAATGGAAGTGGTTATTCGTCGTGCCAAATATGAATTAAATAAAGCACAAGAACGTGCGCATATATTAGAGGGTTATTTAATTGCCTTAGATCATTTAGATGAAGTTATTCGTTTAATTCGTAGTTCTGCTAACCCAGATGCAGCAAAGGAAAGTTTAATGAATGCTGGTTGGGGTATTTCTGATATTCAAGCGAAAGCTATATTAGAATTGAGATTGCAACGTTTAACGGGAATGGAGCGTGAAAAAATTAAGGAAGAGTTTGAACATTTAATGCAAATTATAAAATCCTTAAATGAATTATTAGGTAGTGAGCATTTACGTTATGAATTAATCAAAACTGAATTATTAGAAGTAAAAGAAAAATTTGGTGATGCCCGTAAGACTGAGATTCAATATTTAGCCGATGAAATGAAATTGGAAGATTTAATTGAAGAAGAAGATGTAGTTATTACTATTTCACATTTAGGTTATATCAAAAGAACAGCAGTTTCTGAATACCGTCAACAAAAAAGAGGTGGCCGCGGTGCAATGGGAACCAAAACAAGAGAAGAAGATTATGTAGAACATTTATTTATAGCTTCTACACATGATACCATGTTGTTTTTTACTGAAAAAGGAAGATGTTTCTGGTTGCGTGTGTATGAAATTCCAGAAGGCGAAAAAACAAGCAAAGGTAGAGCAGTTCAGAACTTAATTCAAATTCCGCCGGATGATAAAGTAAAAGCTATTATAGAAGTACGTAAGTTGGATGACAAAGAATATGTGCAAAATCATTTTATCATTTTGTGTACTAAGCGTGGTATTATTAAGAAAACTTGTTTGGAAGATTTCAGTCGTCCAAGAGTAAGTGGTGTAAATGCAATTACAATTAATGAAGGCGATGAATTATTAGCAGCGCGTTTAACCGATGGTAACAATGAAGTAATGATGGCGGTGAAATCGGGTAGGGCTATTCGTTTCCCTGAAGAAAAAGTGCGTCCAACAGGTCGCGGAGCTATTGGAGTTGCAGGTATTGAGGTAGACAATCAAAATGATGAGGTAGTAGGTTTAGTATGTGTTAATAAAGACGATAAAGACCGTACCATACTTGTAGTTAGTCAACAAGGTTTTGGAAAAAGAACCGCCATTGAAGAATATAGAATTACTAATCGTGGTGGAAAGGGTGTTAAAACTATTAATGTTACAGAGAAAACCGGTAGTCTAGTGGGCTTAATGGATGTACTAGAAAAAGAAGATTTAATTATTACTTGTAAATCGGGAGTAACCATTAGAACTAAGATTTCTGATATTCGTGAAGCGGGACGTGCAACACAAGGAGTTACTTTAATTCGTTTAGATGAGGGTGATGAAATAGCTGCTACTTCTAAAATTGAAGAACAGGAAGAATCTGCTTCAGATATACAAGAGGGATCTGCGCCAAAAGTAATTTCTGATGAAACTGAAAATACAGATAATACAGAAAAACCGGCAGTAGAATAAAAACCAATCAACACAAATTCATAAACTGAATAGAATTTAAACTATAACTTTAGCAGGAATAATTCATAAAAAAATAGCACTATGAAAAAATTAATGGGAGTTTTAACAATTTTATTAGCAATGCAAACTTTGCAGGCGCAAGATTTTGAAAAAGTAAAAACAGATCTTCTTATTGGTAAAACCGACGATGCAAAAGCCGATTATGATAAAATAATCACAAAAAAAGCAAGTTTAGTAGGGACTGCCCAAGCTTATTATTGGAAGTCAAAAATTTATAGTGCTTATCATAAGGATGCTATTAAAAATCCAAATGCTTACAATGAAGTTAAATTAGCACTTGATGAATATATAAAGGCTGATGCTAGTTTACAAATTGCCAAAGACAATGGACAAGAACCATTCTTTGATGTTTATATTAGAAGTTTTAAAGGTGGGGTAGATAGTTTCAATACAAAAAATTGGAAGGGAGCAGCTGCTCATTTTATTAATGCTGTCAAGTACTCTGATATTATATTTGCACAAGGTTGGGCTTCTTCAAAGCAAAAATTTGATACTACTGCCATTATTTATGCAGGTTACTCAAATCAAAATGCAGGTAATATAGATGAAACTTTAGTTTATTATAAAAGATTAGTAGATAATAAAGTAGCCACACCAGAATTAGCAGACGTATACAGATACTTATTAGTGCAACTAACCAATAAAAAAGACAAAGTAGAATTTGATAAATATATGGCAATGTCTACTGCTGCTTATCCAAATGAAAGCTGGGTAGAATATGGTACCGACTATATAGACAAGAACTTAACTATTGAAGAGAAAGTGGCTATGTTTGATAAATTAGTGGCAGGAGGTTCAATATCTGAATTAGAGTGTCAAATGTTTGGCGATATGTTTATGTCTGGGAAAAGTTCAGAAGGCGTAAGCCAAGAAAATGTAGATAAATACATTGCTAAAGCAGCCGAAGCTTATAAAAAGGCTTACTCAATGAATAATAAGAATTTTGCAGCTGCATTTAACGCAGGTATTAGCTATTATAATCAGTTCACAGTTCTAGACGAGAAAGTTGCTGAAAATATTAAGGCATTGCAAACAATAAACTCAAACAAACCAGCTGCACCCAAGGATCCTAAAAAGAAAGCTGTCTTTGACGCATTTTATAAAGCAAAACTTGATTCTGTAAGAAAAATTAATGCAAGTTTGGATGCACCTATTAAAGAAAAAGTAGATGCAGCCATTGAGTGGATAGATAAAGCATATAATGTTATTAAAGACAAAGAAAAATTAGAAAGAGGCGAAAGAAATGTAGCTTCTAGATCTGTCGATTTTTTAGCGACTTTATATGCTTACAAAAGAGATAAAGCCAGAGGCAAGGATCAAAAAGCTTCTGATGAATTTGATGCAAAATTTAATATCTACGATAAATTACATGACAAATACCAATAGGTAGGTAGATGTTAATAATATAATGGATAAAGTAACCCTCGAGAAATTGGGGGTTTACTTAGAATAATCTATTTAACATAATGTTAATTATAAGCATATAATATGAGTTTAAATGGTTCAATCATCTGTAAATCAATTGAATTGGATGTAGTAAGTTAGCCTCTTAGCATTCATGTCTTAATTAATTCGAGTTATTATTCGGTATAAATTAGTATTTTGTATAACTATATTTTATCTAATCATATCTAATTATAAATAACATGGCAAAGAATTTAAGTCGTAGGAAATTTATTCAAAATGCAGGTTTATCCTCTATTGCTTTTGGACTTTCTCCACAATTTATAAAAGCTCAAGGAAGTGCTAAAATGGATAAAGTCCGTATAGGAATTATAGGTACTGGTTTTAGAGGCCAAAGCCATCTAGAAATGCTTTGCCAACGTACAGATACCGTTATTGTCTCTTTTGCCGATCCAGACCCTAGAATGTTAGCCGATGCTCAAAAGATACTCAAGAACGCAGGCAGACCAGCCGCTGTAGAGTTTAAAAATGGCAATGAAGACTACAAAAACCTTTTACAAAGACATGATATTGATGCAGTTATTATTGCTACCCCTTGGGAATGGCATATTCCTCAGGCATTAGAAGCTATTAAAAATGGGGTAATTCCTGGTGTAGAAGTTTGTGGGGCCATTAAGCTTTCCGATTGTTGGGATATAGTAAATGCTAGTGAAAAGTCAGGCATTCCGGTTATGTGTTTAGAGAATGTTTGTTACCGTAGAGATGTGTTAGCTGTCTACAATATGGTCAAAAAAGGCCTATTTGGTGAATTATTGCACTTACAAGGTGGTTATGAACATGATTTAAGAGGTGTGAAATTTAATAGCCCTAATTCTGCTGATAGTGCTTCTGGTGTTGAATTTGGTGCTGGTAAAGGCTTTAGTGAGGCTGCTTGGCGTACCAACCACTCCTTATATAGAAATGGTGAGCTATATCCAACCCATGGTTTAGGCCCTATAGCCATGATGACCGATATAAATAGAGGCAATCTTTTAACTAGGTTATCATCGGTTGCAACTAAGTCAAGAGGTTTACATAAATATATAGTTGAGCACCCCAAAGGTGGTGAAAATCACCCAAATGCGAAATTAAAATTTAAGTTGGGAGATGTAGTAACAACCACTTTACAAACCGCAAATGGGGAGACAATGTTACTTACCCACGATACCAATTCACCCCGTCCTTATAATTTAGGTTTTAGGGTTCAAGGGGTTCAGGGTTTATGGCAGGATTTCCATTCTGGAGAATTCTCAGCGGGACATATATATATAGAAGGCCTTTCGCCCAAGGCACACCAATGGGAAAACCCAGAAGCCTACTTAAAGCAACACGATCATCCATTATGGAAGAAATTTGAAAAAGATGCTGAAGGTGCTGGACATGGCGGTATGGACTTTTTTGTAGACAATGCCTTTGTAGAGTGTATTAAAAGAAAGGTTCCTTTTCAATTAGATGTATATGATTTAGCAACTTGGTACGCCATCACTCCACTTTCTGAAAAATCAATTGCTGAAAATGGACAGATGCAATTAATACCAGACTTCACAAGAGGCAAATGGAAAAACAGAAAGAATGATTTTGCAATGAATGAAGATTATTAATCGTTAAAAATTACAAGTATAATTTTAATCAGACCCCTACTCTATTAAATTTAGTTTTATTAAATATAAAAATATGATTCGACCTTCTTCCCTACTATCTTTTGTAAGCATTTGCTTATTTTCTTATTCAGCACAAGCACAGTTTGACCCTGCTGTTCAAAAAGCCAAAGAAGAAGTAAAAAATATTTTGAACAATGCTTATGAGCAGGATAAAAAAACGACTAGACAGTTATGGGATTTTGCTGAAGTAGGTTTTAAAGAATCTAAAAGTGCTGCTTTACACGTGCAACATTTACAAGAAGCAGGATTTAATGTAACCACTGGTGTGGGAGACATGCCAACAGCTTTTATGGCAAGTTATGGTTCAGGTAAACCTATTATTGGAATTTTAGCTGAGTACGATGCCCTTCCAGGATTAGCTCAAGAAGGAGGCAACTCAGAGAAAGTAATTATTGCTGGTAAAAATGCAGGACATGGTTGTGGTCATGATATTTTTGGAACTGCATCTGTTTCTGCAGGTATTGCTATAAAAAAATTAATAGAGTCAGGAAAAATTAAAGGAACTATTCGAGTATATGGTAGCCCTGCAGAAGAAGGTGGTGGTGGAAAAGTATATTTAGTAAGATCTGGTGTGATGGATGATTTAGATGTAGCCATTCATTGGCATCCTGGAAATAAAAATGAAGTGACCATGAAAAGTGCTTTAGCTTATAAATCGGCTAAATTTAGATTTTATGGTATATCGGCGCATGCGGCGGCTTCTCCAGAACAAGGCCGTTCTGCATTAGATGCAGTGGAAGCAATGGATAATATGGTAAATATGATGCGTGAACATATTGCTCAAGAAACAAGAATACATTATGTTATTACTAGTGGTGGTAAGGCACCCAATGTGGTACCAGATTTCGCAGAAGTATTTTATTATATCCGTCATCCTAAGAGAGATAAAGTTGTTGAAATATTTAATAGAGTAACGAAGGCTGCAGAAGGAGCTGCTATAGGTACAGGCACTACCATGAAATATGAAGTTATTGATGGCACCCACGATTTATTATTGAATAAAACCTTGGCCGATGTAATGCAATTAAATTTAGAATCAGTTGGGGGTATTGCTTATACTGAAGATGAAAAAGTATTTGCAAAAAATTTACAGAAAAGTTTTTTAGGGACTATTCCACCTATTGAAGATGCACAAAAAGTTTTTCCCATGAAAGTGGAATTAACTGCTGGAGGGGGTTCAACTGATGTAGGCGATGTGAGTTATACAATACCTACAGTGGGTTTAAGCACTGCTACTTGGGTACCAGGAACGCCAGCACATAGTTGGCAAGCCGTTTCTTGTGGTACGACTGAAATTGCAGCTAAAGGAATGATAAATGCTGCCAAAGTAATGGCCATGACGGCCATAGATTTTTATACACAACCTGCCACTATTCAAAAAGCAAAAGAAGAATTTATAAAACAAAAAGGAGATTATAAATACCAAGCATTACTTGGCGACCGCCCTCCTGCTCTTAATTATAGAGATAATTAATTATAGAGTTAACTAAATAGAACTTCATTAATTCAGTTTATTATACTCTTCTAAAAGACGTATTTGATTCAGCGTGCGCACTAAGTTTTGACCTTCATATTTGGCGCCATAGTAAATATCATTGTTTAAATGATCACTTAAAAAACGTAGAGCTTGCATGTAAATCATAAATTGCCCACCATAGAAAAAATGGTCCTTTTCAAAAGACGATAATTCATCTTTCATAAAATGCAAATACCCCTTTTCAAGGGCCTTCCATTTAGCGGCGTCCACTACTACTTTATTCAAATCTTTTTCTTCTTCTGAAAATTTACATAGGCAAGTTCGGCACATATCGCCTATATCGCTAATAAAATAACCAGCCATTACGGTATCTAAGTCAATTACGCAAATGGCTCTCTCTATGCCCTCCTTTTTTTGAAAAAGCACATTACTTATTTTAGTATCGTGATGCGTTACACGTTTTTTAACCTCGGCATGTTTTATAAAACGACTATAGACATCGACATATTTTTTATGGGAGGCTAAAAATGAAATGGCTTCTTTTGTCTTGTTAATTCTTTGGGCATTTCCTTTTACAATGGCTTCTGAAAATTGATGGTATCTTAAATTTAAATTATGAAAATCCTTAAGGGTATCTTTTAATTGATTTGTTTCAAAATTTTTCAATACGGAAGTGAAGCCTGCAAATTGCATAGCAGCTTGTTCTACTTGTTTTTCATTTTCTAAAACACTTAAAGCATAACCCTCTATTTTATGAAAGGCCCTATAAAACCCACCCTTCCATTGTACTAATGTATTCCCTTTCAAAGTAGGTACTAAATGGGTGAATAAATAGGAAGGATAATTTTTTTGCAAGTAACTAGAAATAGCATTTATATTATCATCAATAGCAGAAGGGCTTTTGAAAATGCTGTGGTTAATAGATTGCAAAATATAAGTACCATTATTGGTCTGAATAGAATAAGTACTATTAATTAAGCCCTGATGTATGGGGGTATACCTATTTACCTTCCAACCATATAATGAAAAAATTTCTTGCATGTAAATTTTATACTTAAAAGTACAAAAAATATGCGCATTGTTCGTACCTTGATGTTAATATAAATGAATGCATATGAGCATGGATAGAAGAAAGTTTTTGAACCTAAGTAGTTTAGGGATTTCAAGTTTTACCATCACTGGCTTTATACCAAAAACAGTACAAGATATTACTGGAAGTTCAAATGTTATTAGTAATACAGTAGTAAATCCTGTAGTTGTTTCAACTTGGGATGCAGGCTTAGCCGCTAACCTTGCAGCTTGGAAAATTATTGGTATAGGCGGAAGGGCTTTAGATGCAGTTGAAAATGGTGTAAAAGTAACTGAAGATGAAATTAATTGCTGTGTAGGTTTAAGTGGTAATCCCGATAGAGATGGCCATGTGACTTTAGATGCTTCTATAATGGATCATGAATTTAATTGTGGGAGTGTTGCCTTTTTAGAACGCATTAAGCATCCTATATCTGTGGCTAGAAGAGTAATGGAAAAAACACCTCATGTAATGTTAGTGGGTGAAGGTGCCCAACAATTTGCATTGTCTGAAGGCTTTACTTTAGAACCCGATACTTTATCAAAAGATGCAAAATCTTCTTATGAAAATTGGTTAAAAAAATCCGAGTATAAACCAGTTATTAATATTGAAAGAAAAAAAGCTACCAGTCAATTAGATCCTTCTTCTATGGCGCCACATAAATTAATTAATGGAGACTGGAATCATGATACCATTGGAATGATTGCCTTAGATAGTTTTGGAAACTTATCGGGTAGTTGTACCACTAGTGGTGCTGGTTTTAAAATGAGAGGTCGTGTGGGCGACTCCCCCGTTATTGGTGCTGGCTTATACGTTGACAATGAAATAGGTGCAGTAGTTGCTACTGGACAAGGTGAAGATGTCATTCGTGTGGCAGGCGCCAGTGCAGTAGTAGAGCAAATGAGACAAGGCAAATCACCTGCGGAGGCATGTAAATTTGTTGTGGAGAGAATAAGACGAATTAAAAAAGAAAAGGCAAAAGATATTCAAGTTTGTTTTATTGCACTTAACAAAAAAGGGGAAGCTGGTGCTTACGCTTTACATAAAGGTTTTAATTATGCTGTGCATAACAAAGAAGGTAATAAATTATTTGAATCATCTTCTTTAGATTAATTTGTTTATGTCAAAAATAAAATTAGAAATAGCTGTTTTTTCGGTAGAAGCTGCTTTAGCTGCTATTGAAGCGGGTGCTGATAGGATTGAATTTTGTGAAAATCCTTTAGAAGGGGGCACTACCCCCTCTTTTGGAAGTTTGTCTACACTTATATCCTTGACATCCAAATCTGTTTTTCCTATCATTAGACCTAGAGGTGGCGATTTTTTGTATTCTCAAAATGAATTTAATAGTATAAGATCGGATGTACTTATGGCTAGAAAATTAGATTATCCAGGAATTGTAATAGGATTGTTAAATGCAGATGGAAGTATTGATATTGAAAAAACTAAAAGATTAGTGGATTTAGCAAGCCCCATGGAAGTTACCTTCCATAGAGCCTTTGATAGATGTAAAGACCCTTTTAAAGCTTTAGAAGATATTATTTCAACTGGTTGTAAGAGAATTTTAACTAGTGGTCAAGTTCCTAATGCAGCTGATGCACTACCCTTATTAAAAAAATTAATTCAACAAGCAGGCGATAGAATTATAGTCATGCCAGGCTCAGGAGTTCGCTCTAATAATATCAAAGAAATTATACAAGCAACAGGAGCTAAAGAAGTACATAGTAGTGCACGTCAAATGCAAGCAAGTCAAATGAATTATACAAAAGATTCTATGAAAGAAAATATGCAAGCTACTGGAGTAGATGTTGGTGAAACTAAAAAAATGTTAGAACATTTGCATTCCTAAATAAAATCTACTAATACAACATACGCGCTCTAATAGTATCTTTTACTTCTTTTAATAATGCAATGGCTGTTTTTGATAATTTAGAATCTACATCTAAAACCACATAACCAATTTCATCATTGGTTTTCAAATACTGTCCTACAATATTTATTTTATTTTTAGACATTACTGTATTAATAGCACTTAATACACCCGGTACATTATTATGAATATGTAAAATACGATGTGCGTTTTCAACAGGAGGTAAACTAATAGAAGGAATAGTATGAGAGCCGTAAGAAACGCCACGCTCCAAATATTGATATAATTTAATACTTACATCTTCTCCAATATTTTCTTGTGCTTCTTCTGTTGAACCTCCAATATGGGGCGTAAGAATTACGTTGGCTAGGCCTTGTAGCGGAGTGGTGAAAGCATCTCCATTTTTTTCAGGCTCAATAGGAAATACATCAATGGCAGCCCCTCCTATTTTTTTATCAACAATAGCTTTACTTAAAGCATCAAGGTCTACTACTTCTCCACGTGCATAGTTTATTAAAATAGCTCCTTGTTTGAATTGACTAATAACTGCCTTACTAATTAAATTTTTAGTTTGACTGGTCTCAGGAACATGCAAAGAAATAATATCCGAACTACTTACAATATCTTTTAAAGATTTTGCAGGCTTTGCATTACCTAAAGGTAATTTTGTTTCAATGTCAAAAAATTGAATTTTCATGCCCATGGCTTCAGCCATAATACTTAACTGAGTACCTATATTACCGTAACCTATAATACCTAAAGTTTTTCCTCTTAATTCAAAACTTCCTTTGGCTTCTTTATTCCAAATGCCTTTATGTGCCGCTGTATTTTTATCTACAATTTTACGAATAAGCATAATTGAAGCACCAATTACTAATTCAGCAACAGATCTTGTATTACTATAAGGAGCGTTAAATACAGCTACCCCTTTTTGCTTACAAGCTTTTAAATCCACTTGATTAATACCAATACAAAAACATCCAATGGCTTGTAATTTTTTTGCACTATCTAATACTTTTTTGGAAATAAAGGTTTTAGAACGAATGCCTAAAATGTGAACGTCCTTAATAATTTTGATTAATTCCTCTTCACTTAAAGCCCCAGATACCTTTTTTACATCTGTATAACCTTGTTCTTTAAAATACTGAACTGCCTTATCGCTTATATTTTCAAGAAATAAGACCTTTATTTTATCCTTAGGATAGCTAGTGGCATCAAAATTACTCATGGTACAAAGTTAAAAAAAATTAACTGTTTGCTATTCATTAACAATAAATTATGTAATTCTATCGTTATTTTTGTAGTTATAAATGGTTATAGCCACCTTATAAAACTAACAGATGTTCATTCGATTCACCCTCTTATTAGGTTTTTTCTTTCTAAGCATAGCCTGTGGCACAGGTCAAGGCCCACGTTTTTTAGATATTACCTCTAAAACTATACTTAGTAATGATGAAAAAGAGCGCTTAATAGCAGAAGTGAAAGCTAAGTATGAGACCCTATTAGGAAATACGGGCTTTAGCGGTGAAATTTTAATTGCCAAAAACGGAGAAGTTATTTTCGAAGATTACAAAGGCTATTCTAATTTTTCAGATAAAACGGCTATTCTTCCCGAGACACCAATTCACTTAGCTTCTATCTCAAAAACATTTACTGGAATGGCAGCCTTGAAATTATGGGAGGATGAGAGATTAGATTTAAAAGCACCTGTTACAAAATATATTGCCAATTTTCCATATACCAACGTTACTATTGAACAACTACTTTCTCATCGTAGTGGCCTACCCGATTATACTTATTTCATGGAATCAAACAAGTATAAAACTGTAAAAGTAAAAAATAAAAGAGGTCGCTGGGTAAAGAAATTAAAACTTATAAAGGCTGAAAACCCTTTCAGACAAGGATTCTATAATAATCAGGATGTGCTAGACTATATGGTATCCAAGCGCCCTGTTCCAGCAGCTATGCCTAATAGAGTATTTAAATATTGCAATACTAATTATGTAGTTTTAGCTTTAATCATTGAAAAAATTACTGGACAAGACTTTCCTACTTATATGGCTGAAACTATTTTTAAGCCATTAAAAATGGAAAATACTTATGTATTTAGTGCTAAGAGTGTTGAAAAGTATATTCCATCTTACAATGCGAGAATGGTTCCTTATAAAATTGAAAAGTACGATTGTATTTATGGCGATAAAAATATATACAGTACTGTTAGAGATATGTATTTATGGGATAAGGCCTTATCAGAAGGGACTTATTTAAAACCAAGCACTTTAGAAATGGCTTATCAACCTCAAAGCCCTATAAATAGATACTACCATAATTATGGTTTGGGCTGGCGTATTTTAGCTAAACCTAATGAAGAAAGACTAGTTTATCATAATGGTTGGTGGCATGGTAATAATACTGTGTTTACTCGCTTAATTAATGAGTCTGCTACCATTATCATTTTAGGCAATAAGTTCAATAAATCTATCTATAAAGGCAAAGAAATTGCCTCTGTTTTTACAGGCAAAGTGGATACCTCCGCTTTGGTGGAGTAAAGTTGCCATTTTTTGCCCTTTTTTGACTTTTACCCCCTATTTTTGCAGACCTTAAACGAATCTAAACAGAAAACAAAAGAATAAGTATTGCTATGAAAGATCTTCTATTTTATGCCGTTCCGGCAATGGGTATTGTAGGTTTATTGTATACACTCTTGAAATTCAATTGGGTATCTAAACAGAATGCAGGTAATGATCGTATGAAAGAAATTAGTACTTACATCGCTGAAGGTGCAATGGCTTTCTTAAAATCAGAGTGGAAAATTCTAGGCTATTTCGTGGTTATTGTAGCCCTATTATTAGGGTTTATGGCTACTAAAAATGCAGAAAGTCACTGGAGTATTGCTATCTCATTTGTAATAGGTGCTGTATTTAGCGCCACTGCTGGTTATATTGGGATGAAAGTAGCTACCAAAGCAAACGTTAGAACTGCAGAAGCAGCAAAAACAAGTTTAGCACGTGCCTTAAAAGTATCTTTTACAGGCGGATCTGTAATGGGCTTAGGTGTATCTGGATTAGCTGTATTGGGATTAGGTGGTTTGTTTTTAGTACTAAAGCAAATGTTTTATGTAAATGGCGATCCTTCTGAAATGCTAAGAACTATTGAAGTTTTAACTGGTTTTTCTTTAGGTGCTGAATCAATTGCATTATTTGCGCGTGTGGGTGGAGGTATTTATACCAAGGCTGCAGATGTGGGCGCTGACTTAGTAGGTAAAGTAGAAGCAGGTATACCAGAAGATGATCCTCGCAACCCTGCAACTATTGCAGACAACGTAGGTGATAATGTTGGTGATGTGGCAGGTATGGGTGCCGATTTATTCGGGTCTTATGTTGCTACAGTTCTAGCGACTATGGTATTAGGACAAGAAGTAACTGCAGTTGGTGGTGGTAAATTAGTGGATGCCTTTGGTGGGTTATCTCCTATTTTATTACCTATGATGATTGCAGGTGTTGGTATATTATTATCTATTGTAGGAACTTTATTTGTAAGAATAAGTGAGAATGCTGGTTTAAATACAGCTACTGTTCAAAAAGCTTTGAACATGGGTAACTATGGTTCAATGATTTTAACAGCCATTGCTTGTTATTTTTTAGTGGGCTATATTCTTCCTGAAACAATGTCACTTCGTGGCATTGAATTTACAAGAAATGGTGTAATTGGTTCTATTGCTGTTGGTTTAATAGTTGGTACCTTAATGAGTATAATTACTGAATATTATACGGCCATGGGAAAACGTCCAGTATTAAGTATTATCAAACAATCAAGTACAGGTCACGCAACAAACATAATTGGTGGCTTAGCAATTGGTATGGAATCTACTTTTATGCCTATTATTGTTTTAGCTGCTGGTATATTCGGAGCATCTTATTGCGCAGGTTTATATGGTGTTGCCATTGCTGCTGCAGGTATGATGGCCACTACTGCTATGCAATTAGCCATTGATGCATTTGGTCCTATCGCAGATAACGCTGGAGGTATTGCTGAAATGAGTGAACTACCTGCTGAAGTGCGTGAGAAAACAGATATTTTAGATGCAGTGGGTAACACAACTGCTGCAAGCGGTAAAGGTTTTGCTATTGCTTCTGCTGCATTAACCTCATTAGCATTGTTTGCGGCCTTCGTAGGTGTGGCAATGCCAAATAATCAGCATATTGATATATATAAAGCCGATGTTCTAGCTGCTTTATTTGTAGGTGGAATGATTCCATTCATATTCTCATCATTAGCTATTCGCGCTGTTGGTGAAGCTGCTATGGCCATGGTAGAAGAAGTTCGTCGTCAATTTCGCACTATTCCTGGAATCATGGAAGGAACAGGTAAGCCAGAATATGAAAAATGTGTAGCTATTTCTACTGAAGCTTCTTTAAAAAAGATGATGTTACCAGGTGCTATCACTATCATCTCTCCTATTTTAATTGGTTTTGCAATGGGGCCTGAAGCCTTAGGTGGTTTCTTAGCAGGCGCTACTGTAAGTGGTGTGTTAATGGGAATTTTCCAAAACAATGCAGGTGGGGCTTGGGATAATGCTAAGAAATCTTTTGAAAAAGGTGTTGAAATAAATGGCGAGATGTTCTATAAAAAATCTGAACCACATAAAGCATCTGTAACAGGTGATACAGTGGGAGATCCTTTCAAAGATACATCTGGCCCTTCAATGAATATCTTAATTAAATTAATGTCAATTGTTTCATTAGTTATTGCTCCTAGTTTAGCGAGTATGCATAAGTCTGATGCTGCAGTTACAACTAAGTCTCAAACTGTTGAAATTTCAGTAATTAATACTGATTCAGCAGCGGGTGCTAAAATTTTTTATGATACAGCAAAAACTGTTACCATTACTGCTAATACAAAAACATTAATTCAAGCATTGCAAGAAGAAGGCATTGCTCCAATAGACAATGTTAAAATTCAAATTAACGATGGTAAGATCACTGTAAATGGAAAGGCCTTAACAGCGGAGCAAAACGCTAAATTCTCTTCTTATCTAAAGAAAAACTAGTTGTTGATATAACTTATTGAGTATTAATAATAGCTCTTTTACAGTACTCATTTTTATAAAAAATTAACAAAATCCCTCCGAAATTTTCGGAGGGATTTTTTTGTTAGTTCCTATAATTTCGTAGATTGCTTACGAATATAATCGTATAAAATATGAATAAAACTTTTAGGCCAACAGAAAGTGAATTAGAAATACTTAGTATTTTATGGGACAAAGAAAATGCAACTGTAAGAGAAGTGCATGAAGTGGTGCAAAAAACAAAGGATGTAGGCTATACCACTACCCTTAAGCTTATGCAAATAATGAACGAAAAAGGTCTTGTTACAAGAAATGTAAGTTCTAAAACACATATTTATACTCCTACTTTAAAAAAAGAAAAAGCGCAGGAACAATTTGTAGGTAAAATGATTCAAACTTTATTTAGTGGAAGTACTTCTCAGTTAGTTATGCAAGCATTAGGTAAACACAAACCTTCTGATAGTGATTTAGCTGAAATTAAATCTATGATTCAAAAACTAGAACGCAAATAAGCATTTATGCATTTCTTAATCAATATACCAATAGCCATTGTAAATAATATAGGCTTCTTAGCTATATTATTTATGGTATATCAGGTAACGAAAAGTTTACAAGAAAAAGAAATACTTAACCTACAAGCAGCTTATTTATTTAATATGGCCTGTATTTTTCAATGCTTGGGTTTGGTTCAATTTATATTAGTTCTTTTTTACCCAGCACTAAGTATTGAATTGGTAAGTCAAAAATTGAATTCACTAAATACAAGTATATCTTCTTTATTTGTCCAATCGCCTATTCATTGGCTATCATTTATTGCTTGGCTTTATTGTATTATTTTAATTGCACTTATTTTTAAGTCAGTATTTCAATTTTATCAATTAACTGTTTTAATAAAATCATCTAATTTTTCAAACACAGATAATTACACTTCATTTATAAATACACTACCCAAACCTAGTCTAGGAAGGAAGGTAAAATTAGGTTTTTCATCCACTATTGAAAGTCCTATTAGTTTTGGATGGATAGAGCCAATAATACTTTTACCCATTGCCATAGTCAATCAATTAAGCGTAAAAGAAATTCAAAGTATTATTATACATGAATGGGCACATATACTAAGAAATGATTATCTCGTCAATCTATTGACAAGCTTTGTACAATTGGTTTTATTCTTTAATCCCTTTACATATTTATTCAATAAAGAAATTAGCCTACAAAGAGAAATTGCCTGCGATAGTTTTGTAATCAATGCTTCAGTGGGAAAACTAGATTATTTAAATACGCTTTATAAAATGGCAACAGGATTGCGTGAAAAGGAAATAGCTATACTAAATACAAGCAAGTGGACTATGGGAATTTTAAATATGCCCAATGAACTTTTGTATAGGGTGAAATTTTTGACAAAAACCAAAAGGTTTAACTTTATTCATTCTACTAGAGTTATACTTACTTCTTTGTTAGTAAGTCTTTTATTTTTATTCCCTTTTGATCAAAATCAAAATAAGCAAATATTAAAAAATCAGCCAAAGGTTTTATTCACATCAAAACTACTAATTAGTGGAGGCGTAATTAAAAAAACAACCCCTTTCAAATCAACACATTTATATACTTCTATTCACAAACATAGTCATCTTCTTCAGAAACGCAATCATGAAAATACAGCAATGTTAAATTTGAATGACGAAAGCCGTTCGAATGAATTAATTAATAAGTCTTACAATGAGATGGTTGAAAAAACAATGAAGTGGATAAAAACACGTGAAGTGATGAACCAATTTGCTAATTATGAAGAAAGTTTAGAAGATATAGAATTTGAAGTGGCGGAAAGATTATTAATGCGTGCCATTTTTACCAACTACCAATTAAAAAGAGAGTTGTTAAATGAACGTTTAACTAAAGCTACATATGAAAAGGAAGCCATGGATTATTTGGTAAATAGTAAAGAATGGGAACAAATGCAACAATTTGAAAAGTGGACTGCTGAATTTTTGAAAAAACATCCCCAAAATATTGATACTACTACTAACTTTTCTACATTAAAGGATCGCTTAATTGTTTACTAATTTCTTTCCCACCTACACAAAACAACCAGTCTAGTATACTTAGGTTAGGAATAAAGCCCTTATTTGAATTAAATACCTGCAAATAAGAATGCTGTATAGCAAACTTATCAAAATTATTGGGATGCCATGGAAGTATTTCTTTTATAGTTTCTTCATTTTTATATTCTTTACAATCTATCAGTTCCCATTTTCCCTTAATTGATTTTTGTAGAAATTGATGACAGTCATCTAAAAAATCTACTAAATATTCTTTTTTTCTTGCATAAAGCTTTTCGATATCAGCTTCATAGTATTCAAAATACGGGGCTCTTTTATAGCAAGTTTGAAGGGCCTTAAAATGTTTTACCCCCCAAGGAGCATCATATGAAATGAGTACATCCTTAATGGCTGTTTTCTGTTCCCTTCCCCCTAATATTGGAATGGTTAAATTCAATGGCCCTTGTGCGCTTAAAATGACCATTCTATTTTTAAAACTCATTTTAGTGAATGGAGCTTCTTTATCAAAACATAGCTGCTTTTGTTTATAGATTAATTCTACAAAGCAAATAGGCCCAAAATATTGATAATCGGTTAGCATCATGTCTTAACAAAAACTTATGTAAATATATTTTTACATTCTCCAATTAACTAATATTTTTAAATAATTTTATATAAATCTTTTATGAAGTATACAACTTACCTATTATTTACTATTATTTTATTTTTTTCATCCTGCGCTGAGCCTAAGCCACTTGTTTTTAAAGGTGTACAATCTATTAAAATAGAAAAAGCAAGTTTTGGTAAGAATATTTTTAAAGCAGAATTTACTTATCAAAATCCCAATAGTTTTGGACTTGTCCTCAATAAATTAGATTGTAATGTATATATCAATGATGAGTTGTTTACCCAATATACATTAGATACAAACTTTTCCATACCTTCAAATGCTGAATTTGCATTACCTGCAACTATGGAAATAGAACTAAGTTCTTTATTAAAAAATAGTGTTGATATTTTATTCAACAATCCTATGAAAATAGGAATAAAAGGAAATGCCACTATTTCAAAAGGTTTCTTCACTAAAAATATTCCTATTAATTTTGAAACAAATCAAAAATTAAATTTAAGAGAGGCTATTATGAAATAATTTTATTTAATTATTATTGTTGTAAAATTTAAATATTCCAAGTACTAGGGCTTTCTCTCCACTGCATTAATGTTTCTTGTGTTTTGCTATCCACATCTCCTTTTTCTACAGCTAAGTCAATCAAGCTAGCATAATTGGTTAAAGAATAGAAAGGCACGCCAGCTGTTTTAAAGGCTTCGTCAGCTAAAGCAAATCCATAATTAAAAATAGAAACCATACCCACCACTTCCAATCCTGCATTTCTTAAGACATCCACTACTTGTAAACTGCTTTTCCCTGTAGAGATTAAATCTTCAATGACTAAAATTTTATTGGTTGTGGCATAAGCCCCTTCAATTTGATTACCTAGTCCATGTTCCTTGGGTTTAGGTCTTACGTATATGTAGGGAAGTTTTAGTTGATCCGCGGCCATCGCACCCCATGGAATGCCTGCGGTAGCCACTCCTGCTAATAAATCGGCCATATCAAATTTTTCAAAAATAACATTGCACATTTCACTTTTGATAAAATCTCTTACATAAGGGAAAGATAAAACTTTTCTATTATCACAATAAATTGGACTTTTCCAGCCACTTGCCCATGTAAATGGATTATTTGGGCTTAATTTTACAGCACCTACTTGAAGTAGTTTTTCGGCAACGGCTTTCTGATTTGTCATAGGAATAATTTCTAGTTGCAAATTTAAAGTCAAATTCCTAGATTCACTTCAGGACTTACTAAATACTATACACATATTTATGCCCAAACAAATAATAGCTGCTGGTGGCCTCGTAACAAATGCTCAAGGAGAAATTTTATGGATATTTAGAAGAGGTTTCTGGGATTTACCCAAGGGAAAATTAGATGATGGGGAAACTATTCAAACTTGCGCTTTAAGAGAAGTAGAGGAAGAAACGGGTATACGCAATATTAAATTACATGAATTATTAAAATTCACAAATCATATTTATTTTGATAAATATTTACAAGAGGAAGTGGTAAAACGAACTTATTGGTTTCATATGACCATTGCAGATATTCAAAAAGGAAATCCTCAAAAAACAGAAGATATTGAAAAAATTGAGTGGTATTCTTTAGCTAAGGCAAGACATTGTTTAGAGCAAACTTATCCAACTATATTAGAAGTAATAGAAGCATACCGATTAAAAATTAATACTTAGAAAACTCAGTTCATTGATCTAATTAAAAATATAAGTAGAAAATTTAAGTTTATATTAAAAACTTTTAATCTTACTTATTCAAACTTTTAATAACCGCTGTAGGTAAGAATGGAGAGGCATCTCCCCCATTTCTAATAATATCTCTTACAATGGTGGATGCAACAGAAGTATATTTAGGCTCACCTGTTAAAAAGATAGTTTCAATATGTCCATCCATGGTGCGATTGGCATCGGCAATGGTTTTTTCATATTCAAAATCGCTTACATAGCGAATGCCTCTTAAAATAAATTTAGCCCCAATAGATTGACAAAATTTTACTGTTAATCCGTCGTAGATAGCTACTTCCACCTTTGGTTGGGCTTTATAAATTTCTTCAAACCACTGCTTTCTTTGATCTGCAGTAAACATTGGATTTTTAGAAGCATTTATACCAATACCCACTACCACTTTATCAAATAAGGGTAAGGATCTGTCAATGATATCAATATGACCTAAAGTAACGGGGTCAAATGTTCCTGGAAATAAGCAGATTCGTTCCATAGCTTAAAAGTAAGAAAATAGTTAGGAAAAATGAGATTAAGAAGGAATAACTAATTAGGAAGGGTTGGTTCTGCCTGTCAAAAGGTATAAACAAGCCATTCTTACTGCAACACCATTTTCAACCTGGTCTAAAATGATGGAATGTGGGCTATCTGCCACATTGCTATCTATTTCGACTCCTCTATTAATGGGCCCAGGGTGCATTATCACTATTTCCTTATTTAGTTTGTCTAGTCTATTTTTAGTGATACCATATGCTAGGTTATATTCTCTTAAAGAAGAGAATAAAGGCTGATTTTGCCTCTCTAATTGAATTCTAAGCACATTGGCTATATCGCACCAAGCTAGTGCTTTGTCGATATTGAATTCCACGCGAACATCCATCGCTTTTTGTAAATAAGTTGGAACTAAAGTGGGTGGCCCAGAAACCATTACATCAGCTCCCATTTTCTTGAGTAAATAAATATTACTTAAAGCAACTCTACTATGCATGATATCACCAATAATAGCCACTTTTAAACCAGCTAATTTGCCTGTTTTTTCTTGCATTGAAAAAGCGTCTAATAAAGCCTGTGTGGGATGTTCGTTAATCCCATCTCCTGCATTTATGATAGCTGCATTAATATGTTTGGCTAAATAATGTGGTGCTCCAGATGCACTGTGACGCATGACTACCATGTCCACCTTCATACTAAGTATGTTATTGACAGTATCAAGTAATGTTTCTCCTTTTGCTGCCGATGAATTGGAAACTGTAAAATTAACTACATCCGCAGACAAGCGTTTTTCAGCTAGTTCGAAGGAAATTCTAGTTCTGGTGGAATTCTCGTAAAAAAGATTCACAATGGTAACGTCTCTTAAAGTAGGAACTTTTTTTACGGGCCTTTGTAAAACTTCTTTGAATTGAGTAGCAGTAGATAAGATAAGTTGGATATCCTCAGTTTTGAGGTCCTTGATACCAAGAAGATGTTTGGTAGATAGTGCCATTAAAAAACAAAATTAATGTAAATTTTTCTATTCAACCAATAAAATAACGTCGTCTACCCCATCATTCTCCTTCCACCTTACTTTAACCTTATAAGGAGTAATGTCCACCATTTCTTTACCAGTAAAGTCGGGTTGAATAGGTAGTTCTCTGCTGGGTTTACGGTCTACGAGTACACATAAACTCACTTTAGAGGGTCTTCCAAAAGAAAGTAAAGCATCAAGAGCTGCTCTAATAGTTCTACCTGTAAAAAGTACATCATCTATTAAAATTACCGTTTTGCCTTCAATACTAAAGGGTAAATCTGTGGCCTTTGCCAAATGTAAATCTCTTCTAACATCGTCTCTGTAAAATGTAATATCCAACTTGCCATATTGAATTTGATCGGCTGCTAATTCATTGTGCAAGGCTGTAACAATACGGTCACTTAAGTAAACCCCTCTCGGTTGTAAACCCACAATGACTGCATTGGTTAAACCCGGATAAGTTTCTAAAATCTGATGTGCCAGTCTTTTTACGATGCTGGGAAGCTGTTGCTCACTAATAAGCGTCATGCTATAAAATTTTAATAAAATTACATCCTTTTCTTGAATTTTAAAGGGAGTAAACCATTCCCTTTGTATTTTGCACTCATGGTGGGCATTCAACAACTTAAATTAGTCCAATTTAGGAATTACGTTCAAAAGCAATTTGAATTCACGCACCGCATTGTGGGTATTGTGGGCAGTAATGGAACTGGGAAAACGAATGTATTAGATGCTCTTTATTATTTATCTTTTACCAAAAGTTATTTTAACAGACCTGATTCACAAAATGTGCACCATGCTTATGAGGGTTTGAGAATTGAAGGTCTTTATACTATAAATAAAACTATAGTACCTATAACTTGTATAATAAGAGAAACATTAAAAAAGGAATTTTATTTTGATGAAATTATTTATAATAGACTATCTCAACACTTAGGCAAAATACCATGTGTAATGATTGCTCCCGACGATGTTCAAATTATTACAGGTAGTAGTGATGAACGAAGGAAATTAATGGATAGTTTACTCTGTCAAATATTTCCGGACTATTTAAAATATTTAATTCAATACAATAAGGTATTACAACAAAGAAATAGTTTATTAAAACAAGCTGTAGAAATTGGTAGTATTGACCCACTTTTATTAGAAACACTTAATGCACAATTGGTGGAAAATGGGATGCCTATTTATAGCTATCGTAAACAATTATTAGATGACTTACTTCCAGAAATTTTAGTCTTATATAATCACTTAGCTAAAAACAATGATAAAATTCATATAGCTTATGAATCTAAATTGCATTCACATTCATTCAATGATTTATTAGACGAATCTTATTCTAAAGACAGTGTTCTTCAAAGAACAACTGTTGGAATTCATAAAGATGATTTAATTATTACTATTCAAGGACAGCCATTTAAACAAGAAGCCTCACAAGGACAAAGAAAAAGCTTATTGTTTGCCATTCGATTAGCGGAATGGGAGTGTATTAAAAAACATAAAGGCTTCTCCCCTATTTTATTAATGGATGATATTTTTGAGAAATTAGATGAACAAAGAATGATTCAATTATTAGATTGGGTAAGCCATTCCACAGATGGTCAAGTATTTATAACAGATACCCATAAGGATCGTATGGATAATTTATTAGGAAAATATTTAGTCGAATATCAGTTAATAGAATTATAATTAGCCCTAAATTGTGTCGTCTATGGGAACATTTAAATTAGGTGAAGCACTTAAGAATTTTGTACAAAGTAGTAAACTAAAAAATGGCATTCGTTCTGCTCAAATAGAAGATGTTTGGTTAGAATTAATGGGAGTAACTATTGCAAAATATACTGATAAAATTTACATATTTAATCAGAAATTATTTATTCAAACAAGTGTAGGGCCTTTGAAAAACGAATTAGGGTTTCAGAAAATTCAAATAATAGAAAGGGTGAACGAGAAAATGGGTGAAAACACCATTACAGAAGTTGTCATTAAATAAAATTCATACTAAATTCATATTTTTCAAACATTGTTCAATTACTTTCCTAAGTAATCGATGTAGCTTGTTTTTTGCATAATGGTAGATCCATTCATAACAAGTAAACTTGGCCAAACACGGGCGGCTGTTTTTATCATTGTAATGTCCCCTATTAATATATTTTCTTTAGCTAAAAATTGTTGGGCACCAGCTTTGTCAGCAGTAACAATATATACTAGCTTAAATTTTTTATGTAATTTACTTAGTAAATTCTCCCAAGGCAAGTTGGCTTCTATTTTTCCTGTAAAAACCAGTACATATGGTATTTCGGTAGTAAATAAAGCCTGTGTGGTATCTACACCATTAATATTCGTTATTTCAAAATCGACAATGGAGGGTAAAAGTCCATTTCCTTTTCTCACCAAAAGTTCCTTTCTATTTTTATACACATAAGTAGAATCGAAATTATCTGGAAATTGATTGACATCAAAAAAATAAGTTTTTCCTTCTTTTTCAAATTCCATTTGAATAGATACACTATCTTTTATTGCCCCTTCTGGTAATTTCATTTTTTCTACAATGTCATTACCTGCTTTATAAGGTAGGCAGTCAATAAATGGTAAGTGTTCAAGTACATAGAATTGACCATAGCCTACCGCTGAAGTAGTAAGTAGTAAAATAAAAATACCTAAATATTTATGGGTATTGGACTTAGCTTTTTTATGATTAATTAGTAAAATAACTATGGAAATTAAAAGTACAATGTCTTTGATAAAGGAGGTTTTGGGTGTTAAAGGAATGCAGTCTCCAAAACAGCCACAGGTTTTAATTTTTCCAGAAAATAACGCATAGCCTGTAAGAAAACTAAAAAATACAATAAGCCCTAACAATAGCCAAAGCGTTTGTTTATAGGGAAATTGAATAAGTAAGGCAATGCCTGCTACTATTTCAAGGGTATTCATCACCAAAGCAAAACCTAAAGTATAGTCGGATAAAAATGGTAGGCCCCAAACATCAAAAAATTCTTGCATTTTATAGCTAAGCCCTAAAGGGTCATTGGCTTTTATTAATCCAGAAAAAATAAATAATAAACCAACCAACCAGCGTAAAATTTTAAGGAAGTTTTGCATACCTTTTTTTTAATGTTTGCCTTCTGCCATTTGAATTAAGGCAAAGGCTGAATAATTTAAGATATCTACAAAATTAGCATCAATACCTTCACTAATAAGGGTCTTGCCGTCGTTGGTTAAAATTTGTCTAATGCGCATTAGTTTCATTAAAATTAAATCGGCATAACTTTCTTGACTCATATCTCTCCAAGCTTCTCCATAGTCATGATTTTTGTCCATCATGGTGTTTTTAGCAAAGAGTACATTTTCTTGGTAAAGACTTTGTACTTGTTCAACAGGAAGTTCGTCTACCTTTGGGTCGCCTAATTTTAATTGTATTAAACCAATTACAGCATAATTAAGAATGCCTTTGAATTCTGATTGAATATCGTCTTCTACCTTTTGGGTACCCAAATCTTGGATAGTTCTAATACGTAGGGCCTTTATAAAAATTTGGTCTACTACAGAGATAATTCTTAATACTCTCCAGGCAGTGCCATAGTCCTTTGTTTTTTTAATAAAAATTTCACTGCAAGAGGCAATGGCTTGATCAAATTGTGCAGAAGTTTGACTCATTAAATTTCGTCCTATTACTTTGTTAATTAATATCTTTGAACCACTGCAAGATAATCAAATAAGCTTAAATTAAAACCATGTTTAAAATACCTGCCAAAGATTTAGAATGGCAAATTGATATACCTCAGGTAATGGGTATTTTAAACTTAACACCAGACTCATTTTATGAAGCTAGCCGTCATGCAAATATTGATAGCGCTTTAGCACAGATCCATTTATTTATAAAAGAAGGTGCAAGTATCATTGATATTGGTGCACAAAGTACTAGACCGGGTGCCAATATGGAAGGTGCTGAAATTGAAATTAAAAGACTAATCCCATATATTAAGGCCATTCACCAAGCTTTTCCCAAACAACTTATATCAGTGGATACTTTTTATGCTAAAGTGGCAGAGGAGGCTATCAATGCAGGGGCACATATTATAAATGATATTAGCTGCGCTAGTATTGATGAAAATATATTAGCAGTGGTAGCTAAATACAATGCTGGTTATATTGGTATGCATTTAACTGGTGGAATAGACAGTATGCATAAAGTGGAACCAAGAGAGAATATAATAGAAACTCTTATTAGTTATTTTGAAGGCAAAAAGAAATTATTATCAAAATATGGAATTGAAAATTGGGTTATAGACCCTGGCTTTGGTTTTGGAAAAACAGTTGAAGAGAATTTTACAATTGTTAAAAAAATAAATGAATTAAAAATATTGGAACTTCCTGTTTTATTAGGAGCTTCTAGAAAGTCTAGTTTATATAAAACATTAGATATTGAATCAAAGGATGCCTTAAATGCTACCACGGTTGCCAATACGGTGGCATTATTAAATGGCGCAAATATACTTAGAGTGCACGATGTGAAAGAAGCTGCTGAAATAATTCAATTACTACCATACCTAAAATAAAAATGCTCCTCATATTAAGAGAAGCATTTTATATTTATAAAAAATCTTAATTTATTAGTTTACGATTAATTATTTCTACTCATTATTTTTGCATTGGCGGTGGAGGTGGTGCAATCGTATTTGCTTTTGGAGCAGCAGTTACATCTTGAATTTCAATATCAAAGGCTAAGTTATCATATGCTTTGATAACACCATTTGCTTGTGGGCCATAAGCCAACATTGCAGGAATATATAAAACACCTTTCCCTCCTTTACCAAAATATTTCAATCCAATATCCCAACCTGGAATAACACTGCCAGTTCCAACTTTTACATCGTAAGGTTTAGCAGAAGGATCGTTAGGTTTGATATTAGAATCAAATACTTCACCTTTTAATGTATAACCTTTGTAATAAACGCTTGCAATTTTAGAACTGTCTATTCTGTTAGCAGCATCACCAGCTTCTTTAGTGACTACAAATACTCCTTCAGGAGATTGAACAGCAGTGATTTTATTTTTTGCTAAGTAAGCAGCAATAATACCAATTTCTTTTGCCTTTTCTTTGTCTTGTTCTTTTTTGTAATCTGCATCTACTAATTTTACATCCGTAAATACATCTAATATCTCAGCTTTACCTAAAATGATATCTTTAGATTTAAATACTTCATTTAATTGTAAAACTTTCATACTTACTAAAGTATCTACACTCAATGAGAATTCAATCTTGTCTCCTTTTCTACACTTCATAATTATTTCAGTAAATGTATATTTACCCAAACGAGCAGTATCAATTGGGAAATAAACTGGAATTACACCATAAGTTGAACTTAAAGTAGTGTCTTTGGATTTTAATTTGTACTCTACATTTAATTTTACAAATTGGCCTTGTTGCAATAGTTTTTCATTACCACTTCCGTGTGTAATTTTATAAGGCATACCTGATGGGGCTTTTTCATATTGATTACAACTTGCAAACAAGACAATAGCAGCCACTAACTTTAAACTTGATTTTATCATTTTATTTTAATTGTGTTAATTGTGATTTATAATCTTTTATTATAGTTTTAAAATCGTTTGCAGTTTCTTCCACAGATTTTGAAGATCTTCCTCCGGCTGCATTGGCATGTCCACCCCCTTCAAAATGTGTGCGTGCAAATATATTAACATCGAAGTTACCTTTGCTCCTAAAACTCCATTTTCTTTCCTCTTCTCTGTCAATAACAATGGCTGCTAGCTTAATGCCTTCAATTGATAACAAATAATTAACTAGCCCTTCGGTATCTCCTGTTTTTAATTCAAATTTATATATATCAGTTTTGGGGATGGCCATAATGGCTGTATTTAATTCAGGTATTACGGTCATTCTATTTAAAAAAGCATTACCCATAAATTTTAATCTTCCCTCTGAAAAATTATCATATATATTTTCATGGATTAAAGAATGTTGTAACCCTAATTCTTTTAAGTGTGCTACTATTTTATGAACAGAAGCTGTGGTAGATGGGAAACGGAATGAACCTGTATCGGTCATAAGTCCTGTATATAAGCAAGCAGCAATATCTAAATTTATTAAATTACTATGCCCCGATTCTACGATGAAATTATAAATCATCTCACAGGTAGAACTCATCATTACATCACTTATTCCATATGTAAATGAAGGGGTGTCGGGCTGTTGATGATGATCCACTAAAATTTTAAGCGCTTTCGTTTCTTTAATAATAGGTTCTAAATGCTTAGTTCTGTGTAGAATATTGAAATCTAAACAGAATACATAATCTGCATTATGAATAATATTTGTTGCCTTTTCTTTATTTGATTCAAAATCAATGACCTCTTCCGTGCCTGGCATCCAATCTAAAAAGGAAGCCCAATTCGTGGGAGATACAACCGTTACCTCATGCCCCAACTGCTTTAAAAAATGGTACAGACCCAAACTGGAGCCCATCGCATCACCATCTGGCTTTTGATGCGAGGTAATAACAGCCTTAAAAGGTTGATTCAGAATGGGGTAAAATTGTTCAATTGATTGCATAGAGGCACAAATTTAGCGTAAATCAGATGTTTTTCAGTAAATTTGCGCCTGCAATTAGCAATTACTAATAAAATAACTATGAACCGCACATTTACAATGATTAAGCCAGATGCTACTTCAAAAGGCTATACTGGTGCAATTTTAGACCACATTATTAAGGCTGGATTTAGCGTAAAAGCTATGAAATGGACAAAATTAACTGTGGAACAAGCTGGTCAATTTTATGAAGTACATAAAGAGCGACCTTTTTATGGTGAATTAGTAGCTTTCATGAGTTCAGGCCCAATTGTAGCTGCTATCTTGGAAAAAGACAATGCAGTTGCCGATTTTAGAAAATTAATTGGAGCCACTAACCCAGCACAAGCTGAAGAAGGAACAATAAGAAAGAAATTCGCTGCTTCTATGGGAGAAAATGCTGTTCATGGAAGTGATAGCGATGAGAATGCTCAAATAGAAGGAAACTTCTTCTTCGCAGCTACTGAAAGATTTTAATAATTCTTTATTTCTTGCCTCCTCTTGAAATAGGTTTACCGTATTTTTTCTGCATTATCTCTTTCCTATTTTTGCGAACATTCACTTTACTGTTCTTAGCCGATTTTTCATGAAAGGCAGGACCCGATTCTTCTTTTTTAGAAACTTTAATTTGAATAATCTTCATTCTCACTTTTGGTTTTTCGTCTTCGGTAAGAATTGAAGAAATTTCTAAATCGGCAGGTAGTGCTAACATAGGAATTTCTTGTTTCATTAAAGTTTCAATAGCTTTTTGTAAAACTTTTTCTTTCTCAGTTATAAATGTAATGGAGATTCCTTTTTTATCAGCTCTTCCTGTTCTTCCAATACGGTGAATATAATTTTCTGGTACATCTGGGGTATCAAAATTTATGACATGGGTCACCTCTGCCACATCAATACCTCTTGCCATAACATCGGTAGCAATTAAATATTTAAATACACCGGCTTTAAATTGTTTTACCGTATTAAATCGGTGATTTTGTTCTTTATTAGAATGTATCACTCCTACTGTTTCAGGAAATTTTTCATTTAATTGTTCGAAGAGTTGATCGGCCAAAGTCTTGGAAGCTGCGAATATTAACACTTTCGTCATGGCCTTGTTAGAACTTAATAAAAACTCTAATAAATTAACCTTAGTATTAAAATTGGGAACATCGTATCCATTTTGAATAATATTTTCAAGCGGTGTACCAGTTGGTGCTGCTTCTACTCTAATGGGCGCACTAAAATAATCATTTATTAATTTTTCAACATCATCGGTGATTGTGGCTGAAAAAAGTAAGTTTTGTCTTTTTGCGGGAAGTAATTCTAAAATATTAGTGATTTGTTTTCTGAAACCTAAATTTAACATTTCATCCATTTCGTCAATAACTAGTTTTTTAATCATTTTAGTTTTGAAAGCCCCATTCATTATTAAGTCAAATAGACGCCCTGGAGTGGCTACTAAAACATCTGCGCCCGACTCTAATGCAATTTGTTGTGTATTTATATTTACACCTCCAAATACACCCACCGCATTTACACTCATGTAAGGTGTTAATTTGTTAACTGCTTCTACCACTTGTACTACTAATTCTCTAGTAGGAACTAATATTAAAATTTGAGGATCTTTATTTTTATCAAATTTCCATTGTCTTAAACAAGGCAACAAATAAGCAAAAGTTTTACCTGTTCCTGTTTGCGCAATACCACATACATCTCTGCCCGACATTACAATAGGGAAAACCCTATGTTGAATAGTAGTGGGTTCCTTAAATCCTAATTCTTCTATAGCTCTTAATAAAGGAGTATTTAAATTTAAATCTTGAAATGTCATGTTGCTTAAATGTGTCGTGAAGGTAGTTTATAAATAGCGCTATTTAAGTATAAATATTGAAATACTTCTGTTGTAAATGCATATAAAGAACTGAATGTCATTTATTTATGTTTAATTCTCAATAAAAATGCATAGTATTAAGTTTAAAAATTATTATTTATTAAATGAAGATGTACTGGGCTAAAAAAATTATATTTAGCTATAGAAATTTCAAATAATCTAAAAATTTAAATAAATGAAATTAAGTATTCAACTAAAGCAGTTCAGTGTAAATATTTTCAAGTTGTTCACTATTGTTATATTAACATCAATAACCTTGCATGCATTCAGTCAAAATGATGATAATATTAATAGCAGAGACATTTTATACCTAACTACTGGCGGGAAACTACAACCCTTGCAAGCTATTATGGATATTAGACATTATACCATTGCACTTGAAGTAGATATAGCTAAACAATCTATAAGTGGATCTACTGAAGTAAGTTTGAATTTGTCTAAAAAAACAGATACTATTTTGCTTGATTTAATTCATTTGTATAAGGTTACTAAAATTAAAGTGAATAATAAGCTTACCTCCTTTTACCAACACGATGATAAAATATTTATTACATCATCTACAGGTTTTGAAATAGGTAATCAAAAAGTTTATATTGAATATAATGGTATACCTCCTGTTGCTATTAAACCACCTTGGGATGGAGGATTTACTTGGAAAAAAGATAGTGCAGGTTATGATTGGGTATCTATTAATATACAAGCAGAAGGTGGAAAAATGTATTACCCTTGCAAGGATCATCCTAGTGATGAGCCCAACGAAGGAGCCGATTTAAAAATAACTGTGCCCTCTCATTTGGTAGTAGCTGGCCCCGGCTTATTAATGAATGTAAGCACTAAGAAAAATAAGTCTACTTATCATTGGAAAACAAATTACACCATTAGTAACTATTGTATTTTATTTAATATTGGTAAGTACAAAGTATATAAAGACGAATTAACTACTATACTTGGTAATAAAGTACCTATTGAATATTATGTTTTAGAAGTTGATACAATGCATGCTAAAAAAGTAATTGAAACGAAAAAAAGAGACAACCAAATACTAGAAAAATATTTTGGTGAGTACCCTTGGTCTAAAGAAAAAATTGGGATTGCAGAAGTGCCTAACTCAGGCATGGAGCATCAAACCATGATTACTTTTGACAATAAGTTTAAGTATAAAACTATTAATGGTCAAGAATATTCTGATAACTTATTTCATGAATATGCTCATGAGTGGTGGGCAAATAAAGTTACCAATAAAGACTGGGGGCATATGTGGATACAAGAAGGTATAGGTACATATGCAGAAGCCTTGGCTATGTTAGAAATTGGTGGTCAGCCCGCTTATGATGAAATTATTGCTGGCCATAGACGAAATTCAAAAAATAGAAAGGCCATTGTTCCAGTGGGTGATGAGATTACAGAAGAAGAAGTGTATTCAGGTGGAGATATCTATGGTAAAGGATCTTTTTTCATGCATAGTTTAAGATACTTAATTGGAGATGAAATTTTCTTTCCTACTTTAAAGAAATTAGCTACCGACCCTCAGTTTACTTATGACAATTTTGTTACAACAATGGATGTAGAGAAATTATTTAGTAATGCTTCTGGAAAAGACTTAAAACCTTTCTTTGATTTCTTTTTACGTACAACTAATATTTTAGACATTAATATTAAAGAAGTTGGTTTTCAAAAATTCCAAATAAAACAAAATAATTTCTTTATGCCTTTACCTTTTGAAATTACAGCAAATGGTCAAACTACTCGAACAATTATTCCTAGTGAAGGTATTGTGGTAAATGCCGCCTTGCCTCCTCAAGTGGACGCTAAAGGATATTATTTGAAAAAAGTAACGATACAATAAGATATTTAATTTAAAAATATTCAATAAAATATACAACACGATTATCCTAATGAAAAGAATTATTAATTTATTTATAACGGCCTTATTTTTTGTTCTACCTTTTTTATCAAAAGCAGATACCTACCCTATTAATAAAAATATAGATGTTAAGCATTATGTATTTAATTTAAGTTTATCTGACGCTGACAATGAAATTACAGGAACAACTTTAGTTACAGTAAATTTCAAAGAAGCAGGTATGCAAAATTTTCGTCTTGACTTTATTAATAAAACAAGCGAAAGACAAGATAAAGGTATGGTGGTAGATGCAGTTAGTAGTTCGAATGCTACGCTGAACTATACGCATCAAAACGATGAACTTATTATTAATTTGCCAGCTCCTTCCATTAAAAATCAAACCATCACTTTTTCCATTCGATACCATGGTGTTCCTTACGATGGTTTAAGAATAGGCGCTACTAAATTAGGTGATCGTAGTTTTTTCAATGAGAACTGGCCAAATAGAGGAAGACATTGGCTACCTATAGTTGATCATCCACATGATAAAGCCACTTCTGAATTTATTGTGAAAGCGCCTTCTCATTATAAAGTAGTTTCTAATGGTTTATTATTAGAAGAATCTGAATTAGGTAATCAAACCAGACTTACCCATTGGAAACAATCAGTGCCTGTTTCTTCTTGGTTATTTGTTTTAGGTGTAGCCGATTTTGCTGTTAAATATGTTGATGAATTTAAAGGAAAATCAATTCAAACATGGGTATATGCAAAAAATAGAGAGGCAGGCTTTTATGATTTTGATGAGCCCACAAAAAAGGTTTTAGAATTCTATTCAAATTATGTAGGCCCTTATGCATATGAGAAATTAGCGAATATTCAAACCCCTAGTGTGAATGGTGGTATGGAAACTTCTTCAGCAATTTTTTATGGAGAAGATTTAGTCACAGGTAAAAGAGATGATAGAACCAGAAATGTGGTGATTCATGAAATTGCACATCAATGGTTTGGGAATGCTGTTACTGAAACCACTTGGAACGATGCTTGGTTAAGTGAAGGCTTTGCAACTTTCTTTACTTTATTATTTATCGAAAATGAATATGGTAAACAAGAATATAATAAAGGCATAATTAAAGCAAGAAAAACTGTTTATGATTTGTCAACTAAATTACCTGATTTTAGTATTGTAAGTGAAAGAACTGCAGAAAAAGAACAAGTTACTAGTGGTATTACTTATCAAAAAGGTGCTTGGGTATTACATATGCTTAGAAATTTAATAGGTGATGCCAATTTCAAAAAAGGAATTCAAAATTATTATACAAAGTATTTTAATGCCAATACTACGACCGACGAATTTAGAGCAGAAATGGAAAAAGTTTCAGGTAAGGATTTAAAATTATTTTTTAAGCAGTGGTTGTATCAGCCTGTTAACCCTACTATTAATGCTAGTTGGAAATATGATGCAAGTGCTAAGAAAATAAATGTACAGTTACATCAAGCGCAAAATTTTTTATTTAATGTTCCTGTTGAAATTGGATATTATAAAAAAGGTGCTACTACACCATCTATTCTTATTATAAATTTGAAAGAGAAAGACCAGGTTTTTAGTTTTCCTTTAGCGAGTTCGCCTGAGAAATTGGAACTAGATCCTAGGAATGTACTTTTAAATGATGGTAAGATGAGTAAGGAGTAGGAATATTTTACAAATATAGTAAAGAGGATGGCCGTCGCTTCGCTCCGGCTTCCTCTTTACCCTCAGTGCAAAAGCATAAAAACAGTAGCCTATTTCATTTAATTCAATAGGCTACCTATTATTTCCATTCACTCACAAATTCAAGTGAGCTTGATTTGCTCGTTCTTGGAAATAATTCAGCCTCAACTTGCGTTGAGGCTGCTGTTTTCTTTTTTGGTCGGGTGAACAGGATTTGAACCTGCGACCACACGCCCCCCAGACGTGTACGCTACCGGACTGCGCTACCACCCGAAGATTATATAAACTAGTCCCAAGTTTCACTGAAATTCAAGCTATTGAGCTGATTTTGAGTCTAAAATCACAGGATTCGGGGGGCAAATATAAGCCTAAATAGAAAAATCGGGGTATATTGCATCAAAATTATAAAGGCACGATGACAATTCTTCTACGACAAGTCAAAATTGCAGATACAAAGTCGCCTTTTAATGACTTGGTTAAAGATATTCTTCTTCAAGATCATCAAATTATTTCTATTTCAGATAAATACAAAGGCAAAGCTGATAAAATCATAGAATTAAAGAACTGTTTTGTAAGCCCCGGTTTTGTAGATCCCTTTGTACATTTTTGTGATCCTGGAATGGAACATAGAGAAACTTTACACTCTGGTGCAGAAGCTGCTAAGCATGGAGGTTTCACTACCGTTTTTGTAATTCCTAATACACAACCCGTTATAGATACAAAGTCTCAAGTGACTTATATAAAGCAACATAGTCAAGATTTACCTATTCATATCTTACCTATTGGTGCACTTTCAAAAAAATTAGAAGGCAAAGATTTAGCTGAAATGATTGACATGCACAGCAATGGTGCTGTTGCCTTCAGTGATGGTTTATATCCAGTTCAGTCTACCCTACTATTTTTAAAAGGTTTACAATACGTAAAAGCTTTTGAAGGTGTGGTTATTCAAATGCCTATCGATAAAAGCCTTGGCAGTTTAGGATTAATGAATGAAGGAATTTTATCTACAAGATTAGGACTACCCGGTATACCCGCCATTGCAGAAGAATTAATTATTCAAAGAGATATTGAGTTACTAAAATATACAAGTTCAAAATTACATATCACTGGAGTTAGCACTGCTAAAGGAATTGCTTTAATAGCTGCAGCTAAAAAAGAAGGGCTTCAAATTACTTGTAGTGTAACGCCTTATCATTTATTCTTTACAGAAGAAGATTTAAAAGATTATGATACTTTATTAAAAGTATTCCCTCCTCTTAGAACTAAAGAAGATCAAAAGGCTTTAATTAGTGCTGTTGAAAATGGTACAGTAGATTGTATTAGTTCACATCATATGCCTCAGGATTGGGATGGTAAAACGATTGAATTTGAAAATGCTAAAGCAGGTATAGCTTCTATAGAAACAAGTTTTGCCGCTGTGAAACATTCTATACCTTCTCTTTCTGAATCAAAATTGTCCGAATTGTTTTCAAGTAGTGCAAGAAATATCTTCGGACTTTCTTCAGCGACTATTGCAGAAGGTGCAGAAGCTGAATTAACAATTTTCAGCACGCATGAATCTACGAACTTATCAAAAAATCATTCGAAAAGTAAATCTGCAAATTCTCCTTTCTGGGACATTACTTTAAAAGGAAAAGTTGTAGGAACTTATGTAAAAGGGGAAATGTCAATAAATAAAAACTAATGATAAAATTATGAGAACTATAGATAATTCAAATTCTCCAATAACTACACATATTGTGAAAGGCTTAATATTAAGTGCTTTCTCAATTGTATTTAGTGTAGTCATGTATGTTTTTAATTTATTTGAATACAGCTGGTTAAACTGGGTAAGTACGGCTGTGGTAATGGGAGGCATAATTTATGGCAACATACTTTACGCTAATCAAAATAATAATAATGTAACTTTTGGTAATTTATTTGCACATGGTTTTAAAACCACTGCTGTGCTTATTGTTATTACCACTGCTTATGCAGTGCTCTCTTTTAAAGTTTTATTTCCAGATATGATTGATATGATTTTAGAAATTTCTAGAAAGAAAATGCTAGAGAATCCTAAAATGACAGATGAGATGATAGAGCAAGCTATGAGTATGACTAAAAAATTCTTTGTGCCATTTGCCATAGGCGGTACTATTTTAGGTACTGGTTTTACAGGCGCTATAGCATCACTAATAGGCGCTGGTGTTGCTAAAAAGAATACTATTGATCCTTTTTCTAATCCTGCTTCTTAATTTATATTATGCAAATTTCTGTAGTTATACCTTTATTTAACGAAGCCGAATCATTGCCTGAATTAATGCAGTGGATAGACCGAGTAATGCAAGCTAATAATTATTCATACGAAGTAATAATGGTAGATGATGGTAGCAAGGACAATAGCTGGAATACAATTCAAACTTTAAGAACAACCTACCCTTCTTTAAAAGGTATCAAATTTCAACGCAATTATGGAAAGTCTGCAGCATTGAATGAAGGCTTTAAAATGGCCAAAGGGGATATTGTAGTAACCATGGATGCCGACTTACAAGATTCACCTGATGAGATTCCTGAATTTTATGATATGATTACAAAAGAAGGTTATCATTTAGTAAGTGGATGGAAGAAAAAAAGATATGATAATACATTCACAAAGAATATTCCATCAAAAATTTATAATGCTGTAGCTAGAAGAAGTTCTGGTATAATTTTACACGATTTTAATTGCGGTATCAAGGCCTATCAATTAAAAGTTATAAAAAGTATTGAAGTATTTGGGGAGATGCACCGCTATATTCCTATTTTAGCTAAGTGGGCAGGCTTTAGTAAAATTGGAGAGAAAGTAGTAGTTCACCAAGCTAGAAAATATGGCACAACTAAATTTGGTTGGGAGCGTTTTGTAAATGGATTTTTAGACTTAATGACCATTCAGTTTTTATCTAAGTTTGGTAAAAAGCCTATGCAATTTTTTGGATTAATAGGCAGTTTATTTTTCTTAATTGGTTTAGTTTCTTTTGGTAATATCGTTTTTGATAAATTCATGAACCCAGATTTTTCAGTTACCAACAAGCCTGCCTTTTATATTGCCTTAGTGTCTATGATTATAGGTGTTCAATTATTTTTAGCTGGTTTTATTGCAGAATTAGTAAATCGTAGTGCGGTTGATAGAAATACCTATTTAATTGAAGATAAACTTGGTTTCAATAGCTAATTAATAATCTTTTCAAATGAATAAGAAAGTGATTATTATAGGATCTGCTTGGCCATTAAGAGCAGGAGGATTAGCCACTTTTAATGAGCGATTAGCTAAACAATTTATGGAAGAAGGGTTTGATACTACAATTTATACATTCAATTTACAATATCCCAATTTCTTATTTCCAGGTTCTACGCAATTATCAAAAGAACCCGCACCTATTGATTTAAATATCAAAGCATGTATTAATTCTATTAATCCATTGAATTGGTTGAAAGTGGGAAATGAACTTAGGAAATTAAAACCTGATTTTATTGTTGTTCGTTTTTGGATGCCTTTTTTTGGGCCTTGCTTAGGTACAATATTAAGAATAGTAAACCGAAATAAATTCACTCAAATTATTTGCATAGCTGATAATGTCATACCTCATGAGAAAAGACTGGGCGATTCATTATTAACCAAGTATTTCTTTTCCTCTATTCACCGTTTTATTACTATGAGTGAAAAAGTAAATCAAGATTTGAAAACTTTTACCCAGAAGTCTTCTATTAATATAGTACACCCTATTTATGATAATTTCGGTGACATTGTTTATAAAGAAGAAGCACGTAATTATTTAGGTTTACCTGTCAATGAAAAAATTATTTTATTCTTTGGCTTTATTCGAAAATATAAAGGTTTGGACTTATTATTAGAAGCTATGAACGACTCTCGTATAAAAGCGGCTAATATTAAATTATTAATTGCAGGTGAATTTTATGACAACAAAGAAGAATATGAAACAATTATTAAAAAAAATAATCTAGCCAACTCATTATATTTAAGAACTCAATTTATAGATAATACTGAAGTGAAATATTATTTAGGCGCTGCCGATTTTGTGATTCAACCCTATAAACATGCAACACAAAGTGGTGTTACGCCACTTGCCTATCATTTTGAAAAGCCCATGCTAGTTACCAATGTAGGAGGCCTTGCTGGGTTAGTGCCTCATTTAAAAGTAGGTATTGTAACTGAACCTAATGCAAATGCTATTGCCTCAGGCATTATTCAGTTGTATGAATTAGGAGAAACCCATTTTTTAAAGCACCTTTGTGAAGAGAAAAAGAATTTTGGCTGGGATAAATTAACAACTGCTATCATAGAAAATAAATAAGTAGAATTAATTATATGCAAACAAAAATTAACAGTATTATTAATGCTTCTATTCAAGTGAAGCAAGACATTATTGAAAAAGGTGAATTAACTGCTACGCTTGAAAAAGTTATAACAGCTATAACCCAAGCCTTTAAAAATGGCAATAGTGTGTATTTTGCAGGTAATGGAGGTAGTGCAGCAGATGCTCAACACTTAGCTGCTGAATTTTCAGGACGTTTCTACAAAGACCGCAAAGCCTTACCTTCTGAAGCCCTTCATTGCAATACCTCTTATTTAACGGCAGTTGCCAACGACTATAGTTATGATGTAATTTATTCGAGACTACTTGAAGGTTTAGCTAAACCAGGGGATGTATTAGTAGGTTTAAGTACTTCAGGTAATTCAGGCAATATTGTGAAGGCTTTTGAAAAATCTAAAGAATTAAAAGTAGTTACCATTGGTTTTACGGGTGCAGAGGGTGGTAAAATGAAAGGTTTAAGTGATTATTTAATTAATGTTCCTTCTACCGATACGCCACGCATACAAGAAAGTCATATTTTACTAGGTCATATTATTTGTGAATTAGTGGAGAAGAATATCTTCGGATAATTCAAAAAATAATTCATAAAAATAATTCTAAAGCTGGATAATTTTAATACATGCTTGATCTTAGAACCATTGACAATAGCTGGACTTTATTTTTAGATAGAGATGGAGTTATTAATTTTGAAAAAAATAATGACTATGTTAAAACATGGGACGAATTTAAGTTTTACGATGAAAGTTTAAAGGCCTTACCCCTTTTAGCTAAAAAATTTTCAACCATTGTTATTACCACTAATCAAAAAGGTGTGGGCAGAGGCATTATGACAGAAGATGCTTTAACCACTATTCACCAAAATATGGTGTCAGCTATTAATAAGATAGGTGGCAGAATAGATCATATATTTTACTGTACAGATATTGACAACGACTCTATTAATAGAAAACCACAACCTGGTATGGCACTACAGGCCAAGGAAAAATTTCCAAATATTGATTTTACAAAGTCTCTTATGGTAGGTAACAGAACCAGCGATATGGAATTTGGAAGAAATGCAGGACTACATACTGTTTTTTTAGCCACTACGCATCCAGAAACCGCCTTCCCAAACTCTTTAATAGATTACAGATTCAACCATTTATTGGAATTCGCAAAAGCTATTGAATTAATCTATTAACTCAACTTACACATTTAAAAACTAGTCTAATTTTAGTACTGCTAAGAAAGCTTCTTGTGGAATTTCTACATTACCTATTTGACGCATTCTTTTCTTACCTTCTTTTTGCTTTTCTAATAATTTACGCTTACGGCTAATATCACCACCATAACATTTAGCGGTAACATCCTTACGCATGGCAGATATGTTTTCTCTAGCTACTACTTTAGCACCAATAGCCGCTTGTATAGCAATTTGAAATTGTTGCTTGGTTAATAGTTCTTTTAATTTTTCACAAAGTCTACGACCAAAATCAGAGGCTTTGCCTCTATGAATTAATGCACTTAAAGCATCTACTTTTTCACCATTCAATAAAATGTCCATTTTAACAATATCGGCTTCTCTAAAACCTATTTGAGAATAGTCAAAAGATGCATAACCTCTCGTTTGACTTTTTAATTTATCATAAAAATCAAATACAATTTCCGTCATAGGCATTTCAAAAATTAATTCCACCCTTGTTGGAGTTAAATAACTTTGATTCATTAAAATGCCTCTTTTACTTAAACAAAGGGTAATTATATTTCCAATATAGTCGGGAGCAGTAATAATTTGTGCTCGAATATAAGGCTCTTCAATATGCTCAATTTTAACAGGATCGGGCATTTCAGAAGGGTTGTTCACGATTATTTTTTCACCTCTTGTGGTATAGGCTATAAAACTTACGTTGGGAACAGTTGTAATAACGGTTTGATTAAACTCTCTTTCTAAACGCTCTTGGATAATTTCCATATGAAGTAATCCCAGAAATCCGCATCGAAATCCAAAACCTAAAGCTTGAGATGTTTCTAATTCAAATGTTAAGGAAGCGTCATTTAATTGTAATTTTTCCATACAATCTCTAAGCTCTTCAAACTCATCTGTGTTAACTGGATATATTCCCGCAAATACCATCGGTTTAACTTCTTCAAAACCATTAATCATCTCACCCGGGTTATTGGCTAAGGTAATGGTATCTCCCACTTTAACTTCTTTTGCTATTTTAATACCAGTAATAATATAACCTACATCTCCTGCCCTCATCTCCGCTTTGGGTGTCATGGCTAATTTTAAAACTCCAACTTCATCAGCATTATAATCTCTTCCAGAGGCTACAAAACGTATTTTGTCATTCTTCTTTAAGACCCCGTTCATAATTCTGTAGTAAACAATAATACCTCTGAAACTATTAAACACACTATCAAAAATTAATGCTTGAAGTGGTGCTTCTGTATCACCCACTGGTGCAGGTATACGTTCGGCAATTGCTTGTAGTATTTCTTCAATACCAATACCTGAACGTCCACTAGCCAGTAAAATATCTTCTTGCTTACAACCAATTAATTCTATTATTTGATCTGTTACTTCTGGAATTTTAGCACCATCCATATCAATTTTATTAATGACTGGAATAATCTCTAAATTATTTTCTAATGCTAAATATAAATTACTAATAGTTTGTGCTTGTATACCTTGAGAGGCATCTACTAATAATAAAGCACCTTCACATGCAGCTAAAGCTCTACTGACTTCATAGCTAAAGTCAACGTGACCTGGTGTATCAATTAAATTATAAGTATAAGTAGTTCCTTTATGAATATAATTAATTTGAATGGCGTGACTCTTAATGGTAATACCTTTCTCACGCTCTAAATCCATATCATCTAAAACCTGATTCATCATTTCACGTTCGGTAATCGTTTTAGTATGTTCTAATAAACGATCTGCCAAGGTACTTTTACCGTGATCGATGTGTGCGATGATACAAAAATTTCTAATATTCTTCATGAAGGTGTGACTTACTTGTAATTTTAAGAGAGGGCATTGATTATAGCAGTAAATTCAGTAGCAACTAATGAAGCGCCACCTACTAGTCCACCATCTACATCTGTTTGAGAAAATAATTCTTTTGCATTGGAAGCTTTAACACTTCCTCCATATAAAATAGTAATTTCATTCGCTACTGCTTGGCCATACTTACTAGCAAAGCAAGATCTAATATAAGCATGTATATCTTGTGCCTGTGCACTAGTTGCCGTCTTACCTGTACCAATGGCCCAAATAGGTTCATAGGCAATAACTACTTTAACAATATCTTCAGCCGATAAATGAAATAAAGAATTTTTTAATTGTGTTTCTACAAAAGCATTTTGTGTTGATGCCTCTCTAATGGCTAAAGGTTCACCGCAACAAAATATTGGTGTACTATGAATTGCTAAAATAGCATTTACTTTTTCTGCTAATAAGGAGTCAGATTCTGCAAAATATTCACGACGCTCAGAATGTCCTACAATAATATGCTTAACCCCAATTGACGCTAACATAGAAGCTGAAATTTCTCCAGTAAAAGCACCAGATTCTTTTTGATGACAATTTTGTGCTGCTACAAATACATTGTGCTTATTGGCTAATTTTGCCAAGGCTAAAGGAATGTATATAGAAGGCACTGCAAAAATAGCTTCTTGATGAGTGCCTAATGAATGCGAGCTAGCTATTAGTTCATTTAATAAAGTCTCTGCTTGAGCAAGAGATAAATTCATTTTCCAATTGGCGGCGGCAATTTGTTTTCGCATAATAATTACAGGAAATTTAGTGGGCTATTGATTAGCGCTGCAAAGGTAATAAAATTCAAGCCTAATCAGTGATGATTTAGTTGATATAAATGCCTTAAAACCTGCTTTTCAGCTTCAGTAATGGCAAATCCTTTCAATTTTTTCCAATTATTAATATCTTCTATGGCTTTATCTAATTGATAACCAGCAATGACCCCCCAAGTAAAATTGGGTATATATTTAGGTAGTAGCCCATTGCCAAAAATATTGGCACTTACACCTATATAAGACCCTGTGTTAATACTTGATTGAATGGCAAAACGGCTATAATCACCTACCAGCATACCCATCTTTTGCCCTACATTTTCCCATTCCCCCTTAAATTCATTCCACATTTGTATATCACCAGCTGTATTTTTTATATTACTATTACAAGTACCTGCCCCTAAATTGCACCAATGCCCAATGATACTATCTCCTAAATAGCCCTCATGGCCTTTATTAGAATAACCCATTAAAATAGAATTCTTAATCTCACCTCCCGCTAAACAATATGGGCCAATGGTGGTCGATCCATAAATACTAGTATTCATTTTAATTACTCCTTTTTTACCTAAAACAAAGGATCCTCTAATTGAAGAACCTTCCATAACAAGTGATTCATTTCCAATATATATATAACCTTCACTTGCATTTAAATTTGAACATAAAACACTAGCGCCTTTCTCTATAAAAATATTGTCTTTATTGATGACTTTGTTAGAGGGGTCAATAGGTTCTGATTTACTTTGACTAACAACCCATTTAAAGTCTCTTTCTATAAGTTTCGAATGGCAAGATAATAGTTGTAATTGATTTAAAACTAGAGAAACCTCTTCCATTATAATGGGGGGCTTTTCAGCTAGAAGAATTTTAGATATTTTTCTTTCCTTGGTTTTAGTAGCTATCCATTTACCCCCGGCTGTCATTAATTTTTCCCCTTCATTTAAAGAATTAATTGACTTCATTAATTTTTCAGAGGGAATGCAGGCTACATTTATAAAAAATAGAGATTCGGAAGAATGAAGAAATTCATTATCCTCATACAAAGTTTGTAAATAAGGGACTGTATAAACACCGCAATTTTCATGGGTATATTGCTCCCATCTTTCTTTAAAAGTAAAAATTCCTACCCTGCAGCTAGCCAATGATTGTGTTAAGGTAAAAGGATAAAAATGTTGCCTTTCAGCGATATCCACTAAGATATATTGCATTAAAAACTTTTAAAATTGATTGCTTGTAAGAGAAAACAAATTTAGTCAAAGTCTTGTCAAACTTATGCCAAAGTTTAGACAAATGGGATAAGTTCCTAACAGATGTTCATTTTATGCTTATTTTTGAAGCCTAATTCAATTATTATGCAATTCGGCACATTTAATTATCCTGTTCCAGCCAATGAACCCGTATTATCTTATGCGCCAGGTTCTGCTGAAAAATTAGCTTTAAAACAAGCCATCGCATCACTAAAGAAAAAATCGTTGGATATACCAATGATAATAAATGGTAAAGAAGTTAGAACCGATTTAAAACAAGCCATTCATCCTCCACATGAAATAAAACATACATTGGGTTATTTTCATTTAGGTAATAAAAAACATGTTGATCAAGCAATTAGTGCAGGATTAAAAGTCAGAAATACTTGGTCAAATATGAATTGGGAGGCAAGAGCTCATATATTTTTAAAAGCAGCAGATTTACTTGCTACAAAATATCGATTTGAAATGAATGCGGCCACGATGCTTGGACAAAGTAAAAACGCATTTCAAGCAGAGATTGATGCTTCTTGCGAGTTAATTGATTTTTTAAGATTCAATGTTCATTTTTTAAGTCAGATATATCAACAACAACCGGTTTCTTCTGCTGGCATTCATAATAGAATGGAATATCGTGGACTAGAAGGTTTTGTACTTGCTATAACACCATTTAATTTTACGGCTATTGGAGGAAATCTTCCAGCATCAGCTGCTATGTGTGGTAATGTAGTAGTTTGGAAACCAGCGAATACTCAAATTTATTCTGCACAATTATTTATGCGTATTATGAAGGAAGCAGGACTTCCAGATGGTGTTATTAATATAGTTTATGTAGATGGTCCTACTATTGGTGCTACTTGTTTTGCTCATCCCGATTTTGCAGGTGTACATTTCACAGGAAGTACAGGTGTGTTTAATTATATGTGGAAACAAATTGGAGAGAATATTTCTAAGTATAAAACATATCCAAGAATTGTGGGTGAGACCGGTGGTAAAGATTTTGTAATGGTACATGAAACAGCAGATATTGATACTGTAGTCACTGCCCTAGCGCGTGGGGCATTTGAATACCAAGGACAAAAATGTTCAGCAGCTTCTCGAGCTTATTTACCTTCTAATCTTGCACCAGCTATTAAAGAAAAATTAGTAAAGGCTATTAAGACTATGAAAATGGGAACGGTTGAAAATTTTTCTAATTTTGTAAATGCAGTTATTGATGAAAAATCTTTTGACAATATTTCAAAATATATTGATCAAGTTAAAAAAGATAAAAAAGCAAAAATTTTAGTAGGTGGAAATTATAGTAAAAAATTAGGTTACTTTATTGAACCAACTGTTATTGAAACCACCGATCCAAAATACACAACAATGTGTGAAGAAATTTTTGGGCCAGTACTTACTATTTATACATATCCGGCTGCTGAATATGAAAAAACTTTAAAGCTATTGGATAGCACATCTAAATATGCATTAACGGGGGCCATTATTGCACAAGACCGTTCAGCAATAGAACTAGCTACTAAATTACTAAGACATGCTGCTGGCAACTTTTATATAAATGATAAACCAACTGGTGCAGTAGTTGGACAACAGCCTTTTGGGGGTGGCAGAGCTTCTGGAACCAATGATAAAGCTGGATCTATGTTGAATTTATACAGATGGTTGAGTGCAAGGACAATAAAAGAGACCTTTAACCCTCCTACCGACTATACTTATCCATTTTTAAAAGAAGCTTAAAGCACTGTTTTTTGCTCCATTTTATGGTAGAAAACAGTATATTTGCTGCTCAAAATTAAAGGACTGTGGCCCAAAAATTTTCTAAAGAAACTTATCTCTATTGGTACGAACTAATGCAACTTATACGTCAGTTTGAATCCAAATCTGAAGAGATGTATAAAATGGCTGGAAAAATCAGAGGTTTTTTCCACGTTTATAATGGTCAAGAAGCTATAGCAGCTGGCTGTATGACAGCAACCAATCAAGAAGATCCCTTTATTACTGGATATCGTGACCACGGATTAGCTTTGGCAAAAGGAATGAGTCCTAATGCCGCTATGGCTGAATTATATGGAAAGGCTACAGGATGTTCAAAAGGAAAAGGTGGCAGTATGCACTTTTTTAGTAAAGAACATTATTTCTTCGGAGGGCATGGCATTGTGGGTGCTCAAATTGGTACAGGGGCTGGTTTAGCTTTTGCTGAACAATATCGTGGTTCTAAAAATGTGGTTTTATGCTTTTTTGGAGATGGTGCTGCAAGACAAGGTATGTTACATGAGGTATTTAATTTAGCCATGCTTTGGAAATTACCAGTAGTATTTATTTGCGAGAATAACAACTACGCTATGGGTACTTCAATTGAAAGAACAAGTAATGTAATTGATATTTATAAATTAGCCGATGCTTATGAAATGCCTTCTGATAAAATAGATGGTATGACAGCAGAAGCAGTTCATGAAGGTGTAGTAAGAGCAGTGAAAAGAGCCCGTGATGGTGAAGGCCCTACTTTATTAGAAATGAAAACCTACCGTTATAGAGGCCACTCTGTATCGGATCCTCAAAAGTACCGTTCTAAAGACGAGGTTGAAGATTACAAAAATCAAGACCCTATTACAAAAGTACATGCAACTATTCTTGACAATAAATTTGCCACTGAAGCAGAACTAAAAGCAATTGATGAAAAAATTGCTGCAATTGTGGAAGCTTCCGTAAAATTTGCAGAAGAAAGTCCATGGCCTGACGAAAGTGAATTATTAAAAGATGTATACATTGATTCATCTTACCCTTTTATTGTTGACTAACTATAACAAATATATATGAGCGATTTACACCAAGAAAAACACCCCTTTGTAGATTTTGTAAAAAACAATCAAAAAAATTTAACCTATACAGTTACTATTTTAGTAGCGGTTCTTTTAGCTTATTTTGGTTATACTGAATTATATCAAAATCCAAGAGAAGCTAAAGCTGCAGATACTATGTTTACAGCAGAAAAGTATTTTGGACTTGATTCCTCTAATTATGTATTAAACGGTGATGGCACAAACAAAGGTGTATTGTATGTTATAAAAGAATACAGTGGTACAAAGGCTGCTAATTTAGCAAAGTATTACGCTGGTATAAGTTATTACCGTTTGAATGACTATAATAAGTCTATTGAATATTTAAAAGATTTCTCTACTTCTGCTAAGCAAGTACAAGCTATTGCTTATGGAACAATTGGAGATGCTTATGCCGATTTAAAAAAGAATGAGGAGGCTATTGAATATTATAAAAAAGCGGGTAGTCATTTCCCAGAAGATGAAGGTATTTCTTCTGAATATTTATATCGAGCTGCTTCTTTATTAGAGATGAATGGCAAGGCAGATGATGCCATTGAAATATATAAAACTATTAAGTCTAAATATCCTAAAACAGATAAAGGCTTCCAGGCCGATAAATATATCAATAGATTAAAGGTACTGCCTTAATTTTAGCTTAATTATTAGCTAAGTATTCTTATTTTTGGTATATGACAGTTCAGCTATTTATTCCTTGTTTTATGGATCAATTGTATCCTCAAGCCGCATATAATACTATTAAAGTATTAGAAAAAGCGGGTTGTAAGGTAAAATACAATGAGCAGCAAACTTGTTGTGGACAGCCAGCTTTTAATGCTGGATTTTGGAATGAATCTAAGGATGTATGTACCAAATTTGTTCAAGATTTTGATGGTGCCGATTATATTGTAAGCCCTAGTGCAAGTTGTACAGGTTTTGTAAGAAATAATTTTGGAAAAATTTTCGAGAACAATGCCTTTCAAAGTCCTGCTAAAAAAGTAACCAATAGAATGTTTGAACTTTCTGAATTCTTGGTTAAAATATTAAATGTTACAGACCTCGGTGCAAAATTTGAAGCTAAGGCTACTTATCATGATAGTTGTGCAGGTTTAAGAGAATGTCATATTAAACAAGAGCCAAGACAATTATTATCTAAAGTAGCTGGTTTAGAATTAATAGAAATGAATGAAGTGGAAACTTGTTGTGGTTTTGGAGGAAGCTTTGCGGTAAAGTATGACACTATTAGTGTTTCAATGGCCGATCAAAAAATTGAAAATATAATGAATACTAACGCGGAATATTTAATTAGTACCGATTTAAGTTGTTTGATGCATATTGATGGTCGTATGAAATTCAATGGTAATAATGTACAAATACTTCATCTAGCAGATGTACTAGCAAGTGGTTATTAAAATTTTTTTACTATGGCCTACTGGTTAATTAAATCAGAACCCTTTAAATACTCATGGGATAAATTCGTCAAAGACAAAAAAACATTTTGGGATGGTGTAAGAAATTATGGTGCCCGTAATAATTTAAGATCCATGAAAAAAGGCGACCTAGCTTTTTGGTACCATAGCAATGAGGGCATGGAAATTGTTGGCATTGCCAAAGTAGTTAAAGAAGCTTATCAAGACCCTACAACTGAAGAAACAGCTTGGCTAGCTGTAGATTTTGCTCCTCATGAAAAACTAAAATATCCAGTAAAATTATCAGATATAAAAGCCAATACTAATCTAGCAAATATGGCCTTAGTGAAATTAGGACGTTTGTCGGTACAACCTGTTACAGATAAAGAATGGAAGGAAGTAATGAAAATGAGCCAGGGTAAATAAAGGAATTCTATTTAAATTAAAATCAATTATTTAAAAAATACATAGCCAATTAGTATGGCTATAACCACTCCTATTATATCTGCAAATATTCCTGCCCATAAAGCATACCTTACTTTTTTAATACCTACACTTCCAAAATAAAGGGCAATAATATAAAAAGTAGTATCTGCAGAGCCCTGAAATATGGAGGCTAATTTACCCACAAAAGAATCGGGCCCTTGGGTTTGAAATATATCTAACATCATTCCTCTAGCGCCGCTCCCACTTAAAGGTTTCATGATGGCTACTGGTAAGGCGCCTATAAATTCAGTATTCATTCCTGTGAGTTGAATTAAATAAGTAATAGCATTTAAAACATAATTCATAGCCCCACTATCTCTAAATACACGAATAGCTACTA
>Ga0214919_10000836_pt1 | contig 52203 bp, 46 predicted proteins | sample LL1503_MetaG_FD_177994 | JGI IMG/M metagenome (GOLD analysis project Ga0214919, IMG submission 177994) | Freshwater microbial communities from Lake Lanier, Atlanta, Georgia, United States - LL-1503 | ecosystem: Environmental > Aquatic > Freshwater > Lake | place: USA: Georgia | collected...
ACCAAGGTGTCAATGCCATCGCCCCCGTCCAACGTGTCGTTGCCTGCGCCGCCTGTGAGTAAATCATTGCCAAACCCACCCACCAGGGAATCCGCGCCGTCCCAGCCTTCGATCGTGTCATTGCCTGCGCCGCCTTGGATGACGTTGCCTACTTCATTGCCATAAAGTTGGTCATCAAAAGCCGAGCCAATTAAGTTTTCAATCACTGTGCCAAAGTTGACCGTAATTTGACCAGCTGTTGTAATTTTTTCGGCTTTCGCTGCTCCTAGATACCCTTGGTACCCGGGAGTTAAATAAATGGTCGCGGCTTGTGTTACTGAGCTAGCAGTAATGACATCAGTCCCTGCGCCATCCCAAACGAAATTCGTAGCTGATGATGAAATTGTGTAAGTGTCATTCCCAGTTCTTGCTGTTTTGCTTGGGCCATAAAGATACTGAAGTGCTGCAATATCAAGAGGGCTGTATTCAAGATAGTATTGTGCTGAAGAGTCCGTGTAGGACATGACAGTCCATGCTGTTGTGTCTTCAATACCTGTCAAGTAAGGGGGGTCAGCGTACGAGCCTGAGCTACCTGCGGATACTGAGCTGAATGGATGTTCTAGCCCCAGTGCGTGTCCAATTTCATGAATCAGAGTTAGAGCCCCATACTTCCCGTCAGCTAACGTTGTGTTTGATGAATTTATATCTAAAAAAACGTCGCTACCGCTAAAATTATCGTTAGGGTATTGAGCGTATCCAGCGCTATCAGTTTGGTTATTGCTAGCGAAGGTTAAGGTATTTAGAGCTGCAGCATTTGTAACTATGCTGAACTTGAGGTCAAGTATTGACGAAATGTAAGTAAGTGCAACAACTGTTCTACTTTGTTGGATAGAGCTAAATGCGGTATATCCCTTTGCATGATTCGTACTAGTGTCGTAAGTAGGTATTGCAGTTGGAAAAATATATCCAAAAACTTTTGCATCGCCAAGTAAATTTGTATAGTCTTTCCCAGCTGCTTCGTCTGGTAATAAAGCATCAATCCAATATGGTAGTGCTTGAGCACCGTTTACATAATTAACTTTTTCAATGCTGCTAGGAATTTTCACAAAGCTGGCAGACACATACGCAGTGTCATTCCCGCCGGAGTCGTATATGTAGTCAAGAATGCTGTCGATGTAGTAGGTATCATTGCCGTCACCACCATATAGCGTATTGATGCCGTCTCCTCCAATCAGCGTGTCGTTGCCGTCTCCTCCATAAAGGGTGTCATTCCCAGCACCACCGTCTAGCGTGTCGTTGCCTTCATCACCATACAACTTATCGTTACCATTCCCACCGAAGATGGAGTCACTTCCAGCATAACCTTCAAGCCATGAATCGTTCCCATCTCCTCCGTCAATTGTGTCGTTTCCTAGTCCACCCAGTATTGTGTCAGCACCAACGCCACCGCTAAATAAGCCGTTACCCGTATAACCATATTTACTGAGGTAGTCATTACCATCTCCTCCAATCAGCGTGTCGTTGCCGTCTCCTCCATAAAGGGTGTCATTGCCTGCGCCAGCTTGTATCAAATCGTTTCCTGCGCCACCAGACAAGGTGTCATTGCCTTCACCTCCATCAAGGGTGTCGTTTCCTTCACCGCCGCTTACGTAGTCATTTCCCAATCCTCCATCGAGTGTGTCGTTACCGGATGAGCCATAAATCGAATCATTACCTTCGCCTCCGATTAGGGAGTCATTACCTAAATTGCCATCTATAGAGTCATTTCCAGTTCCACCATCAATGGAGTCGTTACCATTTCCACCGTCAAGTGAGTCATTTCCAGACTCACCATAAATTAGTTTGTTTCCGTCTACCTCGTAGTAGTTAACATAGTCATTGCCGTCTCCACCGTAGATAGTGTCGTTCCCTGTGTCGGCTACTTTATTTATGATGTCATCGCCTGCACCAGCTTGTATCAAATCGTTTCCTGCGCCACCAGACAAGGTGTCATTGCCTTCACCTCCATCAAGGGTGTCGTTTCCTTCTCCACCAGATAGGTAATCGTTACCACCACTGCCAGTTATTGAATCATCTCCAGTCCATCCAATAATAGAATCATTCCCATTACCGCCTATGATGGTGTCGTTACCGCTATCACCATATACAGTGTCGTTGCCATTGCCAGCGTCAAAGAAATTATTGCCGCCAGCATCTGATAAGTAATCGTTCCCATCTCCACCAAAATAAGAGTCTTTGCCAGCGCCTCCATAAATAGTGTCATTACCTATTCCACCATCGAGTGTGTCGTCCCCATCACTTCCTGAAATGTAGTCGTTACCTTCTCCACCTGTTATTGAGTCGTTTCCATTGCCGCCATAAATGGTGTCATCATCACTTCCCCCTTTGAGGGTGTCCCCACCATTTTTGCCAGTAATAACTGCCATATTGATCCTGTGGTAAGTGATGCTAGGCTAAGTGAGTTGAATCAAGAATTGCTTTGAATTACTGCAACACCTTTTACTAAACTATGACTTTCACATCGGTTGTATCTAAAGAAAATTGAAAAATCCTTCAAACAAACAAATCGTCTTTAATTTGTATTTTTAGCATTGACTGAAGTTCTGGGAGCAATTGATTCATCTTATACGACTTGATGCCTCTGGCTCTATTGCCATTTTTAAATCCTAGCTTGTGACCAACGGACTCAAGCACTGCCAACCTTGCCGAACCTAGGCTGCGTTCAGTTCGCGCCTCGCGGGTCTCGCGCCCATGGATGGTTTTGGCTTTCGCGCAACGTTATTTCCAAGCCGCAATGTAAAAATTCAAGAATCATTGTCCAACGTTGAACATCTGGGCAGCATAGATAGTCGTTCGTCAAAGTTGGATATTGCGGCGCAGCATCCGCATAGTGGGGGAGTGGCCTCACAAAATTCAGCCAAACCAGTGCACACCGTACCTCTATCCCCCCTTAAATTGGAGTTGGTTATTACAATGAGGCTAAACAAAACCCAAATTTATCCGTATTTAAACAGTGAACTTTAAGCGCCATTTTCTTAAGCTATTTCTCGCCTTCATAGGCGTTTTGGCGCTTTGCGCTAGCTTGTCTGGGTGTGGCGGTGGCACGACAGCAGCTACTGCAACAACCAATGTTGCTCCCACTGCCAATCCGGGGCCTAGTCAAAACGTTTTGGTGGGCACTGTGGTCAATATGGATGGCTCGGCCAGTAAAGATCCTGATGGTGGCACACTCACTTTTAAATGGACCCTGATCGGCATCCCAACTGGTAGCGCTGCAAAACTTACTAATCCAAGTTATCCCAATCCCAAATTCACAGCCGATTTAGCGGGCAATTATGTACTCAGCTTGGTCGTCAACGACGGCAAGATCGACAGTGCCGTGACCAGCGTTTCCGTCACGGCCACCACTGCAAACGCAGCGCCTGTTGCCAACGCAGGCAGCAATCAGAATGTCACCATTGGTGCTACGGTCACATTGGACGGCACCGCAAGCTCCGATGCCAACAACGATTCACTCACCTACAAATGGATACTGCAGTCAAAGCCTAGTAACAGTTCTGCAACGCTGGCGTTAGCAACTTCAGCTAAGCCCACGTTTAAAGCAGATCTGGCTGGCAATTATGTCGCCACCTTGGTGGTAAGTGATGGCAAAGCAAGTAGCGATCTTGCCGTGGTTTCTGTATTGGCCAGTACAGCCAACTCAGCCCCTGTGTCCAAAGCTGGCGCAAATCAAAATGTTGTGGTTGGCACAAGCGTGACCTTGGATGGCACTGCCAGCACAGACGCCAATGGTGACACATTGGTCTATAAATGGTCATTACTTTACAAGCCAACCGGTAGCTTGGCCACACTCGCTTCAGCGGCAAGCTCAAAACCCACTTTCACCGCCGACACAGTGGGCACATATGTTGTCAGTTTGATTGTGAACGACGGTAAAGTAGACAGTGCAGAGGTATCTTCTACAACAGTCATAGCAGAAGCCCTGAATGCAGCACCTGTTGCGAATGCGGGCCCGGCGCAGACTGTCCTCATAGGTGCAACGGTTACTTTGACGGGGGCAGCCAGCTCAGATGCAAATGCAGATAAGTTGACTTACAAATGGGTGCTCACCACAAAACCAACAGGCAGCACGGCAACTTTGTCTTCTATCAGTGCTGTTAGCCCCACTTTCAAAGCCGATGTTGCTGGCGTCTTTGTGGCCAGCCTGATAGTTAATGATGGCAAATTAGACAGTGCTTTTTCAACTGTGCCAATTTCTGCGGTATCTACGATTTCAGGATTAACTGGCATATCTGGATCTTAAGGATTGAAGAACTCCACTGTTTGATTCTTCAATCATTTGAATCTCCGCGTTTTACCAATGGCGGTGTTACCATTAAATGCAAAGTTTCAGCCCCTGGCGCGAGACCCCCAAAAGCGCCACGCTCAGCACTTAAAATGGCGCTCAACCATGCTTGAAAACACACCATCTGGATTTGACAATAGGCCACTTTCAAGTTGGCCTTTGTTTCAATGGCTTGTCGTGTAATGGCAAGGCACTAACTACGCCATTTACTCAACAGCATTGCGGCTGTTTTCAAAGACGCTCAGACAAGTCCTTCTAGCGCGTCCCATCTTCAATTGGTTGTGGCTGCGCACGATGGCAGAGCCCTTCATGAAGGCGTTCTCGGAGTGTTTTACTCTCCCTCTGCCCTCCAATCTCATCCCTCTAGTGTTTTGCACCAATGGGCCATCGAGCTGAATCCGGCTGTGTCGTCTGCCACAGCAATGTCTCTTCGTTTGTCCCACCAAAGTGAGGTGTCCGCAAGAGAGGGGCGAATGTTGAAGATCTGCCAAAACTCCCCATGAGTAAATCATTGGCGTCAACCAAAGCGCCAATAGAGTTGCCCGGATTGATGGCCGTATCGGTTTGAATTAAATTTTCAAATGTGTTGATGTCCAATTGTTTGCGCCCCAAGGCGCTCACAATATCAGAGCTCACAGTTTGACCTAAACCAAATGGGTTGCCGATAGCCAATACAGCGTCGGCCACCTGCAAAGATTCCATTTGGCACAGGACGATGGTGGGCAGTTTGGGAAAGTCAATTTTCTGCAAAGCCAAATCCGTTTCGGAGTCTGTGCCAATCACTTTGGCCATGGCGGTGCTGCCTTCGTTCAGGGCAACTGCAACGGCTTCTGTGTTACTAGGACTCCGTAATTGAACCTTGGCTTCTTTACATCTGATGTATCGCGTCTTTACAGAATTGTCAGAAAGCGCAAAGATTCAATCTGCCCTTAGTATTAACTTAAGTAAAGGGGCGCTTTGTTTAATCCTTATTTAAAAGGCCTCAAAGAGCCTCGTGTACGCCTAGTTAGAATAATAAATATTACCTCAGAAACCGCATATTTTGTTAAAATTAGCACCTAAGCACAGTGATCAATTGAGGGGTGTTGTGAGTTACAAAGTTTGCGTGGAACAGGCAAAAGAAGAGTACTCCGCTGAGAGCAAAGCTCAGTACCTTCAAACTGCTGGTGGAAATATAACCTGCCTTCGTTGTCAAGCCAAATCATCGCGGACAAAACTGCAATGCGGCAGGCCAGCCATCAAGACATCCCGAACGCAGAAATGCCAATATCACGGAGGTCGACCGCATACGGCTGAGACCCTTAGACGCATCTCAAAAGCCAATACGCTCCACGGTCAATCCACCAAAGTAGCTAAAGAACAGTACAGACATGACAGCGCCCTGATGCATGAGTTGGAGGATGCAGTGCATGTCTTGAGGATGGGAGAAGGGCCACGGATTAGAGGCCCAAAACCCAAGGGTTACAAGCCGGTAATGACACAGGGCGATGTGGTGAGGATGATTCGCGAGCGGTTGTTGCATATGATGTGACCGCTCAAACGATGACCTGAAATTTTTTTAATCAATAAACCCTTAATCCAGCAGTTCTCACGTAAGAGTGGTTTGTTGAAACTAAATATTCAATCCATCGCTTTAAAGCCATCGCACCGCTGAAGTAGCATGACCCAATCGGTTCCGATATAGGCATCTCGCTCGCGGATGCACACCTTAGATTGTTGCCAATTTTTGCAGTACCAACCATTGACATTAACCAAATGTCTGCATTCAAGGCAACTAATTCGGTCATCAGCGCCTTGTTCACGGTCTCGTATCAAAAGCTTGTCAGCCAATGCCTCTGACTTTTCTGCGTCCAGCCCACAACTTTTATACCGAGAAACCCGCGCTTGAAAAATTGCAATTTCATCGGTGTTCATTGCGCTGCTGTTGGGATAACACCAGAGATCTGAATAGCTTTTTGTGCCATCTTGATCGCTGAAATTTATCTTCTGTCTCAAAAAATCTTCAATTAACTCCTGATTCTGTACTGACAAAACTGACGAAAGTCCCGAATCAGGGGTTTCGTCAGTTTTGACAGTACCGTTTTGCACCTCTTTTGCAAAAATCTTAACTGCTCGATCAGTCCACGATTTCATTTAATTGCGTCCAACAAACGTGGATTGATGTAATAACGGACTGTTGGTCGCCCACTTGGTGGAGTGTCCTCAAAACTACGTACGTGGTTGTGTTCTTCTAGGATTGCAAGAGCGCCTTCAGCATCATTAACTGTAGTAGCGCCAGTCCATTGTTTACGTTGTAAGTCCCGCGCTGTAAATCCGTCTTTCAATTTACCCTGAATTAACCGCTTACTTATTCTCCTAGCCGTAGCAACTTTGGCTACTTCAATCAATCCATAAATACGTCGCGCATGCCCAGCTAAGTATTCACACCACGAAGCTGCCCTGATAGCGCAGAAAGCACTGACTGGCCCTATAGACCCCTCTGCAAGATGCAGTATCAAGGCTATAGAGCAGAACAGTTTTTCAAATTTCCCGAAATGCTGCTGCATCATCGGATCTTCTTCTTTGGCAATATAGATATTGTGTAGGTCCTCGCACCATTCAATAAAGATGGTTTGTGCATCATCACTAAAGTAAAAATGCGGCAATTTCACAAAATCATTGGCTGGTGTAGCCCCATCCTGAATGGGATCAAAGCTTGCAAGTCGGCTGAACATATCCCTAATGGCTTCTCTTGCTCCTTTGACAGGGTATCTATCGCGCCACTCCCAAGGGACTGAATTTGGATACACCATGACTTGGAACCGTTGAATACGACCGTCGTTATCCAAAGAGTTGGAAATGCTGGTTAAGTACCTCTGAAGTAGCTCTGGTTGTATGCCACCAAAAACTGACAGGCAAAGATTCTTGATAAAAAGACTACCTCTGCCAATTCGGTCGATGTTGAATCCGGCAGTGCCGTTCCATCCTTCTAGGTAGAAAGCTTTGTCAGCCTCTCGACCTTCTTTTTCCCATGATGCCAATAACCCAATCAACTCATCGCGATAGACCAGCATGCCCTCTGGGTTATTGACCAGCATATCGCCGAGCTTTTCTATAGTTGAGTCATTTGATTTAAAGCGTCTTACGATTGGCTTCTCTGGAGGCTCTAAGTCCTGCATTGCAACTATGGCATCAGCCATTTTCAATCCATCTCTCTTCCCCCTTGCGGCATTTCTCATGGTACTTTTGACTGCTCCTTGATGAGCCTCAAATGCAGCCAATTCAGCTTCATAAGCCTTGAGTGCAATCGTTAGTTTTTCAGCTTCTAGGGCTTCAAGTCGATCAAGAAAGCGAGTCACGGTGCTAAGAGCAGGTGATTTCTTGGAGGACGGATCCCCCACAATTCCGCCAAATAAATTGGGAGTCACAATCCAATCGTCTTTTCTTTTCGGTTTTAACGCACAGCGTGCGCCAATCACTGAGCCAAGTGCAACTATCAATGCCGAAGCAATGTAGTCTGGGGCACATGGCATTCTGTCGGCCTCATCCAAGACAAATTCTTCCATTGACTTCGGTAGCAGGGCAGATGAAATAAATTTTGGTGCTTCGGGAAGCTCTGACTTAATTTCCGTCGGATAAGCCCATCCTTCATGCTTGTCGTCGCTATCAGTTAATACATTCGTAGCTGCAATAGGCTGCTCTAATGGCTCTTGGTGTGAATCAAAATTAGTCATAGCAGTTCTCTTCGTTATTTAAAATTTTCTGTAAAGCTTCAAAGTCGTTGGCTTGGAATACGTGTCCATCAATCCATACAATGAAGCTGCCGTCCAAAAGGATTTGGATTGGATGGCCTGCGAAGAAGAAGCCATGTTTGTAGTTGGCAGAATATTTACAAAGCGGAAGAATGCTGAGATAATTTGCTTTGTGATTTGCGTTTCTGAAGCCTCCTGCGTGTCCAGCGCAGGGGGCTTTTTCATTAGGTTTCATGCGGTAGCCTCACCTTCAACGGCCTTTAGCCAATCGCTGATTTGACTTAATCTCCAAACTTTTACAGTTGCAGAAATGGTTAGAGGTTTTGGGAAACGACCTTGCGCCACCCAAAGTTGAATGCAACTTTTGGAAAGGGTGGTTAGCTTGGACACCTCGCTGATGCGAAGTAGCTGAGCATCAGGGGATGATGGTTGATTAGAAGAGGCCTTCATGTTGCATACCTTTCGTTATTTGGTATGCCTATCTTGCCTATAGGTACTAATAAGTAACAGCCTTAATGTACTTACTGCCGGTTTTACTTATTGAATAAAATTGTCAAAAGTGCCGTTTTTAATCTGCAGCTTATACAGTCGGTATGTGCGATCTGGGAATTTAAACCCAGTACGATTCATGTATAACTGAACTACTTTATGTCTTGGGTACTTGTTGAGTGAACCCCCAGTGGCTCTCCAATTTTCAATAAACTCTTTAAATATTTTCTTGCGATTTTGATCAGAGCTTCTGTTTGGAATGTGTTCCCATGCTGGTGGCAGTATCTCGCCATGTTCGCTGAATTCCGCAGCGATTGATGAATAGGTTGCATTGAATTGTTTAGTGAAGTGCTGAATATCCCCAGCAAGCCAACTCAATACAAACCCCACTCTTTTTCTTTCAGTGCCAATACAAAACAGTTCGCTTTGGAAGTTGTTAATGAAATGCTTGTTTACTTTTTCCAATTGCTGAATTTGGTTGTTGAATGCCTTTGGAATTCTGTTGCCAGTTGGCGGGAACGCCCTAATTACAGAAACAATTTCACGATAAACGCCCTCAATTAGTGATTCAAGACGGGAAGTCAATTGGCCCCGTTTGCGAAACTTAACCAATAACCGAGCATCCCTTTCTAAGGCGCAGTTAAATTGAAAAATCAATTGGCGAACGAAGGTTGATTTTGGAGTCTGAACTGCTTTGCGCAGTTTGGGATTGACAATTTTGCCAGCACGCACCTTTATGATTACTGGTGGCTGCATGATTGATACTCCTGCTGGTAACCTGCAAAGAACCAGCACCCAAAGAACGCAGGAGTTCTCTTTCGCCCCATCGGGCTAGGGTGTGGCTTTAAAAAGTTTAAGCGGCTTTTCTTTCAAGGGCAACAACATTACCCCAGCTACCCGTTTGGCAGTAGTCCTCCCAATCTCCCATTAAACGCTTGCGGTGCTCAATCAAATCACCCCTTCGGTATGCCGACTCAACTTTATTGGCAATTGCATGGGCCAGCGCTTTCTCTGCAACCTCCGGGCTGTGTATTGTTTCTTCAGCAACCCAATCGCGAAAGCATGATCTGAAGCCGTGTACGGTGATGTCATAACCCATGCGGCGTAGCAGCATTGACATTGCCATGCTGGATAGAGCGCGACTGTTGTATGAGAAAAGGTAGTCGCTATTCGGATCAAGTGACTTGGCAATTTGTAGAAGTTCAAGTGATCGCTTCCCAAGTGGAACACGGTGTTCGCGATGTGCCTTCATGCGGTCTTTTGGTATTACCCACAAGCCATTGGTATTTACCTCTGATCGCAAGCCGCCTATAACTTCCCCGGTCCTGTTCGCGTTCAAGATCACGAACTCCAATGCAAGGGCTGCAACGCCATCCATCTCCTTTAGCTTACCTATGAATTCAGGGATATCTTGGTAGGGTAGTGCCTTATGGTGTTCAGCCTTTTTAATCTTGTTGGGCTTGGGCAAGATTGTTTCCAGATGCCCACGCCAAGTCGCAGGATTAAGTCCTGTGCGTAGCTTTCTAGTTGTAGCTGATGCCAGAACCCATTCAATTCTTCCCCTTAATCTAGAAGCCGTCTCTGTTTTGGTATGCCAAATGGGATTCAGAATTTTTAGAATGTCATCTGTGTCAATTTGGTCAAGGCGTTTGTTGCCAATTACTGGGTCTGCGTATTTCTTGATGGTTGCATACCACTGTGCGCTATGCTTTTCGTTTCTCCACTCAGCTTTTTTGCTGTCTATGCAGCTTTGTGCGTAGGTGCTAAAGGTTGGTTGGTTTTCTGGCTCCGCTGGCTGGTTCACTGGTGAAGTGGGCTTCCATTTGGCTAATGGACAGCCCCCATGATTGATATCATTTCTTGCTGCTGTTGCCCTTGCTCTGGCTTCTTTTAGACTTATTGCTGGAAATGTGCCAAGGCCTAAATCATGTCGCTTCCCTTGGAAGTGGTAGCGAAATGTCCAATACTTAGCTCCATTAGATTTGACTTGGATGTTTAGTCCTTGAAATGCTGAATCTGTATACCTACCTTTGATATTGAGGTTACGGATATACGGGTCTGTGAATGCGATGCTCATAGCTTTACCTTTCGTGTATTTCCCCTCAGCCGTCCCCCAGAAATTGGTTGATTAGCCTTGAGAGGTATAGTGCGATAGGTTAGGTCTTGGGCGATTTAAGGTCACTTGAATAAGTACTTATTGCCGGAAATTCATTGGGAGATCGTCTCTGGGTTTAGTCTATTAATACTCAACAACTCTTAAGAAGCTCCAACACTTCACCAGAGCATGAGTTGACACCGCTTCCGCCAGTTAACAACCCTAAGTAATTGATTACTTAGGGTTTTTTCTTTTGTGAACTTTAAAAGATACACCCAAAGATACACTTTAAAAGCAAAAAGCTTCTTTAAAAAATAGGCAAAAAGTATACAATAACACATGCTATAACAAGCAGCAAGTGCTGCTAAACCTACCACATGTATCTCACATTGCTTCAATCGTGGGTACAAGCCGCTGCTAGCAAATTCAAAGATTCGTTTTGAGTATGGGGGAATTAAGCCCAAACGGAGAGTTGGACACACAGATTGCAAGTAGTAGTATTGCTATTGCTTCAGCTGGAAAAAATCAGTCAAAACGAGTTCTTCACAATCACAACTCAGTTGCCAATGTTCAGCGCTTAGACTCCAGCCACTACCAAAGACAAGCCCGCTTTTTGTGCTAGTGCCTTCTGCATGTATGAAGTTAGCTAACTTCCATTGATCGCACCCACACTTTGGGTAAGTCATTTTTAACTTTCCAATCCTATTTTGATGGTCGATTTTTGGGTGCTCGGTCGATTTCTTTCGAGCCGATATCCAAGCATGGTTTGTGGTGCCGCCTCGAACCAACGGTATTGACCGGGCACACCTGTCCTTTGACGATTATCCAGCTTTGCTTGTGATATTAGAGTTTCCGATTGAGTCTTTTTGATAGACCCGCTTTCCTTTCTGTTGAGCGAATGCATTGGCGGGCCACACAACGCTGGTCTTCGACACTGCAGTCAACCTTCAGTCTGGCCTGTCATCCCATAAGCACCTTTATTCAAAGAGCTTGAATCCTACCGCAGCGACAAAGCCTACCAAGGTTGAAAAACCGGCCATGTTCGGACTCGACAAGTGCGCGGCCTCAGGCAGCATGGCAGATCCAATCATGGTCAACATGGCCCCTGCTGCAATTCCTTCCACCACTATCATGGCGGCGTGCGGAATCGATTCGCCGACATAAGCGCCGAATGCTGCACCTACAGCACAAATCACGGTCAATGTTGCCCACAGCAAAATGATTTTGGTGGTGGAAAAACCTTGCTGTTTCATGTTCACGCTGGCCGACAAAGCTTCGGGGAAGTTGGACAGGAACAGCGCACCGACCAAGGTCAAAGGCATGACATCGAAAAAGGTCAAAGGCACGCCTGCCGATGTTTTGGCAGCCACCAGGGAGAGCATGACAGTACCTATGACGAAGCTCTCGGGGATCACGTCGAGCAGATTGCCCAGCCAGATGGCCATGCCTGCATTGCTGTGCTCTTCTTTCATGGTGTTTAATTCGCTGGCGCTGGGAACTTCGGCGCCGCCGCTGCGAAGTGCTTCAATGGCCAAATCGGCCCATTGTTGTTTGGCGACTGCCGCCTGGTCCAGGTGGCGTCTGTTTTCCTGAATTCGCTCTGTAGCGAGTTCACGTACGGTTGCAGAAAATTCGGGATGCGCCCGGGAAAAAGTCTCGTATTGCGTTTTGTGCAGTACCAGCAATTCCGCAGGGCCGTGTTCGGATACTGCGGTGGTGCTGTGCGCTTGGCGGGCCAGAAAGGACACTTCGCCCAACAGGTCGCCGCGCTCCGCCGTGCGAGTGCTGCCGTCGTTATGCGTCAACGTCAGACTGCCAGAACGTACGATGTAGAGTTCATGCGACTCATCGCCTACATTGAACAGTGATTCACCTTGAACAATGAATTTGGGGTGAAGCATTTTGAGCAACTCATTCATCAATTCAGGCGACATGCTGCTGAAAAAAGAGGAATTGCCGATCGACTGCATCAATTCAGAATGGCGTTTGTTTTTGTTTTTGGCGTGCTGAGCAATCACATAAGCACCTTTGCGTAAATAACCGCCGTGGCTACTGAGCAGTTGATCCAGCACGATGAATATGACGCCGCCGCCAATCATTGCAATCAGCAAAGTGACGAAGTGATGAATTTCAGTTTTGCGGTCTGTCAGGTCTGCATGCGCAAGTGCTACCACCGTGGGTGAAACCAGTTCGATCGCCAGCGCTGAAAGCAGTGCGCCTGCCCCAAAGCCGCACATGGCGCCGACTGTGCTATTTGACATCGGTGTTGTGATGCCGACGATGGCACCGAAAATCATGGAGCCTGCAGCAATGGCCCCCAAAAAAAATGCCCAAACGACATATTGATCCATACCTATCTCCAAGTGTTTTTCGTCAGAAAGTTCTGTCCTGGGTCAATCAAAGTAAAAGAAAAATCCGTTGAGGGCGGATAGGAAACTCAAGCTATGTGCATTGCGTTTCAAGTGAACTGCTCACCGTGTTAATGGGCCAAGGATTTGGGCCATTACCAGTAACACCATAGCATAAAAAGTACAAAACAGATAGGCGGTCTAAATACCGCTTCCGCCAAAATACCCATCCATCCATGTTTAGCTTTGACATGGTTTTACTATTTCAGTGAAAAGTGCCTCAAAAGCGTCATAATCGCCGGCATGCAAAAATCCACTGACTTCAAGGCCGTATTTCTCTACGGCTTGACCATATTCCTCAGCGCCTTCTTACTTTTTCAAGTCCAGCCCATGATGGGCAAAATGATTTTGCCTTGGTTTGGCGGATCAGCCTCAGTCTGGACCACTTGCATGCTGTTTTTCCAAGCCCTGCTGTTGCTAGGCTATCTTTACACGCATTGGGTGGTCAGTCACTTGACGCCTTTGCGTCAGAGCCTTCTTCACATGGTCTTGCTGGCCAGTTGCGTGCTGCTACTCCCCATTACGCCAAGTGATTTTTGGAAGCCTACGGGCGCAGAGAACCCCACTTTGCGCATTCTGGGTTTGCTAAGCGCCTCTATTGGCTTGCCCTACATGGTTCTCTCCACAACGGGCCCCCTTGTACAAGCTTGGTTTGCTCGAGAGCGCAGCGGCGCAGTCACTTACAGACTTTTTGCACTTTCCAACTTTGGCTCTATGTTGGCCTTGCTGGCCTACCCATTTGTGGTGGAGCCTTTGTTGCCATCACGTTGGCAGTCTTTGGCATGGTCAGGCTTGTTTGTTCTGTTTGTACTGGCCTGTGGCAGCTTGGCCTGGCGCGGCAGGCATGCCAAGTCCTTGGTAGAAAAAACGCAAGCCTCAGGACATCAAGCCGAGGACAAGGCCTCGTCAAACATCAAAGCGGACCAATTGCTGCTGTGGGTGGCGCTGGCAGCCTGCCCCTCTATTTTGATGGTAGCCGACACCAGTTACCTCACACAAAATATTGCGCCCATTCCTTTGCTCTGGATTGCACCTCTGGCGCTTTATTTGCTGACCTTCATTTTGTGTTTTGAAAGACAGGGCTGGTATCAAAGACGCATTTTTTTACCGCTCTTGGTTTTAAGTTTAGGCGCACTGGCTTACCTACCTACGCTGGGCTTGTCCGATTTGCCGCTGCTGGTGGCCATGGGCATTAACCTCACGGCATTTTTTGTCGTGTGCATGGTCTGCCACGGTGAACTGGCTTTGCAACAACCGCCTACAAAGCAGCTCACTTTGTATTACTTGATGCTGTCTGTGGGTGGATTTTTAGGCGGATTCTTTGTAGGTGTCATCGCGCCTCATGCATTCGATGGCCATTACGAATTGTCTGTTGCGGTGGTCTTGAGTGGCCTCGTCGTCAGTCTGTCGCTGTGGCGCGCATGGCCGGCCATTTCACAAGGGCTCGGCAGGCAAGTATTTGCTGTAACCAGCGCTCTGGCGCTGGCCGTGCTAAGCACGGTGTCAGTGAACGATCACATGCAAGAGTCATCCGGCGTAGAAATGAAAGGCCGCAATTTCTATGGCACTCTGAGAGTTTTTGCATTTCCCGATGGCGGATACCGCAGCATGCTTCATGGTCAGATCGTGCATGGCAAACAATTCTTAGCCCCAGAGCGCGCGATGGAGCCCACCACTTACTACAACGCCGATGCAGGCGCCGGACTTGCCATCACCACACAAATGATCACAGGCCCTGTTCGCGTCGGTGTGATTGGCTTAGGTGTTGGTACTTTGGCCGCATATGGCAGACAAGGCGACACTTACCGAATTTATGAAATCGATCCACTCGTCATTGGCATGGCAAAAACCAACTTCAGTTTTTTGTCAAAGACTTTGGCTCAAACAGAACTTGTTCTTGGCGATGCAAGACTGCAACTCGAAGCTGAATCGCCACAGCAATTTGATGTCTTGGTGGTTGATGCTTTTTCAGGCGATTCAGTGCCCGTACACTTGCTCACACGTGAAGCTTTTGCGCAATACGCCAGGCATTTAAAACCGAATGGCGTGATGGCTGTCCACATCACCAACCGATTCTTAGATCTCCAACCCGTCATTCAAACTGCAGCCCAAACACTAGGCTTTACAGCCCGACTCATTGACCACCCTGGAGACGAAGATCGCTTGGTTTACCCTTCTAGCTGGGCTTTACTGGCCAAGGACCCACTGTGGTTTGCGCAAAATGCTTTGAAGGCAGCTACAACACTAGAGAGCCCAACTGGGTTTGTACCTTGGACTGACGACTACAGCAGCTTGTTTGCCGTTGTGAAATGATTGATGACTAAGGCTCTAGAAACCGATGTCCTGATTGCAGGCGGTGGGCCCTTTGGCCTTATGTTGGCCAACGAGTTAGGACGCAGACACATCAAGTGCCTTCTGGTCGACCCCAAAGCCAGCACCGCCTTCAACCCACAAGCCAATGCCACACAGGCTCGCACCATGGAGCATTTTCGGCGACTTGGTTTTGCGCAAGAGATACGCGCGCAAGGATTGCCACCCCATCACCCCACAGACATCACCTACCTCACACGCTTCAGTGGCATTGAGTTGGCCCGGCTTAGATTGCCCACAGCGGCGGCGGCTCCTCAAGCCATCAAAGCCATGACAGGTTCATGGAGTGCTGCTGAATTGCCGCACCGGGTCTCGCAAAAATTTGTCGAAGTAACGCTGCGCCAGCATGCCGAAAAATGGGCTAGCAACGACATTCGCTATGGATGGAAGCTTGAATCATTCATCGATGAAAGTCTCTCAGCCAGCAGCGCAGGCTCAGTTGCATCGAGTCATCCTATTCAGGCCAGCATTCAACAAGTCAATTCGGCTGAACCAGCTTCTCTTAAAGTCAAAGCCAAGTACTTAATCGGCGCAGATGGCGCCAGAAGTTTTGTTCGCCATGAACTCGGCATTGCATGGGGCGGCGCTACAGGATTCAAGCGCAATTTCATGGGCGGCAAAATGCTGGCGGTTTACTTGAAGGCCCCGCACTTCTACGAGCGAAATCCAAATGACCGCGCTTGGATGTATGTCATTGTCAATCCAGAACTGCGCGCCTTCATCATGTCGGTTGATGGCGTCAGTGAGTTTGCCTTTCATGTGCAAATGGCAGACGATGCCGCCACTGAAGCACTCACAGCAGAAGATGCCAAAAGGCTGTTTGCACTCGCCTACGGCCAGCCCATCGACATTGAAATTTTATCGATGGCCACCTGGCTCGCAGGACATGCGCTAGTGGCAGACAGTTTTCAAAAAGGAAATATTTTCTTAGGTGGTGATGCCGTTCATTTGTTTACACCCACGGGTGGTCTTGGCTACAACACAGCCGTTGAAGATGCCGTGAACTTAGGCTGGAAACTCTCAGCTGTTTTAAAAGGCCAAGCCCAACCAACTCTGCTCAACAGTTACGAGATCGAAAGAAAACCTTTGGCCATCCGCAACACTGGCTATGCAAAACAGTTTGCCGATTCCATCGGTCTGTTTGATGCTGACAAGGCGCTTGAAGATATTTCACCTGAAGGCGCGCAGGCACGAAGCATCGCCTCTGATTATTTGAATGGCCATGCACGAAGGGAATTCAATATTCCAGGGGTCACATTTGGCGGCCGATACATGCAATCGCCGCTCATCGTTGCAGATGGCACACAAGCTCCGGCCGATGCCGCCAATACTTACCTGCCATCAGCATGCCCAGGTGGTCGCCCTCCTCACGCTTGGTTACCAGATGGCAGTTCTTTGTTTGATCACTTTAATTTTGAATGGACTTTGCTGGTGCTGGGCAAAGACAATTCTCAATTGGCACAAGATGCTTTGAAATTTTCAGAGGCAGCTTTACAGTGCCATTTGGACTTCAAAGTCTTGCACTTTGATTCCCAAGAATTGATCGATTTGTACGAAGCCAACTTGGTACTGATCAGGCCTGATCAAATCGTCGCTTGGCGTGGCACGAACGCGAGCAAAGCCTCTGAAATTTTGAAACAAGCCAGCGGGGCTTAACGGATATTCACAGGCCTTGTCATTTGCTCAGGCGTGGTGAAGTCATTGGAGTGAAGCCCCCATCAAGGAATCTGATCCTTGATTTCTAATTTCAAGCCTTTGGCGCCTACTTTGACAGGACCCAAACTGCCCGACAAATCGCCAGATTGCGGCATGGCATTGCCCGACTTGGTCACGCGCACCTTAACCATGACTTCACCGGCCGCTGATAACTTGCGATCGGGGGCCATGGCAGTGGAATCGTCGAGCGTGAAATTGAAAGGCAACTGCGACACAGTGGTCTTAAAGATGGCCAAGGGCATTCGATCGCCATTAGCAGGGGTTGCATAAATAAACACCACATCATTGGGACTGGCCTTGGACTTCAAGGAGGCAGACAAGTTGACTTGCCCGGTCACATTGAGTCCGGAAGCTGCCGCAGGTGCGGCTTTAGCGGGCGGCATGCCCAATCTTTCACGCACAGTCGCAATCGCGCTCTCCAAGCCTGCCAAATCAGGATTGTTAGCGTCTAATGGCTTTCTGGCCTGCTCCCAGTACTTCAATGCATCTGCAAACTTGCCTTCTGCGTAAGAGGCACTGCCTGCCGTCAGCAAAGCACCAAAGTGTTGCGGATCTCTTTGTAAAACTTCACGAATGACGTTCCAAGGTTCACCTTCAAATTGACCTTGACGCTGCATGGCAATGACCTCAATGCGCTCCAACTTCAAGTCGTCGTCATCAGAAAGCTTGAGCGCACTGTCGTACGCCCTAAGTGCTGCATCAAAATTTTCTAAGGTTCGGTAGGTTCGTCCTAACATGACCCAACCTTGCAAATTGTCGGGCTTGTCTTGAAGTTTTTCTGCCAAAGTCTGAGCCATTTTGGTCAAATCTTTGGGGTCAACTTGATCCGGTGTTTTCAAGGCCAAAGGGTTCAAGGCCTCGGGTTGGCCCACCCACATGTACATGCCCATGGAGCCTAAAGGCAAAGCCACAGCCAGAACCACCGCCGTCCAAATGGCAGGCTTTTCGGTTTTGGCAGCAGGATCGTCTACTGCAGATGTATCTTCTAGCAGGCGCAGGCTCAATTCATCGCGAGACTGCTGCCATTCTTCATCACTGATGTGGCCGCTATCGTGCTCGCGGTCTAAATCTAAAATTTGATCGCGGTAAACCTTGGCATTGGCGTTGGCTTGGCTTGCCTGCGTCATAGGCTTTCGCTCACGCAACAAGAACCACAAAAAAACAACTGCGACACACAGTGCAATGCCAAGCGCAATGAGAACAAACAACATGCTGGCATTCATGACGCATCTCCAGATTTCAAAATTTCTTGTACTTTGCGTCGATCTTCATCGCTCAAGACAGGGCTGGTTTTTTGTGCACCCTGACGTTGCCGCAAGTAATACGCCATGCCCATGATGGCGATGACCAACAACAAAAAGGGGCCAAACCACAAGACCCAAGTGAGAGGCTTGACTTCAGGTTTGTAAAGTACGAAGTCGCCATAGCGGGTGACCAAGTACTCTTTGATTTGCAAGTCGCTTTTGTCTTCCCGAATGAGTTTTCTAACCTCTTCGCGCAAGTCGTTGGCCAACTCTGCACGTGAGGAAGCCAGCGATTCGTTTTGACACACCATGCAACGTAATTCTTCAGAAATGTGAATCAAGCGCTTTTCAAGGACAGGGTCTTCAGCCGAAAGAACTGCTTCCTTGGCCTGCAAGGGGGCAAGGCAAGACAACAAGAGCCAACTTGCCAGACACACCCACTTCAAAAATACAGATTGCAAATTCATGCTGTCTTTCACACGCCCTTAAGAGGCGCTCAATTTCTGCACCAAAGGCAAGATGGTTGACTGCAACAACTCGGGCGTGACCACGCCCACCCGCTTGTATCGAATGACACCTTCTTTATCAATGACGTAGGTTTCTGGCACGCCATAGACACCATAGTCAATGCCCACCCGGCCATCCAAATCCACGGCAGACAGCACATAAGGGTTGCCGTGTCGCTTGAGCCAAAGAGCGCTTCGATCACGGGCAAATTGCAGTTTTTCTTCGGGCGTGAACTTCTTGCCGGCTGGCTCATCTTGCGGCTGAACTTCTTTGTAACTCAAACCAACAATAGGCAGTTGATTGGCTTTAGAGAAAGCAACCAACACAGGGTGTTCTTCTCGGCACGCCACACACCAAGTGGCCCACACATTGAGCATCCATACTTTGCCCTTCATGTCTTCAGGTCCGAACTTGGGCGCATTGGCGTCAAGTGTGTTCAAAGAAAATGCGGGCGCCGGCTTGCCAACCAAAGGTGAAGGTATTTCGCGCGGGTCTCGGTTCAGGCCAACTGCCAGAAAAATCACCAGGCCCAAAAACAGTCCCAACGGAATTAAAAACTTTTTCACGACAACTTTCTGAGTGTGAACATCTGCAGGGGTTTGGGTTAAATGTGCTTAAGCCAAAGTGTTGGCAGACTTGCGATAGCGTCGATCGCTTACGGCCAACAAACCACCAAAGACCATCAAAATAGCGCCGTACCAAAGCCAAGATACAAAGGGCTTGTAAAAAACGCGCACACTCCACTGCAGGCGTTCACCTTCAATGGGCTCCCCCAAAGAAACATACAAATCGCGGAAAAAGCCAGAGTCGATACCAGCCTCGGTCATGGGCATGGCGGAAGAAAAATACTTGCGCTTTTCGGGATACAACATTTCAAGGTATTTGCCGTCTTTGGTGACCTTGACATCACCGCGAAGGGCTTTGTAATTGGGGCCATCCACATCCGAGACCCCCGTCAACTCGAAGCTGTAGTTTTCAATGGTCACGGTATCGTTCAAGCCCATGCGCACATCGCGCTCGACTTCATAACTTTTCACCATGGTGATGCCCACCGTGATCACTGCAATGCCCAAGTGCGCCAAGTGCATACCCCAAAATGAGGGCGGAATGCGACCTGGCTTTTTCATGCGAATGAATATTTGCATGAGCAAACCCACCACCACCCAAGTGGCCAAGGCCATGCCCATGCCGGTAAGCCATGTGCCGCGTTCGGTCAGCGTCCAAATTGCAACACCCGCCACAACAGCGGCCAATGCAGGCAAACGCAAATCGTGGCCCAGTTGTGCCCACCGCGCTTCACGCCAATGCGCAATGCCACCTGGCACCATCAAAAACACCACTGGCACCATGAGGGGCACAAAGACTGCGTTGAAGTAAGGCGCACCCACAGAGAGTTTGCCTAAATTAAGCGCGTCCACAATGAGCGGATAAATGGTGCCCAACAACACAGCACCTGTGGCCACTACCAACAAGACACTGTTGGCAATCAGCATGGACTCGCGCGACACCAAACCCATCTTGCCACCCAGTGTGGCTTTGGGTGCGCGCCAAGCAAACAAAGTCAAAGAAACACCTACCACCACTGCCAAGAAAATCAGAATGAAGACGCCTCGCTTGGGGTCGGAGGCAAAAGCATGAACCGATGTGAGCACGCCGGATCGAACCAAGAAGGTGCCCAACAGCGACAGTGAAAAAGCGCCGATGGCCAGCAACACCGACCAAGCTTTGAAGCCGCCGCGCTTGTCTGTGACCATAAGCGCATGAATAAGGGCGGTGCCAAACAACCAAGGCATGAGGGATGCGTTTTCGACCGGATCCCAAAACCACCAACCACCCCAGCCCAATTCGTAATAGGCCCACCATGAACCCAAGGCAATGCCCGCCGTCATGAAAATCCAAGCCACAATGGTCCATGGCCGAGACCAACGTGCCCACGCTGCATCCATTCGGCCCGACAGCAAAGCCGACACAGCAAAAGCAAAGGCCACAGAAAAACCGACATAGCCCATGTACAACATAGGCGGGTGAATAACCAGGCCAGGGTCTTGCAGCAAGGGGTTCAAATCTTTTCCGTCTAGAGGCGCCGGTAACAGACGTTCAAACGGACTGGATGTGATCAAGATGAACATCAGGAAGCCGGTAGACACCAAGCCCAAAATGCCAATGACACGAGCCACCATGGCCAAAGGCAATGTGCGAGAAAAAATGGCGACGGCCAATGTCCAGCCAGACAACATCAGCATCCACAACAACAAGGAGCCTTCGTGGCCACCCCACACCGATGCAAACTTGTATTGCGTGGGAAGCAGCGAATTGGAATGCCCCGCGATGTACTTGATCGAGAAGTCATCGGTGAGTGCACCATGCGCCAACACGGCAAAAGAAAAAGCAATCAACAAAAATTGAAGTGTTGCAGCTGGTTTTGCCAAGGCTTGCCAACGTTGGTTGTCGTTGATGGTTCCGGCAAGCGGCAAGACACCTTGAACCAGCGCCACACACGCAGCCAAGATCAAGGCAAAGTGACCAATTTCAACAATCATTCCAAACTCTTTTCAATTATTTAGATGGCATCACAGACTGAGCAGCTTTGGCGGCAGCTGCTTTATCCAATGCGTGCTGTGCCTCAGGGGGCATGTAATTTTCGTCGTGCTTGGCCAACACCTCGGCGGCCGCAAACAATTGGCCATCAGACAATTTGCCTTGCGCTACAACGCCCTTACCCTCTTTGAACAAGTCGGGCAATATACCCTTGTAAGCGACAGGCACTTCGTGGGCAAAGTCGGTGACGACAAACTTAACGTTCTCGCCGTCTTTGACTAAGCTACCTTCTTTGACCATACCACCCACACGAAACGCTTTGCCCTTGGGCGCCTCGCCTTTGTAAACTTGCGTGGGGGTAAAGAAGAACACCAAGTTGCTTTGAAAAGCATTCAAAATAAAAGCGCCCGCTATGGCCAATGCGGATACGCCCGCGGCAATCAATAAAAATCGTTGATGTCTAGGTTTCATCAGGACCACTCCTTGCTGTTCGTTTCTGCAACCAATTCGTTGCTTATTTGGGTCAGAGCTTGAGCACGCGCATTTTTGACCCAGATCACTTCCAAAGCCACACACAGTGCAGTTGCTCCGAAACTACCCCAAACATAAAGACCATACCCACCCATGGCCCAAAATTCACTCCAGCTGTTCCAAATCATGCGTTGGCACCTCCAGCAGTGTTCTTGATCATTTGGGCTCTGACCTCAGGCAATTCGGCCACCCATTGCGTATGTCTCTCGCGAACCAAAATAATGCTGCGCACTCGGTAAAGGGCCATGGCCACTGCGTACATCCAAAACGCAATGCCCATGATCAGCATGGCTTCAAGCATAACCTGAGCCATGCTAGACCCTTTGGTCAGTGACACCGAGGCACCTTGGTGCAAGGTGTTCCACCACTTCACAGAAAAGTAAATAACAGGCACATTGAGTGCGCCCACCAAGGCCAAGATGCCACCCGCTTTGTCGGCGCGTCGAGGATCGTCAATGGCACTGGTGAGGGCAATGTGGCCCAAATACAAAAAGAACAAAATGAGCTCAGAGGTGAGACGTGCATCCCAGACCCACCAAGTGCCCCACATGGGCTTGCCCCAAAGTGCGCCCGTCCAAAGCGACAAGAAAGCACAAATTGCACCCGTAGGCGCCAAGGCTTTGGTCATCATGCCCGACAGGCGCGTGTTGAAAGTCAGGCCCAACAAAGCCCAAAAAGCCATGGCCAAATAAATCACCATGGACATCCACGACGCGGGTACGTGCACAAAAATAATGCGATAGCCCTGGCCCTGCTGAAAGTCAGTAGGCGCCACAAACATGCCAAGCCACAGACCCCAAACAGTGAGCCCTGTTGCCAGACACGCAAACACGGGCCAAAGCTTTCCCGCCAAAGGATAAAAGTTTTGGGGAGATGCGTAAAAAAATAATTTTTGAATCATTGTTTGATTGACTGCTTAGGATTCAAGTGCAATGCGAAGCGATGCCGCACTCGCCCAAGGACTGAACACGGCCGCCACCAAAACGAGAGCGGCCAACACTGACAAATGGGCAGAAGCACCCAAGCCACTGATTTCTGCTTGAACTGCACCCGCACCAAAAACCAGCGCCGGCACATACAAGGGTAAAACCAACAAGGACAACAGCACATCTCCGCCTCGCACGCCCAAGGTGAGCGAAGCGCCAACAGCGCCAATTAAGGAGAGCACCGGTGTACCCAAAAGCAAACTCAAAGTTAAAACCCAAAGCGCGTTAGCAGAGAGGTCAAATTGCAGGCCCAAAATAGGAGCGAGTAAGACCAACGGCAACCCAGAGAGTAACCAGTGCGCCAAGATTTTGGCGGCAACCAGCAAAGATAAACTGTTGGGCGATAAGGCCATTTGCTCCAATGTGCCATCGGCGTAGTCAGTTGCAAACATGCGGCTCAAAGACAGCATGCTGGCCAACAATGCTCCCACCCACAAGATACCCGGGGCTACCAATCGAAGCGTGTTCATTTCAGGGCCAATGCCAAGGGGGAAAAGCGCCGCCACCACGACAAAGAAAAATACGGACGTAATCACCTCATTTTTACGCCTTAAGGCCAAGGTCAGGTCGCGCTTCACGATGGCAACAAATGCACTCATGCGCTCAACCTGTAAGATCGGCCTTGACCAGCAAGTGAAACAGCTTGGTGGCTGGTTAACAACACCATGCCCTGGCTTGCCAAGTGGGCGTTGATGACTTCAGACAGCGCATTTTGGGCTGCAGGGTCCAATGCCACAAAAGGCTCGTCCAAAATCCACAACTTGGCGGTGCTGACAACCAGGCGCGCCAAAGCCGTTCGGCGCTTTTGACCTTGTGACAAAACCCGAACAGGCAAATGTTCGCGGCCCCTGAGGCCCAACCGAGCCAAGGCTGCCTTGGCATCGGTCAAAGACAACTGGCGACCGGCGATAGAAGCATGGGAGAGCAGATTTTCTAGGGGGGTCAGGTCTTCTTTAAGGGCCAACTGGTGCCCTAGATAGGCCAAATTAGCTCTAAATTCATCTGAATTTTCGGAAACTGGCTGGCCTTGCCAGCAAATCTGGCCCTCTTCCAGAGGGCATAAGCCGCAAGCCAGCCTTAGCAAGCTGGTTTTCCCAACCCCATTGTCGCCCTCTAAATGCAAGTACTCACCGACTTGCAATGAAAAGGAAACCCCTGAAAACAGACGTTTTTCACCGCGGGAGCAACAAAGATTGGAAACGCTGAACATGTGCCTGAATGATCGCAGAAGATGCCCATTCAGAATTGATTCAAGTCAAAAAATAATGAGCGAAAAAGGGCAAATTTGACTTTGCCCTCCATTTTAATACTCTGGCTTAGTTGGCAGGCGGTACGCCTTGATCTTGTTCAAGTTCTTTGGCACGTTTATCGGCTTCAGATTTTCTGTACAAACTCAGCACATTGGGCAATCGTTCTAGCATTTCAGTCCACTCATACTCAAAGGGCAGCCCTATCCATTCACCACTGGATTTGAGGCCGGCAATGCTGGCCTTAATTTGATGCCTTGCGACATCAAACATCTTTAACTCTTCTTCTAGCAAGGACTCACGTTTATTTTTAGAAATGTCCGCCTCGAGCAAGACCAGCTTGTCGTGGTGCAACGCTAGCTCGCGTTTAAGTGTTTCAGAAGAAAGCATGCTGCCGTGAGGGTGCTGAATTTCCTCTAGCTTTTCAGTAATTTCTTGAAAACTTTGCTGGGTCTGAAAATAGAAAATCAGAAAACCTGCCAAAAGGATAAAAAGGACAGCAATAACCAGCAGGAAAAAATTGTCCATAGCAAACCTCACTTCGTCAATTTGACACCATCCTACCTAAGTGTCACCTATGGGGCAACTCGGCCTTAGCCATTTTGGTCCACTTGAGCAAAAAATACACTTCAAAGCTACACTTCGCCCCAAGGAGAACCCGTCTGTGAACCAAGCTTTAGCCACCTCATCTTTAGATTCATCCCCCGAGACCACCCGCTTTGGCAGCGGCAAATCGGTTAAACGACTCGAAGACCAGCAGCTCCTTTTGGGCGCAGGTCAGTACACCAACGACGTCACCCTGCCCGGTCAGTCTCATTTGGTTTTCCTTCGCTCGCCCTATCCACACGCCAAAATTACCCGTCTTGACACTATGGCTGCCAAGGCCATGCCGGGCGTCTATGGCCTCATAACTGGTCAAGACCTCTTGGCTGCAGGCGTCAAGCCCATGGCGCGTCCCATGAACTTCAAACGGGCAGATGGCGGCCCCTTGTCTTCCACCACACGCTACCCCCTGGCCACAGACACCGTTCGATTTGTGGGCGAACCCATTGCGGCGGTCGTGGCTGACACCGAAGAAAACGCGCGCAATGCAGCTGAGGCCATTCAGATTGAGTTTGACCCCTTACAAAGTGCAAGCACCTTGGCCGATGCATTGGCGCCCAATGCCCCTTTGTTCACCGAAGCGCCCGACAACCGCGTGGCAGAAACTCGCTATGGCGACATCACGGCCACCCAAGCGGCCTTTGCACAAGCCGCACATGTGGTTCACCTGGACATTGTGAACCAGCGCGTCGCCGCTCTGGCCATTGAACCCCGAAGCGTGCTGGCCTACCCAGAAAACGGTCGACTGACCATTCGCATGAGCAGTCAAATGCCCACAGGCGTTCGCACCACCGTTTCCGATCTTCTCGGCATTGACAAAGAAAAAGTCCGCGTCCTTGTGGGCGATGTGGGCGGTGGCTTTGGCATGAAAACAGGCGCCTATACAGAAGACGTGGTCACTGCTTTTTGTGCTCACACTTTGGCCCGGCCAGTGAAATGGATTGCCGACCGCAGCGAAGAATTTTTGAGCAGCGCACACGGCCGCGACATTCAAACCAAAGCGTCTTTGGCCTTGGCCCAAGACGGCAAAATTTTGGGCTTGCGCATCGAAACCTTGGCCAATGTAGGCGCCTACCCCACCATGACCGGCTTGGCCATCCAAATGCTCATAGGCCCTTGGGTGCAAAGCAGCGTGTACGACATTCAAACCATTGACTACCATTTCACGGGCGTGATGACCAATACCGCAAGTACCGGTGCTTACCGCGGTGCAGGTCGCCCTGAAGCCATTTACAACATGGAGCGTTTGATGGACGAGGCTGCGCGCGTGAGCGGCATTGACCGCGTGCAACTGCGACGCAAAAATTTCATCAAGCCCGATCAAATGCCCTACAAGAATCCAATGGGCCAGGTCTATGACACTGGCGCCTTTGAGATGATCATGAACGAGGCTTTGGAAAAGGCCGACTGGCATGGCTTTGCCAAACGGGAAGCTGCCTCCAAAGCCAAAGGCTTGTGGCGTGGTTTGGGCATTGCCACCTTTTTGGAATGGACCGGCGGCAACGCGCTAGAAGAAAACGTGCAGGTCCAAATTTTGGCCGATGGCATGATTGAAGTGGTCTCTGCGGTCAATGCCATGGGTCAGGGCATTGCCACCTCCCTTGCGCAATTGGTGGTCGATGTGTTTGGTGTGGATATTTCGCAAGTGCGCGTTATTTTGGGCGATACCGACCGCGCCAACGGCTTTGGCAGCGCGGGCTCTAGGTCGCTTTTCACGGGCGGTTCAGCCATGCGCGTGGGTGCCGAGAAAACTTTGGACAAAGCCCGTGAATTGGCAGGCCAAGCTTTAGAAGCCTCTGCGTCAGATTTAGCCTACCAAGGCGGCACCTTCAGCGTCAAAGGAACCGACCTGAAAATTTCATTGGCAGACTTGGCCAAGCGCCAACCTGAGGCGCGCATCGAAATGCAATCTAGCACCACCGCCAGCGGCCCCACTTGGCCCAACGGGTGTCATATCTGCGAGATCGAACTCAACCCTGCCACGGGCGAAACCAAAGTGGTGTCATACACCTCGATGAACGATGCAGGCCGCATTGTGAACCCCATGATTGTGGAGGGGCAACTTGACGGCGGCGCCGTGCAAGGCATGGGTCAAGCCTTGTTAGAGGGCATGGTTTATGACGCAGAAAGCGGTCAATTGCTGACCGGCAGTTTGATGGACTATGCGGCACCCCGAGCAGACATCATGCCGGAAATGTTCCATACATTTACCAATCAAACGGTTCCCAGCACCAACAACGTCTTAGGCGTTAAAGGCGTGGGCGAGTTGGGCACGATTGGTGCAACACCTTGTGTGGTGAATGCCGTGGCTGATGCCATGGCCAGAAATGGCCATGCCGATAAAGCACTCAAGTTACAAATGCCCATGACAGCGTTCCGCCTGTGGGAATTGCTTCACTCAGTGTGAAAAAATCTCTGAAGATTTACATCAATTCAAATATGCTTTTCAAATTCTGCACATAGAATATCGCCATGTATTCTCAAACCAAATCAGCCAGCGCCAATGCCTACATGCGGTTTCTGCAATTGGCCAAGTCTGTTCAAGCTTTACCTGACGGGCCGAATTTAGACGCCAATGAAAAAGCATTGCTTGAAGAAATTGCGCTAAGTTGGTTTGAAAACCGTGTCATGACTGTCCGAGAAGCCATTGGCCTCGCTCACTTAGGTTCGCCTGCCACCTTGCACAAGCGCATCACGCGTTTGCGTCAAAAAGATTTGTTGAAAACCTTCAACCAACCTGAAGACAAGCGCGCCAAGTACCTCATCCCTACCGATCAAACTATCGCTATGTTTCGTGACTTTGGCAAGAAAATGAATTCGGCCCTTTCTTCACCTGCCTGAAAAAAACAGTGCCTTGTTGATGGCGCACTGTTCAAGGTTCTGCCAAGAACAACTCTTGCAGATCGCTTAAAAAATCAAACCCCTTTTCAGTGGGCCAAACTTTGGCCAAGTCTCGAACAAGCAAGCCTTTGGCTTCGGCCTGAGCCAAACCCTTTTGGATTGAGGTCATGGCCAATCCTGTTCGGGCCATGTAATCGGCCAAGCTAAAGCCCTCTTTTAAACGCAAGGCATTGAGCATGTACTCAAAGGGCAATTCTTCTCGCGCCACTTCTTCATGCTGCGTGGCAGGCTCTCCTTTAAGCGCTTGGGTCATGTAGAGTTGCGGCTCTCTAAAACGCACTTGCCGCGTAATGCGATGCGCAAAACTCAGCTTGCTGTGCGCGCCAGCACCAATGCCCAAATAATCGCCAAACTGCCAATAGTTGAGGTTGTGCCAACATTTGTGGCCCGGCTTGGCATAGGCAGACACCTCATACCTTTGCAGACCTTCAGCGCCTGTCATTTCAGTGATCAAGTCCATCATGGCGTAGGCCTCGTCGTCTTCGGGTAACACGGGCGGATGTTTGGCAAACAGCGTGTTGGGCTCGATGGTGAGGTGGTAAATGGAAATGTGCGGGGGCTTGAAACTCAAAGCTGTTTGAACATCTTGCGTCAGATCGCTCAGTGTTTGACCCGGCAGGGCATACATCAAATCCAAGTTGAAGGTTTCAAAAGCAGACTGCGCTTCTTCAACGGCAGCCATAGCCTGATCGCGGTTGTGCACGCGGCCAAGCGCTTTTAAATGCCCGTCATTGAAACTCTGCACGCCAATGGACAAACGCGTGACACCGGCCGCACGAAAGGCTTTAAAGCGATCTTTTTCAAAGGTACCCGGGTTGGCTTCCAATGTAATTTCAGCTTCTGCCTCCAAAGGCAGTCGGGCCCTGATGCCACTGATCAATCGATCGATGCTGCTCGGTGTGAATAAACTGGGTGTGCCCCCGCCAATGAAAACACTGTGAACAGGTCGACCCCAAACTAAAGGCAAACTGGTTTCTAAATCTGCCAACAAGGCATCGATGTAGCGCTGCTCTGGCATGGCTTGTGAGTTGTCGCGCCATTCGTGAGAATTGAAATCGCAGTAGGGACATTTTTGAATGCACCACGGCAAATGCACATACAAAGAAAGCGGTGGCAATGATTGCAACTGCAGCAAGCCAGGTCGCATGGCGTGTACCACGTCAAAGGCTTGTTTCATTCAAAGACCCCAGCGCTCTTGCATGAGCGCCAACATGGCTTGCGAGGATCGACCGCGGTGGCTGTTGGCGTTCTTCACTTCTACGGGCAATTGCGCAAAAGTTTTTCCAAATTCAGGCAAGAACAACACGGGGTCAAATCCAAAACCATTGGCGCCTAGAGGTTCTCTTGCAATGTCAACCACCACCCGACCCACGGCAATCAAAGGCTCTGGGTCGTAGGCACTTCTGACAGCCACCAAAGTACTCACCATGGCGGCACGTCGGTTTTCAACATCGGCCATTTGCTCAAGCACCGCCGTCACATTGTTGGCATCTGATTTTTCATACCCGAATTGCATGCAATAGTAGGCTGTATCTACCCCAGGCAAGCCACCAAAGGCATCAATGCACAAGCCCGCATCGTCTGCCACAGCGGGCAAGCCACTTTGTTCAGCAGCATGACGTGCTTTGGCCAACGCGTTTTCAACAAATGTTTTGTAGGGCTCTTCGGCTTCCGAAATATTCAACTCAGACTGGCGGACCAATTGCACATTGAGCGCGCCAAACATGGTTTGCAATTCGGCCAATTTACCCGCGTTGTTAGACGCCAAAACCATCTTCATGAAATCAAGCTCCTGCGTGCACGTGCGTTTGGCGGGATTGCTTTTGCAACTGCACCAACTCGGCAATGCCCTTTTCGGCCAACGCCAACAAACTGTCCATTTCTTTGCGAGTAAAAGCCAAGCCTTCTGCCGTGCCCTGCACTTCCACAAAATTGCCTGCACCCGTCATGACCACATTCATGTCGGTGTCGCACGAAGAGTCTTCGGTGTAATCCAAATCAAGCAAGGCAGTGCCATCTTTCAAGCCAACAGAAATGGCCGCCACCGAATCCAAAATAGGGGACTCTGTCAACTTGCCATGGTGAATGAGCCAATCTACTGCATCTTGGGCGGCCACAAAGGCACCCGTGATGCTGGCCGTGCGCGTGCCGCCATCGGCTTGCAGCACATCGCAATCGAGGTGAATGGTGCGCTCGCCTAATTTTTTCAAATCAAACACAGCGCGCATGGACCGACCGATCAGGCGTTGAATTTCTTGAGTGCGACCACTTTGTTTGCCACGCGCGGCTTCGCGATCGCCGCGGGTGTGAGTAGCGCGGGGCAGCATGCCGTATTCAGCAGTGACCCAACCCTCGCCGCTGCCTTTTTTGTGTCCAGGCACCTTCTCTTCCACAGAAGCCGTGCACAACACACGGGTATCGCCAAACTCAATGAGCACAGAGCCTTCTGCATGCACGGTGTAACCCCGCGTGATTTTCACGGGGCGCAATTGGTTTTGATTCCGGCCATGGGCGCGTGATGAATTGGTAGAGGAACTGGTCATGGTGAAGCGTTGTTTAAGTTTGAGATAATGGGCCATAGGCAACCGGCAGAGCGGCCAAGCCCCCAACTGATCAGCAGTGTCATGCTGCTGTATCCAAGAAAGAATCCATGCCAGTTTACAGTATGACCGGGTATGCCAGCGTGCAATCCAGCGCGCCTTCCGCGGAGGGAAACACAGATTCCTCAGCTTCCCCAACGGTCCGTTTTGGCTTGGAAATCAGATCGGTCAACAGCCGGTTTTTAGACCTGAGTTTTCGGCTGCCCGATGAACTGCGTCACACCGAGCCAGCACTTCGTGAACACATCGTTCAGCACATCAAGCGAGGCAAAGTCGAGGTTCGTGCTGTTTATCACAGCAACCAAGATACCGAGCTGACCGATCCTGCCATTGGCACGCTCCAAAAACTCCTGAGTTTGCAAAACAAAATCCAGAGTTGGCTGCCCGGTGCACGTGATTTGAGTGTTTCAGATGTCATCAAACTTGCCTCTCACGAAAAATCAGGCACAGGCTTGAACGAGGCCAACCTCATGCCCTTGGCCACACAAGCGATTAAATCGCTTAAAGACGCTCGAGCCAGGGAAGGTGCACGTCTGGCCGACATGTTGCAAGATCGGATAGGCCAACTGCGTACTTTGGCAGAACAAGCGGCGCCCTTGTTGCCCCTGTTGGTTGAACAGCAGCGCCAGCGCTTTATCGACCGTTGGAACGAAGCCATGGCCTTGTCTGGCGGTGCCGTGTCGTCCGATGTTGCCAAAGACCGCGCCCTGACAGAAGCCACTGCTTTTGCCATTCGCATCGATGTGGCCGAAGAACTCACCCGATTGGCCTCCCATTTGGATGAACTCAGTCGTTTGATTAAAAAGGGTGGCGACATTGGCAAGCGCTTGGACTTTCTCATCCAAGAACTCCACCGAGAAGCCAATACCTTGGGGTCTAAATCGGCCGCCCTGGAACTGACCAACATATCGGTTGACATGAAGGTGCTCATTGAGCAAATGCGTGAGCAAGTGCAAAACATCGAATAAGTCGCCACCCTGCTGCACCACAAGCCTCATACCCCATTACACTCATTGCCATGGAATATCCTGGAAACCTCTACGTTGTAGCCGCTCCCAGTGGAGCGGGCAAGTCCAGCCTGGTGAAGGCCCTGATGGAGCTAGACGCCCGCGTGCTGCCTTCGGTGTCTCACACCACCCGCGCCCCGCGTGGCCAAGAAAAGCACGGCCGTGAGTACTTCTTTGTGTCTGAACAAGAGTTTGATGCCATGGTGGCCGGAGATGCCTTTGTGGAATGGGCCAATGTGCACGGCCACCGTTACGGCACCTCCAAAAAGATGCTGGAAGAGCGCATGGCGCAAGGCTCTGACGTCATTTTGGAAATTGATTACCAAGGCGCTATTCAAATTCAAAAGATATATGCCAACGCCATCCTGATCTTCATCCTCCCCCCCAGTTGGGAAGAATTGCGCAGCCGTTTGGAGCGCCGAGGCGAGGACAGCACGGAAACCATCGAATTGCGCCTGCAAAATGCCGCCATTGAGCTGGCCCAAGTCAAAGAGTTCGACTTCGTTATAATCAACGAAGTTTTCGATCGCGCCTTGTTTGACCTTAAGGCCATCGTGCACGCTCAGCGACTGAAATATCTAGCCCAGCACCGAGCCCGTGCCGAAACTTTCGAATCCCTCCATATCACCTGATTTTTTTACCGGAGACCGTCATGGCCCGCATTACCGTTGAAGATTGCCTCGAACAGATCCCTAACCGTTTCCAATTGGTATTGGCTGCCACTTACCGTGCACGCATGCTAAGCCAGGGCCACACACCCCGAGTCGAAAGCAAAAACAAGCCAGGCGTCACAGCCCTGCGTGAAATTGCTGCTGGCAAAGTTGGTTTGGAAATGCTGAAAAAAGTAAACTAATTTCTACATTCAGCCAGGCCTTCAAGGCCTAGCCCCAAAAAGCCCCAAAGTTTCAAAACCTGGGGCTTTTTCACAGTCGCGTTACATTTAAGGCATGCGCGCAGCTTTTACATCAGATTTCCGCAATTCCGCTGGTACATCCATGCTCGGAAAACGAGATAACGCACACAACATCTTGGTTGGCATGCCAAGTGCCAGTGCCGCCAATGCCGCTGCGGCCAGTTTTGCCGCCTTGGTCGCCAAACTCAGCTACCTCTCGGCATCAGACATCGACCTGGTGCGCAAAGCCTATCGATTTGCAGATGAAGCGCATTTGGGCCAGCTTCGCAAAGATGGTCAGCCCTACATCACACACCCTATTTCAGTGGCCACACAGTGCACTGAGTGGAAGCTTGATGCGCAAGCTTTGATGGCGGCTCTCATGCACGATGTCATGGAGGATTGCAGCGTCACCAAGTCTGACTTGATTGAAAAATTCGGATCTTCAGTGGCTGAATTGGTGGATGGCTTAACCAAGTTGGACAAATTGGAGTTCAACACCCGAGAAGAAAATCAGGCTGAATCATTTCGTAAAATGCTTCTGGCCATGGCTCGAGACGTGCGAGTGATCTTGATCAAGTTGGCCGATCGCACGCACAACATGCGCACCATGGCCGATATGCCGCGCGAAAAATGGGCTCGCATTTCTTCAGAGACCCTAGAAATTTATGCGCCCATTGCACACCGCTTAGGCTTGAATCAAACCTACCGCGAATTGCAAGATTTGTCTTTTCGCCACTTGAAGCCTTGGCGCTATGCCATTCTGGCAAAGGCCGTTGCCAAAGCTAGAAATCGACGACGTGATTTGATTCAAAAAGTTCAAGCCGAACTTGAGTCTACTTTCTCAAAGGCCAAAATTGATGTGCAAATTTCTGGTCGCGAAAAAACGCTCTTTTCCATCTACAAAAAAATGGATGGCAAACACCTGAGCTTTGCGCAAGTGACCGACATTTATGGCTTCAGACTCATTGTGCCCTCGGTCATTGATTGCTACACCGCGTTGGGCATTTTGCATCAGATGTACAAGCCTGTACCCGGCAAATTCAAGGACCACATTGCCATCGGCAAAGTCAACGGCTATCAATCTTTGCACACCACTTTGGTGGGGCCCTCTGGCGTCAATGTTGAATTTCAGATGCGCACCGAAGCCATGAACATGGTGGCCGAATCTGGTGTTGCGGCGCACTGGTTGTACAAGGACAAGTCAACAGGCAGCTTGGAAGCCGAACGCTTAGGGACTCAATGGCTGCAATCACTGTTAGACATCCAAAAAGAAACTCGCGACGCTTCTGAATTTTGGGACCATGTCAAAGTTGATTTGTTTCCCGATGCCGTGTATGTTTTCACGCCAAAGAGCCAAATCATGTCACTCCCACGCGGTGCAACCGTGGTCGATTTCGCCTACATGATTCACAGCAATCTTGGCGATCATTTGGTGGCAGCCAAAATCAACAACCAACAAGTTCCTTTGCGCACAGAGTTAAAAAATGGCGATGTGGTCGAGGTCATGACGTCGCCCGTTTCAGCGCCCAACCCATCATGGCTTGGTTTTGTCCGAACGGGGCGTGCGCGCTCCAGAATCAGGCATCACCTGAAAACCATGGCGCACAGTGAGTCGATGGACTTGGGCTTGAAACTTCTCACTCAAGCATTGCGCTCTGAAGGCATAGAAAAATTGCCAGACGATCCCTCCCGCTATCACGGCATCTGGGACAAAGTGTTGCGCTTCACCGGCAACCGAAATCGCAGCGATTTGTTAGTCGATCTTGGACTTGGCAAACGCATCGCCAGCATTGTGGCCAAACGCATGGCGGCTTTGTTATCAGAGATGGGCGAGAAACCCGATCCATTGCTCATGACGCGCGAGCGCTTCATGGCCAACGACACCATCTCCCAAGGTGCTATCTTGTTGGATGGCACCGAAAACGCTTCGGTTGTCTATGCAGCTTGCTGCCGCCCACTGCCAGGCGACAAAATCATTGGCTACTTGGGCCGCGGTGAAGGCTTGGCCGTTCACACGGCCCATTGCAGCGTCGGCCTGAAACTCCAGCAAAAAGACAGCGAGCGCTTCATTGGGGTGGAATGGTCCGATGAAATGATGCGCAGCTTTGAAACCAGTATCCGCGTCACCGTGGTAAACACCAAGGGTGTATTGGCCAGAGTGGCTGGCACGCTGGCTGACTCAGAAGTTGACATCGTTCATGTTGAAATGGGCCAATCGAGTGAACAAGATGCAGCTGAAAATACATTCATCATTTCTGTGCGCGATGTGAGCCATCTTGAAACGGTTCTTAAAAACTTAAAGCGCACACCTGCGGTATTGAATGCAGAGCGCATGACTCACCGTGTGCGTGGACAAAGTACGGCTGAAGAATAAAGCGCTGATTCAGCCTGTGTGTCAGTTTCAATGTCAATGCTCACCTGGCTTTGGATAAGTCACATTGAGTACTTCGATTTCGCGCCAGCCTTGAGGCGTAACCAACTTGAGCACATCGCCAGTGCTTGACTTCAACAAGGTGCGCGCAATAGGTGACACCCAACTGACCTCACCCTTCAAGCTGTCGGCCTCGTCAATGCCTCGAATGGTGACAGTGCGCTCAACCCCATTTTCTTCCACATAGGTGACTGTGGCCCCAAAAAAAACTTGGTTTTTGCCGTGGTGTGCGCTGGGGTCTGTGACTTCGGCAATTTCTAAGCGTTTGGTCAGAAAGCGAAGGCGCCGATCAATTTCACGCAAACGCTTTTTGCCATAAATGTAATCACCATTTTCAGAGCGATCGCCATTGCTGGCAGCCCAATGCACAATTTCCACCACCTTGGGACGCTCGTCGTCCATTAGCGTAAAGAGCTCGGCGCGCAAATTAGCATACCCCTGAGGGGTCATGTAGTTGCGGGTGCCAGCCGGCAACGGCGGCAGACTGGGATCTTCTCCATCGTCATCGGCGTCGTTGTCTGTTTCGCGTGTGAAAGCTTTGCTCATGAAGAGAGCAAGGTTTCGTTCAGCGCCAAACCTTTCAAGCTTAGACTGAAACGACAAGAAGCGGATTTTAGTTTGACTTTTCTCAAGGCAATCAAATCTCGCTCCCCTGAATCGAATCCAAAGAAAACCATGGCGAAGTTCTGTTGTGCGATGCTGAAATAATTGCTGAGTCACCTTTTTTTATCTGAATTGGCTCTGCAAAGAGATATGCCATGTGTTGCCAGTGAGAGATTTCAGAGTTATCTGAGGGGTGGTTTTCATAAACTATTTCTTTGGTCATTTCCAACCTGATCCACTGAATAATTCCATAACAAAGTCCAGGAGACTTTATAGGCATTTTTATAGTCTTTTTTTCACTTGGAAAATAAGATTTCGAAGCAAGCTCGAATCGGAAAGCTTCAACGCCATCGGAAAATAATTCGAGGGCTGAAAATTTATTGAATAAGCTTATTTTTTTCGAAACAATAGCATTGAACTTATCAAGTCTTATACCTCGGTACTCCTGTGCAAAAAGAATATTTTGTATGTCTTTACCACCAAAGAGAGACACCATGATGCTTCCAGTGGCGGGTATGATTTGAACATCAGGCGAGAGAAGTCTACGTTTAGCATCCTCTATGCTGGGCAACACATATTCCCCAAGTAATTCATTGGAAAAAATTTCTGTAACCAATATTTCAGCCTTTTTAGCAAGGTCCTGACCAAGATTGACATGGGTAGATTTTTTAGGAATTAGATTTATAACTTTGTCATATCCATTATCAGCAATAATTTTTTTTGCAGTCTCTGCAATTATCAAATTTGACTCGCATGTTGAAACTTCTTTCGCCCCGAGTTTTGCGGCCATCATTGACAAAAGCCCAGAGCCACTTCCAATTTCAAAGACATACGAGTCTGGTTTGACCAACGCTTCCAATGCCAAAAAATAACCATCATTTCTCTTTTTCTCATTCATCATTGGCACATGCCAGCCAGGGATCAGTTTTCGAAAGTTTTCTGCCAAGTTAATCTGAGCGTTAACTAATTTTGGAGAATGCTCCAGAGCAGTTCTTAAATGCTTGATCGCATCAATCAATTCATTTTTTTCGGAAAAAATAGCCCCCAAATTGCTGTGGGCATCTGCATACTTGGGGTTGATAGCAATGGCCTTTTTATAGCTTTTCTCAGCATCATTTAGCCTACCTTGCTCTTTTAAAGTGGCGCCTAAATTTAAATAGGCTTCTGCATTAACTGGATTAATCTCTATCGCTTTTTGATGACTTATCTCAGCCTCATCTAGTCTGAGTAATTCCTTCAGTATGTTGCCGAGATTGCTATGAGCTTCAGAAAATTCTGAATTCATAGAAATGGCCTTTCTGTAGCATGCCTCAGATTCTTCTAGCTTTCCGAATTCTTGCAACACAATGCCTAAGTTGTTAAATGCGTTAGCAAAATTCGGATTAAGTTCAAGCGCTTTTCTATAGCTTAATTCGGCCTCCTCTAGCCTATTGAATTCTTTGTATGTGTTTCCTAAGTTATAGTGGGCATCTGGATGATTTGGATGAATCGCGATCGCTTTTTTGTAACTTTCTGTAGCTTCTTCAAATCTTCCTAATTCTTGTAATGTGATGCCCAAGTTGTAATGGGCTTGAATAAAGTCAGCATTTATTGAAATTGTATTTTTATAGCTCTGCTCAGCATCTGCTAGATTACCGCGTTCTTGAAGTGTGACTCCTAAATTGTTATGAGCTTCTGAAAATTCTGGACTGAGATCTATCGCTCTTCTATAGCATTTCTCGGCTTCGTCTAGCATCAAAAGCTCTTGCAGTGTGATTCCTAAATTGTTATGCGCGGCTGCGTCAGTTGGCACTAATTCAACAGCTTTTCGATTAGCTACCAATGAATCCTGCAATTTGCCAGTGTTTTTAAATACTGCTCCAAGAACCTTCCAACTGAAAGCATGATTTGGATATTTTTGTATGATCGATTTTGCTAATTTTTCAGCTTCATCATATTGGCCCTTTTGATAACGATCAAATAGATCATCTATTTCGTTCTCAGTAGGATTATTCATACGATTAAGCTTAGAAAAAGTTTGTTGATCTGTCCAACTCTAAAAGCATCAAATACGAAAGCCGAAGCCTGACATATTTATCCCAACAACTTAATTGTGGAGAAATTTTGATTTGATTTTTTATACAAATGTTCCAAAGCGTTGCGGCCCTTAGATTTAGCACTCAAAATAAGTAACATTATCAGGTCAAAATGGGCAATGTCTTGAAACTCAATAGGTTTGCAAATGTTGGCATCGAACCTCTAAAAAACGGCAGAAATACTTCAAAAAGACTTGAGTTCACCAGCTTGGTGCTTGGGTTGTAACAGCCGGTTGAAAGAAAAACAGCCTAGGGGCGTAAGCCTCTAAGCTGTGTTCTAGTCTCGAAAAAATCGAAATCTGGTGCGGCTGGCAGGAATCGAACCCACGACCCCTTGGTTCGTAGCCAAGTACTCTATCCAGCTGAGCTACAGCCGCTAAGCCTCGAATTGTAGCATGGTATTTTTTTATTCAAAAGCCCAAGAAGCAAGATTATCCAAGAACATGTGGCTCACCCTCAATTTGTTCCCTGCAGAAAATCCTGCTGAATGGGGTGTCAGAATCACGTTCGGCAAATTCCACAGGGGTGATGTTTGGGGCAGGGGCTCGTGCTCGAAAACATCAAGGTAAGCGCTTCCTAATCTGCCATTTTGGAGTGCTTCAATCAAGTCCCTCTCAACCACAACCTCACCTCGGGACACATTCACCAAGCCAGCCCCTGGCGGCAGCAAATTCAATCTTCGAGCATTGATCAAGCCCCTGGTTGTCTCGGTCAAGGGGCACATTAAGATGATCCAGTCGGTTGATGGCAACGCGCTGTCTATGGTTTCAAAGGTCAGCATTTCTGGCTGCGAAGAATCAATGCCAGTCTTCACAAGAAATTCGGCCTGAGCGTGCTGGCGAACCACTTTCATGCGAAGACCTAGCACTGACAAAAACTGCGCCACCTTTTGTGCAATGGGACCCCAACCCACCAGCAAAGCTGTTTGTCCGCTTAAATCGGGAGGCAATTGAGAGCCGAGCAAAGGCGCCCACTTTTTCGCATGCATGGCATGAACCAGTTCCGGAAATTTTCGGGATAACGCCAGTAAGCCAGCCAGTGCCGTTTGGGCTACCACTTCGGCATTTGCGCCGGACGATGTGGCGACCTGAACGCCCTTTGCTTTTAAGCGCACGTAAACATCGCGATCCGCGCCTGCAGAGTGAATGTGAACCCAGCGTAAATTAGGAGACTCTTCTAAAACTTTGTAGCAAGCCTTTAGGCTAGGCGCAAGCTCGTGCTTGGTAGACAAGCCCGTGACATCGCGTGACACAAAGGCCACATCAAAATCTCGCCGACCCGATGCAACGGCATGCTCAAAGCTGACGCATTCAAAAGGTCGAGAGCCCATGACTCTGGCGATGTCTTGCGATAAAGTTCGCAAAGACAACTCTGACAGCAAAATCTTCATAAGTGCACTTGAATGAAACAGAATCGTGTCTTCTCGATTTAGGTTCGATAGCTTGGATCTAAGCGGTCTAATTTGCGCAACAGCGCAGGCCACTCCATCAACCCATAAGGCCTGCGAGTGCTAGGTTGGTAGTTGTTCCATGTTTCTTCTAAAACATCTGGCGCTACTTTGGTGAAGGGCGTATTGCAAGCCATGGCCGCCAATTGCGAGTGGCATGCCAGCTCTAATCTGTGCGCCCAGTTAAATGCTTCTCCCACACTTTTACCCACTGTCAATGCGCCATGGTTGCGCAAAATCAAAGCCTCACCCTGCCCCAAGTCTTTGAGCAAAGAGGCTTTCTCTTCGTTGTTAAGAACCACGCCTTGGTAGTCATGGTAGGCAATTTTCAAAAACCGCATGGCAGTTTGCGTTAAGGGCAACAAGCCACACTCAAGCGAAGAAACCGCCATCGAAGCCCAACTGTGCGTGTGAATAATGCACCTGACTTCTGGCCGTGCTTCATGAATGGCACTGTGAATGACATAACCTGCTTTGTTGATGCCATAGTTCAATTCGCCAAAGTCAGGCTTGTCCAAAATATTGCCGTGAATGTCAATTTTGATCAGGCTGGAAGCTGTGATTTCTTCGTACATCATGCCGTAAGCATTTATCAAAAAGGCGCCCTCTTCGCCTGGCACACTGCACGAGACATGGTTGGCCATCATGTCGGACATGCCATAAATATCCACCAAGCGATAGCAAGCCGCCAAGTCAACTCGGGCCTGCCATTCTGCAGCGGTACATCGGTTTTTCATGGACTCAATTTTCAAGATGCCGCTGTCGACCATTGCATCACCTCACAAAAGATTTAAAAGAATTCTGCGGGCCTATTTTGAACCAGAGTGCCGAAAGCAAAAGTGCGATAAAAACCAACACCAGCGCCAAGCCCGATAGCAAGGCTGTAATTTCTGTGTCGCGTTTTTCCATTGTGAATTGCGTAGAGAGGTGTTTGTAGACTTGTTTCAAATCTTCTGCCGAACCCGCCTTGAAATAATCTGCCTCGGTGATCTTGGCGATGCCCTTTAGAGATTCTTCATCCACTTGGGTAAAAAATGAATAGCCCTCGTAACCCGGAATAAAGCCATTCGGTGTGCCGAAACCAACGGTGTAGACACGCACGCCCAAATCAGCGGCCCTCTTGGCAGCCAGCAAGGGATCAGGGCCTGTTGTGCGGCGTCCATCCGAGAGTAAAACGATGGCGCCACCCTTGTAGGAGCCGGGCGGTTCGGGGGCTCGCTCTTTAGCGACTGGTTTGGCATCCAAACTTTTCGCACCGCCCGATTTGCCTTGATCGCTGTAACCAAAAGGATTGGTGTTGTAGAGCGCCGCCTCCAAGTCAATCTGAGCTTCTGGCCTGAGTGTGCTCAAGGCCAACAACAGGCCGCTGCCTGTGGCTGTGCCCCTTTGCAATTGGAAACGATCAATTGCCGCAACCAGCTCGTCTTTGTCTTGCGACACATGCTGCACGACTTGTGCGTTGCCGGCAAACGAAACGATTCCCACTCGAACGTTTTTGGGCAAGTCTTGTAAAAATTCTTTGGCTGCCTTTTGAGCCGCCTTAATTCGGCTGGGGTCGACATCTTCTGCCAGCATGCTTCGGGAGACATCCATGGCCATGATGAGCGTCATGTAGTCGGCTGGCAAGGTGACCCTGGCCATCGGTCTGGCACTGGCAAATAACAAAAGCGCCATGGCGATGCCAATCAGGGCTGGCGGGACATGCCGGCGCCAAGGGGACGGGAGCTCCATGTTTTGCAAGATCCAAGAGACGGCAGAAAAGCTCACGACTTGCTGCCTTTTGCGCCTCAAAAGCCATACATAGCCTGCCAGCATGAGCGGCAAGAGCAACAGGGACCAAAGCATGAAGGGATTTAAAAATTGCATAGCCAATAGGGTTTTCGCAAGTTCCGCCAATTTACCATTGAAGCTTATGTTATGGTTATTCCATGAAACGAGAAGCGGTTTTTAGCAAAAGCACGCGAACTGTAGCTTCTGTTACGAACACGGCTACGGATTCAACCGCGCCCTCGTCCGACTTAGGCAAGCCAGCCAAGACTGCAGCCCTCACTTCAACCAAGCTTCATTTCTTGAAATCATTCCTTCGGTGGGATTTTGCCGCAGTCTTCTTGTTTGGCGTCGTCTTAAGCATGCTTGCCATGGGCGTGTTTCTCAAGCTCAACCCTTTACCCCAAAGTCTGACTCAGAATGACATCGATGGCGCTGTGATGCACACATTGCTTAACAAAGAGTTGCCATCTCAAAGCGCCAAAGTCGCTGCATCGGTACAGGGTGCTGTGGTCCATGTCCAGTCCTACGTCGCAGACCCTAAAAACAAAGACGTCGACAAAGAAAGTGGTGTTGGCACAGGTGTTGTCATCAAAGACGATGGCACGATTTTGACCAACTTCCACGTCATTGCTGGGGCCAAAAAATTGAAGGTTACTTTTTTTGATGGCACTGAATCAGAAGCCATTGTCATTGGCGTTCAACCCGAAAAAGACTTGGCGGTCATCAAGCCTCAAAAAATACCTGACGATCTTGAGCCCGCAGTTTTAGGATCCAGTCAGCAACTCTTGCCAGGCGACCAAGTGGTAGTGGTTGGCTTTCCATTCGGCATCGGACCTTCAGTTTCGGCAGGCGTTGTGTCTGGTTTGAATCGACAGTTCAAATCGCCTGATGGCAATCAAGCTCTTAGTGGCCTGATTCAATTCGATGCGGCAGCCAACCCTGGCAACTCTGGTGGCCCCTTGGTCAATATGTCAGGCGAGGTCATTGGCATCGTGACCGCTATTCTGAACCCAACATCGGCCAGAACCTTCATTGGCATTGGCTTTGCCACCACCATCGAAAGCGCGGGCAGTGCCGTTGGCTTACCACCTTTTTAAATTTTTGGAGGGAAACACATGACGCAATCAAACGAAGCTTGGCGCGGTCAGAACACAGCACCTCAGCTGCACAACCCCGCAGAGGCCTCAGCGCTGATGCAAAGGGTCATGTACGAAGTCAAGCGTGTTGTTGTAGGACAAGATGTTTTTTTAGAGCGTGTTTTGATTGGCTTGCTTGCACAGGGGCACCTCCTGATTGAAGGTGTGCCAGGCTTGGCCAAAACTTTGACGGTGAACACACTTGCCAAAACCTTGAATGGTCAATTCAGTCGAATTCAATTCACGCCTGATTTGTTGCCTGCCGACTTGGTTGGCACCAGAATTTTCAATCAGCAAACGAGTGAGTTCAGCACCGTGTTAGGCCCCGTTTTCACCAACCTGTTACTGGCCGATGAAATTAACCGCGCGCCCGCCAAAGTTCAAAGTGCCTTGCTCGAAGTGATGCAAGAAAGACAAGTCACCATCGCAGGAAAATCACATCGGGTTCCATCGCCCTTCTTGGTCATGGCCACTCAAAACCCCATTGAAACGGAAGGTACCTACCCCCTTCCAGAGGCGCAGGTAGATCGCTTCATGATGAAGGTATTGATTGACTACCCTTCGGAAGATGATGAATTTGTCATCGTGCAACGCGTGATTTCTGGCGGCGCACAAGTGACGGGCGTCGTTACCCCAGAGGACTTACAAAAACTTCAAGCGCAGTGCCGACATTGTTATGTCGACCCCAGCCTGATTCACTACGCGGTCAAACTGATATCTGCCACCCGCTTTCCTGAACGCTATGGTTTAGAAACCCTGAAAGGTCTTCTGAGTTTTGGCGCCAGCCCTAGGGCCAGCATTGGGGTGATTGAAGGGGCACGCGCACTGGCTCTAATGCGCGGCCGAGATTACGCACTGCCTGAAGATGTCGCCGACTTGGTGCCCGATGTTTTAAGGCATCGCCTGGTCCTTTCCTATACGGCTTTGGCTGAAGGCAAAACACCCGATGCCATTATTCAAGAAGTCATGAAGGCCATCCCCATGCCCAGCCAACCCATGGCATCGAATGTCAGCTGAAGCCTTATTGCAACAGCTTGAGTGGACAGTCCTGCGGCGGCTAGATGGCTTGCTACAGGGAGACCACCAAACCTTGTTCAGAGGTGCTGGCTTGGAATTGGCCGACTTGCGTGAGTACCAAACGCATGACGATGTGCGGCACATCGATTGGAACGTCACGGCCCGCATGCAGACGCCGTACGTGAGAGAGCATCAAGAAGATCGAGAAATCAGTGCTTGGTTTTTATTGGACCTGTCGGGTTCAATGGATTTTGCAAGCGCGGGCCAAAGCAAACGCGAACTCATGTTAGCCTTTGTTGCCATCATGGCCAAGTTGCTCATGCAACGTGGCAATCGGATTGGGGCGCTGATTTTAAGCCCCGCTGACGCTAGCGGTTTCAAATACATCCCAGCCCGCATGGGGCGTCGCCACCTCCTTCATGTTTTGCATACGGCTCAAACTACAGGGGTCGCCAAAGCGCCGCATCAAACAGATTTAAACCAATGGCTGGCCAGAGCCAATGGCTTGCTTAAACGTCGATCTTGCGTCTTTGTGGTTTCGGACTTCATGGGCCATTTTGATTGGGCCAAAGAACTGTCCCACTTGAGCCGTCGACATGACACGGTGGCTGCCAGACTTTACGATCCCGTCGAGATGCAATTGCCCAATGCGGGTCTCATGACATTGCAAGACTCTGAATCCTCAGAACAATTGTTGATCGACACAGCCAATCCTAAATTCAGAATGCGCTATGCCAAATTGGTCGAAGAAAGAGAACTGCAATTGCAAACCACTTTTGCGCAGTCGGGCGTCGATGCCCTAGAACTTTCAACCGATGAAGACATTGCCGCTGCACTGTTGAAATTCTCTGAATTGCGAAAAAGGAGGCTCTGGCGTGCCTGACCTTAGCTCCGTCAGTTTTTTGTGGCCACTGGTTTTGTACAGCGCCCTTCTGGTACCTGTCTTGGGCATTGCCTATGCCTATTTCACCAAGCGTTTTCCGCCCATCGTATTGAGCCTCGGACTGTGCCTGCTTTGCATTGCCATGGCCCGACCCCAAGCCGTGTTGTTGACACCCCTTCGAGAAGCCACAGTCATGCTGGCTTTGGACACTTCTGGCAGCATGCGCGCCAAGGATTTAAAACCCTCGCGCATTGAAGCTGCACAGCAAGCAGCTCTCAAGTTCATTGAAAGCAAACCTGCTAGCTTGCGAGTGGGTTTGGTCACAGTGGCAGGAACGGCTGCTTTGGCTCAGGCTCCCACTGAGGAAAAAGAATCACTTCGGCGCGCGCTAGAAAATCTACCCTTGCAGTATGGTTCTGCACTGGGTTCTGGTTTGTTGATTTCCTTGGAGGCCTTGCTACCTGGTTCTGGCATCGATGCCCAAAAAATTATCAATGATGCTTCAGACAATGGTAGTTCTAGAAAACCCGCTGATTCTGGAAAATCCTTGGATGCGCCCAAGACCAAAGAAACCGAAGCCTCTGCAAGTAGAGGGCGCAACATGGCCGTTGTTTTGATCAGCGATGGCCAAAGCAATATGGGGCCCGAATTGCTCAAAATGGCCGAATTGGCAGCATCGCACGAGGTCAAGGTTTTTACCGTTGGCATTGGTACAGCCGAGGGCGATGTGGTTCACATTCAAGGCCGCAGCATGCGGGTCAAACTAGAAGATGAAGCCCTGAAGAAAGTGGCCGCCATCACACAAGCAGAATATTTCAGAGCAGACAGCACAGAGGGCTTGGGCAAAATTTACGACCAACTTGGCTATCGACTGCGCTTTGAGAAAAGAGCGTTGAGTGAAATCACTTCCTATGTGGCCTTGCTGGGTATGTTTTTTATTCTGTTTGCTTGTCTGCGAAATTTTTCAAGATTCGGCAGAATCATTTAGAGACACCGCGCTGCTTGAGCAAGCTACAGAATTTAAATTTGAGAGAATTCGAGTTAACATTGAACTTATGTTGAAGTCAAATTCTCAAGACATTTCTCAAAGACACATTGCGTTAACAGGCGCTTCTAACTTCCGCGACCTTGGTGGTTATGCGGGCCACATGGGCCGCCCTGTAAAGTGGCGAAAAATTTTCCGATCTGATCACTTGGCCAATTTATCGCCAGACGATCTGCTGCAAGTTCAAAGTTTGGGTGTCAAGCGCTCCTTTGATTTCAGAGGTGTCCAAGAGAGTCAGGCTCAGTCTTACGATTGGCCTGATCTAAAGCGACACAGTTTGAGTATCGAGCCTACCGTGGTGCAAAGGTTGCAAGCACAACACCTGACTGGCAAACCACTGACTGCTGCAGACGCCTTAGACGCCATGCAAACTACCTACCGAGATTTTGTAAGGGTCGACTCTCGCCGCTTTGCAGAGTTGTTTGAAAATCTTTTAGACCACGCAGATCCGCTTCTCTTTCATTGCACGGCTGGCAAAGACCGAACGGGTCTGGCAGCCGCTTTGGTGTTGTATGCATTGGATGTGTCAGAGTCTGACATTTGGCATGACTACCTGCTCACCAACCAACTCTACAAGCGCAACAGCACTGGTGTGACAAACCTTGCCCCCGATGTCTTGAAAATTGTGTGGGAGGTTCAAGAGAGCTTCTTGCAGGCCTCTCTGGAACAAATCCAAGTCAGTCACGGCAATGTTCAAAACTATTTAAGCAGTGCATTGGGCTTGACGCCGGCGGCCAAACTTCGATTGCAATCGCTGTATTTAGATTAAAGCCGCATCGGCTTAATCCTTAATGCGTAGCGGGTGCCACCGCTGCGCCTTCAATTTTGTGTCGCGCCAAAGAGGCCGCTACAAAGCCAGAAGATTTCATTTCTTCAACAAACTTTTTCAAATAGGCTTGGGCTTCTGGGCTGCGCGACTTAGGCAGGCCCATTGCTTGTTCGATGACCATAAAGCGGCCTGGCAACAAACGCAAGTTGGGCAAGCGTTTGGCATCCATCTCCAATTGTTGCTTCACACCTGCAGCCACTTCTAGTTTTTCAGAAATGAAATAATCGACCGTGGTGGGCGAAGTGGGCGCACGTTGAATGTCTGCGTTCTTGATTTCGCGGGTTAGAAACAGATCGTAGGCACTGCCCTTGCCCACAGCAATTCGAATGCCTTTTTTATCGACCTGTTCGTTGCTGGTCAAAGGTGAATGGTTGGCCACCAAGTAACTGCCCTCAATGAGTACATAGGGGCCTGTGAATGAAATGCCTTGGCCACGCACTGGGTCGATGGCAAAAAATCCAAAGTCAGCCTTTTCGTTGGTCACTCCCTCTACAGATTTTCCTGCAGCATCAAACACAACCAAGCTCAAAGGCACACCCAAACGCTTGGCCAGTTCAGTGGCCAGATCGATTGAGACGCCCACAGGTTGGCCACTGGCGTCTTTGTTGGCCAAGATGGGGTTGCCCAGATTGATAGAGGCACGCAAAGTGCCAGTGGGGGCAAAAGCCTGCGCCAAAGATGAGGGAGTTTGAGCGTATGAGGACGTCATAGGGATGAAGAATTGAAAAAGAGCAAAAGCAGTTGTTAAAAAAACAGAATGTACAGTTTTCATTTTTTGTTCCAAGTAGTTGCTTGATAAATGAGGCCAGTTCAAATAAATGGGGTCAAATAAATGGGGTCAGATCACAATTAATTATGCTGCGCAAATTAATTGTGATCTGACCCCATTTATTTGACCCCATTTATTTGACAGGGCTGACACACTCGCCTTGACCCTGATTTTTAAAGCAGCTGCAAGTCAATGCATAAGTTCTCATGGTACCCCTCTGAACCAACATGCTCGCGTTTCGTGTAGCGTTGCCAGGAATTGCAAACTTGGGCACAAACACCTTGCCTAGGGTTTTGCCATCGTTCAATTCCACGTTAGCAGCGCTGCACTGAATGGGGCCTTTGAGGCCGTTAGTGACCTCAAAAATAAGCGGTTGGTCCTCGCCCTTGGCCCAACCGGCATTGACTTTGACTTTTTGAAGTTCAGATTTAGACAATGCAACTTCTGAAACAGTCTCACTGGCGAACGGGCTCCACGCCTGCGCGTTAAATGACAAGGCTAAGCCTATGACAAATAAGAAGCCAAGTTCAAATTGGAAAGGAATGAAGTTTTTGAAGAGCACACTTGAAATTTAACCGATTTCAAAATGCATATAAAAAACGAAAAAAGGCCCGCATAGCGGGCCTGTAAAGTACCTTGGGAACGAAAAAAATCAGAACTTGTAACGAATACCGAAATGTGTGTTCTTTTGATCAGCCTTCTTCAAAAAAGTAGGATGAGCAATTGACTCAGTACCGTAGACACCAAACAAAGTTGTGTCTTTGGCCAATGTGTACAAAACGGCTACTTGCATAGCATCTAAGTCGGCTTTGACAGCTGAGTTAGTCAACTTAGCTTTACCAGTACCAACCTCAGCTACCAATGTGAAGTTACCAATGGGTGCACGCACGCCAATGGTTTGTGTGTCAAAAGTCACCAAACTTGCATCTGTACCTTGCTTCATCTTGGTATCAACCACATACAGTTTTGCAACGCCGAAATCATAAGTGGCACCAACTGCTTCGTTTTTGCGAGTGGCAATGGCAGTAGGAACAGCCACGCTGTAGCCAGCAACAGAAACAGACTTGCTGTAATTCTTGATGGAGTCATTGACCCACTTCACAGCCAATGGGCCATTTGTGTAGTTCAGGCCCACAGAATTAGAGTCTTCAGATTTACCGTCTTGCGTGACAACGCCAGCAGCGCTGGTAATGCGTGTAGGAGCACCTAAGCCCAATTGAACGTCTGCAGAAAAGCCTGAGAAGTTGGGGGTTGAGTAAGTGATCATGTCGTTGCGACGTGAATCGCGGGCATTGTCACCAATGAAACCTGCTGTATTAGCTGCATCATTGGCATCCAAGAAATCAATGGCAACTTTGGCCAAAGTAGTGCGGCGACCAAATGTTACAGCACCAAAATCACCGGCTAAACCAACCAAACCAGCACGTGTTTTGACAATGCCGGAGTCAGTCGTTTGATCCACTTCAAATTCCATTTGGAATGTAGCTTTCAAACCTTTGGCAATTTCGCGTTCGCCACGAAAACCCACATTGCTGGTAGACAGGCCACCAGGGACCACAGAAGTTTCTTCTGTTTTGATGCCTGTTGTAGAGGTTTTAACATCGTTGTTCAGGGCAATGTCAGCATTACCGTAAACGGTGAATGCTGTTTGTGCTTGTGCAGACATTGCAGCAAGCAAAGATGCAGCTAAGAGGGTGTGTTTGAGTTTCATGATTCAGATTAATTAGGTTGAAAAAGCTATCTAAGTTAGAAGCAATATCCATTTCATACAACTAAGATGACGAATTCATGAAACAAGAAATTCACGTCATTTTTTTACCACAAGGCTTCTTCAAACTGTCACATATTTCAAGTAGATTGAGAATTCAAAATTTTTGATTAAATCTTTTACTCGATATGAAAAATACACGTTTTCTGTTACTTATGGGATCATTGGCCCTGACTTTCACAATGGCCACTCAAGCGGCATCATTCTCTTTTGGCTTGTGGGGCGATATGCCTTACCAAAAAGCCGGCGACGCCGCCAAAATGCCAGCCATGCTCAACAGCTTGAACAGCGCCAAAATTGACTTCAGCATCTTTGTTGGCGACATCAAAGACGGCAGCTCTAAGTGCACCGACGATGTTTTCACCGACGCCATCAAAATGTTTGATGGCATGAGCCATCCCGTTGTTTACATTCCCGGCGACAACGAATGGACCGACTGCCACCGCCTGAACAACGGAGGCTACGACACACAAGAGCGTCTCGCCCACCTGCGCAAGGTGATGTTCACCAAGCCTGTCAGCTTTGGCCCCAAAGCAATTGCTTTGGAAAGCGCCAAAGATCAGGACAGCATGTACATTGAAAACAAGCGCTTCAGCAAAAACAATGTCATGTTTGTCACGCTCAACATTCCTGGTAGCAACAACAACAAAATTTTGGATGATAAAGACTGTAAAAATAAAAGCGCTCGCACTTCACTTCAGTGCGAGCAGGGCAACGCAGAATACATGGCACGCGACATTGCCAACATCAACTGGATGAAATCTAGTTTCCAGAAAGCCAAGGAGCAAAATGCAAGGGGCATCTTGTTGGCTTTTCAGGGCGATCCAGGTTTTGATTTGCCAGAGACTGAAGACACTGACGAAAGCAAAGCGCCTTCTGTGAGCGGGTACCAAGCTTTCTTACAAGCTGTGGTGAAAGAAACCGAGAATTACAAGGGACAAGTTCTGTTGGTTCACGGTGATACTCACTTTTTCAAAGTAGACAAACCGCTTTACAGCCCCAGCAAAGTACTTCCCAATTTGACACGTCTGCAAACGTTTGGCAGCCCCAACTTGCATTGGGTCAAAGTCACGGTAGACGACAAGCGTGAGTCAGTTTTTGACATCGAGCCCATCATGGTTCAACACACCAAATAATTTCTATCCGCTAGAAAAACCATTAGGTTTTTCAAAATACAAAGGGATGACATTTCATGGAACTGTCATCCCTTTTTTAAAATTAGAAATTTTCATTAACAACTGAGTCATTTTTAACGTATTGATGGATGTAAAAAATATAAATTAAATTAACAACTTAGCTGCGTTAGTCCCAAGGCGTTTAAACGTTCCTCTAATTTTATGTTAGATGCTGCTGCCGACTTCAAACCGTCATATTGAAATATTAAGATTATTAAAGATTAATCAAAATACGCCTACCGAATCACTTTCTACAAACCTGACAGGAGCATCCTCAGCATGATCAGCAAAAAACTTCTTCCGTCTTCTCTTTTTTTAAGCACCGTCCTTGCACTCAGCGCTTGCGGCGGAACTAGCCTTCTCAACCTCGAAGCCGCCGCTACCGAACTTTCAACAAAACTTGGCAACTACCTTTCCGAATTGACAACCAGTGCTGCCTTCAATTCCACGTCTTTACCCAATCTCTTCAATGAGAAGTTTCTGGACGGTGGATTCACCAAGGCTGATATTGTGAATTCGCTTACTGCCAACTCGACGGCCATAGAGACTAACCCAGATTTGTCTTTGTTTCCAATGGCTACCGTCACAAATGCCAAATTGTCTGGCTGCGACGGCAATAACATTTGCACCCTGAACGCCACCCTTACTAATTCAGATGCCGACACAACATCTGTTGAATTCAGTACCAAAGTTTTAGTCTCCCTTGGTGTTGTCTATTTTTACGGTGATCAGTCATCGACCTCCTCGATTTAACTAACAAACAGCGCATTTAAAAGGTATTACTCATGAGCAAAAAATTTGCCCTTCGTCACACTACAGTTGCTGTAGCTTCATTGATAGGTTTGATCTCTGTTACTACAGTACAGATTGCAGCAGCGGCTGAAAAAGCCAATGCTAAACCTGCTGGCACCTATGTCACTGGCGACTTTCATAATCACTCTACTTGTTCGGACGGCTCGCTTTCCATGCAAAAGTTGATTGACAAGTCAGTCAAAACTTTTGGTCTGGACTGGTTTGTCCAGGCCGACCACGGTGGTAGCAGCGCCCGTAACTGCACGTTGAGAGAAGACCCGTTTGAACCGGTTGTGCCCGCTTTGGGGCTAACCAACAGCTCGACCGGCCCATTCCCTCCAGCAACATACCCTACTGGCGGTCAGCCGGCCTCTACGTTGAAAGGGCCTAACCAATCCTGGGAGTCCACATTGCCAGGCGGCCGTGCAGCCATCAAGGGCGACGGCAGTGCCAATCCCAAGGCCATGTGGCGCTGGCAAGAGATTCAAGAATTTCAGTACAAGGTCACTGAAGACGAAAGCCGTGCACGACAAAAGCCAATCTGGATTGGTTTAGAGCAAAATGCACCAGGTCACGAACACGTGTCTATGGTGGTTCTACAGGGCCAACGGCCTTGGCCACAGTCTGGTGTGTCTGGCAATGCCAACCTTCAGGCTCAGTACGAGTACTGTTTTGACCGCTCAGATACTGACACCAGCCGAGGCGCTGAAAACCAGTGGGATTGCTCAGTGGCAGGCACCACCAGCACCGATGCACTGGACACCACCGCTCGCAAAATCAAGGGTACCAACTCAGCCTCAACGCTTGACCTCGGACACCGCAAGACCGTTGAAGGACTCAAGTGGTTGAAAGAAAAAGCTCCCACCACAAGTTACTTTGTTCCTGCTCACTTGGAGCGCGCTGGTGTTTACCTCGCGAACAACAACAGGGGTTTCAATATCGAGCATTTGCGTAACTTCAACAACACGGCGCCTGATATTGCTTTCGGTTTTGAGTCCATGCCGGGTCACCAGGCTTCTGAAAACAGAGGTGAGTACGCACCCAACCGGGGAGCTTCTTTGGCCAACCCAACTGGTGGTTTTGACAGCGTAGGACTTGGCACCTATGGCGGTACTGGCATTTACGCGGCAAGAATTGGTGGCGTGTGGGATGCCCTCTTGGGTGAAGGCCGTAAGTGGTGGTTCTTCGCCAGTTCTGACTACCATAACCGCGGCTCCTTCGGCCCTGACCAGCGTGAGTCCGACCAAGACTTTTACCCTGGTGAATACCAAAAAAACTATGTGATGGCTCGCAAAGGCACCAACAACCTGACGGCTGAAGCCATCATTGATGGTTTGCGTTCAGGCAACAGTTTTGCTGGAAGTGGCGACCTGATCGACCGTTTGGCCTTCGTTGCTTGTGCGGCCAATCCAGCCATTCCTCGCCCAGCTTTCAAAGCGCTGGTGGAAAAGGCAGCGGCCAATGCTGCTCTCAAAAATGCAGAAGTTCGCATCAACGGCTGTGCCACCATGGGTGAAAAACTGGTGGTGGCGCCTGGTGCAGATGTGGTGGTGGCCATTGCTGTGCGCGATCCTATCGGCAAAAACTTCTCACCTTACAGCTTTCCCAATCCTTCGCTCAAGCAGATTGGCATCACACAGCCCCTAGACCAGCCTGTACTCGATCACATCGATGTCATTGGCGGCAATGTGACTGGCTTTGTGAGCCCCACAGATACAGCGAAATACGCAGGAATTGAAGGCACTGCTGCTGCTAGCAACCCGTCTGCAGGCATCAAGAAAGTGTTCAACAGCACCAACTGGACAGCCACTTCCGATGGTTTGCGGGTCATGAGCTACCGTATCCCCGCTGTGAAGGTGTCACAGTACGTTCGTTTGCGCGGCACCAACCTGCCTGCATCCACGCCATTTGAAACGGATGCGAACGGCAACCCCTTGAACGACTATGACCTGTCGCCGTTTGTTGACGCGGCCAAGGCTGAGGCTCAAAAACCTGGCAAAGTGGTTTGCTCTGATGCGGCTTGCCCAGCGCACATGCGGACCGTCAACGGCGTCAAGTACTCTAGCTTGGACGTCGCTGCATGGGCAGACCTGTGGTTCTACAGCAACCCTGTCTACATTGAAGTCACCAACTCAGTCAAGGTTGTAGGCGCCAAATAAAGCGTGCTAGTAAGACGTGCAAGTCCGGATCTCGGACTTGCACACCCGGCTATAGGCCGGGTTTCTTTTTTTTGAAAGTGCATGTTTTGACAGCAGAAATCTCGATGTCCAC
>Ga0214919_10000837_pt1 | contig 52194 bp, 43 predicted proteins | sample LL1503_MetaG_FD_177994 | JGI IMG/M metagenome (GOLD analysis project Ga0214919, IMG submission 177994) | Freshwater microbial communities from Lake Lanier, Atlanta, Georgia, United States - LL-1503 | ecosystem: Environmental > Aquatic > Freshwater > Lake | place: USA: Georgia | collected...
ATTACTACTTGTCGCCCAAAGATTTGCTAATGAATAAGCGTTTCAATCAGAAGGCGTTGGAAATATTGTTGGCTACAATTGTTCTTGATTATAAGCGCGCAATTGTCGCACCTGGTGAAATGGTGGGAATGATTGCGGCGCAGAGCATTGGTGAGCCGACAACACAGATGACTCTCAATACTTTCCACTTTGCCGGTGTTGCGTCAAAGTCCAACGTGACTCGTGGTGTGCCAAGAATTGAGGAAATCCTATCACTATCTGCTTCTTTAAAGAATCCGTCTCTAACTGTATATTTGAAGCCGGAAGACCAAACTGATAAGGACAAGGCAAACACAATTCAATATATGTTGGAACATACAAAACTTGAGGAAGTTGTAAAGTCAGTTGAAATCTGTTTTGACCCAGATGATATGAATACGTTAATTGATGAAGATAAGAGCACTATGGCGCAATTCAGAGAATTTGAGAACCTGATTGGCGAATGTTTACAAACTGATTCCGCAGAAGAAACTGAAAAGTCAAAATGGGTTATTCGTATGGTGTTGGACCCTGAAACAATGTTGGAAAAGAATATTACAATGGATGATGTCCATTTTACATTGAATAATACTTACAGAGACGAAATCTCGTGCGTCTATTCGGATTACAATGCCGATAAGCTAGTATTCAGAATTCGTATGACAAATATTCTCAAGAATGCGTCTAGTAAGGCGCAAAAGAAGGCAAAGTTGAATCCTTTGGACCAGAGTGACCAGATTTACATATTAAAGAATTTCCAAGACCAGTTATTAAATAACATTGTTCTTCGTGGTATTAAGAATATTGACAAGGTGATTCTTAGAAAGGTGAAGGATAATTTGGTTGAGAAGTCTGGCTCTTATGTCAAAGATGATATTTGGGTCCTTGATACAATTGGCACAAATTTGTTGGATGTTTTGGGACTAGATTACATTGACCCTCATAGAACTAGTAGTAACGATATTATTGAAATATATAATGTCCTTGGAATGGAAGCGGCTAGACAGGCAATTTACAATGAGTTGGCTGATGTCATTGAATTTGACGGCACCTATTTGAATTTCCATCATATGGCATTATTATGTGACAGAATGACATTTAGTTACAAAATGATATCAATATTCAGACACGGTATTAACAATGATGATATTGGGCCGATTGCGAAGGCGTCGTTTGAAGAGACACCAGAGATGTTCTTGAAGGCAGCTAGACACGCTGAATTGGATAATATGAGAGGAATCTCGTCAAATGTAATGTGTGGTCAAGAAGGTCTCTTTGGAACTGCTTCATTCCAAGTAGTATTGGATTTGAATGAGATGATTAGTTTAGAAGAGAAATATAAGTATGAACATGAAAATAAGGAAGATATCATTGATAATGGATTGTTTGGCAATTTAGAAGACCAAAATGAAGCTTGTAGTACTAAGAATTTGACAATAGAAAATAATATTATGCATATTCAATCAGAAGAGATGGGTGGAGACAATGAGTATAATCCGTTTGCTTAAATTCTAAACAAGACGTTAAAATTAAAACAGATAAATGAGTATAATATATTAAAAATTTAAGTAGTTATAAGTATATAAAATATTTATAATGAAATCTTTTTTTAATATATTACAAAAATGCGCACATAGCACTACTATAACGTATCCAGATGAACCACTGCAAATTAATACAAAAATTTTACCTGCTAAGCATAATCCAAATTACGATTTTATTAAAGTATGCTATGTTTATAATATTGTTTGTAAAATTCATAAAGAATATAAGACAACTAAATTAAATTCAAAACCAAAACCAAATATTTACAAGGCAGCAAATGCCAAAATTAAGGTATTTAGAGAGATTGTGAAAAGCAAAAATAGTCCCATGTTTTTAAATAAATACAAATCAGACATACTCAATATATTTTCAAAGGCACAAAGAACCTATTATGCATTCACAAGATTAGCACATTTGTTTCGATTAAAAAAATATAAAACTGTAGTTACTGAAGATTTATCAATGAATCCTTTAAATATAACCCATAAAAACACATTTATTTTAATTCAGAACAACTCTAAGTATTTGTTTAGTTTAAATGATATTGTTAAAATAATTGAAACATCAGTTACTCATGCACCCGATTTTTTTCCGGAGCCCAAACCTGCAAAAAATCCATTTAATAATGAGCCACTGAATGTAGCCGATTTATATAATATATATTTCAAAATGAAGTCATCTGAACGTATAATGTCAACAACAGTTCATTTATATTTTTTATCAAATTTTAATATGACACTTTTTGCCTTGAATAACGAGCCATTTTTAAGAGAAACAACTATTCAAAAATATATATATAATACACCAACGGATACATTATATAAATCCGTAATTACAATGTTAAAATCCAATCATTATACACGTAAATTATTTATACATAACGAATTTCCAAAAAAAACATTAGTAGACATTTTCAAACCATTTTTGTATTACTATTATATAATCAATTATGATATTCAAGGAACTGAGCGAATAACTAAATATAAAAATATTTTATATCTTAAATTAAAAAAATTTTATGAATATAACAAATTATTTGGTAGAAAAAAGATGCACGCAACACCTAGGAGCTCTAATGGTAACAGTAATAGTATTAGTTTTAAAATTAGCCAGCGTGATTGGGTACCATTTTCGTTTAATTCAAACCATATATCATTTTACAATATTCTTATAAATGAAGCTACGACAGATGATTTGTATTTGATGTTTTATTATGAACAAGACAATGATGATGATACCGTAGATGATGATAGTAGTGATGATGATAATAGTGATGATGATACTGTAGATGATGATACTGTAGATGATGATACTGTAGATGATGACTCTGTTAGTTAAAATCATTTTACAACTCTTCGGCTAATATTACTGATTTATTCTTTTTAGTAACATTAGCTTTAGGCTTAGGTTCTGTTTGTTTTTTGGTCATCCTTGGAGCCTTAACCTTAACATTTACAACGGCACTTGGTTCTGGTTCTAAAATTGGTTTCTCAATAACATCTAAAATTGGTTTCTCAATAACATCTAAATTTGGTTTCTCAATAACATCTAAATTTGGTTTCTCAACAACTACATTTAACTCCATATTTTCTTCAAATAGCTCTATGTTGCCTTTTCGCACCAACTTGCGCTCATTTTTAACAAATTTACTCAAGGTTGCTGGACGAATAGTCGGTTTTGTATTAAATACATTATCCAAGAAATGTTCAATTGTATAATACTGTCTTATTGCGTTACGAATATTAGTAACACACATATTTTTTGGGTCTACCAATGATGCCACATCAATTTTAATATTCCCGCTACCATTTTTAATAATCTTATATTGATTAAATTTGTCAGGCTCTTTTTTATACATTACAGGTGTAAAAATAAACGCATATCTAGTATCATTTTCAGGTTTCCAACAAACCATCACATCCGTATTACGATGTTTAAACTCCTTTTTGGCAATCATTATAGATGGTATTTTATATTTATTTAATAATACCCATAAATCAAAGTTAACAGCATTAAAATCGTCTTGGATAATCATTTGCTCAATTGTCATACCTTTGTTAATATTAATATTAGACAATTCTGTCTGAAATTCTTCATTCAAAATATCCAATATTTTTTGTATTCTTTCTCCATTTGTATAATTATCAGTAAGTCTATCATATTCAGATATTAAGTCTTCTTTAACTCTTTCAATAGAAAGCTCTTCATTATTAAATTCTTTAACCAAGTCTATTACCAAATACAGAGGGCAAAATGGACTATCATTATACTCTACTTCTTTAAAATTACTAGGAAAACAGTTTTTCCAATAGGTGGAATTAGTAATTGGTTTAGGTTCAGAGCGCTTGCAGTCTATTACTTTTGTAGTATTGATTGCTTCATCCAACTCATATTGGTTATTATAACGCTGTGTTATAATTGGCTCGGCATTATCATACGTATTATATTTGGCATATTTATTAATATCAGCAGGTATCATATTATCAAAAAATTCCTGCGTCAACATATCTTGTAAAACAATAATTTCATTGTCTCTTAAATTGTATTTAAGTTGGCCAAATGACAAATAGGATTGTGGTTTGAATATGAATGATTTTATTCTATTATATCTAATAAGCTCATCCGCCATTCGTCCAAAGTAGTATTCTTGGTTAGACTTCTTTGAAACCAGATTATTTAAAGGAAATTGTATTACACATTTGTCGCCATTTTTTGAAATCTTACAAATAGATGATGAATCTACCTTACATGTTTCTTTCAAACTTTTTATACAACTTTGTATATCATCTTCTACAATATTTTTATAATCAAACTGTTCAACAAATTCAATATTGTCTCCAACTAGGTCATCTAACATTTTCACAACGCGTTTTATTTTTTCCCTGTATAAAACAGGTTTTAATTCACACTCCTCTTTTATAGCCTTTCGTTTGTCACTATTTGAATAATCGTTAAATAATATACGAATTGTGTTTCTAAATGTATTATAAAAATTTGTTTCCAAATTAATTCGTTTAATATAATCTACACGTCGGTTATCCACCTTTGTAGATGTTAGTGTGTTTATATCGGCAACCAGTGTATCATTACTTGTAATTGTTTTTATGTTATCAGCATCATCTATATCAGAAATTGGAACAGGTTCATTAATCTGAATAAACTGGTTTGTATTGGTTAGAAAACCAATAATTATGGTGTTGTCGTATTCACCGTCTGTAACACGAAAAAAAGGGCTATCATCATTGGCATCATTATAGTCGTAATATTCCTTCATAAAAGCAATAGTTTCATCATATGATTTCCAAATGTCATCTGACATATAGACATATTCATACGCATTATTTAGTGAAGATGGATAACAAGGTGTGAAGCCGCCAAGCCCTGTTGGGCTACTAACAACTAGACCAATAACTTTCCCTTGAAAATTCAAAACTTGGATTGAAATAGTATATTGTTTTTCTAAAAGGTTTTCAATTAGGTCATCTAATAATGGGGCCTGTTTAAAACGATACTCGTTTGGTCTGCTTAAAAGTGCACGGCATTTCTCACCCAATGTTGGTTTAATAACTTTTATAAAAACGTCTTTTAATTTATCGTTTGTTTCGTCAAATGTAGATGATATTATTTGAGTGCCATTGTTGTTGCGAAATGAGAAAATAGGTTCAAACCAGTTCTCGCGCTTAATTAAAAACAAACTTTTTTTTCTTGAATCATATGCGTGACTTGAATAATGGTTTGTAGGACAAACCAAGTCAATATTATTACTACCATCTTCTTCGGGCATTTCTAAAATAACTAAATTAATGCCATTGGGGAATAGCAATGGGTTTTTTGTGCATATAATATCCCATAAATAAGTATAATCTATCATTATTGCAGGGTCTGACAAGAACAGTTTGAAGTTTTCAAATGATTCGGCGACACGCTGTAAAAAACCCCAGTCTTCCTTTTCTTCATTTTCTTCCTTTTCTTCATTTTCTTCCTTTTCTTCATTTTCTTCCTTTTCTTCCTTTTCTTCCTTTTCTTCATCCTCCTCTAAATGCTCAGCATCTGTTTTTAAAGCAATAGCAGAGTATTTTATTTCTTTAATTTTTTTATATATTTTGGATTCAGAGTAATCTTCAAGGTTAACTTTGATTTTATCATAAGCCACATCATATGTTCCATTACGATTTATATGAATAATAGTTCCTGGATACCATTTTTTTAATCCGTGATAATTACACTCAATCTTGTCGCCAATTTTATAAGAAGAGGAGGAAGAGCCTGAATTTCTAATATGATTTATATTGACTTGTTTCTCTGTATCTAAAGTAGGGTTCGCAAATGACGTTATTAAATCGCCATTTTGAAATGTTATAAATTTATCAATGTCAATCGCTTGAATAATAAGGTCCTTTGTTTCCTTAATTGATTTGACATCAGGTTTTACTTCCTTTGCAGCTTGTTTCACCTTTTTCTTAGTTTTTTTGATAGGAACACTTGTTTCATTTATTTCATTTTCAAAAAATAATGCGCTCGCAATACACGCAATAAATGATTGATTAGAATTATTTTCAACACCATGTCTAAGTAAGCAAGTATGATTTGGTTTTATTGACATATTGCTCTTGCTAACCTGACATTCGGAATTTACTTCATGTAGAAATTTTTGAACACCGATTGGTAAAAAACCCCAGCGATGCTCTCCTAATGGATATTTTTCAGGACCTTTTACATAATTCTCAGTGTCTTGAATGTTACGACGCAGCTCCTCTTCTACGACGTCTTCCATTTGTTCTTTTTCTTCTACATTTCCTAGTTCTACGTTTCCCTGTTTTTCAATTGCTGGCGACTTACTTTTATCTGTCTTTTTAAAATTACCTTGACAAATATCTCGCCGTGTTTTCATTTCAGTCGTAGACCATTTGCTATAACAGCAAGGAATACAAGAACCATCAGGCATTTTCTCTTTATGAAACCCAGGATAATTTTTCTCATCATCCTCATAAAAACGGTATACAAATCTGTCTTTTGGCACAACTTCAGCTTTCTTTGGTATAATTGCGTCTTCTATATTTTCTACAGCAGGACCACATTTGCCATCTTTAATATCTTGTTCCGTTATAGCTGAATTTGTTTTTAGGCACCAGAAGCGAGGACAAGTAAAATAGTATTTCTTAGATGAGTCAGTGCCATATTCAATGAATTCTGATTCCCTTTCTTTGCCATTTTCTTTATATATATCTTCGTGTTCCGAAACAAGCTTTTCTTTTTCAGCAGGAGTTAATATAATCGGCTGTCTTCTAGCAGCTAAATTAAAAGGACACATTCGTGTATATAAATCAATCTTATCATCCTTACTTTTTACAAACAGATTTGGCATTCTTTCTTCAATACGTCTTGAAAATGGATTTGGGTATTTTAATTTCATACCGGTTATATCGTGGACTTTATTTTCGTTTTTACTATTTTCCTTTACCGGTTCTTTTATCGTCCCTTTTTCTGTTCCTTTTATTGGTTCTTTTATTGGTTCTTTTATCGTCCCTTTTACCGTCCCTTTTACTTGAACAGTTTTAATTTTTGGTTCCGGAATTTTCTTCTTTTTAGTAACAGGCATAATTGCTAATTCTTCTTCATTTTCTTCAATCTTTTCTGCCTCCTTTTCTTCAATCTTTTCCGCCTCTTTTTGTTCTTCCTCTAATATAATTTCTGATTGCCTTATTGGTTGTATTTCAATGGATTCTGAATCTATTGGTACGATATCTGATGATACTGATTTTTCTGAATCAGAATCCATTGGTACGATATCTGATGATACTGATTTTTCTGAATCTGAATCAATTGGTACGATATCTGATGATACTGATTTTTCTGAATCTGAATCAATTGGCACGATAACAGAAGACACTGTTTTTTCTGAATCTGAATCAATTGGCACGATACCAGAAGACACTGATTTTTCTGAATCTGATTCTGAATCAGAGCCTCCGCCCCCACCCAAATCTTCTTCCAAGTCTTCTTCAGCAAACCCTAATATATCCAATAAATCGTCATTATCAGGAGAGTTACCAGATGATTCACTTAAATAAAGAGGACTTTCATCTTCTATAATAGGAACTTCATTCTCTTTAATATTTTCTTCAGATTGTGCCACTATTTCATCAAAAATCACATCTTCTACAGCCAAGCCTGAACATAAAGTTGTTATTTTTGAACTATCAACCTGAGTGCTAGTGATATCCTGTGTTATGCGAATAAAAGAATTTATATAAATTGGTAATGTCTCCAAATAAAATATATTATTGATGCCACTAACAATAATTTTAATTTCACTGGTAATTGGATTTAATAACATTGTGGTTTTAAATCCTGGATTGATTTTTACCATAATAGCACGTCTCTTATTTGCTCCTCTTACAAGTTCCAAATCCTTTATAGTTTTTGCAAAGACATCATTTGCCGTTTCATCATTCATATCTTCATATTTATGAATTAATTCAGCAATAATTTCTTGTTGTCTTAATCCTTGTGATATTTTCTCAATAATAAAAGCAACCTGACTATCTAATGTTGTAAAATTTGAAACACGTTTAAAACGCATAGAAGCACCTTCTTTATTATTAATACTTTCAGTTAAATTAGTGCTTTCTATTGTAAATATACTAGATAAACAACCAGCGTAATTATTTAAGCTGATTGGCTTTGTAATAGAATATATTGTCTGATATGTTAGTTCTCTAATTTCAATATTAGAACTAGTAATGGATTTAAATGAGGGCAATTCTAAACCACTTTGCTCAAAAAAAACTCTAATTTGGTCTATCAATGGATTTACAGTAAGGTCAATAATACTATCTATATTGTCAAATCTAGTTTCAGCATTGTCGCCAATTAAAACAGGAGTGTCAAAATTCATAAATGAATATACACTTATATTACCATTTTCCTCAAACTCGCACACCATATAATAAGGAACAGATTGACTTAAAACTGTTGTATAAACAGCAACTGATTTTTGCCTACCAATTTGACGTATCAATTTAAAGATAGAAGCCTTAGTTAAAAATGGTATTTTTCGGCCATCATTTGTTAGTTTATCTGTGTATAAACGATACATATTTTCCTGCCTTGTTTCTGGATTAAATTTAATTAACGGGAAGTCATAGGTAGCATGAATTAGTTTAAATATGTCTTCAACTGGTATTTTAATTTTGAAATCGGGATACATAACTACTTTAATAGAGTTTATACCAGTCCCTTTTTGCGTTTGAGAGAAAATTTGCTGAGGTTGCTGATTTTGTTTTTGATATTTATATACATCATAAAACATATCAATATTTGAAAATGTTCGCTCCATATTTGGAGATAATTTAAAATTAGTATCTTGAATTAATTTATCTTTAGCCATATCTAATTCAGCAACTGTATCAATATTTGCCTTATGTAAAAAGGGAAAATAAATCTTACTTGTGTATTGAGACATTGTTGCAGATTGTTGTTGTTTTTCTTGCGCTTCCAAAACATCGTGCGCTAAACAGAGATAAATATTGTTTTTGAAAATGACACCTGATTCTAAAAGCAAATTATTATTTAATGATGATAATTCTTTTCTAGACCGTTCTAATAATGTGTCGTAAGATGAAACGTAAAACGGGTCCACAATAAATGGATATTCATTTGAAAATACTAGTTTTTGTCCAAGGCAAGATGCTAATAAATATTCCCGTTCTAACAAATTAAGGCGCAAAATATCATCAAATGTATATTTATCTTCTATTTTAGTCTTTATTTGTGTTTTATCAGGCAAATCAAAATCAATGGGTACCCCAGTTTTGCTATCATATATATTGGTGAGCATTTGGTCTAGTCGCAACTTGGTTAAGGGTATTCTGTCATTTTGTGTTAAATTCTGATACATTGTGATTGGATTGATTGGCTCGGATTTTAAACAAAATAAATATAATTCATCCATTGACACTGTTTTTCCTAGCGCTTCAAAAATTTTCAACTTAATTGTTCCAATTGTATCGTCAAAATGAATAGATTGCGTTACAAATACAATTTCAGTGTTATTAGCCTGTATATTTGTTAGTTCATCCTCAAGAAAAATGCCAGAAAATGCCGGATTGTTTGGTTCCTTAATAAATAGTTCATTTGGGTCTTCATTTTGTATGTCTAAATTATTCCCAATAAAAACATATATAGTTTCTATCGTGTTTTTTCCAATTATTTTATTAACTTTAAATATTGGTGTTGACAATAATGACATTATATATAATCTAATGTTATTATTTTATAAATCAAAATACGGATTATCTGTTATATCCATTCCACAATATGGCTCGGGATTTTTTTTATAATCAACAGGCTGATAGATATTTGCTTCTTTTGCATTTTCTAATAAAAATTTAAAATGTTGCCAGAAAATTTGTTTATGACCTTCTGTTTTTGTCATAATGTGCGATAATTCATGGATTGCTACAAATGTCAGTGTATTAATGTCTATTAATTTTGAAGCATCGTCCTTCTTCTTATTTAAACAAAAAGCTAGTTTTTCACCCTTGTTTTCACTATAGGCAGTAAATTCACTTGTTGGTAACGTCTCGGATATTTTTTCAGGATTGAAATTCTTTACTAATCGTTGAACATCTTCATCATCTGGATACTTTTTTCCAACATACACTACTAAATCTTTACAGTTTTTGGTTACTTTTGCCAATAAATCAGCAGCTAATTGCAACTTGGAACGCTCTCTGACACAATATTTCTCACCATCAACGTCCGATATAATACATTTGAGATTAAACGCATCCGATTCATTATATATTTTCAAACAAATAACAAAAACGAATCCTAAAACTATGTAAAATAATATATTTTGTTTATCAAAGTCAAACATATATTATACAAATAATTATAATATTAAACAGAAATTAAATATTATATTTGGGTTATAATTTTGGTTATAATTTTGGTTATAATCTAGATTATAAGTAGTACGTTAATTTATTGACCACCTTGACCCAACTCAAGAGGGGGTCTCATGAAATCTGGCGTGATTGTGCTTTGGTTCCACGGTCCAACTGAAACTTGAGGATTCGGGGGCTCAGAGCGTATTTGCAAGTTGGCATTTCTCAAGGTTTGGCCAATTGTGTCAATACCAATATGGTATCCAGCCTTCAATAAATTAATATTGGCAAGGTCGCCTTTTCCAGCAGGATTCAATTGAGACCAGGCACTGTTGTTGTCCTTGGGTAACAAATCGGCAGGGTTACTTGAATTGCAAGAGCCAACAGGAGGTGATATTTGTTGTGAACTGTTTGGAGCAGCAAATTCGTCAGTTTGGTTTTCATCCGCAGGCATCACGGTTGACCCCATAGGCTTATTATTGTAAGCCTTATTTTTCTTATTGGTGTTACCTTCGTGACCATAAGCTCCCTTCTCAACAAAGTATTTATATAATTGTTGTAAAACATACAATCCTACAATAAGAATTAGAATGCCAGCAATACCGTAATCATCCCAGAGTTTTTTTAGTGAAACACTCATTATATAAAATTAGCGATAAAATATTTTTGTAATTATTAATTAATTGTTAATTAATAGTTTTATAGTTTAATAAAACATCGTAATAAAAAGACGAATAGTTTCCTAGATGTTTAAAATAATCTATAATCTGATAGTTTATTGATTTTTATATGGATTCAGATTCATCATCATCCAAATCATCATCACTATACATATCTAAATCACTATCACTATCATCAATGTCATCAATCATATATGTTTTTTTAATTTCCTTTAATTCTAAATATGCTTCTAATGCAACCCGTTTTGCCTCCTTGGCCTTAGTCCTGGCTTTTTCTAAAATGTCACGATATACCTGATTTGGCTTTTTTAATGTAAATGTTTCTAAACTATTTACTAAACTGGAATTTAAGTCTACTTCTTTTAATAAATTAGGGTCTTCAATTTCTGGCAATTCGGTCTTTAAATCTAATTCTTCTATTTCTAAAACGATTTTATCATCATTAACATCAGTATCAATATCAGTATCAAAAACACTCGTATTATCGTGTTCCATTTTATTGTTTATTTTATATTCTTCCTCTGGCTGCGGCTCTATTTCTGTTAAAGTATTTGAAGTAATATCGCGATTATCATTAATATCGTTAACTGAACTTTGTATGAATTCTGCTAAATTTAATTCATCAACGTCTTCTTTTTTATCATCTATTGTATTTATTATAGGTGTATTTGTTACGGACTTTTGTGCTAAAGACAAATTCTTTAAAGGGTTTTTTATAAAACATTCGTCTAAAAAAGGGTCTGGACTAACAATCATAGATTGCTTAAGTTCTAATTCAATTTGAAAGTTTCGTGCCGTAAATTTTATACCCTGGATTTCTAAAATAGAAATAATATTCTTATCAGTTGTAATATCCTCTATATTTACAATGCTATTTGCTTCATTATATATTTTAATATTTGGCTTTACATTAACACGTAATAAATAATATTTACCAGACTTGTATATTTTAAATGCAGATGTAAATGCGGATTCAATATCATCCTTTTCTAATTTTGTTTGAAACCAAGTATCACCTTTGCTAAACAACAGTTCCTGACATTTTGTCTCTAAATTCTCAATCCAATTAATAAATACCGTATCATTATTATCAAACATCAAATCAACAAATATTTTCTTACCACTTTTCACAAATCCTTGTTTTGTTAATGATTTGGGGGTTTGTAAATATAATAATTTATTGTTGTTAGACAATATTTTAGTAAAATAAGACCCTCCTGCTAAAGTGGATGGAGGGCCTAAATATAATTTAGAGAAATCGTAATCTACTGTTGGCTCAATAATATTATCCATCATTTTTATTGGAAACAAAGAAAAATATTATTTTTTTAACACGCATATAATACAATAAAAATACCAAAAAAAAATATGTAATTCTAAAAAGGATGAAGGAATCGTTAATGAAACAATGTTTAGACATATTAAAAACAGAAGATGTTAGAAATGAAATTAAAATAATATTTTCACCAGTAACAGATTTAATACTTTATGAAATCTATCCGTATATTTATATAATTATATTTCTAGTATTTCTCATATTTATTTTGATTTTGGCTATATTAATTATTTTAGTAACTATATTACGAAACAAGTCAATTATAAATACTATTCAAAATTTTTGATAAAATGTTTTATTTTCTTTATTGAATATATAAATGGCAAAAAGTCGTAAAAATAGAGCATCTAGTAAGAAAAGACAAGGACAAAGAGGTGGTAACGCGTTCGTTTCATCTAATGAAGCAGTTACATCTTCTGATACAAACAGTGCTTGGGGATGGGTTACCAAAAATTTTGGTGATTTGCAAACCCAAATTACCAATTCATTAGTGGTTAATCCTGCTCAAGGACCTGTTGCTGCCGCCAACACTGCCAGTGTTCCCATTGGCAATCCCAACGCGAATACACCCAATGTGTATAAAGGTGGTAAAAGAGGTAGCAGAAGAAGAGGCAGAAAGGGTGGAATTATTGGAGTTGGCGCTGTTTTAGAACAGGCTATTGTTCCTTTGGGTCTATTTGCCTTACAAAATACATATAGCAAGAGAAAAGGTAATAATAACAAATCTAAGCATCACAGAAAGTAAACTTGTGATATAAAATAAATGGTTGTTAAGTTAACATATTTAAATTAACTTAACAAATAAACAATCATTTACAAGACAATATTGTATTGAGCAAGGAATGTTTTGATTCTTTCTGAATATTTATTTTGCATTTGATTATTGATTACTTCATTATGAATTGTGTGTATTTCAGGATACATTGCGCATTTACCTGGTGCTGTTCCGTCATCCATTGCTCTACCTTTTCTTCGCAAATGTTCGTCCTCTGATTGAGTATAATAATGTGCAACATAGGCAGAAACCCTTGTAAATAGTTTAGGAACTGGATTAAAAGGACCCAGAGACATTTTATTTCCAGAAGCAGCAAAAACACGATTTGGATTTACCATATTAAAAAAATGTGGATTACCAGCAGGTAGTATTACTTTTTCTGGCCTAACAAAACTTTTTATATGTTGGTTTACTATTTTGTCAGACCTGATAAAATTTTCAGTTAAGAGCCCTTTGGGCTGAGTTTTATGATATGATGTGCCAAACATCAGCCAATTTACTGCTAGAGAATCGGCAAAGTTAAAACAATTTAGCAAATCCTTTACATTTGTAAAGTTGTTTAGTAAAAGGAATTCGTCTGCATCTAAATATAACATCCAACTAACATTATTTTTTTGAGATATTTGAACTGCTTGGGTCATTAAATCCAGTTTAATAGCTCCCTCTGTATTAATTCTATTTATAACAACCCTATTGTCAAAATTAGTATTTAGCAAATTAGAAATCGGTGTAACTGATTTATGGTCAAAAATATAAATTTTGTCAAACCCTAGTAATAAATGATGAGCAATCCATTCAGCAATATTCGGCTCGTCACGGGCATTTGTAAATAAATAAACTAATCTAGTATCCGAGCGTCTAAATTTGTCAATATTTGAAATCATATTATAATCAAATTGTTTTTGTCTAAACATTATTTCTATTTATTTTACAATTTATTTTATAATTAAGGATTAATCATATTTTATTTGTATTTTATTATAATATATTTTCTATGAGTTTTGAACAACATTTACAGCAATGGGTTACAATTGATAACCAAATGAAGGTGCTTAATGACCGAATGAAGGAATTGCGCGATAAAAAGAATACTCTGTCACAAACAATGAATACACATATTGAAACTAACAATCTAATAAACACGTCAGTTCAACTTAGTGATGGACAATTGCGTTTTGTAAATGTAAAAGAAACACAACCACTTACATTTAAATATTTAGACACTTGTTTGCGAGAAATTATAAAAAATGAAGACCAGGTTAATAAGATTGTAGATTATATTAAAAATAAACGAGAAGTTAATTATGTTCCTGAAATAAAGCGGTTATATAAAAATTAATTTATATCATTTTAATGTATAATAAAATAATATGACAGATAATTCAAATCAATTAGAAGGTGGAGATTTAGTTTTTTATTCTGAAGGAGGTAAAATAATGAGCGGAGGATACACAGTTGACTCTGTGTTATTTCAAAATGGTGGGTCGCCATTTACTACTTATCATAGAGGCGGCACTTTGGAAAGCAATAAAGATTCTAAATCTGATTCTAGTTCCGATTCTAGTTCTGATTCTAGTTCCGATTCCGATTCTAGTTCCGATTCTGATATTAATAAATATACAAATAATAAAAACAAAAACAAATTTGAAAATTTAGCTATTCCAATTGGTATATTGTATTTGAATCAGCAGTCTAAATTATCCGATTACGAAAAAAAATCATACAATGATTCTAAATACAAACAATGCAATATGTTACCTGACGATATTTATGATGAATTATTTAAATTAGCTAGTTTTACAAATGCCAAACCTATCAAAAAACCTAAATTTTCAAAAAATAATAATAAAAAGGGGTCAAACAAAAAAACTAGAAAAATAACACCACAATAAATAAATTATATAATTATAATAAATACATTTTTATACATGTAATATAAAGATGTATTTAACTAGAAATAGAGCTCGGGCTCTAAAAAATATTACTAACGAGGAGGAAGGAAAAGAAGAAAATTACTGTTTAATTTGTTGGGAGCCACAATGTCCAAATCAACAAAATAATATTTATAAAATGAAAGAAATTAAGTTATTTAAATATATTTGTAAATGTGATTGTAAATTTCATTTAGTTTGTTTTTTTGATTGGGCTACTAAAACCAAAGCATGTCCTATTTGTCGTGAAAAATTATCAGTTAATAATGAGCTCTTGGAAAAATACAGGGGCTTTTTAGTAGTAAATAACAATGATAATGATAATGATAATAATGATAATAGAATAGTTGTGCTTTTACGAAACACATGGATTGTATCACGCAAAATAACTGAAACTATATTCAAATACATAACCATTCTATTTTTGATGTATATTAGTATAAAAGTGATTGCATTTATTGTTTTAAAATTTTAGATTTTATATATTTAAATTTTACTCCAACTGGTATGGTTAAATGGGGATACTAATACTTGATTTAATTTATCCTTCCAATACTTAACACGTTGTTCCATTGCCATATCTTTTTTAGTCTTTGGATAAATTGGATTATTTGCCATGAGTTCTTCTTCTGCTGGCGTCATTTGTGGTTTGTGTCCATAACAATTAACGCCATATCTTACTGCTGGATTCTTCATATAGCCGCCATTTATACCAGGGCGTCCACAATCATTTTCATGCCCTTCTATTTTTTGTAGCTGGTCAAATGTCTTTTGCTGTGTTGGAAATAACGCCATCTGTCCTTCGGACCATCCGTAATTACACCATTCAGCACCACCTTTGTATGCATCTTCTACTTCCTTGTATGTTGCTAATCTTGAGCCATATGCACTACATAATGCCTTAGCATCTGGGTAGACATAATCATTACCAGGAATATTAAATACTTGAGGATATAATTTGATTTCAGAAATTTCACCTGCTCCTGTTCCTGCACCTCCTGTTATATTTGTTGTATCAACCGAAATATCTACTAAAGGGCTCCCTGAAAATAGATTGCTAATTTTTGCTATAATATCAATGCCAAAAAAGTATTGGAACCCATTTATTATAACTAAAATAATAAAAACAGCTACAGCAATCATACCTAGTGCACCCATACTAGAGTCAGATGATTTGGGTGAGGATGATGTGGATGACGTTGAACTAAAAAAACTAGAAAATGATGATGGAGATGAAGACGTTGAAGAACTTGATGAATCACCTAAAGAAAAAAACGTTGCTATATAAAATAATAAAACAGCTACAACTATGATTATAACGCTGGGATTTGACAGTATTCCATTTACAAAATTATATGTATCTGAAGCTACGTTGCCTAAACCTGTGGTAACTGTATTATACGAATTGTCCATATATATTATATAAACCAAATATTTATTTTATTTATTATTTGGTCTTTTTCTATAGAAAAAACAATATGCCTTAGGGCTTATTATTTGACTAATAACGCTTACTTCTGAAACACTAGTGTCATTATAATGATACCATTTACCATTCGCATTTTTTACAAATGCCGTATAATGCCCTCCTTGGACTGAACCACTATGATTACAAACTCCATATAAATCATAAACATAACTGTCTTTATTATAACCAATTACATATTCAGATAAATTTAGATTTTCTAAAGGAAAATCTACTAATATTTGATTTTTATTATTTGCGGAACTGAATCTCTTAATATCAATTACCAATATATTTGGAAAACTCCAGAATTTTAACTGTTTTTTTGCTGCCTCCTTTTTACCTGTTTTCTCATTAAATATTGAGTTGTCCCCATCCATTATTTCTCCTTCAACATATAAATTGAAGCAATCTATTAATGTTGGTGATTTATTGTTAGTTGGTATAGGTAAGTCAACCATAAAATAGGGGTCGGGTGTTATGCTAATTACCTCCTCTGAAGTAATTGATGAAATTTGCGAAACCTGAACACCGTAAAATAAATTCCATATTTCTGAATAATCCTTGCTATACATTTGCTTTATTCTTTCAAGACAGACTAACGCCGTTTTATCACGTTCGTTTTCTATTGTACCTTGAATTGTCATATTTACCTCTCTTGCTAATGCATTATGAAAACAATCTATGACAAATATTAGAAACTCCGGGAGGTCATTTTGTGAATAACCTGTGAATAATTCACGGTCCTTTAAATGTGCAACTTTCTGAACTGTTTTTACAAATTTAGTCGGAGATACAATACAGTTTTCACTCCATAGTAGCTTTCGGAGTTCATCCCATTCTAATAGTAACGCAGTATCATATTTGTTTTTAAGTTTTTTCTTGTATGTTTCTAAATTTAAAAAATCATTTAATTCATATGTATGTGACAATACTTGCATACAAGAATTTAAAAAGCAAGTATTGCCTAGATTTGCTAACCCTGATAGCCCCTTATTGCAATATTTATCATAATTAATAGGATTTGACATTTTATTCAACTAATAATTAATTATATAACAATACATTTAAACAGATTTAATATAATATATTATATTAATACCATATGAATTTGTCATACGATATTCAAAACCGTGCTCTTGGTATCTATCTTGACCAATATAATCGTGTAAATAATCAAATAATCAGACAATATGATACATTAGATGAAATAAGAAATAATATTATGGATGTCACACATCAATCTCCTATTCATCAGCGAACACTTGATATACTTGTTGGGCAAATAAACCAAATATATTTGCAAATGGAGAGGTTATATAATATGTTGGATGAAATACGTCATAATATGAATCGTGTTTTACAGGCGTCTAGTAATAGAAATACTAATTCAAATACTAATACTAATTCAAATACTAATACTAATTCAAATACTAATACTAATTCAAATACTAATACTAATTCAAATACTAATACTAATTCAAATCGTAATAACAGACATAATAACAGGTCTAGAACTAATCTCAATAATGTATTTGAACAAATTAGACCAAGTGTTTTGTATGATTATCAGAATCCTATAAACCCAAGCATTTACACTAACACTAACACTAACACTAACACAAGTATTTTTGGTAGACAAGTCACTGATTTATTGTCTTCTTTTTTAAATACGACTGTTACTGTTAGACCAAGTAATCAACAGTTAGAAACCGCATCTAGACTTGTTAGATATGGTGATATTGAAAGACCCTTATCTGAATCTTGTCCAATATCAATGGACCGTTTTAATATTGATGACCAGGTTAGACAAATACATCATTGTGGACATTTATTTGTACCTTCTCAATTTGACGAATGGTTTCAAAGTAACGTGAGATGTCCTGTTTGTAGATTTGATGTGCGCAATCATACAACAAGTGCTGCATCACATGCAGAAACAAATGCCACATCACATGCAGAAACAAATGCCACAACAAACCCTTCTTTGGATGCATCTAATAATGAAATAATTTATGATTTATCTAACAATGAAATTGGTAACAATTTATTAGACACAATATCCGGTAGACTATTTGAATCTTTATTTAATCCATTATCAAATGCGAATAGCAATGACCGTTTTGTATTTGACCCATCTAATAATATTTTAATGTACGAGACAATTATTACACGTAATTCAGAAAATACCAATCCAGATTCGTCTAATCAAAGATAAAAATATTATAAAAAACAATATAAAGATATATGACAATATTATGGTATATAAGAATGTATAGACGTGCTAATGCTAGATGGACTGTTAATGAATGCTTGAGATTAGAGAGAGAATTTGACCTCCTTGAATTGTCTATTCAGGAGATTGCTGAGTTACACGAGAGAAGCCCCAGTGCTATTATGTATAAGCTTGATGCTGAGGGCATTGCTGATTACAATGAACTTTATTTAAATAGTTATAAGAATTTAACTGTAGATGTGAATGATGATTATGAAAGTGAGAGTGAAACTAGCGAGTATGATGAGGATTATACCGAGGATATAAATCATGATGCGAGTGATGGGGAGGATGTAAATGATAGTGAAGAGGATGAGGAATATGATAGGTACAACATGAAACAACAGGTGAAACTCCTTACCAAACAACTCGCAAATTTGACTGCTATTGTCTACAACGCATTTTCAACTAAAAATAAATCTGGCGGAATTAATTATAGCAACCTTGCTGGTTGTTAAATAAAATACCAAACCAATAAAAAAATATTTAATTATTAAATTTTTATATTAGAAATTTAATAAAATACACTTATTATTTTTTATTAATCATTTTAATTACTTTTCGGGTCTCTTACTTTTTCTGGAAGAAATTGGTAACGCTTTGATTTCCTTCTTTTGCATTGTTAGTAACTCTCAAATACTTATCAAATATTAGCGCCTTCACCTCTTTATCCTTCAACTTAGCAATCTTATCTTCACATTTTTTACTATCTGTTGCAAAGTCGCGCTTCAAAATGTCTATTTCTTTTCTGAAATTTGTAACTTTTGCGCGCCTTGGAGGCTTCTGACTCATCCAAATATCTTCCACAACCAATCCAAATAATTGTAACAATGGTTTCATTATTTGATTTGTTATATAAAACGAATAGTCTATTTGTATATTATTCTCTCTAATAAAAGTTGGTGTCTCTATTTTCTCCCCTTGTAGTGCCTTCTTATTTGGATTGACAATATATACAAATGGCACTCTGTCACCCGATGTTGGCTTGTTTCCGGGCTCTCTTGCTCCAATGCGGTCCGCTAATACTTTGTGAGCAATTTGCTGCGGGTTTTTGTAAAACGAACGCAATGATTTAGTAATAATCAGTTTCTCAATCGGAACCGTGCCGTCCACCAATTCTTGTAAACATTTATCTACATAATCCAAAGCCTTTTTGATATCACGGTCTTTCATCAAAATGTCTATTACGCCACCATATACGTCCTTCACAATGGGTGCATTATCGCGGCGTTTTAAAACGATACCCATCTCCTTTCGCTTGCCCTTATTAGGGTCGTGCTCATATAAGATGCCAACATAACGCTTCTTTGACAACAGACAGAACGGTAAGAATGTCTTCTCGTATTCAAAATCGTGAGGTTGTTTTAAGAACTTCGACACGTTATGACATGCCTCTTTTGCTATTTCAATGGACAATTCTAAAGCCTTGGTGCCAATAATTTTTTCGCCAGTTTCTTTGTCTTGTAGGTTGAATGTGAAGAATACTGAGTCCGTATTGTGAACTATCATATTTCCTATTCCTGCGGCAAAGTGGTGATTGTCTGTTGTTAAATCATATACGTATCCTGAATATTCAAGTTCATGTATTTTTTTAATAGCTATAGAGTTTCTTCGCATTTTACTCTTTGACATATTTATTCTAAAAACATTTGGTTTGTCTGCTCGTGTGTTAATAGATATATCATATCCAATACTCGATGCCAAGAATGCTATATGTGAAGCACTTATTTGGTTTTTCTGGTCAACACGAATATTTTTACTTTTGTCTCCATCAGCATCATATAGTCCATCCCAAAAAGCAATTTGTATATCTTCTGATGCGTTCAATATAAAGTCAGGAATTATTTTTGCCTTGCTATTTTCATAATACATATTTTTACGATACATTCTTACAAAATTGGCAATTTTACCATATTCATTATTACACTTTGGTACCAGTTTGTATACACCAGAGCTTTCTATCGTATCCATAATTACCCAGGTAAACTCAGGATATACATTTTGACATAAAACCTGATAAGATTCTAATAATAATAATGATGCGTTATTTAATCCCCAGCTAGATTTTTTTCCTGACACACAAGTATACTCTCCACAACTACCATCTCCAAAGAAGAATCCTAATATTTTTGCCTCTTCAATAGATACGGCATTTATTTTTATTTCATTTTTTGGAAACGGATAATGTAAAAGCTCTGACCCAATTTTAACATCTTTTGGTGATATTTCAGTTCCATCTGCTCTTACAAGTGAATGGTCGTCAGTTACATCAACACATCCAGTATGTGTCAAAATTCTCATCATTTTCTTATGCGATGCTAACTCGTGTCTAATAACACGAAACATTTTGGTCCACCCTGATTCAGTCCATGTCTCCACAGATTCCAGCTCACAGAATTCCTTATCCTGTTTACCGGGCTCAGAACATTTGACCCAATTATTTTTGCCATATTTAACGGCCAATTCTTCAATAGTTAATATGTCAATCAGGTTATTATGTTTTACATAAACTGGTGTATAATTTGCCACGCTATCTCCATAAACGTACTCGGCTTTTGTATTTATTAGACCATATTTTGTGTCAACTATCGCATCTCCATAACATTCTTCAACTACGCGCTTCGCATACGTCAGCAATAGCCGACCAGTAGCAGTCGTTGATGCAGCAATATCCGGCTCGTAAAATGTGCTTGTCTTGGCACCAAGTTGACCATATAATGAATTGGCCGTCACCTTATAAGCTAATTGTCGCTTATCAAGTACGTTTTTCATAAAGTCATCATCAGTTTTCTCTATCATCTTCCTTGTGTCCTTTCGCGCCTTTAATAGTTCTTGTAAAATAGAAGGCATAATTGCTTTCTCTTCCAAGACTTTATCTTTGTTGTGTAATGGTTGCGCAAACCGACACAATTTGTAGCCATTCTTAATCTTTTCAGCACGTGCCTTCGGATTCTTTCTGTAATATCTGAATGTATCAAATCGGATGTCAACATATTCGTAACCAGGCAGATTGTCGTATAGATAATCATTCTTTTGGTCATTCTTTTGGTCATTCTTTGTACCTGTCTCTGTCACTAAATTGCCAGCCAAATCGTATATCTTTGTCCACACTTTGCTACTAGGGCACAAATTCTCCGATAACATTGAACTTGGATACAGTGATGCGAAGTCACCAACAGCAATCGGATTGTCTAAGTATAATCCGCATTTTGGTTCTAAAACAATGGCACCTTCATAACCATCATCTTTAGACCCCTTATTAATTACTGGCATTAATACACCCTTTTCCCGGCATTTCTTCGCTACATAACTTGTCAGCTTGATGCCTTGGCCTCGGAAGATTAGGAAACTCATCGGAACACTACACAGTTTTGCCATCTCTACCAAATCCGTAACAACATCCACCTTTGAAAACAGATGCTGGACCAAGTTACAATCCTGAATACAGTATTTCGCAATGACAGCGCGAGCAGTAGGACCTTCATTTGTCATCCTGAAAATATCCTTAGGTGACACATCGTCCTTTGCCAGACCCCATTTGACGGCTTTTGCTTTCGGATTTTCTAGTCCATCCACTTCAAACCATCCCTCTGTTTTGTTTACATATGACACGCGGAATTTTGCGCCATCTTTGTAATAGTCTGATGAATGATTTATTTCCTCAAAATGTATGAAACTATCTGTTTGTAGACCGGTCATATTAACCGTATATATGCGAGTATTTCCGTTTTCTTGGTGCTCCAACTTCTTGACATAATCGCCAATAAAGTGACCGCCAACATAGTCTAACTTGTAAGATGTTAAGTTCTCAGTTCGTCTAAACCAGTTCAACATATCAACTTGTAGTCGGCCATTCATTTTTATAATTGACAAATCATATGTGCCAGATGCCAACGTAATACTGCTCTTGTCTATTTCCATCTTTTGCGTCTTGTAGTCAATTGTAGCACACAATTCGTCTTTGTTTCTAGATAGTTTTAAGAAATCTTCAGTACAACCTAATTCTTGTGACCTGCGAAACATAAACTCGTAATCAAAACTGAATATATTGTAACCAATAATAATGTCTGGATTCTCTCGTTGAACCAGATTTGTCCACGCATTTAATACATCTTTTTCAGAATTGTATGTCTCTATTTGCGAATTAGGCACGACGCCGTCTAATGAGTCACAAGAATTTAGAGCAATACAATGATTCAAAAATGGTTCTTTTTCACCGTATCTTACAAACGTAGAGCCAATAAATGTGACCTTGTCGCCTTCTAATTGCGGAAAATTGTTTCTTAGGGCAAAGATGAGCTCGTTTATTTTACCTTCGCGCTCAAACTTCTTGTCACACATTATATCCACAATGGTTGATTGTCTGTTTTTATAGGATTCGGCTTTAAAGCTATTTTGGCTGAAATATTTCGGGCCATCTTCTTCTACTATTTCTTCTGTTTCCGAATCAGAATCTGAGTTATCATCATCATCATTTTCCTTATTTTCTTTTTCTTCCTTTTCCTTAATTTGAAGCGCCTTGTTCGCGTTTTCAAATAGTGCCTCTATCAAATGCGTGTCATCATTTTTATCCTCTCTGTCTCTAATCTTTGTTTTCAACCATTCTTCTATTCTTACATCTAAATCTTGCCTTGATAATGATTTTCCTTTGTAATATACTAGGTCTATATTTGGAACCGGCTTTATATTCTCGGTTAGATTAAATGCGGTTCTTATGATATCAGACAATAATGTTTTGCATGATACAGGGGTTATATCAGATGTCATTTTCGCAAAATAGTCGGCAATATTTGTTGCCAACTTTTTATACGATTTAATTGGCACAGGGAAGTCTCCATGACTACTACTAGCTTCAATATCAAAACTCATAATCTTGTAAGGCACACGAGTTTCCTTATCATTCAAAGGAATAATATTTTTGTAATTAATTGAAAACTCAAAGTCGCAACTAGTTGTTTTTAAAGAGCCCTTGATTTCAAATGTCTTTTTAGCAGGAAGCGCTACCCAACCTGATGGACTAATTTCACGCAAATGAAAGAAACGTAGCAAAGGGGGGATATTTGCTTCATATAATTCTACATAACAGTCCTTAAACCAGAAGCCATTCGGTATCAGACCGCGCTCTTTTTCACCTTCTGAATTGATGTTATCTTTATACCAGAAATTCTTTACCTTGTTATAAGCAGGCACATTGGCAAATTTTATTTGAATGAAACGGTGCAATTTACCGGCGTCAAATTCATACAACTTTTTGCGCTCAATTAGCTTACATTCAGTAATAGAATTTTCATAATATTTGCCAATCTTGGCCTTCAAATGTGTTACAAATTGGTCCTTAATACTTTTAGTCCATTTGTCACCTACTTTTAAGTAGAAGAAAGGCTGATATTCTTCTACTAATATGGATGCTTTTTCTCCTTGTTCATTTATTCCAAACATTTGTATTGCAAATGTGGAATTATCTTTATTAAAAGAACTAAGACCATTATCATCACTATCTTCTTCACTAGATTGACTAGCCCCCTTACTATTATACACATTGAACTCAAATAATTTAAAAGTATGTTCCAAAGTTGATGCCATTTTTAATTGTTATATTTGTTAATTTAATACTTGGGCTATTTTTAATTCAATTTTTATTGGTTTGTTTAGTTTAGTTTTTGAAATTTGTCTAGGTGAAATTATATTTTTCTCATTTTAATGATTTTGTTAGCATAGTTAGTATCATTTTATAACATTGATTTACATTTATATTATTTATATTTGTTTATATACAAAGTTTTATAATTTTTCCAAAAAGTAAAAAGGGAATCAAAAAATGGACATTTTTAAAAATGTCCAAAAATGAAAACCCCGAAAAAGTTTTGAAAACCCCTGTTTTTTCACATTGTCACCATAACCATCACAAATATTTTTATTTATCAAAAACATTGTGATGATAAATTTTACAGTTTTTCTTTAAAAAATAAAATATCCTCAGTATTTAGCAGAAATGGAAATAAATTTGTCCCCAAAAATCCCCAATTTTTGTTGCGATTCTTGTCAATACAAAACAGATAACAAAAAAGATTATGCGAAACATTTGTCCACATCAAAACATAAAAAAACCCAAAATGGAATTATTTTGGAAATAATGGAAATCCCAAAAATCCCCAATTTCGTGTGTGAATGTGGCAAAAAATTCATTACTCAAAGCGGAATTTGGAAACATAATAAAAAATGTGTAACCCATACGTCTAGCAATAATAATACAAATAATACCAATACAACTATGATTAATACATTAGTAAATGAGAATAAAACATTGAAGGAGTTTATGCATGAACAAAACCAAGACTTTAAGACCTTAATTTTGGAATTACTTAAGAAGGAAACAATGAATACTATAAATAACAATATTAACAATATTAACAATATTAACAACAATTGTAATAACAAATCATTCAACTTAAATTTCTTTTTGAATGAACAGTGTAAAGATGCCTTGAATATTAATGAATTTGTGGAATCAATCAAAATGAATTTGTCGGACTTGGAGGAATTTGCGAATTTAGGTTATGCTGATGGCGTTTCTAAAATATTTGTAAAAGGAATTAATGCGTTAGGTGTTCATTTAAGACCCATACATTGTAGTGATTCAAAGCGAGAGGTCATTTACATTAAAGATAATGATGAATGGATAAAGGAAACGGAAGATAAGTCTTTGATTAAAAATGCAATTAAAAAGGTGGCATTTAAAAATATAAAACAAATCAATGAATGGGTTAAAGAGAATCCGTCATGCAAGGACCCGACAACTAAAAAATACGACAAATATAACAAAATAGTTATGAATGCAATGTCAGGTGTTACAGAACAAGAACAACAGGATAACATTGAAAAAATTGTAAGAAATGTTACCAAAGCAGTAACAATTGATAAGTATGCTTTGCGATAAACTTAATAATAAAAATAATAATAAAAATAATAATAAAAATAATAACACCCGATGAGGGACTTGAACCCTCGACCACAGGATAACCTTTAACTTTTGATAAAAGTCCTGCGCTCTACCAACTGAGCTAACCGGGTTTATAAACACATAGTTTGTAAAAATTTAATGTTTATTATAATAATTATAATAAATATCAAATTTTGTTCTACACTCAAATAACTCTAAGTATATTTATTGGGGTTTTAACATTTTCATCTGCGCAACAAGTTCTTGATTATTAAATGGATTAGGTCCATCTTTTGATATAGCATCTTTAAATCCAAAATTGTCAAAGGATTTATTTGCTTCTTCTGTTATTCCTTTATGTGCGTCTGCCAATGATGGTAAATCATTTAAATTTACTCCTTCTAGTCCAGGTATTTTACTCATCAAATCTTGTATATCAATAACGTTAATTAAATCAGGCAATGATTTTACTTCTGTGCTACATTTTTCATTTGGTTTATCAAAAGTGGTTCTAATCGCGACCTTATCTGATTTGGGTATTTGTTCTCCAATATTGCCAATATTTTTCACAATAGCCTCTAAATTTCCTTGTTCTATTGTAATACTAAATGGAAGTGTGCTCAATTCCATTTCAAGAAAATTATTTGCAATACTGATAATTTTTGATATCATTGTATTGTATTGACTTTTAATAACACCTTTTAATGGGTCTACAATATTTAAATTATCAACACATAATGCTTTTGAATAAGCAATATCTAATATTTCTTTTGTTTGTGGTAATGTGTTAGTTTCACCCAATACAATTTTTATTACAGCTACTATAACAAAATGAATTATTAATATCGGGATAATAAAACACAAAATACTGGACGATATTAGTGACATTATATTATCAATTAAAATAAGATTGTTCTTTTTGGCCTGTTCAGCCTCTCTTTTCTGTTTTGCCTCTGGAGTTTCCTTACTTTTTTTAGTCATAATTTATATTATATATACATTATACTAAAATAATTGTATTTTGTCTTATTTTTCTATTTAATTACTACATCTACAATTTTATTGGCATATATTGATAAAGTATATAACAGTTTCTCATTATCAAAATTTTTAATGTCATTTGAATTATTGTTAGTTGTTGTTTCATCTATATCACCTTTATCACCCTTATCACCATTATCACCATTATCACCCTTATCACCATTATCACCATTATCATCATTATCACCCTTTTTATCCTTTTTATTATTTATTATGAAACGAAGAATTGGCGAAAATACCGTGATAAAATGTTGTTGAGGGCTCCAACTTTTATCTTCACTTTTTTGGTCTGAAAAAAATGCCATTCCTAATTCTTTCAAATAATTAAAATAATATATAAATCCAAATATGACACCTATAAATCCAATACCAAAGAACCACCAGCCACTAATTACATTATTACTTGGTATTGTGTTCATACAAACAATGAATAAAAAAGCATATAATCCGCAAAAAATGCATTGTAAAACTGGGATATCAGATTTATTATCTCCATTTTTAGTCTTATAAAAACTAAAATCAATTATCCAATAAAACATATATACCAAAAATGAAAACCATATAAAACTTATTATATTTTTGATTATAATAGTAGCATTATTACTAGATAAAAAATCATCAAAATTTACAGACAGATAATTAATATAAAAAAATAAGGAAATCCATATAACTATTAATACACATGTAATTATATCCACATCATCCATTTTCTATATACTACAAATACTAAATAATTACATTTTAATTATTATTTATTATTTTCGGTAATAACGTCTATTAGATTGTCTTCCTTTTTGTCTAGATTGTCTTCTTCTAGATTGTCTTTTTATTCTAGATTGTTTTTGTTTTGACTGAATATGTCTTTTTGTAATTCTTTTCAAAACATTTTGGTGACTACTTTCCGAGACAACTTTTCCAACGTGACTTTCTACCCAGTTCATAAAGCAGTCAACATTACGTTGTTTATCTTTGATGGAGCTAGATTCATACTGCTCCATTTGTTTTCCATTTTGCGATAAATACAGTATTGTAGGAAATCCATTAATATCTCCTATATATTTAACCGAATCAACTACTTTACTATTAACACTGGCAATTACAAGGCGATTATTGTGTTTATATTGTGTTTTTAACGCACTTTCTAATTTTGCCCATTCGGGACGCGTAGCATTACATGGACCACATCCGTCCATATAAATAAGCATAAATACATCAGCACCACTATCAACAAGTTTATTGACTTCATTGGCTGATGATTGTGAATCGGCATGTATAACAATCATTATATATTATTGTTACAAATTATTATCTTGTATAAAATTTATCCTGTATCTTGTACAAAAATAATATTTTGTACCTTGTGAAAAATATTATATATAATTATTATAAAATGAATCCATTTGTATTATTATTCACAATAATTGTATTTTGTTTAGGCCTCAATTTTTATCTAAATAATGGTTCAAAAGAAGGATTAACAACAATGAATGGTGAACAACGATGTCCTAATATTTTAATTCAAAAAGGGCCTAAATATTATTTATACAATTCTAATGTTGCAGAAGTACCTGGTGTGAATCCAATTGAGTTCAGTAATTTAGAAGAATATACCGAATTCCTGTCATGGCAACGTGGTGCTGGTATTCGTTGCCCTGTGCTATATGTTCAGAACACATATGATGCGCAAGGCAATCGTGTTTACAAGGTGAGACCAAGTGTTACTGAGTCACAGGGTGGTTTACCGCCAACAACCCCTGTGCCATTACCAATGAAGTTTACTCCTTTAGTAGATGCTACACAGGCAGATAAGCCATATAATATTAACAGTTATCCTTCATTTGACCAATCGTCCTTCTATGTAGGCTCAACAACCCCTTTGGACCAGATGAAGAATTCGGATGCGAATATGTTGTATAGTGATAATCCGATGGATCCAAATTGGGGTGGAACAAAATATACTCAAGCGTTAGTAGATGCGGGGTATTATAAGGATAATGAAGTAAACATACGTGTAGCATAAACTGTGTAAAGGCCTAAAAATTGATAATTTATAAGTAAAATATAATTTATAAATTATTTAATTGGTTTGTTTTTTATTATCTGATGTTTCAGAGTTGTTAATATAATCAACAATATCGTCCAAGGATGATTTAGCTTGATTCATTGTGTTCAAATCAGCAAGACTTTTAATGAATACAGCATCATTTGTAGGGTCTAAATTAACTGCTATTTTAATCATTTTAAGGTTAACATTATCTATAAGTTCACTGCAAATTTTACTATAATTATCATTATATTCCGGATTACTTAAAAGTATTTCGTTTCCAATGTCTTCATTTGTTTTTTGCAAAGACTCCAAAGCGCCTTTTGAATTAACTGTTAATTTATTTACAACCTTAGTTTTGTTATTTTCTAAACCTTCTACAACTGAGTTGCCAAAATATGTTTTAAACATATAATACGAAAAATATAGGGAAAATAAAACCAATAATAATAAAATCCAGTCTTCTGCTTCCTTATTCATTTGTTATATAATATAGTATATACTTTTGTTATAAAAAACAAAATATTTTAGCGAAATTTTACAAACTATGTAATTTTATGACAGAAATTTTACTATAGACGCTAGAACAGTCTTGCTAATTTTTCGTGTTTTGCCATTAGCGTCGCACGTGGTTATACCCTCTAAACATTTTGTATCTTCTTGGATTGATTTTATTAATACTGGCAATGTTTTGAATTTTCCTAAAATAGCCATTGCTGATACTGAACTAACACCGGGTATTTGGCATAACATAATTTCGCCAATATTTTCACAAGTAATATTATCCTTTTTGACCTTTTTAATTACAGAGCAATAGTTTTTTGAAGCTGTTTCTAAATTATGTTCTGTTTCTAAATTATGTTCTGTTTCTAAATTATGTTCTGTTTCTAAATTATGTTCTGTTTCTATTGAATTATTTCCATTATCTTCTTTTACAAGTTGTTCTATTTTATCTTGTTGTTCAGCTATTTTATTTTTAAAGTATGGTGTCTTAGTCGTCTCTTTTCCAATTTTGTAAGCCATATTACAAAGCATAAATGCAGTTTCATCAATTGTGTTAGTTCTCATCAATGAAAAGCCCTTAAAATAGTTAATTGAAAACATCGCCGAATAAATAGTTTGTTTATCAATACGTTCCTTAAATGAATTAAATTTGCCTAAATCACCTTCAATCAAATAAATAATATTGTGATTATGTAGCGGCAATCCATTAAGTCTATAGGATTGCTCTTCGTAGCGACCGTCTTTTATACTAGCAGCCAAATCGGATAACGTTTTGCGCTCCACAAGAATGTTATCATTTTGACTATTATTTGAATTAGAACAAATAATAATATCACCTAAAGGCAATTGATGAATTTCTATTTTTAAATCCTTGAAAGCAGGAACAGCAACTAACAAATCCTCGCATTTCTTAATGAGTTCTCTTTCTCTTGTATCAATCTTTATAAGCATTATAATAATGTAATAAGTATCTTATTAAATTATTTTTTAACAATAATATATTTTCTATTAGACTTAATATCGTCTAATAGCTCTCAACGCACTTTGAGATGGGTTACTGAAGTTACCCTTGCAGACTAAGCCGTATTGGGTGTTTGTGGCGCCAATCATGTTCGGATTAGACGACACGTAGGCGCCAACTGACGACGCGAGGCCGCCCTTTTTATTTCCACCGCAAACATTTGTTCTGTTGACAAGAGATGATATATTACGAACTACTTTAGGACCGTTTGACAAAACCATGGTATATAATACAAAAACATTTTATTTTAAAAAATACAAAATAAATAATAAATTTAGTTATTTTAAAATTCCTAAACCTTTGTATCTTGCCTTCACAAAATATAATACGCACAATATTATATTTAAAACCAGCTTAAACACTTACCTACATAATATATTATAATAAATACAAAATGAACACTGACGCAAAACTAGACGACGACATTATTAAGACCGAAGATGGTCTGATATTCAACCCATATAATCCATTGAATACTGAGATTACATTGAGCGATGTTCAATCTATTCTCACACGATATGGACTGCCAACCAAAGTTCATAATATGGAATTTTATAGACGTGCATTTATTCACCGCTCTTACACCAAGCGGCCACAATTTGAGAACTTGTTGCAGAATATTACGATTGTAGAAAAGCCGGCAGATTGTCTGCCTCTAAGTAGTAAGTCAAATGAACGTCTTGAATACATTGGTGATGGTGTTTTAGAACTGACTACAAAATATGAATTGTATCGCCGTTTTCCTAAAGAGGATGAGGGATTTATGACAGAGAAGAAAATTGCCATCGTAAAGAATGAGAATATAGGTAAAATCGCATATGAGATGGGACTTCATAAGTGGTTAATTATTTCAAGGAATGCTGAGGAAAAGAAGATACGCACAAATCTGAAGAAATTAGGGTGCTTATTTGAGCCATTTGTAGGCGCATTGTTTCACGATTACAATAAGATGGGGGTAAAGGATGAAGAAGGATGGTTTAATAATTTCTTTTCTTCAGGACCAGGATTCCAAATGGCACAAAAATTCATTGAAAATGTATTTAAGAAGCATGTGAATTGGACAGAATTAATACAAAATGATGACAATTACAAGAATATATTCCAAGTCAAGATACAGAAGGAATTCAAGGTAACTCCGCATTATGTGGAAATAGAGCACGACACAGATGAAGGATTCAGGATGGGTGTTTATTTGTGTCTAGGTCAACAAATCCACAATGTAAGGCATTCTGATGCAATAAATATAACCGAGATAAAGACATTTAAAGCTATTCAGGACCATTATGCTCAGCACGGTAAAATATTTGTATTTATGGGAGAGGGGCAACATAAAATTAAACGTAAGGCAGAACAGGCAGCGTGTATGTCGGCAATTGAATTTGTTAAACAAAATAATGATATTTCTATTGTCAGCAGTCCAAATGATTTTGTTCACGATTCTGCTTCAGATAGTGATAACTAACCAAGACAATAAAAAGGTGTAAAAATACAAAAATTTATATATTGATTTTATATAAGCAATGAATTTAGCAATATTAAAAGAAAGTCTTTTAAAGAAGCCTATTTTGGCAGAAAAGACAGATGTTAAAGTTGTAATTGTTGCCAATGCTCAAACACAAAAGATAAATCCTGAGAAAAAAACAGTTTTAACGATGGAATTAGACAATGGACAACAAGCAAAAGATGCTTTGGCAATGTTAAAACAGCGAAAAATTTCCCTTGTTTCTGAGAAATTTCCTGAGCAAAAAGAAGCATCATTTATGGAGCCCAAAGCTCCAGTTGTTTCTACTGCTAAACCAGTTATTAAAAAACTTACTGGTAAGAAATTAGGAATAGCTGAAGAAAAGGATGAAGAAGTATTGCCAGAAGCTGATGTAGTCCCTAGATTGGGTGAAGAAGGGTTGGAATTGGATTTAGAACAAGGATTAGACCAAGGTTTAGAACAGGCGCCAAAAAAAACTAGAACCGTTGCTAAACGAGTGCCAACCAATGTTATACCACTTGGTCCAGAAGCAATGATAACAATTGGCGACACATCATTGCCAAACCGTCTCCCTCCTCTGCCCGAATACAATCTAATTGCGCCAAGTTATTACATGAATAACCGTGAAAAATTTGTAGGTTTTATTAATGACCTTTTTGGTCAATATAAGGACGATATGCTAGATGAAAGTAATAATATATCTTGTGAAGATATTGGAAAGGATACCGGTGAAATTGGCCTGTTAACCCATCAGAAAATAGTGCGAGATTATATAAATTTGAATACACCTTATAGAGGTTTGCTATTATTTCACGGTTTAGGCTCAGGTAAAACCTGCAGTTCTATTGCTATTGCTGAGGGAATAAAGAGTGGCGGTAAACAAGTTATTATTATGACACCAGCATCACTTCAACGTAATTATTTAGAAGAAATTAAGAAATGCGGTGACCTAATTTATCGCAAAAATCAATATTGGGAATGGATATCTGTTGAAGAAAATCCGGAGTATACAAACGCATTGGCTTCGGTTTTAGGATTTAAAACAACTGATTTCATTACAAGAAGACGAGGTGCTTGGTTAACTAATGTAACAAAACCCAATAATTACAGTGAATTGTCTACAACTGATAAGAAGAGTTTGAATGACCAGCTAGATGAAATGATAAGACAAAAATACAGATTTATAAATTACAACGGTTTGCGCCGAAATAGTTTTAAAGAACTAACAAATGATTTTGAAAATAATATTTTTGATAATTCTATTGTTATTATTGATGAGGCTCATAACTTAATTAGTAGGATTGTTAATAAACTGAATAATAAAAGTAAAAAAAGTGAAAAAGAGCGCAATGAGTCAACATTAGCGGCCGAGCCATTAGCAATCCAAATATACGAGTATTTAATGAGAGCAAATAACTGCCGTGTTGTATTATTAACTGGAACACCAATTATTAACTATCCAAACGAAATAGCTGTCTTGTTTAACATTTTAAGAGGATATATTAAAACTTGGCAATTTCCATTAACAATTGATACTGGTATAAAGGTTACAAAAGAAACACTTCAAAAAATGTTTTCAAATGATAAAATAATAGATTACATTGATTATTCTGCTAGTTCTAAAATGATGACTATTACCAGAAACCCATTCGGATTTACAAGTAAAATAAAAGAGAGCTCTGGGTATCAAGGTGTAACAAATGAAAAGAAAGACAAGTCTGAAAAAGAAAAAGGTAAGACACGAAAACCAGAACGTGCTTATCAAAGTGATGCGGCTTTTTTAGAAGATGTTGATGAGAGGTTGGGTGAATATAAAATACATATAAATAAAAACGGTCTGCAATTTAAGGTAAACAAGGCACTCCCCGATTCATTTGAAGAGTTTATGAATATATTTATTGATAAAAATACTGGAAATATTATTAATATTGAAAAGTTCAAAAGACGTATTATTGGTCTAACATCATATTTTAGAAGTGCGCAAGAAGAATTATTACCGGCATATGATAAAGATTTTAATCGCCACGTTATTGAAATTCCTATGAGTGATTATCAATTTAAGCAATATGAAATGTATCGTTTTGATGAAAGAAAATCTGAGAATAAACCTAAAACAAAAGGGGATAATGGTGCTATTGACAAAAATGGCACATTTAAAGAGCCGTCGTCTACTTATCGTATTTTTTCACGTATGGCGTGTAATTTTGTGATGCCAACGCCCCCTGGGCGCCCTATTCCAAAGCTATTTAAAAAGAAGTTTGTTTTAGTAACTAATTATGATACTGAAGGTAATGTAAAAGATGCAGCACAAATAGAAATGAAAGGGAGCAAAATTGTTGGTAACAAAATTATTGAACCTGTTGTTGAAAAGGTAGCTATTGTACCACCTGCTATTAATCAAAAGGAATTAGAGAAGAATGAAAAACTTTTAGCGAAGCAGCAACTAGAGTCAGAAAAGGAGCAAAAGAAGAAACAAATAGAGCTAGAAAAGGAACAAAAGGCTTTGGCAAAGCAGCAACAAGTTTTAGAAAAAGAGGCAGCAAGAGCTTTAAAAGAAAGAGAAAAAGAAGAGTTAAGAACTTTAAAAGAAAAAGAAAAGGAAGAAAAAGCTTTAGCAAAGCAAAAAGAAAAGGAAGAAAAGAAAAGGAAAGGAGGAGCAAAGCCTGGTGAAGGACCTGGTGGTGGACCAGATACAGATTCTGACTCCGATTCTGAATCTGAATCTGAATCTGATAAAGAAGACGAAGCTGTTGCGTTACAAGGCTATAAAGATGTTGATGCCAACTTGAGAGAACGAGACGAATTAGAAGGTGATGAAATGTTAGAGGCGATGGGGGATGCCGATTATAAAGAGGCAATTACATTGGCATACGACTATCTTAGAAAGTATAAATCGCAATATTTGGTCCCTGGGAAATTAGAAATATACAGTCCAAAATTCTTGGCAATGCTCAATAATATTCAAAGTCTTGATTATATGGGTCTCCATCTTGTATACAGTCAATTCAGGTCAATGGAAGGGATAGGTATTTTTTCGCTTGTTCTTGAAGCAAATGGATTTGCTCAATTCAAAATTAAAAAAACTGGTATAGATAGTTGGGAATTAAATATGAGTGAGGAAGAAATGGGAAAACCTACTTTTGCCTTATACACAGGAACAGAAGAGGCTGAAGAGAGGGAAATTATTCGTAATATTTATAACGGAATGTGGGACAATGTGCCTAACAATATTGCTGCCCAGTTACGTCGCAAGAGCTCGGATAATAATTTGGGTGAAATCATAAAGGTGCTTATGATTACAGCCGCGGGTTCAGAAGGTATTAATTTACGTAATACACGTTATGTTCATATTATGGAGCCATATTGGCATCCAGTTCGTGTTGAACAAGTCATTGGTCGTGCCAGACGTATTTGCAGTCACAAGGATTTGCCAAAAGAAATGCAAACGGTTGATGTGTTTATTTACATTATGGAATTCACTCAAGCACAATTGGATAGTGAATATGCTGTGGAATTGCGTATCAAGTCACAAGATAGAAGTAAATTGGCACCTTATCCAGTGCAAACATCGGACCAAAAATTATTTGAAATTTCAACAATCAAGGAAAAACTGTCATATCAATTATTAAAAGGTATCAAGGAATCATCTATTGATTGTGCAACCTATGTAAAATCAAATACAAATGAGAAATTAGTATGCTTGAAGTTTGATAATGCAAAGGCTTCAGATTTTTCATATAATCCAAATTATACTCAGGATGAAAATGATACCGTTGCGGCAATAAATAAGACCGTAATAGAATGGGATGCGCGCCCATTTTCAGACAAATATGGTAAACAATATATGTTACGAATGGATACAAAACAAGTATATGACTATGAAAACGTTAAGGCAGTAATGGAAAATCCTGCTATACAACTTAGAGACCCAATAGGTAAATTAGTGAAGACCAGGGACGGTATGAATTACGAAATTGTTAAAAACTAATACCCTGGTTTTGGTTTATTTTGATTCATAAATAATTGTAAATCTGATGACAATTTTTGGACCATTTTAACAAGATTATCTAGTTTTGATTCAATATCATTTAGTCTTGAATCATTATTTTCTGATTTTTCAATAGTAGTAGTTTTTTTCAGTTTACTGAAAATATTATAAGTATCTTGTTGTTCTTGTTGTTCTTGTTGTTCTTGTTGTTCTCTATCTTCTTGGTTTTGAAATTCATTAATATGTAATGTAATGTTCTTATTTTCATTGAAAGAAACCTTTTTTACAGGCTTTTCACTTGCTGGTATAGATGCATTTATATTAACATTTTGTATCTGTTCTATATCAAATTTTCGTTTTGCCATTGTTTCTGTAATTAATGCCTCCATTTCAGTAATCTTTATTTCAGGCTCAGTCTTATCTGTAAAGTCAATGACTTGTGGTTTTTTAATATTAATTGAATTCTCAAACTCAAGGCGTTTATTGGTTACTTGTTTTTCAAAATTATTTTGTCTTGCATTATGAATATCTTCTACTTTATATGGCTCTTCTAAAACCTCGTCGCTAATGTTTATTAGCTTCATTTGCTGCTCTTGTTTCAAATTAGGAAATAGCTGGTTTACGGCAATTAATACTTGGTTAAGGAACTGTTTGTTTAAATTCATTATTCCAGAACTTGGATTTGCTCTAGAAGTAAAAAGACTAATATTTCCGTCAAAAACAGTTTTAATATTTTGAACAACTGCTGATGAATTTGGAGATTTATTAATATGGAGCTCATCTAACAAAACCTCCCATAACATTGTTAGATTATTATTTGTAGTAAAATGCCTTACTGAATTTTGACTTGCTTGCATATTTGTGTGTATATTATAAAATAACAACGAAATTTTTATGTTGTTATTTTTTACAATGTATTATTTACAAATCCTCATTAAAATACACTTTTCTAAATTGTTGCATATATTCGTCTTTTAATATATGTGTCTTCAAATAATGAGACGTTATATTGTCTTCTAACATATGTATTATAAAAAAGAGCGAATAGACACCACATTCTGTATTTTTATATTGATGCTCTACTGGATGATTCTGGTCAAACTGAAAATCTATTTTTTGAGGCAAGTTTCGTCCTTGGTCTATAACCATATTAACAAATTTCATTACTTGATTAGGTGCCTTGTCTCCTGCACTGTCAAAAAAGAATATGGTGCCTTTTTTTATATTTATAAACAAAGATATCCAATGTTCACCACCTCTATCATGTGGGTCTGTGTTGAAAATAACACCGATTTTATTCTTACCCTTCTTAATTTGCTCAGCAAGACTAAAATGACATAATTCTTCCCATACACACTCGCCATATAATTTATGAGTATCATAGTCAATTGGCGATGGTCCTAGAAAATCAAAACATTTATATGTTTTTTCATATTGGTTCATAACTTCAATAATGTCAATACTAGATAACCATTCATTAGGTTTCTTTTTCCAATCTTCCGGAGACACAGGAGAAAACGATTCTAGCAATTCTTTCTCCATTTTAGTTCCCTTTGTCATCTGTCTTACCCAACACGACTCCTTATTACAAATGTTAGAATAATAGTTCTTTAATAAACTCCATATTTCCTTGGAATCATTTGTTACAATCTTTTTGTCGGGATGCCGAGCATTCCACATATTACGCAGTTTTTGAAGGTCATTGTCTGTATAACAAGTGTATTCCTTTACTTCATTTTTTCCCTTAGGACTACAATTAAGCTTTTTAAATGATTTATTTTCTTCTTCTTTTGGAAAAGACAATATTTCATTATTATTTGCTAAATGTTTTTTGTTAGTTTGTCTGGTTTTAGAGTGTGTCTTTTTACTTTTATTTTTAACTCGTTGCTTGTTTCTTATTAATTTATGTTTATTTTGTATCCTTTTTGTTTTTTGTTTTGACTTCATATAAATTACTGATATTTTTCTTTTCTATATTTTTATAATTGGTAGGTGATTCCAACACAAATTCTTTGTCTTTTTGCCTTGGTATAATCTGATTTTGTTTATATGATTGTCTTACTTTGTTAAACCAATCTAATGGCAGTTGCTGAATATCATCAACACCTTTTGATTTGGTGTTTTTGTTAGTTTTTTTGTAAACAGTTGGACACGCAGGTTTTTCTTCTTCTAAGCTGGCGACTGTTTCTTCGTCTTCTTCGTCTTCTTCGTCTTCGTCTTCGTCTTCTTCTTCATCTTCTTCTTCATCTTCTTTATCGCTAGAGCTTTTATCTTCTTCTTCTTCTTCTAAGCTGGCGACTGTTTCCTCTTCTTCTAAGCTGGCGACTGTTTTATCGCTAGCACTAGTGTCTGCCTGTAATCTCATCTTAAGATAATAAATGCTCTTTTCAATAAAATAATTATAACTGTGTTTTACATCCTCTAACAAATCATCAGGCAATTCATCATTTATCATTTTTGTAAATAATTCAACAATCTGGTCTTTGTAAATCTCCATATCCGTCTTCAAACCATCTTCCTCTTTTTGCTTTATCTTTTTATTAAGTTTTTGTAACTGATGTTTGCTAATTAAAAAATTCAGTGTTATTTGATTTACTAAATCATCCGACATTTTACAATATAATAATAATTTATAATAGAATATAATTTTATTGTAAACTATATTTTATTGTATTTTATTTCTGGGTTTTTTGATTTTTTTGAACTACCTGAGTTTCCTGAGAAATAGTTGTAGGTTTGGTCAAATCCTTAACCTGTTGTCTAGTAGCATTATTAAATAATCCATATCCAATTTCTTTAGACTTGGGATTAGGATTAAATGGGCTAAAATGTTCCTTCTTAAATAGTTCAGGAAATGGTTGAACTATTGAGTTATTTTTTTGCCAGCCATATTTGTATAAATCACTGTTACTACTAGGCACATAAAATGCCTGGCTACATTCTTGAATTGCATTAAGTTGCCCTCTTAAGTCGGACTCCTTATTTACATTTGAGGCAAAACCAGACCAAGGTCCAAAATCATTACCAGGATTGAATGTATGAGAAGGATTGAAGGTTGCCTGCTGTTTTAAAGGTTTATCAATGGAATTTCTTAAATCAATAATAGGCAACAACGCATATTTAGTTGACACAGACCTTGCATCTAAATAGGGTTGTAATTGGCTGCTTGGGATGTTGCGACTATATGCACGTATATTCATTGTATTTGCCTTCTGAGAAGCGGTTTGGTCATTGTATTCAAATGCGTTCATGATTTATATTATCATAATAAAAAAAATAATGTTTTTTACAGAAATTATATATTAATGAAAATGTATTAGATATAATCGTCTTAATAGTATTAATATTACAATGTGCGGTGTTTTTGCTCTATTAAATTTTAAATCAGATGAGTCAGACCAAAATGAAAATGATAAAAAGGATGTAGAATCTAATAATAAAAAGGAGGATGATAAAAAGGATACTGAAGAGAAGAAGCCTGATAAAAAGAAGAAGGAAACTAAAAAGCAGGCTGCCGAAAGGGTTGCAGCTGAAGAGAAGAAGGCTGCTGAAGAGAAGAAGGCAGCTGAAGAGAAGAAGGCAGCTGAGGAAAAAAAGGCAGCTGCCGATGAGAAGAAACCAGTTTTAAATAAAAATAGTGACCAAGAGTTTATCAAAGAGCAATTTGAAAAGGGGCAAAAACGTGGCCCAGAGCACTCTGAAATATTGCTACATGAAGGTGAACAATTTATTCAGGGGTTTCATCGTCTAGCAATTAATGGGTTAACTAGTTTGTCAAATCAACCTCTAAATATTTGGAATTGTAGTTTAATTTGTAATGGTGAAATTTATAATTATAAGAAATTATATGAATTAATGGACATGGAACCAGCAACCCAATCAGATTGTGAGGTTATAATCTATTTATATAGAAAATATGGTATTGAGCACGCAATCAAAATGCTGGACGGTGTGTTTTCATTTATACTATATGATTACCAAATGAATACAATTTTTGTTGCTAGAGACCCTTATGGAGTAAGACCATTATATTATTTTAATTCCAAGAATGAGGATGGTCTAATTGGATATGCGTCAGAGCTCAAAATGATTTGCGAAATAGCAAATGTAGAAGAACAACCTGTGTTGTATTTCCCACCCGGGTCATATGTTCAACATTTTCAGATAGATAGTAGCTGGTTAATGGGTCCAATTATTAAATACCATACGCCTTCATTTGCTTTTTCATATCCACGTGCATTATTTGACAGCCATCAGAAAACAAAAGATGAATGGTTTCAATATTATATTAATGGTATTCACGATAAATTAGAGTCTGCTGTAAAAAAACGATATTTAAATACTGAGCGACCAATTGCTACATTGTTATCTGGAGGTTTGGATAGTAGTCTAATTACAGCGCTGGTTCAAAAAATACATAGCAAGAATATCCCAAAAGGATATACTAGACCAAAGGTTAATATTGAAACGTATAGTATTGGCTTGGTTGATTCAGAAGATGTTGTTTATGCGCGAATGGTTGCAAATTATATCAAGTCAAATCACACTGAGATTATTGTAAGCGAGGATGTTATGACAGATGTGATTCCGGAAGTAATCAAGGCAATTGAAAGTTACGATGTTACTACGATTAGAGCCAGTTTGGGTAATTACTTGCTCGGCAAATTCATATCTAGAAATAGTAATGCAAAGGTAATTTTTAATGGAGATGGGTCAGATGAATTATGTGGTGGATACTTATATATGAATAAATGCCCCGATTCTATTGAATTTGATAAGGAATCGCACCGTTTGTTAAAAGATATTCATATGTTTGATGTATTACGCTCTGATAAAAGTATTTCGTCCAATGGTTTAGAGCCAAGAACGCCTTTTTTAGACAAGGAATTTGTGAATTTTTATTTGTCAATACCAGTTGAGTTTCGTGACCATAACGCAAATGGTACAATGGAGAAATTCTTGTTGCGAAGTGCTTTTGAAAAGGACAAATTGTTACCCGATGAAGTCCTGTGGAGAAAGAAGGAGGCATTTAGTGATGGAGTTAGTAACAAGGGCAAGTCTCTATTTAATATTCTACAAGACAGCATTGTTAAAAATTTTATGGTTGATAGTGATTTAAGCCCCAGAGAAAAAGAAAAGTTGTATTACAAACATATTTATGATAAGGAGTTTCCTGGACAATCGCATTTACTACCATATTATTGGATGCCAAAATATGTGAATGCAGAGGACCCGAGTGCTCGCACGTTGTCAATTTATGACAACAATGACAATCCAGATAATATCACTTCTATTATTGAACCTTAAACTTTTTTTAAGAATAGCAAAATAGAAAGAAAACAACCAAATATATTTAATTTGTTAAATTATATATATATAAACCATAATGTTTTTCAAAAATATAGACCTACATAAATTCCAATCAAGTGCCTTTCAATTTGTGTTATACTTTACATGGTTTTTATATTTTGTTATTGCGTTTGGACTATCCGCAAATGCACCACAATATTTAACTGATATGCAGTATTATGTTAAAATCTATGTTAGTTTGTTTCTTATTTTACGTTTTAACCCATTTAGACGTATTAATTTTACTGAATTGGATGGCAAAATAGCATTTAGCGCTGGTATGTTTTTAATAACAACTACAGCAATTGATAAAATACTTATTACGTATCTAAATGAAATCAAGCAGTATTTGAACTTTTTACGTGTATAATACTAAATATTCATTTGTTTTTTAAAGTCTTATTTTTTTTAATAATACTAGTTTTTTTATTACCAGTTTTATTAGTTGCTCGCATAGTGACACTATTAGTCTTCTTATTGAAAAAAACGTGAAGATGATGCAGTATTTTTTTTGACAACATTGCGTCAATTTTGTCCTCTAAATGCGACTTCTCTACATACGTGTAGGCATATCTTTTCATCCCAGAAATAAGAGCATCCTTCATTGATGTAGGGTCACCGATTGCGATTAGACCCGCGTAAAAAAATCGGTCTACAATTGTCTCAAATGGCAGGTCATATACATAAGGCTTTATGTGAATATAATAAATATTATCATTGCTCATACCGGGGTGAAAAATATCATCAATAAAACAGATTTGTGTTGTTTCGGGAATTTTAGTGCAATTAATAAAATCTTTATGTGTTTTCATATGCGTAGTGCGACACATCTCAACCTGCTTCCCATTTACCTTGAATGCACCAATAATTTGGTCAAAAAGTGAAAAGTTAATTTTGTCTTCAAAATACGACCTTATATGATGCGCCCATTCTGGTGGCCCTTGATTGTTAGTATAAATCATTAATTTGTGACAGTGTTGTTCCTGTTTTTTTTTCTTTAAATAATTTAGTATATTTATAATATTTGGACGTGAAAATTCAGGATACAAATCTAAAACCTTATTAAAAAACGTTTGGTCAAATACTAAATTAGATTCCAACTTTGACTGATTATTTTTATAATAATGTTTTAATGAGTCCCAAAACATGCCAAATTCTACAAAATATCCCAAGGTTTCGTCTAAATCAAATACTACAATTTTAGAACTACAGTTCATACATTATATTATGATATTATAAATCCAAAAATAAAATATTGTGAATATTTATAGACGCGAATGTCTAATGAATTAACCAATAAAGATTTCATTCATATTTTAAATTTTTATAAAATGAAAATCCCCAAGTCTAAACGGCTTCTAAAAAAACAGGCCGAGAATATTATGGCTGAAAAACTTTGTAGATGTATTAAGAAGGTAGATATTCACAATGAGGCTAAATCAATTGGTGTTTGCACTAAGACAATAATCAATAACAAAGGTTATACTCGTGGTAAATTTACTTGTAAAAAAAATCGGACTATTAAGTTTAGAAGAAGTAACAAATAAATATTTTTATTTTTATTTTAAATAAAAATATACTATAATGAATAAAAACCATTTTGATATTATTATTATTGGGTCTGGAATTGCGGGCTTATACAGTGCATACAATATACAACACTTGACACCCAATAAGAGTTTCCTGGTCCTAGAAAAATATAAGAAAAAATGGATTGGAGGGCGAATGAATAACGAGGAGTTTTATGGCACTACAGTGGTTACAGGGGCTGGAATTGGCCGCAAAGATAAAGATATTTTGTTACAGAAGTTACTACAAGAGCTACATATTAAATACACAGATTTCAAATTAGACGTTAATTATGCGGTAATTGGTGAGCCTGTGAATGTGAACAAGGTTTTTAAAATGCTTAAAAATCACTATATTAAGAATGAAAAAGATAAAACAAGTAAGGATAAAAAAACATTTAAACAATTTGCTAAGCCGCTTCTTGGAGCAAAACTATATGAGCAATTTATTGTATCTACTGGGTATACTGATTATGAAAATGAAGATGTATCACAGATGTTGTATAAATACGGTATGGATGATAATTCAACTGGGTTAAATGGACTTGATATTCCTTGGAAACAATTGATACAAACATTAGTACATAAAATTGGACCACAATTTATTAGAGCGTCTAACAATGTTACTAGTATTCAGACAAATTTAGAAGGTTTTGGAAAATATATTTTAAAAACGGATAATGGAGCAACATATTATTGCGACAAGATTATATTAGCTACTACAATTACTGGTGTACAAAAGCTGCTTCCGCAAGTATTAAATAAGAGTCAGTTTAGTATTTATAATTATATAAAGGGACAGCCATTTTTACGCCTGTATGCCAAGTTTCCTAAGGCGTCTGCTGATATTATGCGACAATATGTGCCTACATATACAATTGTTTCTGGTCCACTACAAAAAATTATTCCTATGTCTAAGGAAAAAGGTGTTTATATGATAGCTTATTCAGATAACGCAAATGCTGAGGTGCTAAAAGATAATTTAAAGAATACTTTGAAAAATCGTTTATTTTTTGCAAATTTGTTAGAAGAGACGCTAAACATTCCATTGGGGACATTGCAAATTACCGCATTGCTTGATTTTTATTGGCCAATTGGCACACATTATTATAGTCCGCTACCAAAAGACTTATCTGTAAGTGAATTTATTCATCAAGTCCAACATCCTTTACCTGATATACTAGTTGTTGGTGAAGTTGTTGCGGCAAACCAAGGCTGGAGTGAAGGTGCATTAGAAAGTGTTGCTAAAGTATTAACAACGCAATGGTTAAAAAAATAATAATTTTCAATATTGTAAATTAGTATTTTAATCTGAGTTCTATTTAACGTTTAAACCATTGACTTTGTCCTCTGAATTCACCAAAACTGAGTCCAAAAACATTTTGATAAAATTGTTGAGTTGTTTGTCCCAAAGACATGTAGTATTTATACATACGCATAGTAGAGCCTCCTCCTGAACTTGACCCATTCGCAACTAATGAGCCAATGGTCTTACTTCCATTTGCTCCCGATATTCTTAATGTTCTTAAACTTCCCGCGCCTCCGGCCATTTTATATATTTAACGCAATATTTTATTTTTTGTTAGTTTAAAAATTTTGCGCCAAATAATATCCATGGTATCCGATTGCCGCCATTCCCAACATTAATAGAAGTTCAAATAAACTTCTTGGAGTTTCTAAACCTTGGTAACCAATAAATACTAACAAAGGACCAATAATTAAGAAATGAATATAATTAATCCACGCACTTTCACCTTTCTTGTATTTATTGTAAGCTAAATACATATGATATGACATAATGAATGCACCTAATACTAGTAAAAACGGGAACATTTGTTTCATGATTGTAGTTCCTTTGATTCCTACATATAGAAAAAGAGGACCAACTAACAAAATATGGAATAATTGAATAATAGAATGCTTATCAAACTTCATTTTATATTATATTTTGGTATTTTTATTTTTTTATAATTATTTTATAGTTATATATTATTATAAGAAATGGCATTTAAATATTCTAATGTTCAACACAAACATCATGGCCTAAATAAAAAAACTCATAAGGTTCATATTATGGGTAGTAAAGGATATAAATGTGTAACTCATTTTAGGCGCGGTAAAAAAACACATTATACTAGAAAGCAACTAACAAATGGGGAAATTAATAAGATACATAAGGGAAAATTTATAAAAGGTTTATTTAAGGATTGTGAACCTAAAAGACAACTTTAGTTGTCCTCTTCTAAATCTTCTTCTTCACTTGAATCTTCTTCTCCTTCTTCTTCTTCTTCTAAATTATTTGCTCCTCCTTCTAATTCCGTTGTCTTTTTACTTGTCGTTTCTTCACTGTCTAAATGGTCCAATGCGCTCAATATAATTAGTTCCTGTGATGTAAGTTTCTGGAATATAATAACATCATCCATCTTGAAATTATAATGTCGATGCATAAAATTCTTACAAGTAATAAATACTCCATCATCGCTAATTACAATATCGCAAACGATTCCACATTGATTTAGTGGTAAATAATCAGGGTCTGTAATTGGTATCCAGCGTATAAACCCACCGTGTTTCAATTCAGGTAATTCATCCACATATTTGTAACCTTTCAGCTTCCTTAGATATTCCAATGCTGTTGATTTATCTAATTTTAACTCTTTCAATATTTTCCAATTCAACTCCATTATTTTTTCAGTAGTAAAATTCATAATGCTCTCATTTGAAGTATTATCAAGGGCTTTTTCTAATTTATCTACATCTAATGAGTTTGTATTTTTTATAGTATTTGAGTTCATAATAATTTATATAATAAAATAAGTTTAAATAATTTATTATATAATAATATAATTCTATTATAATGATTGGTAATTTATGTAAAAAAATAGCAAGTTATTGCTGTTGTTTTAAAGAAACAAATACAGTGGAGGATAAACAAGATAATGATATTTATAATGTTTTTGAAAATAATGTAAGAGTAACTGATGAAAAACTTCAAAGAGCAAATTCATCTTCATCATTTGATGACAGATATAGCTTAAGTAATGAGGCAATATTCAATTATAGTGATGTATATCGCAACTAGTTTGTTTAGAACCATACTTCTTTGACCACCGCAAGTTGTCGCATTTACCATCCGCCACCAAATGCCGATGCAAATCCACCTCCAGAATTGGCTGCTTGTGGCTCAAAACCTTCCATTCCAGGGGTAGCAGCGCCAATTAAAGGGGTATTGTCTTGCTGATACATGTTATTGAAATCCGGACTTGATTGTTGTGGCAGTGAGTTTATTGATGTTGTTCCCATTGTGTTAATGGATTGATTCATTGCGCTTTGCGGTTGCTGTTGTGAAATTGGCTGCGACACTTTGACATTACCATGTCCCTTCTTGCCCTTCTTTTTCGTGTCTTGTGGTCCCTCCCAGAGCTCCATTATTCGGTCAACAATGATACTGACTTTTTCACCTAATTTGGTTTGAAGACTTAGAACAATCATTAAAACAGCTAAAATAATATTTGTAACACTGAAATCAGTGTATTTCTCGCCACTATATGTTGGTATAAATGTGATTATTCTGTGGATAATAAGAATTCCTAAAAACATTACAATCACTTGGATTATTATTTCTGCTAAAATTTCTGGACTTCCCTTTTCTTCATCGGCTTCAGGAATGTATTTCTGCATAAGTTTATTCATAATTACAATAGGTATAATTGATAATCCAGCATATTGAACAATATTTGACATATCTGATTTTGAATCCTCGTCAAAATTAAATACGTGTTTGAAAAAACCCGGCTTCCCATTTGTTGACTTTGTTAAATCTTCTAAACTATCCATATTTCTTATATAGGGTATAATAAGAAATAAAAACTAAAAAAAACAAGTTAAACAATATTTATTTAACTTATTTATAATGTGTGACCATTTGATTGAAGAAAATACACTTTTTGTAAGTGCGACTAAAGAAGGCAAATCAAAGAGCGCAAATGAAATAGTAGCGGTAAACTTAGAAGAAGAGCAATACTTAAACTTAATCAAACAAATTCTTGATAAAGGTACTTGGGAAGAAGGGCGCAATGGGCGAACTAAAAGTATCTTTGGACATTATATGCGTTTCTCTTTGGCAAACGGTAAGATACCAATTTTGACCACAAAGAAGACTGCTTGGAAGACGTGTTTGAAAGAATTATTGTGGTTTATTCGTGGTGAAACTAATAACAAACTATTATTAGACCAGGGTGTCCATATTTGGGACGGCAATTCGTCAAGGGAATTTTTGGATTCAAGAGGATTAAATCATTATGAAGTTGACGAGCTGGGGCCAATTTACGGTCATCAATGGCGACACTTTAATGCGAAATGGCATGGAGATGCTCATGATTATAGTGGCGAAGGTGTTGACCAGCTACAGCAAATTATTGATGCTTTAAAAGACCCTAAACAGAGAACGAGTCGGCGCCTGATTTTAACTGCATGGAATCCTGAACAACTCGACGATATGGCGCTGCCTCCGTGCCACATTATGTGCCAATTCAATGTTCATGATGGAAATAAGTTGAGTTGTTCTATGTATCAGAGGTCCGTTGACAGCATTTTAGGTTTGCCGTTTAATATAGCATCATATTCACTGTTGACACATTTAATAGCAAAACATTGCGGACTAGAGGCATATGAATTTGTTCATTTTATGGGCAATTGTCATTTATATGAAAACGCGATTGAAGCTGCTGAATTACAAATTACAAGAACACCGTTTAACTTTCCAACTGTAACAATTAAACAAGTAAGAGAGAATATTAATGATTATCAAGTAGATGATTTTATTATAAACAATTATAAATCACATGAGGCAATTAAAGTTGCTATGGTTGCGTAACGGCTTTTTTGTAACGGCTTTTTTTGCTACGCTCAAACTTGCTGGTTTCTACGCTTCCTACAGTATTTCCTTGAACTACCATTTGTATACTTACACGTGCGTTTTTTAAGACATTGTGTCTTTTTAACTCTTCTACAAGGCGATTGTTTTACGCGCTGTCTGTATATACCTCTGTTGGGTGCTAAACGTTTAGTTGTTCTCCTTTCAGGGCTGATTTCATTATTACTTGACACAGATGATAAACTTCTATTTATAGATTTACTCTTTTTCCCTAGTCTCTTTTTTAATGGTATTTCCCGCATTTCAATATCACCAGATATAGGCGACGCATGTCTTTTTCTAGTAAACATTATATAATATTACAATATTATTTTACATTGTAATATTTTTAAAAAACTTGATTATTTAAAGTCCAAGTCTGATTGTAGTTGCTCCAGTCTTTGTTATACTGATTGTTTTACCTGAAGTATTTGATATTGTTGTTGGAGCAGAAAATGTAATGTTATTTGATAATTTTATAATTGACGGTTGAAAAAACGACAATGATGTTAAAAATTCAGATGCGTTTGTTGGCATATCACCTGCATACCCAGAACTCTTCATTTGTTGATTTGTGTATCCATAATTTGCTATTGTTGTTATTGTTGCATTTTGCGCAACTAATTCTGATAATAATGGAATAATTGTTTTATTTATAGAATTTGATGTTATACTATTACCACCTGAGCTAATTACAGATTGTAATGTAAATGAATAAGTTGTTCCATTTGTTAATCCAGATATAGTCAATGGACTAGTAGTTTGTACTGGACTTAAAGCAGTATAATTTGTTACATCTGTACTGTAAACATAGTTTGTAATAGAAGGAAGACCTGAGCCTGATGCTTGAGTAAAATAAATTTGAACCGCTTGATTTGATGAAGTTATGCTAGTAATTATGGGTGATAACAATTCTTCATTAGATGCACCTGCTGCTATTAAACTTGAAATTGATGCACCTGCTACTATTAAACTTGAAATTGATGCACCTGCTACTATTAAATTTGAAACTGATACTCCAGCTGTTATAAATTCTGATAATGGGATGCCTGATAATAAACTTAATCCATTAATTAATTTATATGGAGTATTTGCGCGTGTTGATATCCATATTGTATTTATTCCTGTTAAAAATGTGTTGGCTGTAGTATCTGACCAACTATTATTTGCTGAATAAAAATTATTAACAACGGGAACTAATGTTGAACTATTTCCAATTACACCATTATTATTAGTTATTGTGGCATAAGCGTAACAGTTAGATACTCTTACAGTTCCATAACCAGTACCTGTTGATGTAGCAATAATTCCACCATTTCCACCAAATGTTCCCAATGAAAAACAATTAGTAATATCAACATTATTAACTGCTTGCAGACCAACTAATGGTCCCACGATTCCACCTGAATTGTAAGATGTGTGATTACCAATACTATAACAATTTGTTATTGAACAAGTGTTTGATTGAAAACCAAAATATTGAGCAGCTATACCACCACAATTTGTGTATATATCTCCACTACTAAAACAACTAGATATAGTAACAGATTTATTACTAATGCCTGCTTTTATTCCAATTATTCCACCAGCTTCACGCAGACCAGCACCACCAATTTTCCCAATACTATAGCAGTTTGTTATTAATACATTTCCGGCATTATCTCCGACAATTCCACCAGCATAACTAACATTATTACTTCCTATTATACCTTTACTATAACAATTTGTAATTGTAACTAGACCTCCAGTACCCGCAGTATTACCAACAATTCCTCCTCCTTTAATTCCACCACTACTATAACAATTTGTAACTGTTACGTTACTTGCACCAGCACCAAGAATTCCGCCAGACCCATTTCCACTTATTCCACCACTATAAGAACAATTTTGAACAGTAAATGATGTTACTGTTCCGGCACCTGCACTAGTACCAATAATTCCTCCAGCAGCATTACCAAACGTACTATCATATATATCACCACTAGCAGAACAGTTTAAAACTAGAAATGATGTAGCGTTATTTGCTGCCCATTGACCAATAATACCACCACCGTTGTTGTTAATCGCACCACTACTAGTACAGTTTTGTATAGTATTAGAACTAGTTAATTTACCAAAATATTGTCTACATATCCATCCGCCACCGGATACAGGAGTCGTAGAACCAGACGAACCAATATTTATGTTTTGTACTGTTATGTTATTGTATCCATTTAAGCCACTCGTTCCATTTTGAATAAAACCAGCATAATTTGCCACATTTGTAACTGTTATGTTATAACTATTACCCTCAATTGTTATGTTATGACCACTTAATGCAAGATAATTATTCAAGGCAGTCAAATTTAAATTAGATTGTATTTTAACAACTAATTTTGCTGTATCATAACTGCTATTTTGAATATATAATGGCCAAGAAATATTAGTCCAATTTTGATTGTCACTAGAATATTCTACTGGTGAAACAGAATCTGTCTGTTTTATATAGGCTATCCCTGATGGATTATAAAGTATAACTGAAGATGAATAAACTATAGTAGTTAACACACCAACAGAAGCATTACTTGTTCCCTTAGTATTAATTGCTTTAATATATACTGTATAATTGGCGCCGTTGGTTAATCCTGTTGTAGGAATAATTAACGGACTAGATGGTTGCGCTGGACTTAAAATTGTATAACTTGAACCATTTGTGCTGTAAGAATAATTTGTGATTGTTGAGTCTAAAGGGGTTGTAAAACTAATGGAAAAAGTTGTACTTGTAAGTGTTGGTGAAATACCATTTACACTTACACCAATTGGTTGAGCAGGAGCAGTAAACACATTGGCATCAAATCCACCAGATGCTGCACTTGAGCCAGATGGATTAATAGCTTTAATATAAAATGTATTATTTGAATTATTATTGGTTAAACTAGTTATAGGAACACTTAATGGACTGCTTGTTTGTGGTGTACTTAAAGGAGTAAATGTTGTTCCATTTGTGCTATAAGAATAGTTTGTAATTGTTGAGTCTGTTGGTGATTGTGTAAAACTGATTGACACATTTGATGTTGTTGAAATACCATTTATACTGGTAATTGTTGGTGCAAGAGGAGGAATGTAAAAGATAGCAGAAATACTAGATGCATTACTAGAACCTTTATTATTAATAGCTACAATATAGAATGTATAACTAGTTCCACTACTTAATCCAGATACAGGAATAGTTAAAGGACTAGATGTTTGCGCTGGACTTAAATTTGTGTAAGTTGTACCATTTGTGCTGTAAGAATAATTTGTAATTGTTGAGTCTAAAGGGGTTGTGAAACTAACGGATACTGTTGGATTGATAATTGTTGGAGATGTAGCATTTATACTTAGACCTGTTGGTGCTGCAGGAGCACTATAAACAGCAGCTAAAAACGAATTAGATGCAGTACTTGAGCCAGATGGATTAATAGCTTTAATATAAAATGTATTATTTGAATTATTATTGATTAAACTTGTCATAGGAATACTTAATGGACTGCTTGTTTGTGGTGTACTTAAAGGAGTAAATGTTGTTCCATTTGTGCTATAAGAATAGTTTGTAATTGTTGTGTCTGTTGGTGATTGTGTAAAACTGATTGACACATTTGGTGTTGACGAAATACCATTTATACTTGTAATTATTGGCGCCGATGGAGGGGTATAAAAAGTAGATGTACTTCCGGTAGACGCAATACTTGAGCCACCGCTATTAATTGCTTTAATAGTGAATGTATAACTTGCACCACTAGTTAATCCAGTTGCAGGAATGGTTAATGGACTTGATGTTTGAGGTGTAGCTAAATCAGTATATGTTGTACCATTTGTGCTATAAGAATAGTTTGTAATTGCTGGAGTTGCCGCTGTTTGTGTGAAACTAATTGAAACTGTTGGATTCGCTAGTGTTGGTGAAACTGCGTTTATACTGGTAATTGTTGGTGGTGGTGGTGGTAGTAAAAATGTGGATGCAGTTCCGTTAGACGTAATACTTGAGCCAGCGCTATTAATTGCTTTAATATAGAATGTATAACTTGAACCACTAGTTAATCCAGATACAGGAATAATCAAAGGACTGCTTGTTTGGGGTGTAGTTAAATCAGTGTAAGTTGAACCATTTGTGCTGTAAGAATAGTTTGTAATTGCTGGAGTTGCTGATGTTTGTGTGAAACTAATTGAAACTGTTGGATTCGCTAGTGTTGGTGAAATTGCGTTTACACTGGTAATTGTTGGTGCATCAGGAGGGAGTAAAAATGTGGAAGCACTTCCATTAGATGCAATACTTGAGCCACCGCTATTAATTGCTTTAATATAGAATGTATAACTTGAACCACTAGTTAATCCAGATACAGGAATAATCAAAGGACTGCTTGTTTGGGGTGTAGTTAAATCAGTGTAAGTTGAACCATTTGTGCTGTA
>Ga0214919_10000838_pt1 | contig 52180 bp, 53 predicted proteins | sample LL1503_MetaG_FD_177994 | JGI IMG/M metagenome (GOLD analysis project Ga0214919, IMG submission 177994) | Freshwater microbial communities from Lake Lanier, Atlanta, Georgia, United States - LL-1503 | ecosystem: Environmental > Aquatic > Freshwater > Lake | place: USA: Georgia | collected...
ACCCTGGGCGCTGGAAGCCGGTGCGGCGGTGGTGGTGGTGCAAGGCATGGAGGCCGGTGGCCACGGCATGAACGCGCTGCAAGGGCGTGGCACCTTTGCCCTGGTGCCCGAGGCCGCCGATTGGCTGGCCGCCCACGCACCGCACACCTTGTTGCTGGCCGCCGGAGGGGTGGCCGATGGGCGTGGCCTGGCCGCTGCTTTGGCCTTGGGGGCCGACGGGGTTTTGGTGGGCAGCCGCCTGTGGGCCAGCCGCGAATGCCTGGCCAGCGAAGCGGCCAAACAGCAAGCGGTGACCACCAATGGCGACGGCACCGCCCGCAGCGCGGTGTTTGACATCTTGCGCCAAAAAAAATGGCCTGAACCGTATGACTTTCGCGCCATCCGCAACGGCTTGCACCGCCAATGGGAAGACCGCATCAACGACTTGCGCGCCGACCCGGATGCCGCCCGCGCCGACTACCAAGACGGGGTGGCCGCTGGAGACTTTGAGCGCGCCCACGCCACCGTGGGCGAAGCCACCGGCCTGATCCACGACCTGCCCTCGGCGCAAGACTTGATCGCACGCATCACGGCGCAGGCCGAGCGCATTCGCTGAACAACATAGAACTTACTTCCGTGGTTTTGTGCTTTTGAAAACTGACAGCGCAATGCTGTTGGCCATGGCCTCGTATCCTGCAGGGCTTGGGTGCAGATGGTCCCCCGAATCAAAAGCCACCAGAGACTTGTTGGGCTGGGCCGGGTCGCGCAGGGCCGCGTCAAAATCCAACACCGCGTCGTACGCTTTGCTGCTTCTGATCCACTGGTTCAAGGCCTGTCGTTTGGCTTCGCCTTCAGCGGTCCAATAGGCCGCGCCTTCAAAAGGCGTCAGGGTTGCACCAATGGCTTTGATGCCCCGGGCATGGGCCCTGGCAATCATTTGGCGGTGTCCGGCAATGAGGTCTTCCACACTTGGCGAAGGGCTTGAGCCAGCCGCGCCAATGTCGTTGATGCCCTCCATGATCGTCACATGGGTCACTCCGGGTTGGGCAATGACGTCCCGGTCGAACCGTGCCAGCGCATTGGGACCCACGCCATCGTTGAGCACACGACCCCCACCAATGGCCCCATTGATGACGCTCATGCGAATGCCTGCTGCAGACAACCTTTTTTCAAGCAGGTTTGGCCAGCGCCGATTGGCATCCGTTCCCGATTGCGTGCCGTCGGTGATCGAGTCTCCAAATGCCACCAAGACCGGGGTAGGCGCTGTGGGCACCACCTCGACACGGGCCAAAAAGAAAGATGAGGCCGACGCGAGACCGTCACCACGCCGGTATGCCGTGGTGGTGGCGACCGGAAACGCGGTGGCCCCCACGTGATTGCCCTCTGTCGACACGAAGTTCACCTGCCACGATGCCGGATGCATCGTGATGGGCGACTTCCAAGTGGATGTGTCGTCTGGCAAGTAGAGGTCCACCACCAGATCGGTGAAATTTTTTACATTCAAATCCACCGGGTCGCTGGCCAAAATGGCACCGGCAGGGACCACTGGCGACGCCAGCCCTCCAAACGTCAGCGGCCGATGGGAGCCCGCCACAATGGCTGAACCCGTGTCCCGAAGCGCAACCGAAGCGGCGCCCACGCGCATCGGCAATGTCCCTAGGCTGTTGGCCAGCACCACCCGCACCCGAGACCCACCCTGAGAAATGTGGGTGATTTGGCGAAGGGTTTGGTTCTTGAAGTGCATCGGCGATGCGCCTGCGACCGCCAGCTCCTGACCCGCAGCGGCAGAGGGCACGTCTCGCGACCACGGAAACGCTTGGGCCGTGGTCGACAACACCTGTGGGGCTTGGTCCACGCGCGCAACGGCCGGCGCGGCCCATGTGGAGATCCAATTTTCTGCGGCAGCCGCGCTGGTGATTGCCGCAAAAATCAAGGCGGCGGCGGTCAATGCGTGTGTGGTTTTCATTTGAAGGGTCTCCATGGATTGATATTTATAAGTGTTGGTCATCGAATGGGCGTGACCGAAAGAACCGTAACAAAGTACCCGAACAATTGCAAGTTTTTCTGGCCACCAAACGCCCGTGCAGGCTTGCGCCCTTAAAAGTGCCCTTCAAAGCCCCAGGGCAGCGCGCACCCGCTCGGGGCGGATGTCGTTCAAGCAACGGGTATGGCCCAGTGGGCATTGGCGCTCAAAGCAGGGGGCGCAAGACAGGGCCGGGGTGTAGGCCGCGTCGCGGGCCAACCACAGCACCTGGGCTTGCGGGTTGAGCGGTGGCGTGTGCTCTGGGCTGGACGAGCCAAACAGCGCCACCTGCGCCACCCCAAAAGCAGCGGCCACGTGCATCAGGCCCGAGTCGTTGCTGACCACGGCGCGCGCGCTGGCGATCACATCCATGGCGGTCAGCAAATCGGTGTGCCCGGCCAGGTTGCGCACCTGGTCGGCTTGCGTGGCGTTGACCGGCGCGGCGATGCTGTCACACAAGGCGGCCTCTTTGGCCGAGCCGATCAATACCGTGGGCACACTGAGCGACTGCGCCAAGGCGCTGAAATGCGTAGCGGGCCAGCGCTTGGCCGGGCCGTATTCGGCCCCCGGCACCATCACCACATACGACTGCGCCACCAGGCCCAGACTTTTGAGGGTGGCTTGCACCTGCGCCGGGCTGCGTTGCAAGCGCGGGCGCGGGTCCACCCGTGGGGCGCGCAAGCCCATGGCAGGCGCGTCTGCCGTGACAGACTGAAAAGAAGTGGCCCCCAACACCGAACTGGCCCAGTCGCCCGCGCCAGCGGTGCCAGCGCTGGCGGGCGCGTCGACTTGGGCCAAGGCCAGGTAATGGCCGACCATGGGTGGACGTTGGTCGCGGGGCGGGTTGGGCAGGCGGCGGTTGAGCACGCCCCAACGTGCCTCGCCTTGGTAGCCCACCCGCACCGGGATGCCGGCCCACCAAGGCAGCAATGCACTTTTGAGGGAGTTGGGCGCGACATACGCACGGGCAAACTGCCCATGCAACTGGCGCGCCATGGCCCTGCGCGCCGACCACTGCAAGCCCCCATGCTGAAAGGGCAGTTCAATCACCGCTGCCACCGCGCTCATGGCGCGAAACACCGGCGCGACCCAGGGCAGGGCCGCCACCGTGACCACCTCGCCGCGCATGTGCAAGCAGCGCAACAGCGGCTCGCTCATCACGGCGTCACCAATCCACTGCGGGGCGATGAACAAAGAGCGGGTCATGCGGTGCAATGGGGAGGGACGCGGCCACACAGATGGACCAGCCCAGTGGGCGCAGGCTGCAAGCGCAGGCCAGCGGCCAAGGGTGTGAGTGCGGGCAGGGTTTGCACCAAGGGCGTCAACGCCTCAGTGGGCGCTGACGTGCTCGCCGTCTTTGAGCTGGTACTCGGTGCTGCAGTACGGGCACTTGGCGTGGCCGGTGTGGGCCACATCCAAATACACCTTGGGGTGGCTGTTCCACAGTGCCATGTCGGCCAAGGGGCTGGGGCAGAACACGCCGCCGTGGCCGTTGAGGTCTTTGGCCAGCAATTCGATGGGGGGTTTCATGGCAGTCATCACACCAGGCTCAGCCAATGGGCGTATTGGGGGTTGCGTCCATTGACGATGTCAAAGAAAGCGGTTTGGATTTTTTCGGTGATCGGCCCCCGGCTGCCCGCGCCCAACTCGATGCGGTCCAACTCACGGATGGGCGTGACTTCGGCGGCGGTGCCGGTGAAGAACGCTTCGTCGGCGATGTAGACCTCGTCGCGGGTGATGCGCTTTTGCACGATCTCAAGCCCCAGGTCTTTGGCAATGTGGAACACCGTGTTGCGGGTGATGCCGTTCAAAGCGCCAGCCGACAAATCGGGGGTGTAGATCACGCCGCCTTTGACGATGAACAGGTTTTCACCCGCGCCTTCGGACACAAAGCCCGACGCATCGAGCAGCAGCGCTTCGTCGTAACCGTCGTCGAGCGCTTCCATGTTGGCAAGAATGGAGTTGGTGTAGTTGCTCACCGCCTTGGCCTGCGTCATGGTGATGTTGACGTGGTGGCGCGTGTAGCTGCTGGTTTTGACGCGGATGCCGCGCTTCATGCCCTCTTCGCCCAAATAAGCGCCCCAGGCCCAAGCGGCCACCATCAAATGGATGGTGTTGCCCTTGGGGCTGACGCCCAGTTTTTGTGAGCCAATCCAAGTCAGGGGGCGGATGTAGCAGCTCTCCAGCTGGTTGTCGCGCACCACTTGTTTTTGGGCTTCGCTGATTTGCTCGGCGCTGAAGGGGATCTTCATGCGCAAAATTTTGGCGCTGTTCATCAGCCGCTCGGTGTGCTCTTGCAGGCGAAAAATCGCCGTGCCTTTGGCCGTGTTGTAGGCGCGCACGCCTTCGAAGGCGCCGCAGCCGTAATGCAATGTGTGGGTCAGCACATGGATTTTGGCGTCGCGCCAATCCACCATCTGACCGTCCATCCAAATCTTGCCGTCGCGATCGGCCATCGAGGGGGGCATTGCGGTCATGAGAATCCTTTCAGGCGAGGCCAAGGTCTTGGGGAGGGGGATTTTACGGTGCGCCGTTGGCGGGCCCGCCAAGGGTGGCGGGTGGCGCATCGGGTGCGGTTTCGGGCGTGCTGGAAGGGCGCTCCAAGGTCCAGCTTTGCAAGCGGCCATCTTGCATCACGCAGGTCACCACAGACGCGCTGTTGTCGCGCCAGCGAAACACCTCGGGTTGCTCACCCTTGGGAGAGGTCAGCTCACCCAGGCTGCGCGTGAGGGCGATCACATGCATCAGGTTGACCCCGGTTTTGAGCTTGGCATTGAGCATGACCGCGCTGTCGACATGTCCGATGGGCCGGTTGGCCGCACGCTCGAGCACCTTGACCAAGCGGGTGAAGTGCAGCAAGGCCCACATCACCAAGCCACCCAAAACCAGGAACAAACCCATCCATTCAAACGCGTGGTAGCCGTAGGCCAGCCCGGCCAGGGCGGCCAGGGGAATCCAGATCTGTTGCAGCTTCATGCTGCCATTGTCTCAGCTGGCGTTGTGCCTCAGCGCTGCGACCACCAAAACCACAACACAGCCACCACCATCACCACCCCCAGCCCGGCCCAGGCAGCGGGAATGGCTTGATCGGCCAAAGCCCGTTTGCGCCCGGTGAGCATGGCACGCACCAGGTTTTCGCGGTGCAACCAGCCACTGAACAACACACCCACCACATGCACGGCGATGGTGGCCATCAACGCATTGGCTGCCACCTCGTGGGCCTCTTCCAGCCAGCCCGGCGCATCAGCGTCGGCGATCATCCAGCCGCTGATGCCGGTGAGCGTGGTCAAAGCGATCAGGGCCAACACCGCCCAGGCCCCCAAGGGGTTGTGGCCCACGTGGCGCGGGGCGCGCATGCGCACCATGTCCTGCACATAAGCCCACACCACGGCAGGCGAGCGCACAAAGTCGGCAAACCGGGCGTGGCGCGTGCCCACCCAACCCCAAACGAAGCGAAACGCCATCAAACCCAAAGCGGTGTAGCCCAAGGTTTCATGCCACCAACGCCAGCGCTCGCTCTCGGCGCTCAGCCATGCGCCCAACACACTGAACACCAGCAGCCAATGGAAGACCCGCACCGGCACGTCCCAGACCAAGACCTCGCTGTCCGGTGTTTCTGGGGTCTGCGCCAAGGCGCTGGGTTTGTCGCTCATGGGGGAATCCTGACCTTGTTTTCATTGAAGTCGCCACGCTCGGCATCGGCATGGCAGGCCACGCAATTGGCCGGGCTGCCCACCGACTTGCGCCGCCACACTGCGGCGGGCACTTCACCCACACGGTGCTTGCGCAAAAACCACGCCGACAGCGTGATGCGCTGGTCTTTGGGCGCTTCGCGGGCGTATTTGCCCGAGCCCGCTTGGGCCGTGAGCCAGGTGTTCAACGTCAGTTGGCTGGTCTCGTCGAGCGAGGCGTCCAAGCCGTAATGGGTTTTCAAGCCGCGCATGATTTGCTGCCACGAGGCCGCTGGCAACAAGCCCGCCGGGTAGGTCATGTGGCAGCTGCCGCACTCTTGTGTGTACAGCGCAAAAACCGGGGCGTGCACCGCATCATCGGCGTGGGCCATGCCGCCAAAAGTCCCGATCAAGGCTCCGATCAAGGCCCACCAGGACCCATGGGTTTTCATGTTGGCGCCCTTGCGTGGTGGTGGCTGGTGGTGCGGGGCAGGTGATGGGGTCATGCGGGGGTGCTTCATCGGGTGGGGGTGGGTCATGGCTTGAGGCCGATCAACCAAGCCAAGACATCGGCTTTTTCAGCGGCGGTGCATTCGCGGCCCAACACGTCGTTGCAATTGCGGCGAAACCACTTTTCCGTTTTGGCGCTGTCGGTGAAACGTTTGGGGTTGGCCGACGGGGCCAGCGGGGTGATGGCTTTGCGGGTGCTGGCGTGCGTGCCCTCCGCAGTGGGTTGCTTGGTGTGGCAGGTGCTGCAACGCCACTCTTTGCCATGGGTGGCGTCAAAGAACTGTTGGCCACGGGGCGCTTGCGGCGCTTGCCCCGCCGCTTGGGCATAGCTGGCCAATATGTCGGCCGGGGTGAGGGCCCAAGCTGGCGCAGCCAAGGCCGCCAGCGCCACAACCCAGTGGGCCCAGCGAAGTTTTATCCGTGTGAGTTTTGTCATGCACGGTTTGTACGCGCCAATGCATGTTGGCCCCTTGCGCCAGCGCAAACAAAGTCAAAAGGAGTCGATCAGCCCAGGCCGCGCACCACCGCCATGGCTTCTTCCACCCGCTCGACGGCGTGAACGGTCATGCCCTCGATGGGTTTTTTGGGCGCGTTGGCTTTGGGGATCACAGCCACGCTAAAGCCCAGCTTCGCGGCTTCTTTCAGCCGTTCTTGACCCCGCGGGGCGGGCCGCACTTCGCCCGCCAAACCCACTTCGCCAAACGCAATAAAGCCCTTGGGCAGGGGCTTGCCACGCAGCGACGAAGTGATGGCCAGCAGCACCGCCAAGTCGGCAGCGGGCTCGCTGATGCGCACACCGCCGACGGCGTTGACAAACACGTCTTGGTCCATGCAGGCCACTCCAGCGTGGCGGTGCAGCACCGCCAACAGCATGGCCAGGCGGTCGCGGTCCAAGCCCACACTCAAGCGGCGCGGGCTGGGCCCGCCGCTGTCGACCAAGGCTTGGATTTCCACCAACAAGGGCCGCGTGCCCTCCAGCGTGACCATGACGCAACTGCCCGGCACCGGCTCGGCGTGTTGGCTGAGAAAAATGGCGCTGGGGTTGCTGACCCCCTTTAAGCCTTTTTCGGTCATCGCAAAAACGCCAATTTCGTTGACCGCGCCAAAACGGTTTTTGATGGCCCGCACCAAGCGAAAACTGCTGTGCGTGTCGCCCTCAAAGTACAGCACCGTGTCGACCATGTGTTCCAGCACCCGTGGGCCGGCCAGCGCGCCCTCTTTGGTGACGTGCCCAACCAGCACGATGGCAACGCCACTGGCCTTGGCCAAGCGGGTGAGATGGGCGGCGCATTCGCGCACCTGCGCCACCGACCCTGGCGCACTGGTGAGCTGGTCTGAATAGACGGTTTGGATCGAGTCAATGACCGCGATGTGCGGCGACTGCGCTTGCAGCGTGGCCAAGATTTTTTCCAGTTGGGTCTCGGCCAGCACCTGCACCCGGCTGTGGTCCAGCCCCAAGCGGCGTGCGCGCAGGGCCACCTGAGCCCCCGACTCCTCGCCGGTGACATACAAGGTGTTTTGCCCACTGCGCTGCAAGCCGTCCAAGGCTTGCAAGAGCAAGGTGGACTTGCCAATGCCCGGGTCGCCCCCAATGAGCACCACACCGCCTTCGACCATGCCGCCACCCAACACCCGGTCGAGCTCGTCTTGGCCGGTGGGGGTGCGCTCTACGTCTTGCGCCTCGATGTCAGACAGCGCCGTCACCGCCGATGCGGGCGCCAATCCCACGCGGGGGGCAAAGCGGTTTTTCACTGCGCCGGCATCGGTGACCACCGCTTCGACCAAGGTGTTCCAGGCCTCGCAGTGCGGGCATCTGCCCAGCCACTTGGGGCTGGTGCCGCCGCACTCGGTGCAGCTGAATTGGGTTTTGTCTTTGGCCATGGCGCATGATAACTGTACAAATAGACAGTGTCCAGGGTCGCCACGGTGCTGGCCTCAAGGGTTTTGGAGGCCAGCCTTGGCCAGGGGCGAGGTGGCCAGGCGTTGGCCCTGTGTGTGCGCCACATTGGTGTGTGTAGGATGCGAAGCTTGCCCAGGCCACGATGCGCCGGGTCAAACCATGGAGACATCATGAAAACACCGGTCAATCGCTTCAAGCAAGCCCTCCACAACAAGCAAGTGCAATACGGTTTGTGGACCAGTTTGGCCAGCGCTTACTCGACCGAGATTTGCGCCGGCGCTGGATTTGACTGGATGCTGCTCGACGGCGAGCATGCCCCCAACGATTTGCAATCGATCTTGATGCAGCTGCAAATCATCGCCGCCTATCCAGATACCCACCCCGTGGTGCGCATCCCGGTGGGCCATGGGCACGCTGGCACCACCTTGATCAAACAGTATTTGGACGTGGGGGCCACCACCTTGTTGGTGCCCATGGTCGACACCGCCGAACAGGCCAAGGCCTTGGTCGAAGCCATGCGTTACCCGCCGCAAGGCATCCGCGGCATGGGTGGCGCGCGCGCCTCGCGTTGGGGCCGCTATCCTCAGTACGCCAAAGAGGCCAATGACCAGGTGTGCTTGTTGGTGCAGGCCGAAACCACCACCGCGCTGAAAAACCTCGAAGCCATCGCGGCGGTCGACGGCGTGGATGGTGTGTTCATAGGCCCGGCCGATTTGTCCGCTTCCATGGGCCACGCAGGCAACCAAACCCACCCCGAGGTGAAAGCGGCCATTGAGGGCGCCTTTGCGCGCATCATCAAGGCCGGCAAGGCACCGGGCTTTTTGACGCCCGACGAAGAGTTGGCGCGCCACTACCTGGGCCACGGTTGCCAGTTCATGGCGGTGGGCTTGGACAACAACTTGCTTGCACGCCACACCAGCGCCTTGTGCCAACGCTTTAAACACCCCGCCGCTCCCAGCCCCGCCCCAGCCAAAGGCGGCACTTACTGAGCCACGCCCCCATGGCCCAGCCACCTGCCCTGGCCGCGTTGCCGCTGCCACCCTGCCCAGACCACTTTCACCCCGACGAATGGGCGGCGCGCCAACAATTGGCCGCTTGCTACCGGGTGTTTGCCATGCTCGGTTGGGTGGAGATGATTTACAACCACATCACCTTGCGCGTGCCCGACAGCGTTGCCGGTGCAGACAAACATTTTTTGATCAACCCCTTTGGCTTGCACTACACCGAGGTCACCGCCAGCAATTTGGTCAAAATCAACTTGAAGGGTGAGGTGGTGGACGGCTCGGCCCAGCGCGTCAACCCGGCTGGCTTTGTGGTGCACAGCGCCATCCACGCCGCGCTCGATCAGGCCCACTGCGTGATGCACACCCACACCACATCGGGCATGGCCGTGGCTTGCTTTGAGGGCGGCTTGCAGCCCGACAATTTTTACAGCGCCCAATTGCACGGCATGGTGGCATACCATGACTTTGAAGGCATCACCGTGCACGCCGACGAGGGCCCGCGCTTGCTGCACCACATGGGCCACAAGCCTGCCTTGATTTTGCGCAACCACGGCCTGCTCACCTGGGGCAACACCTTGCCCAAAGCGTTTGTGCTGTTGTGGACGCTGCAACGCGCCTGCGATGTGCAGTTGGCCACCTTGTCGATGGGCCGGGCCACGCCCATTGGGGCTGACGTGGCGGCGCGTTGCGCCCAAGATGCTTTGCAGTTCCACCCCACGCATGGCGCGGGCCAGGACGTGTTTGACGCCATGGTGCGCTTGGCGCTGCGCCAAGACGCGGGCTTTCAGGCATGAAGGTCGCCTTGGTTGGCGCAGGGGCCATTGGCTGCTGGCTGGGTGCGCGCTTGGCCCACCAAACCCACACCCCCGTCACCTTGAGCGTGTTGGCACGCGGCGAGAGCTTGCAGTCCATCACCGCAAACGGCGTGCAACTGAGCATCGCTGGGCAAACCTTGCATGCCCCCGTGCGGGCCAGCGACAAAGCCGCCGAGCTGGGCGTGCAAGACCTGGTGTTGGTGGCGCTCAAAGCACCCGCTTTGAGCGAAGTGGCCGCGCAACTGACCCCCCTCATGGGCCCCCACACCGTGGTGCTGACCGCCATGAACGGCGTGCCCTGGTGGTTTTTGCAGGGCCAGTCTGCGGCCACCGGAGACACCCGTTTGCAAACCATTGACCCCGACGGCGTGATTGAACGCGCCATTCCCGCCGCCCAAGTGCTCGGCTGCGTGGTGCACGCCAGTTGTGCCCTGCTCGGGCGCGGCCACGCCAAGCACCACTTTGGCAACGGCCTGATCGTGGGCGAGCCCAAAGGCGGGCGCAGCCCACGTGCCGAGCAAACCGTGGCGCTGTTGTGTGCGGCTGGCTTTGATGCCACGCTGTCTGAGCACATCCAAAAAGACATTTGGTACAAGCTGTGGGGCAACATGACGGTCAACCCGATCAGTGCTTTCACTGGCGCCACCACCGACCGCTTGCTGGCCGACCCGCTGGTGCGCGCCTTCATGTCGCGCGTCATGCTGGAAGCCCAACGCATTGGCGCGCGGTTGGGCCTGCCCATCGATCAGCAACCCGAAGACCGCCATGCGGTGACGGCCAAGTTGGGCCAGTTCAAGTCGTCCATGTTGCAAGATGTGGAGGCCCACCGCGCGGTGGAAATCGACGCCTTGGTCAGCGCGGTGCGCGAGCTCGGTGGGCGCACCGGGGTGGACACGCCTTTCACCGACGCCTTGCTGGGATTGAGCCGTTTGCACGCCCAAGGCCTGGGCCTGTACCCACCACTGGCCCACACTGCGGCATGAATACCGCACCATGAGCAAGCCCACGCGGGCGCTGAGCCTGGCGGCCTTTCTCACCCTGATGCTGATCGCCCTGATGATGGGGGCCAACCATGTGGGCGCGCGGCTGGCTTTCAATGCCGGCATGGATGTGGCCACCGGCGTGGCCGTGCGCAGCTGGGCAACCGCTTGCGTGGTGGTGCTGATTGTGTGGTGGGGCAAAGTACCTTGGCGCGCCAATGGCGCGCAACGCCGTGGTTTGCTGCTGGCGGGCCTGGCCATTGGGGTGCAAAGCCAGTGCATATATTCATCGGTGGCGCGCTTGCCCGTGGCGCTGGCCTTGCTTGTTTTTAACACCTACCCCCTGTGGACTGCGTTTTGGGATCGCGTGCTGTATGGGCGTCGCACCGAGCGCGCCGTGTTGCAAGCCATGCCGGTGATCTTGCTGGGCTTGGCAATGGCGCTGGATGTGATGGGTGCCAGCTCCGGTCTGGGCGCGGCAGACCAATGGCAACAAATGGGCGTGGGCGTGGCTTTTGCCCTGACCGCGGCGGCTGTTTTTGGTTTGGCCTTGGTGTGGACCCAGCATGAAACCCAGGGCATGGACGGGCGGGTGCGCACCATTGGCACCATGACCTTGAGTGGACTGGTCGCGCTGGCGGTGATCACCAGCCATGGCAGCCCCCATTGGCCGCAAACGGCGCTGGGCTGGAGCGGCATGGCCGCCATGACCTTTTTGTATGGAACGGCCTTCACCATCTTGTTCACCGTGCTGCCCAAATTGGGCGTGTCGGGCAACTCGGCCGTCATGAATGTCGAGCCGGTGTTTGCCCTGGTGCTGGCCTGGGCGGTGCTGGACCAGCGCATCGCCCCGATCCAAATCGTGGGCGCTTTGCTGGTGGTGGGCGCGGTGGTTGCGCTGGGCTTGAGAAAAGCTTAGGTCAGTTCAACTGGTTGGCTTTGGCTAGTCCTTGAGCACCGACAACAAACTGCTGTAGTCATCGCGCCAGGGGGCAAAACCCGCCCTCGGCTCAATGGCCTGGGCCGTTTGCAGCGCGGGTTGATCGAAAAAGGCGGCGTCTGCGGTGACCAATACCCAGCTGGAGACAAACGACAGGTCGCTGCGCTCGCCCTCATGGGTCACCAAACGGGCGTGTTTGCCAAAATGTGCGGCCCCGGTTTGCACCACGGGCAACAAATCCAAAAAACGGTTGGTGATGTGCACCGCCAGCACGCCGCCGGGCTTGAGGTGTTTGAAATACAGCGCAAAGGCCTCTCGGGTGAGCAAGTGCACCGGCACCGAGTCGCCCGAGAAGGCGTCGACCACCAGCACATCGTAGGCTTGGGCGCTTTCGCGCTCGAGTTGCAGCCGCGCGTCGCCCAACACCACTTCGGTGCGGGCTGCGGTATTGCGCAAAAAGGTGAATTTTTCCTGCGCCATTTGGATCACCAACGGGTCGATGTCGTACAGCCGGTACACGTCCCCCGTGCGGCCATAGGCCACCATGGTGCCCACCCCCACCCCCACCACACCCACCCGCAGCGGGCCGTGGGCGGCTTGGGCCAGCACGGCCATGCCCGCACCCCCACCAGCGGTGTAATAAGTGGTCGGGTCGTGGCGGCGTTGTTCGCTGGTGAATTGCTGGCCATGGATGATTTGGCCGTGCAGCATGCTCCGGAAGCCGCCATCGGGGGGCTCATAGACTTTGAGTGCGCCATAAAAATTGCGCGCCATCCAGGCCACGCCTTGGTTGTCTTCCACGTGGTCTTGCACGCGCACCGCCCCCAGGCCCACCACCAAGGCCAAACCAGCGGCCCACAAGGGTCGGCGCGCTTGCGCTGGCCATTGGCCGTGCGCGCCGAGCAAGGCCGCCATCACCACCACCGCGCTGAGCACAATGCCCACCGACAGCTCGTAGTTGCTGTCAAACCCGTAGGGCGCGATCACGCCCACAAAAAACCCGCCCAAAAAGCCACCCACCGACAGCATCAGGTAATACATGGTGAGGTTTTCGCTGGTCGGTTGCTGCTTGGACAGCTCACCATGGCAGACCATGCACACCACAAAAAACGCGCCCAGGTTCAAGCCCACCGTGGTGGCAATGGGCCACTCGCCAATGCCCAAGGTGGGCAAGTACGCCAGCAGCCCCAAGGCCACCACCAACAAGGGCAACCACAGGGTGCGCCGGTACCAGCCTTGGCTTTCAAAGCACAAGATGAACGACAACAGGTACAAGGCCAAGGGGCCCACCCACAACATGGGGATGGGGGCGATGTTTTCGGTCAAAAAGCTGGTGTCGGCCACCATCAAAATGGACGGACAGGCGGCCAAGGCGATCCACAGACCGCGCTGGCCCCAGGTCACACCTGCGCCACGTTGGGATGCGCCTGCCGCAGGTCCGCTGTGGCCCTCGCCATGGGCCAAGGCCACATGGCCGCGCCCGCGCCAAGCCAAATAAGCGCATGAAGCGACAAAGCACAAGAACAAGCCCGACCACGCCCACGACTGCCCCCGCGTGGGCAGCATGGGCTCAACCACCAAGGGGTAGGCCAGCAAAGCCAGCATCGAGCCCAAATTGGACAAGGCAAACAAACGGTACGGCACCACGCCGGTTTGTTCGCGCGCAAACCAGGCTTGCACCAAGGGGCCGGTGGTGGACAGCACAAAGTAGGGCAGGCCAATTGAGACCGTGAGCAAACCCAAAATGCGCAAGGTGGGGTTTTCCGCGCCGTCGGGCTTCCAAGCCTCGCTGGGGGTGATGGGCAGCAGCCACAAACACGCCAACAGCAACACCACATGCAAAGCGCTTTGCCGCACCGGTGTCAAGTGGCGCACCAGCCAATGCGTGTACAGGTAGCCCAACAGCAGCAGCGATTGGAAAAACAGCATGCAGGTGGTCCACACCGAGGCCGATCCGCCAAACCAAGGCAAGATCATCTTGCCCATCAGGGGCTGCACTTGAAAGAGCAAAAATGCGCTTAAAAAAATGGTCAAGGCATACGCCAACACAGGCGCGCGGTTTGCAGTTTTCATCCAGTCCTTGGGTTTGATTTTTAGTGGTGTTGTGGTTTCAGTCCGCGGTGACCACGGGCACACGGGCGGCCAAGGCGCACATGAGTTCGTAGCCAATGGTGCCCGCCGCTGCGGCCGGCTCATCGATGGCCAGCACCGCGCCACTGGGGTCTTGGCCCCACAAGGTGACGCCCGCACCCAGCTCGGCCAAAGCACCGGCTTGGATGACCGGTTCAAGGTCAACCGCGATCATGTCCATGCTGACCCGCCCCAAGGTGCGGGTGGGCACACCACTGACCAGCACCGGCGTACCGGTGGGGCACAAGCGTGGGTAGCCGTCGGCATAGCCGCAGGCCACCACACCCATGCGTTGCGCCGTGGGGGCTCGGTAAGTGGAGGCGTATCCCACGCTGTCGCCAGCGGCCAAGGTTTGCACGCCAATGAGTTGGCTGCGCAGACTCATGGTGGGGCGCAAACCCCAGTGCGCCAATTTGTTTTGCGGGTGATCGGGTGAGCTGCCGTACAACGCAATGCCCGGGCGCACCCAGTCGGCCATCACGTTGGCGTCTTGGTGGTGGCGCAACAAAGCGGCGCTGTTGGCCAGGCTGCGCTCGCCGGGCAAGTCTTGCGTGTGTTGGGCAAACACCGCCGTTTGGTGGGCGATGCCGCGCTCGCCGTCGGCGTCGCTGAAGTGGGTCATCAATGACACCTCGTCCACCTGGGGCAAGGCGTTCAAGCGGCTCCACGCGGCACGAAAGCGGCCCGGCGCAAAGCCCAAGCGGTTCATGCCCGAATTCATTTTCAAAAACACCCGCTGAGGCACTTGGGTTTTGTGGCGGCTGAGCATGTCGATTTGCGCGTCGCAGTGCACCGTGTGCCACAGGTCCAAGCGCGAACACAGCTCCAGGTCGCGCGCCTCAAACACCCCCTCGAGCAACAAAATGGGCCCGCGCCAGCCCAGATCGCGCACACGCTGGGCCTCGTCCAAGTCGAGCAGGGCAAAGCCATCGGCGCCACGCAAACCCTCAAACACCCGCTCGATGCCGTGCCCATAGGCGTTGGCTTTGACCACCGCCCACACCCGCGCGTCTTGGGCGCGCGCGCGCAGCACAGACAGGTTGTGCTTCAAGGCGTCAAGGTGGATGGTGGCTTGGATGGGACGGGGCATGGCGGGGGGTATTGTCGCAGGCGCATGTTATAAACCGCCATTGACCAACGGTGCTCAAAACTACAAACCCCGTGCGGTGCTGAACTGGCGCTGACACCCCCATTACAAAGCGCGATGCACCTTCCCACAACACCCCTCACTGGTATCGCATGAAGCGCGGTTTTTACACCATCATGGCGGCGCAGTTTTTCAGCTCGCTGGCCGACAACGCCTTGTTTGTGGCGGCCGTGGAACTGATCAAGGCCTCGGGCGGTGCCGAATGGCAGCGCGCCGCCTTGGTGCCCATGTTTGCCTTGTTTTATGTGGTGCTTGCGCCCTTTGTGGGGGCTTTTGCCGACTCGCGGCCCAAGGGCGATGTGATGTTGGTCAGCAACTCCATCAAAGTGGTGGGCTGCCTGATGATGCTGTTTGGCTCGCACCCCTTGATGGCCTACGCCATCGTGGGTTTGGGCGCGGCCGCATATTCACCGGCCAAATACGGCATCTTGACCGAGCTGCTGCCCGCCTCCATGTTGGTCAAGGCCAACGGCTGGATCGAGGGGCTGACCATTGCATCGATCATTTTGGGTGTGCTGGTGGGCGGCCAATTGGTGGGGCCGCATTTGTCGGGCTGGCTGCTGGCGCTGGACTTTCCGCTGATCGACACCGGCGTGGACACCGCACCGGAAGCCGCCATTTGCATTTTGGTGTTCATCTACGCCCTGGCCGCATGGTTCAACACCCGCATCCCACACACCGGGGTGGACATGATCCCCTTGCGCAGCGACAGCGGCCACAGCCTGGCCTACAACTTGGCCGCCTTGGTGCCAGACTTTTGGCGCTGCAACATGCTGCTGTGGCGCGACAAGTTGGGGCAAATCTCCTTGGCCACCACCACCTTGTTTTGGGGCGTGAGTGGCAACCTGCGCTACATCGTGCTGGCCTGGAGCGCGGCGGCACTGGGCTACACCACCACCCAAGCCTCGGGGCTGGTGGGCGTGGTCGCCATCGGCACCGCGGTGGGCGCGGTGATCGCGTCCATGCGCATGAAGCTGCACCACGCCACCCGCGTCATGCCCTTGGGCATTGCCATGGGCGTGGTGGTGCTGGGCATGAACTTCATTGACAACGTGTGGGTGGCCGCGCCGTTTTTGATCATGCTCGGCGGCCTGGGCGGCTTTTTGGTCGTGCCCATGAATGCCTTGCTGCAACACCGCGGCCACAGCCTGATGGGCGCGGGCCGCTCGATTGCAGTGCAAAACTTCAACGAACAAGCCTGTATTTTGGCGCTGGGCTTTTTGTACACCTTCTCCACCGGCGTGGGGTTGAGCGCATTTGGGGCCATCACCGGCTTTGGTCTGATCGTGGCCGGGTTCATGTGGCTGATCCAACACTGGCACGCGGCCAATACCCGCCAGCACGCGGCCGAGGTCGATCGCCTGATGAAGATCGCCCGCGAAGACACCTCGCACGGCTAAGCGCCAACGCATGCACAGCCGCCCCACTTGGCCGGTCTTGGGCCTGTTGCTCAACGCCTTGGTATGGGGCGTATCGTGGTGGCCGCTGCGCGAAATGCAAGCCCTGGGTTTGCACCCGCTGTGGTCCAGCGGACTGACGTTTGGCCTGGCCTTGGTGGTGCTCAGCCTGTGGCAGCCCACAGCGTGGCAACAGTTGCACGCCACCCCAGCCCTGTGGACCCTGATGATCGCCGCCGGCCTGACCAATGTGGGCTTTAACTGGGCGGTGGCCACCGGCGATGTGGTGCGGGTGGTGCTGTTGTTTTATGTGATGCCCGCCTGGTCCATCCCCATCGCTTGGTGGGTGCTGGGCGAGCGCCCCACCCGGGGCGCTTTGTGGCGCTTGGCCCTGGCGCTGGTGGGCGTGGCCCTGGTGCTCAAAACCCCCGACACGCCGTGGCCCTGGCCCGAGAGTGCCTCCGACTACCTGGCCCTCATGGGCGGGGCCAGCTTTGCCTGGACCAATGCGCTGCTGCGCCGCCACCACGACACGCCCTCGGGCGCGCGCATGATCGCCATGTTTGCCGGTGGCACCGCGCTCTCGCTGGGCTTGGCGGTGGTGTGGGTGGGCTTGGGCCAAACCCATTTGCCGCCCGACCTGACCTGGTGGCCCTATGCCGTGGGCTTGGGGCTGACTTTTTTGTTCTCCAACCTGGCACTGCAATACGGCGCAGCGCGCCTGAGCGCGCACACCACGGCACTGGTGATGCTGTCTGAAGTGGTGTTCGCCGCGCTGTCTTCAGTGGCACTGGGCGTGTCTGAGTTGTCGGCCCGCACCCTGATTGGCGGGGGTTTGATTGTGCTGGCCGCGGCCTTGAGCGCCTGGCCCAGCCGGCCCCGCCCCCTCACTCCGGCTTGATGCCGGCGGCTTTGATGATGGCGGCAATAGGCCGCTGGGTGTGCGGCGTTTTAGCTTGACATCTCAATTGACACCGCTAAGATGGCCATGTTAGCCAACATACCTAAGATTCCTGATTTAACCTGGGGCATGGCCATGAAAACAATCTCCTCCGTGGAGGCGCAAAACCGATTTGGGTCTATCGCCAACATCGTCAAAGGCGGTGAGCCTGTGGCGGTCACCCAATACGGCACCCCTACCCTGATGATTCTTCCGTTTGCGCTCGCCACCGAAGCGCTGCGCGACTACAACGCTCGCAAACTGGTGGCCTTCATGGAATCCATGCCATCGGCCCATGCTGACGCCCCTGATCTGACACCAGAACAAATCAACGCGCTGGTCCATGAGCTGCGTCCGTGAAAGAGTTGTTTTTGATACGAGTTCGCTCGTCCCTTCCTGCCTGAATCCAAACCGCGAACCCGCGAACATTTTTCGCCGCGCCGTCCTTGAGCATGATGTTTTTTGTTCGGCAGCCACATTCAATGAGTTGGTCTCGGTTCTCGCGCGTGAAAAGTTCAATGCCTGGCGACCGCTGGAACATCGCTTGATCTGGTTGGGCCTTTTCCGCGAGTCCGTGATTTTCATAGAGCCAACCACCCCTGTCACAGAATGCCGAGACCCCAAGGACAATCAATTTTTGGCGCTGGCCATTTCGGCAAAGGCCAAGGTTTTGATCTCCAGTGATGTCCACTTGCTGGAAATGCACCCCTTCCGAGGGATTGAGATTCTCCAGTTGGTTGATTTCAAAAAGCAGTTTCTGGGTGAGTCAACGCAGCAAAACCCAACGAAGTGACTTTAACCAGCCCCCCACGGGTATGGCTTGGCAGCCTTGTCCACTTTTAACCCCCGCCCCCTCACTCCGGCTTGATGCCGGCGGCCTTGATGATGGCGGCGTTGGAGACCATTTCGTCGCGGATCATGGCGTCAAACTGACCGGGGGACATGGGCAGCGGGTCGGCGCCCAGGCTGGTCAAGCGCTCGCGCACTTCGGGCGACTGCAAGGCTTTGAGGGTGACCTGGTTGATTTTTTCCACCACGTCGCGCGGGGTTTTGGACGACACCAGCATGCCGATCCAAAACAAGTAGTCGGCCTTGGCAATGCCCGACTCCTCCAAGGTGGGCACATCGGGCAGCAGGCCCGAGCGCTTGGTCGTGCCCACCGCCAGCGGGATCAGCTTGCCGGCCTTGATCATGGGCAGGGCCGACACCAGGGGCGCAAAAAAGTAGTCGATGCGCCCGGCCAGGGTTTCGGTGATGGCCTCGGGCGAGCCTTTGTAGGGGATGTGCACCGCGTCGATGCCGGTGGCGGCACGGAATTTCTCAGCACTCATGTATGTGGCTGTGCCCACGCCCACCGAGGCGTAATTGAGTTGCCCCGGTTTGGCGCGGGCTGCGTCGACCACGTCTTTGACGCTTTTAAAGCCCTTGCTGGGCGCGACCACCATCACATTGGGCACCACGGCCAGGGGGATGACGGCCGAGAAATCTTTCAGCGGGTCGTAATTGATTTTGGTGATCAAGGGCACCACAGTGTGGGCGGCGGTGTAGACAAAGATTGAGTGACCATCGGGCGGGGCGGCCAACACCGCTTGCACCGCGACCATGCCCGACGCACCGGTGCGGTTTTCCAGCACCACCGATTGGCCCAGCTCGGCTTGCAGCTTCTCGCCCACGGCGCGGCCAATGATGTCGGAGGCGCTGCCGGCGGTGGCCCCCGAAATCAGCTTGATGGTTTTGCTCGGAAAGCTTTGGGCCTGCACAGCGGGCACAAACAAGCTGGCCGCACAGGCCAATGCCGCCAGTGGGCGCAGCAGGGTGGGCATCGCGCCGCGAAATGGGCTGGGGTTCATGGTGGGGGTCCTTCGGGGTGAATCAAACAAGGGAGCCACTGGGGCACAGCGCGCACGGGCCAGTGGCGGGCATCGCGGGGCGGCAGCGGAGTTCACGAAAGGGGGCTCATTCAACAGGTCTTACAAACGGGGCAAGCCCAATTGCTCGGCCATCCAATCGGCGCTGCGCAAGCGGTAGCGGTAAGGCCGGTTGTTGGCAATGTGGTTGCCGTCTTCGACGATGAGCAACTCCACCGGGCCGCGCACCTCGCTGGCCATGCGCTGGGTGTCTTGCCACGGCACCAAGCGATCAAGCTTGCCGGTGACCAAAAACAAGGGGCATTCAATTTGTTGGGCCACGCCATTGCCCATGCTGAGGGTGGCGCTGTAGCGTTGCGCCTCGGCATCGGTTTTCAGGTGGGCGCGCACGCGAAAGGCGTCTCGGGTGAGTTCGGGCAATTTGTCCCAGTTGGCGCTGAAGTCGTAGGGGCCGGCCAAACCGATGCAGGCTTTGATGCGCTTCTCGAACGCCACGGCGCGCGGCGCGTAATAGCCGCCCAGGCTCACGCCCCACAGGCCAATGCGCGTGCTGTCGACCTCGGGGCGGGTGAGCACCCAGTCGACCATGGCCTTGACGGCCACCTCGTAGTCGCCGCGAATGGGAAACTGGTACTCGGCCTCGCCTTGCCCGGGGCCATCGACCATCAAGGTGGCCATGCCGCGCTCCAAAAACGGGGTTTCGTAGGCTTCCAACTCCTCTTTGGCCGAGTCCAGGCCCGGCACCATGATCAGCACCGGCGGCTTGACCGCGCCCTCAGGCAGGCGCAAAAAGCCGGCCAAAACGCCGCCCTCATAGGGGATTTCCACCCGCTGCACCGACGGTCGCATGTGCGGCAAGGCCAGTTGTTTGCATTCAACGGCTTTCATGTGGGCAGCGCGCATTTGGTCGATGTCGTGCACAAACACAAACTTGGCAAAGTGGTAGTACACCGCAGCGCGCGACAGGTGTTCGCTGGCACTCAAGGCATAGCCCTGGCCCAAGGCCTCGCGGCCCAAAGCCTCGTGCACGCCAGCGCGCTGGCACCAAGCGCTGCACCAGTCTTCCCAGCGGGCCACGCTTTGGGTCACCTCTTGAAAGTCGGTGAGCATCACCCCGTTGGACACAAAACGAGGGGCCCAATGGGAGATGGCAGATTCAACGCGGGGGTCTTGGCTCATGTTGGGGTTCCATCCGTTGCAAAAGGTTTAATAAATGCGGCCTCAAATGCCCACGCCGCTGAGCATTTCCACGGGGTAGCGCTCACCCGCCACCGCTTGTGGGCTGAAGATGGCCTCGAGTTGCGCTTGTTGCGCTGGCGTCAAGCGGGTGCGCTCGGCGGCCACGCTTTGGGCCAGGTAGGCCACCCGCTGGGTGCCGGTCACGGGAACCATGTCGTCACCCTTGGACAAAGCCCAAGCCAGCGCCAGTTGTGCTTTGCTCAGGCCCAGGGCTTGGGCCAAGCGGCCCATCTCGGCCACCAAGGCCAAATTGCGCGCCAGGTTGTCGCCCTTGAAGCGTGGGTGGATGCGGCGGCGGTCGTGCGGCGCCAAGTCGTCATAGCTTTGGATGTCGCCGGTGAGCAAGCCCCGGCCCAAGGGCGAGTAGCCCACAAAGCCAATGCCCAAACGGCGGCAAACGGGCAAAACCGCGTCTTCGGCCTCGCGGCACCACAGCGAGTACTCTGATTGCACAGCGGTGAGCGGGTGCACGCGGTGGGCGCGCTCAATGGTGGCCACACCGGCCTCGCATATGCCCAGGTGCCGCACCTTGCCTTGTTCGACCAAGCGGGACATTGCGCCCAGGGTGTCTTCAATCGGCACCTTGGGGTCGACACGGTGCAGGTAATACAGGTCAATGTGGTCGGTGCCCAGGCGCTGCAAGCTCGCTTCGCAACAGGCTTGCACGTATTCGGGCCGCGCATCGGTGGCCTTGCTGCCATCGGGCAAGGTGATGTTGCCAAACTTAGAAGTCAGCACCACCGCATGCCGGCGCGTGCCCAAGGCCTGGCGCAACCAGCTTTCGTGCAAACCATTCCAGTAGGCGTCGGAGCTGTCCAAGAAATTCACGCCCAGCGCCAGCGCTTGGTCGATCAGGTCATTGAACACCTTTTGACCTGTGGCGGTGAAGTCGTTGGCGCCCATGCTGTGGCCCAAGGCGATGGCCGATACAGGCAACGCGGCAGCGCCAAGGTAGCGTGTGTGCATGGTGTGGTGTGTGTTGGGCTGTGCGGTGCACAGCAGCGTTTTTGACCTCTGGGATATTAGCGCCCACAGGTCGCTATCGGGGCGGCGCAACATCAGGGTTTGCACGGTGCAGGGATGACGGGGTGTTTTAATAGGTACCCCTCACCACAAGGATGTTTGGCGATGCAGATCAGCGTTTTGGACGACTTGTTGGACTCGGTGCGGCATTTGCACAGCATGCAAAAACTGGCCGCGCACCGCGTGACCATTTGGAACGACCACACCACCGACGTCGATGTGCTCGCGCACCGGCTGAAAGACACCGAGGTGTTGGTGCTCATGCGCGAGCGCACGCCCATCCACGCCGATTTGTTGGCGCGGCTGCCGCGCTTGAAGATGATCAGCCAAATCAGCGTCTACCCGCACATCGACATCGATGCATGCACCCGCCACGGTGTCGTGGTGTGCTCCAACCTGTACCCCGGTGCCCCGCGCTTCACCACCTTGCACGCCACCGCCGAGCTGACTTGGGCGCTGCTGATGTCGGCCATGCGGCGACTGCCCGAGCAAATGGCTGCGCTGCGCCAAGGCCGCTGGCAAACCCGCGCGGGTTTGAACCTGCGCGGGCGCACGCTGGGGGTGTGGGGCTATGGCCGAATTGGCCAGGTGGTGGCGGGCTACGGCAAAGCCTTTGGCATGCGCGTGTGGGTGTGGGGCAGCGCAGACAGCCGCAAGCGCGCCGTGGCCGATGGCCACCAAGCAGCAGACAGCGTGGACGCGTTTTTCAGCCAAAGCGATGTGGTGAGTTTGCATTTGCGCTTGAAAGACGCCACACGGGCCATCGTCACCGCGCACGAATTGGCCCTGATGAAGCCCAGCGCCGTGTTGGTCAATACCAGCCGGGCCGGGCTGATCGCGCCCGGCACCTTGCACCAAGCGCTGCTGGCCGGTCGCCCCGGCATGGCGGCCATTGATGTGTTTGACAGCGAGCCTGTGACCGACGTGCACGACCCCTTGCTGATGCTGCCCAACCTGGTGGCCACGCCCCACATCGGCTACGTGGAGATGGACAGCTTAGAAGACCAGTTCAGCGAAATATTCGAGCAAGTGTTGTTGTGGCAGGCAGGCAGGCCGGTGCATGTGGTTAACCCGCAGGTGTTGCAGCAGCAGGGCCAGCCGCCCAAGCCCTAAGGCGCGGGGAACACCTCTGGCGTGGCATAAAAATCGCGCACACCTTGCTCCATCTCGGCGGGTGGCTTGTTCCACAAAAAGCCGCGCCTTGAAACGCCAAAGCCGGCTTGGCGCATGTCAACCAGCATCTCGACCATGCGCAGCATGGACAAGCGCGGGTCGAGCACCAATGCACCTTGCATCTCGCGCACGCCTTGACGCCACAGCAACTCAGCGATGATGGTTTGTCCCGGCAAGATCACATCCACGCCGTGTTCAAGGATGGCGCGGTGGGCCGCTTGCTCAAACGCAGCCATGAAGCGTTCGGGCTTGCCGTTGACCGCGTCGCTCAAGTCCGCGTAGCCGCAGTCCATGAAGATGTTGGGCGCGGCACGCGACTCCAGCCCTTGGTCGCGGATCATGGCCTGGATCACCGGGTTCATGTCGGGGTTGATGCAAATGAACGCAAACCGGCTGCCGTGCATCAAGGCGGTGAGCATGGAGGCCTCACCGTAGCCGATCACGGGGATGTCGACCACCGACTTGGCCACCTGCAGACCCGGGTCTTGCAAGGCCCCGATCATCACCGCGTCAAAGCCCTCGCGCTCGGCGCGGCGCACGTTCTCGATGATTTGCGTTTCATGAAAGCGGTGCAAATAAGCGTAGTTGACGGCCCGCCCCGCAATTTGCACAGCCTTGGGCGAGGGGTCATCGCGCACCCCGTGCACCTCGATGGTGGTGCCGGGCCGCTGGAACTGGGCATAGTGCGCCAAGATCAGCTCTTTGTAGCCGGGCAGTGAGTAAGTGGCAACGATGCCTTGTTCCCAAAGTTTCATGTTCAGTTCGCCTTGATGTTGCCCATTTCAACCACGCGTTGCCAGCGCGTGAGATCGGCTTTGATGTCATTGGTAAATTCTGCCGGGGTGTTGCCTATCGGGTTGATGCCCAAGGCCAACAAGCGATCGCGCACCGCCGGTTCTTTGAGCACCGCCACCAACTCGGTGTGCAGCTTTTGCACGATGGCCGTTGGCGCATTGGCCGGCAACAAAATGCCCACCCACGAGGCCGCCTCATAGTCCGCCAAACCTTGCTCGACAAAGGTGGGCACTTGCGGCAGCGCCGGGTTGCGTTTGCCCGATGACACGCCAATGGGCACCAACTTGCCCGAGTTGACAAAGGCTATCGCCCCGGCAATGCCCGGGTACGACAGTGGCACCTGCCCCGACACCGCGTCAAGCAAGGCCAAGCCGCCGCTTTTGTAGGGCACATGCAGCATGTCCAATCCCGTGCGTTGGTTGAGCAACTCGCCAATCACATGGCTGGTGCTGCCCGCACCCCCGGTGCTGTAGGACAACTTGCCCGGGTTGGCCTTGGCGTACTTGAGCAAATCGGCCAAGTTCTTCACCTGCAAACTGGGGTTGGCCACCAAGAGCAAGCCAAAGTCGCCCAACTTGCTCACCGGTGTGAAATCTTTCAAGGTGTTGAAGGGGATGGCCGCATGGGTGAACGGGTTGACCACCAAGGTGGCGTCCAAACCAAACAGCAAGGTGTAGCCATCGGGCGCAGAGCGCGCCACCAGTTGGGCCCCAATGTTGCCGTCTGCGCCGGGCTTGTTGTCCACCACCACCGACTGGCCCAAGCGCTGGCCCAGTCTTTCGGCAATGGCGCGTGCGCTGCTGTCGGTGGCGCCACCGGTGCCAAAGGGCACGACCAAGCGGATCGGTTTGTTGGGGTAGTCCTGCGCCCACGCCGTGCCCCAGGCCACCATGAGCCACCCCGCCACACAAGCCAACATCCGGCCATGTACGCTTTGATGCATTGTTGGATACCTTGTTCGTTGAATATGGATGGAAACATTCTGCAATCTCCGATGGCAAAGGACATAGGGGTTTTACTGGGTCAACAGCACGCACAGATCAGACGCAAAAGTCATCAGAGTGCGCAGCGATTTACCTCTGTCATTAGCCATTTGTTCTATTGACAGGGCGCGGGCTTGCCTGCACCATCGCTGCAGTTTGGTTCGGCATGGCAAAAGCGCCGCACAGTTCACAAGGCGTCGCTTTTGGCGCATGGAGAAAGCATGGATCACAACCAGGTCGTCATGGTCACCGGGGCCGCCCAAGGCATAGGGCGCGCCACCGCTGAAAAGTTTTTGGCCCAGGGCTGGCGCGTGGTGGCCATTGACCAACAGGCCGATGGCTTGGCCACATTGCAAAGCGCAGCGCCCACCAAAGTCGCCACATTGGTGCTCGATGTCACTGGGCAAGACGCCCCCGCCCAAGCGATGGCCTTGGCCAAACAGCGCTTTGGCCGGCTCGACGCGCTCATCAACAACGCCGGCATTGGCAAGTCCAAGGCCGTGCACGAGACCACCGACGCCGAGCTGGACCGGTTTTTGGACATCAATTTGCGCAGCGTGTTTCGCTTCTCGCGCGAGGCCTTGGGCCTGATGGAGGCGGGCGCTTGCATGGTGCACGTGGCATCCACCTTTGGCCTGATTGGCAACCCCGTGGCATCGTCTTATGCGGCCACCAAAGCCGCGCTGATGGGTTTGACGCGCCAAATGGCGGTGGACTACGGGCCACGCGGCATGCGCATCAATGCGGTCGCGCCCGGCGTCATCCACACCCCGCTGACCGAGGCCCGACTGGGCGACGAATCGTTTCGCCGCCTGATGGTCAAGACCACCCCCTTTCCGCGCATTGGCACACCGCAAGACGTGGCCGGTGCGATTCACTTCTTGTGCTCGCAAGACGCCAGCTTTGTCAACGGCCATGTGCTGGTCATTGATGGCGGCTGGAGCGCAACCAACAGCGTGGGTACGCCAGACTGAAAAGGTGACTTAAAAATGTTTCTTCACAACACTTGGTATGTGGCCGCCTGGGACCACGAAGTGGGCCGCCATTTGATGGCCCGCAAAATTTTGAACATCCCGGTGGTGCTGTACCGCACTGCTGCCGGTGCGCCCGTGGCCTTGGAGGACACCTGCCCGCACCGCTTTTACCCTTTGTCCAAGGGGCAACTGATCGGTGACGCGGTCGAGTGCGGCTACCACGGCTTGCAATTCGATTGCAGCGGCCGCTGCCAGCGCGTGCCCGGGCAAGACAAAATTCCCGATAGCGCCAAAGTGCGCAGCTTTCCCGTGGTCGAGCGCTGGGGCTGGATATGGATTTGGATGGGCGAGCCCGCCTTGGCCGATGACAAATTGATCATCGACATCCCCCAACTGCGCACCAATGAATGGGCGGTGTGTGCGGGCGAGCGGCTGCACTTCAAAGGCAACTACACCTTGATGACCGACAACTTGCTCGACCCCTCGCACGTGAGCTATGTGCACCGCTCCACCTTTGGCACCAACGAGGAAGCCCAACTGCCGGTCAAAACCACCCAGCACGGGCACTTTGTCACGGTCAGCCGCTTGGTGGCCGACAAACCACCGGCACCGGTGTTCAAGCGCTTTGGCAACTTCAAAGGCAATGTGCACCGCTGGCAGGTGTACCGGGTGGCGCCCCCGTCGCTGTGCATCATCGACACCGGCTCGATCGACGCCACTGGCGACGACGGCTCTGCGCTGGACTTGGCCGAGGACAGTTTGACGCGCATGGTCAGCCTGCCCGAGGGCGACCCGCGACAAATGCTGGCCATCCGAGGGTTTGACTTCATGACGCCCGAGACCGACAACAGCACCCATTACTTTTGGTTTTTGATCCGCAACTTTGGGCTCGACGACCGCTACATCGAGCGCCAAGTGGTCGACCAAGCCACCTTGGCGTTCAAAGAAGACTTGGTGGTGGCCGACGCCATTCAAGAGCGCGTCGATGGTGGCATTTTGCCCAAGCCCACCCACTTGCGCATGGACGCGGGGCGTGCGCAAGCACACATGCTGCTCGATCGCATGCTCGCAGCCGAGCAAGCAGCACACAGCGGTACGCCATGAAAAAAGTCATTTGTGTGGTGGGCTCCCAAGGCGGCATTGGTGCGGCGTTGTGCGAACGGCTGCAAGCGCATTACCAAGTCATTGGCATGGACGTGGATGGGCCCATCCCCATCGACCTGGCCGACCCCACCAGCATCGAGCGTGCATTTGCCAGTGCGCGTGCACAAACGCCACAGATTGATGCACTGGCCGTGACATCGGGCATTTTGGATCTGGACAAGTTGGCCACCCTGAGTTTGGCGCAATGGAACCGGGTGATGGCCATCAATTTGACCGGCCCTTTTTTGTGCTGCCAAGCGGCCCAAAGCTGGTTGCGCGATGGGGGCCGCATGGTCTTGACCGGCTCTTTGGCCGGGCGCACCGGTGGCGTGCTCACCGGCACGGCCTACGCCGTGTCCAAGGGCGGCATTGAAAGCCTCACCAAGTCGATGGCGCAAGAACTCGCACCCCGGCGCATCACGGTCAACTGTGTTGCCCCTGGCGGGGTGGACACGCCCATGGTGCGGCGCAACCCAGCCGAGTCGGTCAAGCTCTTGGAGGGGGCCACCCCCCTCAAACGCTTGGGCTCGCCCCATGAAATTGCCGCGGCCATGGCGTTTTTGCTCAGCGATGACGCCGCTTACATCACCGGTGAGGTGCTGGCCGTCAATGGCGGCATCCGCATGGACTGAACTCTATCAAGGCCCACATGACTTCTCAAACCAAACCCACCACCATGACCCGGCGTCTGCGTGAACTGCTCGCCCGCCCGCAAGCCCTGATGGCCCCCGGTGCGGCCGATGCCTTGACCGCGCGGCTGGTGGCACGGCAAGGCTTTGAAGCCATTTACATGAGTGGCGCAGGCACCACCGCCGTGCGCTTGGGCATGCCCGACATTGGCCTGCTCACCATGGGCGAGATGGCCGACAACGCCCAGCGCATCGCCGAAGCATCTGGCCTGCCCTTGGTCGCCGATGCCGACACCGGCTACGGCGGCGTGATGAATGTGCGCCGCACGGTGCGCGCCTATGAGCGCGCAGGCGTCGCAGGCATCCACATCGAAGACCAACAGTGGCCCAAACGATGCGGGCACTTGGCTGGCAAGTCGGTCATCCCAGTGGGCGACATGGTCAGCAAGGTCAAGGCCGCCACCGACGCGCGCCACGACCATGATTTTGTGATCATTGCCCGCACCGACGCGTTGGCGGTGGAAGGCTTTGACGCGGCCATGGCGCGTTGCCACGCCTATGCCCAGGCCGGTGCCGACATGATCTTCATGGAAGCGCCCTCACAGCGCGAACACCTCGAAGCCGTGCCCCGGCAAATCAAGGTGCCCACGCTGTACAACATGGCTTCCAGCGGCAAGACGCCTTTTTTGGGCATCGATGAAATTGGCCGCATGGGCTACAAGCTGGTGATCTACCCCAACTACGCTTTGCTGTCGGCCATCACCGCGATTGAGAAAACCCTCGCCACCTTGCGCCAGACGGGGACCGTGGCCGACATCGCACCACACATCACCAATTTCCAACAGTTTTTTGACCTGCTGGGCATGCGCGAGGTGCAAGAACTGGAAGCCCGCTTTGGGGTGGACGACACCCACCGGGTGGGCTACTGAGGCCACAGCCCACCCACCCTTTCACCGTCACCGTCACCGATAGGAACCCCCATGTCACAACACAGTTACACCAAAGGCCTGCACGATTTGGGCCGTGGCCACTTTGCTTATTTGGTCCCCGACGGCAGCTGGGGTTGGTCCAACGCCGGCTTGATCGAAGACTCGGGCCAAACCATGCTGGTCGACACCTTGTTTGACCTGAAGATGACGGCCGACATGCTCAAGGCCATGCGCAGCGCTGTGCCGGCGAGTTCGCAAATTGGGGCCTTGATCAACACCCACGCCAACGGCGACCACACCTTTGGCAACCAACTGGTGGAGGGCGCGCGCATCATTGCCTCGCAAGCCTGCGCCGAAGACATGAAGCTGCGCCCGCCCGAAGAGCTGGCGCGCTGGGGCCGCGAGTGGCCCACCATGGGCATTGCCGGCAAGTTTTGGCAAGAGGTGATTGGCTCGCGCTTTGATTTCGAGGGCATCCACTTGACGCTGCCAACCGAAACCTTCACTGGCCAAATGAACCTGCGTGTGGGCAACAAAGAAGTGCAACTGATCGAAGTTGGCCCAGCCCACACCCGCGGCGATGTGTTGGTCTATGTGCCCGAAGACCGCATCCTCTACACCGGCGACATGCTGTTCAATGGAGGCCACCCCGCGATTTGGGCTGGCCCTGTGAGCAACTGGATCAAGGCCTGTGATTTGATGCTGTCTTGGGATTTGGAAGCCGTGGTCCCTGGCCACGGCCCGATGACCGACAAGGCGGGCATCCGCGAATTTCGCGACTACCTGATCTACATTTTTGAGCAAAGCCGCATTTGCCACAACAACGGCATGACTTTTGAGCAAGCCGCCGACCACATGTCACTGGACCGCTGGGCCCATTTGGCCGAAGACGAGCGCATGTACGTCAATGTGTTTGCCTGCTACCGCGAGCTCGGTGGCATGGATGGACCCAAACCCAACTTTGAGCAGATGTACCAGCTGATGGCCAAAAAGCACTTCTCCAAACAAGCTGGGCACGGGCACCACGATCATGGCCCTGGCCATGACCACTCCCATTGATCGCGCGCGTCAGCCGACGGTGTAGTCGTCGCGGTTGAAGACCCGCGTCATTTCCCAGTAGTCCACCATGCGCCAAGGTGAGGTGGCAAACACGCGACCGTGCTTGTTTTTGTACCAACTGCCCACACCCTTGTGCGACCACACCATTTTGCTGTGGATGTCGTCCACCCGGCGGTTGAACTGGTCGTGCACTTCGGTCTTGCAGTCCAAGCTGGTGTAGCCGCCTTCGAGCATGTCGCGCAACGCCAGTAAAAGGTAGCGCGCCTGGCATTCGCTGAAAAATATGGCGCTGCCGCCGTGGGCCAAGGTGGTGTTGGGCCCAAACATCACGAAAAAATTGGGAAAGGTCGGCACCGTCAAACCCATGTAGGCGCGCGGGTCGTCGTCGCCCCACCGCTGACGCAAGCTGCCTTGGCGCCCTTGGATGTGCATCGGCCAGGTGATGCGCCCGGCTTGAAACCCCGTGGCCAACACCAAGGTGTCGAGTGCGTGCTCTTTTCCGTCGCGGGTGCGCACACCATGGGGCAACACGCGCTCAATGCCATCGGTGACCAAGTTGACCTTGGGGTCGGTCAGCATGCGGTACCAATGGTTGTCGCGCAACATGCGCTTGCCATAGGGCGGGAACATCGGCACGGCTTTGCGCACCAACTCGGGGTCGCCGCCCACCTCTTGGGTGATGTGCGCAATCAGGTTTTGGCGTATCTCATGGTTGGCCGCATTGAGCGACAAGTCCGGTTGCGGCCAATGGGGGTCGACTTTCAAGTTGGGGTACAAACCATCGGCGGAGGCCCAAAACAACTGAAAGCGGTACCACTGGGCGTAGTGGGGCAGGTTTTTGAGGGCCCATTTTTTGCCCTCGCTGACCTCGGAAAAATACAAGGCGTTTTTGATCGCCCAATGCGGACTGCGCTGAAAGATGGTCAGTTGGTCCACATCCGACACGATCGATGGGCCGACTTGCATGCCGCTGGCACCGGTGCCAATCAGGCCCACGCGCTGGCCTTTCATGGGCACGCCATGGTCCCAGCGGGCGGTGTGAAATTTGGCCCCTTGAAAATCATCCAAACCAGGCAGGTCTGGGATGGCCGGGATGTTGAGCTGGCCCACCGCGCTGACCAGCACCTGGGCCTTGCGTACGCTGACCACACCGTCGGGCCCACGCACCTGCACTTGCCACAGTTTGTCGGCCTCGATCCAATGCGCGGCCGTGACCTCGGTGCGAAAACGCACATGGCGGCGGATGTCAAAGCGGTCGGCGCAGTCTTCGAGGTACTTCCAAATTTCATCGCGCGGCGAGAAATACCGCGACCACTCATGGTTGGGGGCAAATGAGTATTGGTAAAAGTGGTTCGGCGTGTCCACGCCACAGCCGGGATAGCTGTTCTCCAGCCAGGTACCGCCCACGGAGGCATTGCGCTCGATGATTTCAAAGGGGATGCCCAGCTCTTGGAGCTTGACACCCGTGCCAATGCCTGACTCGCCCGCGCCAATGATGAGCACCTTGAAGTTTTGCAACACGGCCTCGCTGGGGCGCTGGCGCCAGTGCACCTCCAGGGCCGGGGTTTGACCCAGTCGCATCTCGTGGTGGATCAAGGGCAGGTATTCGTCGGGCACGGTCTGCCCCACGCAGGTGTTCATCATTTGGTGCAACACCGCCTCATCGGGCAAGGGCGCGTCCGCCGGGGCTTTGTCACGCGCGATCAAAAATGCATTGAACTTGTCCCACAACTGCGCTTTGAGTTCAGGGGGCACCTCTTCGTGGAAAGCCCAAGGGCCCTTGATGTAGGGTCGGTAGGTTTCCAAGGCTTGTGTGTCACCACTGAGGTGCACATACGACATCAGCAAAGGCGCAAAGTCCGCTTGCGCCAGCAGGGGTCTAAAGTCCAAGATAAGCCTTTTTCAACCGGGGGTTGCTGGCAATGTCAGCGGCGTTGCCGCTCAGGCTGAAGCTGCCGTTTTCCAATACGTAAGCGCGGTCGGCAATGGCCAGGCTTTGAACCACGTTTTGCTCGATCAAGATGACGGTGACGCCTTCGCCACGGATGCGTTTGATCATGGCAAACATCTCCTGCACCATCATGGGCGACAGGCCCAGCGAGGGCTCGTCCATGATGAGCAAACGCGGCTCACCCATCAGCCCGCGCCCGGTGGCCAGCATTTGCTGCTCACCGCCGGACAAGGTGCCGGCCAATTGCGGCAAGCGCTCTTGCAAACGCGGAAACCAATGGAGGATTTTTTCCAGGTTGCTGGCGCGGCGGGCTTTGGCACGCTGGTAGCTGCCCAACTCCAGGTTCTCCAACACCGTGAGGTTAGGAAATATCAAGCGGCCCTCGGGTACTTGGATCAAGCCGCGCGCGACGATGGCGTTGGCATCCAAGCCCTGCAAAGACTCGCCCAAAAAAGTAACAACGCCTTGGGTGTGCGGGACCAGGCCACACATCACATTGTTGAGGGTGGTTTTGCCCACCCCATTGGAGCCCAGCACGGCCACCACTTCGCCCTCGGCGATGGTCATGTCGACGCCGCGCAACACGCTCAAAGCGCCGTAGCCTGCATGGATGTTGCGCACCTCAAGCATGGGCGGCCCCATGGCCCAGATAGGCCTCGATCACCTGCGGGTTGGCGGTGATTTCTTGCGGCGAGCCATTGGCAATCATGCGCCCATTGTTGAGCACATAGATGTGGTCCGACAGGCTCATCACCGCTTGCATCAAGTGCTCGATGAGCAACACCTCAACGCCGCCGTCGCGGATGGAGCGAATCACGTCGGTCATCTCGCTCACCTCGGTGGGGATCAGGCCGGCCATCACCTCGTCGAGCAGCAGCAAGCGCGGCTCGGTGGCCAAGGCTTTGGCCAACTCCAGCCGCTTGCGCCCGGCAATGGTCAAAGACTGCGCCGGCTTGTCGAGCATGTCTTTCATGCCGATTTTGGTGGCCAAGGCGCTGGCCTTGTCCAGCGCGGCAGATCGGTTGCGCTCGCGCAAGTGCGCGCCCACGGCGATGTTCTCGCGCACCGTCAAGCCGGCAAAGGGCTGCACAATTTGAAAAGTGCGCACCAGGCCCAAGTGGCAAATATCAAACGGCTGCATGCCCGTGATGTCTTGCCCCAAAAACGTGACACGGCCTTCGTCGGGCGTGACAAAGCCCGACACAATGGCAAACAACGTGGTTTTGCCCGCGCCGTTGGGGCCGATCAAGGCCGTGATCTTGCCCGGCTCCACCTTCAAGTGGGCTTGGGCATTGGCCTGCAAGCCGCCAAAGCGCTTGGAGATGTTGTCGACTTCAAGAACGGCCACGGAACAACCCCATCAGCCCATTGGGCAAGAAACGCAACACGATGAGCAAGAGCACGCCATAGGCCATCAAATTCGCGCCAGGTGTTTCACCCATGGTGTGCTTGGTGACTTCGCTGAGCACACCCAAGGACAGTGCGCCAATGAAAGGCCCCAACACCGTGCCCGGCCCGCCAATCAAAGGCACCAGCAAAGCGCTGATCGACATGGACGGCCCGTACCCGATGTGTGAGTCAACGAACAAAAAATACTGCATGTAAAACACACCGCCGGTGGCCGCCAATGCCGCCGAGATGGCAATGGCCCGCAGCTTGACCTTGAAGGTGTTGATGCCGAGCGCCTTGGCCGCGTCCTCGTTTTCTCGGATCGCCACCAAATGGGCGCCAAAGCGGGAAGACTCCAACCACAGCGCGACACCAGTGGCGATGATGGTCAACACCAAAATCAAGTAGAAAAACAATTGCCGATCGGCAAACTGCATGTTGGCCAAGCCGGGCTTGAGCGCGAGCAACATGCCAAAGCCCGAACCGGTGAAGTCCCAAGAGTTGACGATGACGCGAAACACCTCGGCAAAGGCCAAGGTGACCAACGCAAAGTAAGACCCGCGCAGGCCATAGCGAAAGCTCAAGGCGCCAATGAACAAACCCACCCCGCCCCCGGCGCCAATGGCCACCAGCGCGGCCGCCCAGGCATTGAACCCAAAGTGGGTTTGCATCACCGCAGTGACATAAGCGCCCGTGCCAAAGAACACGGCGTGGCCATAAGACGTTTGTCCGCCATAGCCCCCCAGGATGTTCCAACTCTGCCCAATCAAGGCATGAAACAGCAGCATGACCCAAAAGCCCATCCAAAACTTGGAGGAAACAAACAAGGGAATCACGGCCAGCGCCAAAATCAGCACCAGCATCACCTGGGTTTGTCGCTTCATGTTCGTCATGTGCTGCGCTGCCCAAACAGGCCATTGGGCTTGAAAAGCAAGACCAAAATAAAGATGATGAAGACCCCGATTTGGCCCAGGCTTTCACCCAGCCACAAACCGCTCCAGGCCTCTACCACGCCCAAAAACAAGCCGCCCACCAATGCGCCGATGAAACTGCCCATGCCGCCGAGCACCACCGTGGTGAAGGCGATCAACACGAACCCATCGCCCACCTTGGGTGTGACGTAGTAGGTGGGGATCAGCAAACATGCGGCCACCGCGATGCACGCCGTGCCAATGCCAAAGCTCATGGCAAAGATGTGGTCGACGCTGATGCCCACGATGCGCGCGCCGCGCCGCTCGCGGGCCACGGCCCGAATGGCTTTGCCCAGATCGGTTTGGGTCATGAGCAGCCAAAACAGCAAGCCCACCACGATCGATGCGACCACCCCAATCAGCTTGGGCAGTGCCAATGATGTCACACCCATCTCGATGAACACCTGCGCTTGCGGGATGTCGATGTTGCGCGTGTTGGATGTCCAAAGGTAGAGCGCGAGGTTGTCCAAAATGATCGAGATGCCCAAGGTGACCAGCAACACATTGATGTCCTTGCCGAAACCCAAGGGGGCGATCAAATAGCGCTGCAGGCCATAGCCCAGCACAAAAAATGCGGGCGGCACGATCAGCAAAGCGGTATAGGGGTCGACACCGGCGCGCTGGTGCAAAAAGAAACAAGCGTACAAAGCCATCATCAAGGTGCTGCCATGGGCAAAGTTGATGATGTGCAGCACGCCATAGATCAAGGTCAGCCCCAGCGCACCCAGGGCATAGATGGCGCCGACAGTCAACCCGTTGAGGGTGACTGCCGTCAAGATGCCAATGTCGAACACGGTCGGCCGGTCAGCCCAAGGGCACGGGGAAGATCATCTTGGCCGTTGCGTATTCGGCTGGGAACACCACCTCGACCTTCATGCCCTGGATTTGGGTGTTGATGGGGCGCGCACCTTCGTTTTGACCATTGACAAACTTGGTGGGGCCGTAAGGCATCACATGGCCATCAAAGGTGCTGTTGAGCAAGGCTTGGTTGATTTTTTCGCGGTCGCCAGAACCGGCCTTTTCGATGGCGTCGATGGCCAACAGCACATTGGAGTAGTTGAGCAAGACCTCGTAGGTCAGATCGACTTTGGCGGCGTCCAGGGTCGAAACCAAACGCTGGCTGCGCGCTTTGCGCGGGTCAATCCAGTGGTTGCAATCCATGATGCCTTGGGCCGCGGCATTGAATTCGCGCACAAACTTCATGTTGGATGCGCCGCCACCGATGACCGAGTAGATGGCTTTCTTGGGTACCTTATTCTGGTGAATCGAGCGGGCCAACAGCACGTACTCATTCAAGTAGCAAGAGGGAATGATCAGGTCAGGTTTGCTGGACCGGAGCTTCAAGCCAATGTTGGTGAAGTCGCGGGTGGGGGTGGGAAAGCCAATGCTCTCCACAATTTCAAAGCCACGCTTGGGCAGCTCGCCGGCCAAAGTTTTGGCCAAGCCGGAGCCAAAGGCGCCATCTTCAAAAACCAAGGCCACTGTTTTGACTTGCTTGCCGGTGGCGTCATTGATGGTCGACAGGTTTTGCAACGCCACATCGGTGATTTGTTTGAAGCCCGGGGCCAGGCGAAACACGCCATACAGGCCGCGGCCAGTGATTTGATCGGACACCGCACCGTCGACCAAAAACGGCACCTTGTTGCGCGCAGACGCTTGGGTGGCCGTCAAGGCCAAGCCGCTGGCGTAGCCGCCAACAAAACACGAAATGCCTTGCTCAGACAACTTGTCCACTTCGGAGACCGCCGCCTCGGGCTTGGACTGTGAGTCGCCAATGACCAACTCGATCTTGGCCCCGCCCATGGAGCGGATGCCGCCAGCGGCGTTGATCTCGTCAGCGGCCAACTTGGCGCCGACCATGCCTTGCGCGCCGTTGTAGGCGAACATGCCCGTCATTGGCTGGATCATGCCGATCTTGACCGTGCGGGTGGACGCTTGGCCAAACGACACAGAAGGGAAACCCAAAGCGCTGGCTGCGCCCGTGGCACCGACCACCTGCAACAAACGACGACGCGGTTGGTTGACTGATGTGGGGTTGCGCTTGTCCTCGCTCATGGGTAACTCCTTGTTCAATGGTGTGGAATGAAAAACAATGCCATTCTATGCATGCCGAAGGCGACCGCGCAACGGCAAAGACTTTCGAATGCTAGGGGCATGGGTGATTCACGGCAAGAGGGTAAGTACCGTGGAACCCCCTGATGATCGCGGGTCCCCTCTCATTCCATTTTCAGATTGGCCATGCGTGCCACTTTGGCCGCGTTGTCGCGGTCGATGCGCATGAACTCGCCAAACTCTTCCGGCGTGCCGCCAGTGGGGTCGACCGAGACCGGGGTCAGCACCCGCTCGACAAACTTTGGATCGGCCAGCAATTTACCCACTTCTGTATTGATGCGCAAAATGATGTCTTTGGGTGTGCCCGCAGGTGCGGTCATGCCCACCCAACTGAGGATCGGTGGATCAAAGCCCGCTTCTTTCAAGGTGGGTGCGTCCAATAAAGGAGAGCGGCGCTTGCCCACAATGGCCAACACCTTGACCTTGCCCGCCTTGACAAAGGGCTGCATCAGACCAGGGGTGTTCAAGGTGACTTGCACGTCGCCGGCCAACAACGAGGTGACCACTTGGTCAATGCTTTTGTAGGGCACATGGGTGAAGCTCGCGCCCGACGCGTTTTGCAGCACGGTGGCGTACAGGTGGGGGAAACTGCCCAAGCCCCACGACCCCCAATTGAGCTGGCCGGGCTTGGCCTTGCCCAACTCCATGAGTTCGCGCAAATTGTTCACCGGCACGGATGCGTTGACCACCACCGCCGAGTTGATGACGCCAATATTGATCACCGGCACCAAGTCTTTGAGTGGCTCGTAGGGCAGCTTGGCGTACAAAACCGGGTTCATGGTGACCTGGCTGAAGCTGGGGATGCACAAGGTGTACCCATCGGGCGGCGCTTTGGCGCAGGCCTCCATGCCGATGATGCCGTTGGCACCGACTTTGTTTTCCACCACGAACGCCTGGCCCAAGGTTTGGCTCAGCGACTGCGCAATGGCGCGTGAAATCAAGTCGCCGGGCGAGCCCACGCCCAGGGGCTGGATGATGCGCACTTGCCGCGACGGGTAGGGCTGGGCCGCCACACCGGCGGCCCAAAAGGCCAGGCCGAGCCAAAAAACAAAACGCTGGGTGCGCATAAAGCCCTTCAAGTTTGGCATGATGCCGGTGAAACATTTGTTGCTTTGACGAGCCTTGCGCGACGGATCTGGGCAAGCTGTCGCATTACAGTATATCGATCACATCCAAAGGTGGCACACCATGCAAGAGCGCGTCAGCATTGATTCTGCGGGGCTGAAATTGTCGGCCGTCCTGCACCTGCCCCAAGGCCACCAGCCTGGCCAAAAACACCCCGCCATCATCGTCGTCCACGGCTTTGGGGCCAACAAGGATGCCGGCAATGTGACCGTGCCTGCGTCGCTGTATGCGCAGTGGGGCTACATCGCGCTGCGGGTGGACATGCGCGGTTGTGGCGAAAGCGAGGGCACGCCCGGGCATGTGCTGTGCACCGACCAGGTCGAGGACGTGCAAAGCGCCATCAGCTACCTGGCCCAGCGACCCGATGTGATGGCCGATCGCATTGCCTTGTCGGGCACCAGCTTTGGTGGCGCTGTGGTGCTGTACACCGCTGGCGTGGACAAGCGGGTGGCGGCGGTGATTTCTGCGGGCGGTTGGGGCAACGGTGAGCGCAAGCTCGAAGGCCAACACCCCACGCCCGGCGCGTGGGACAAGTTCAAACGCATGCTGCAAGAAGGGCGCGATCAAAAGGCCAAAACCGGCACTACCATGATGGTGCACCGCTTTGATATCGTGCCGATCCCGCCGCATTTGCGCGGGGGCTTGCCGGCCACCGCCGTGATGCAGTTCCCGGTCGACACAGCACAAAGCATTTTTGACTTTCGCCCAGATGACGTGATCGGCCACATCGCGCCCCGGCCGGTGCTGTTTTTGCACGCCGCGCCCGACTCGGTGACACCCACCTCCGAGTCGGTGGCCATGTTCCAGCGCGCCAAACCACCCGCTGAGTTGCACTTGTTCAATGGGGTCGACCACTTCATGCTGTCGGAGAACAACCCACGGGTGAACGCGCTGTTGCAAGCTTGGCTGGGCAATTACTTTCCCCTGGCCAACGCTTGACGCTGTACCTCCATGGCCGCACAAAACCACTCGGGAGAGCCCCATGTTTGACCTGAACAACCAACTCGATGTGATCGAAAAAGATGTGGTCTATCAAACCGCCTCGGGCATGAATTTGGAATGCCGCATCCACATGCCGGCCCAGCCGGGCAAACGCCCTTGGCCCATGCTGCTCGATGTGCATGGCGGGGGTTGGAACCGGTTTGACCGCACCCGCGATGGCCCGGTGGACCAACAACTCGCGGCATTGGGGCTGGTGGTGGCGTCGGTGGACTTTCGCCTCAATGGCCAAGCCCCGCACCCGGCTGCGATGCAAGACATCCACAGCGCCATCCGGTGGCTCAAAGCACACGCGGGCGACTTCCATGCCACGCCGGAGGGCATGGGCGCTTTGGGGTTTTCCAGCGGCGGCCACCAGGTGCTGATGGCGGGCATGCGCCCGCACCATGCGCCTTACGCCAGCGGTGCGCAAGGCGTTCACAACGCCGAGCTGGCCTACCTGATTTGCAGCGGGTGTGGCTACGACCTGATCACCGCCATGACCGAGCCACACCCCGCAGTGCCACACAAACACGACCACTTCAACTTGTACGACTACATGGGCGGTGTGGAAGGTGTGCGCAATGAGAGCCCGTTGCATGTGATCCAATCCCCGGAGGCCGTGGCCACCCCGCCCTTGCTGCTGATCCAAGCCGGAGCCGATGTGTTGCCCGGTTTTACCAATGACAAAGCGGCTGAGTTTGCACAGTGGTACACACAACGCGGCGGCCACGTGGAGCTGGCCATCTTGGCCGGTGCGCCCCACATCTTTATCAACCCTGGGCTGGTGCCCGAAAGTGAAGCCATGCGGCGCGGTTTGGCCATGCTCAAAGGCTTTATCGCGCGCCAGCTGGACCATTTGGCCCATCCGTTCACGCCGCAAAACTGAACAACCCTGCAGTGATACAACCCACCCTCAAAGGAACCCCCTCATGAACGCTTCCATCAGTGCCCTGCCCACGCGCGAAGGCGTGCATAACCACGTGTCCGAACCCGAGTGGGAAACCCGCGTGCAGCTGGCGGCCTGCTACCGCTTGGCGGCGCACTTTGGCTGGACCGATTTGATCTACACCCACATCTCTGCGTCGGTGCCGGGCAGCGCCAACCAGCATTTTTTGCTCAACCCTTTTGGCTGGACGTTTGACGAAATCACCGCTTCAAGCTTGGTCAAAATCGATCTGGAGGGCAACAAGGTCGATGGCTCGCCCCACCCCGTGCACAAGGCTGGCTTTGTGATCCACAGCGCCATCCACCAAGCCCGGCCCGATGCCGCTTGCGTGTTTCACTCGCACACCCGCGCGGGCATGGCCGTGTCCATGCTCAAGTGCGGCTTATTGCCTTTGTCGCAACACGCCAATTTGTTTTACGGCCAAGTGGCGTACCACGACTCCGAGGGGTTTTCCATCAACTTGGACGAGCGCACTTCTTTGCAACGCGACTTGGGCGACAAGTCGGTGATGATTTTGCGCAACCACGGTACCTTGGTGGCGGGGCCCAGCATCCCGATGGCGTTCAGCATGATGTCGCACCTGGAAAAAGCCATGCAAGCGCAGATCGATGCCATGGCCACCGGCCAAGCACTGACCACCACCCGAGACGATGTGTCACAAGCCACCGCCGAGCGCGGCTTTACCAGCCGCACCGTGACCGAATACCAAGAGGGCCAAAGCCCGCTGGGGCGCATGGAGTGGCCGGCCATGCTGCGCATGCTCGACCGCATGGACCCCAGTTACCGCGACTAAACAGGCCACGCGCGGGCCAAACCATGCAGCACACATGAACCAATCACACAGCTTTGCCAGCGCGCAAGAGATGCGGGCGGTGCGCGATAAGAATTTTGCCGACACCATGGATGTGGTGTGCCAACGCCACCCCCACTACCAAGCGCTGATGCGTGCGCAAGGTTTGTCGCGCGCCGATTTCAAAAGTCTCAGCGACCTGGCTTTGCTGCCCCTGACCCACAAAGCCGATTACATGGCGGCCCCAGAACAATTCACGCTGCACACCGAGGGTTTACCGCTGGAGATGCAAACCGTGTGGGACACCATGTACACCACGGGCTCGACCGGTGGCAAACCCACGCCCTTTGTCTCCACCAGCTTTGATTTTTTCAACATCCTGGCCTTGCAACGCAATATGCTGCATTTGCGCGGCGTGCACAGCCAAGATGTGATTGCCAATTTGTTCCCCCTGACCCCTGCGCCGCACGGGGCCTGGATCCGCGTGCTGCATGCGGCGGCCAGCATGAACGTGCGGGTGTTTTGTGCCATGCCCGGTCAACCCTCGCCGTATTTCGAACTCGGCCATGGTCTAGACGAGGTGGTGAAACTGGTGCAATCGCAAGGGGCAACCGTGCTGTGGGGGGTACCCAGTTACATCTACCGTGTGCTGGGCCGTGCGGCCGAACTGGGCCTGCGCCTGCCCAGCGTGCGCTTGGTGTTTGTCACGGGCGAGGCCATGGGCGAGCAAGCGCGCACCGACATGCAACACGCGCTGCTGTGCGTGGGCGCTGACGGTGCGCAGATCAGCATTTCATATGGGGCCACCGAGTTTCAAGGGGGCTTGGTCGAATGCACGCCGGGCGCGGGGTTTCACAACCCGTTGCCGGCCCAACTGCTGATCGACGTGGTGGACCCGCACACCCATCAACCGCTGCCCGATGGCGAGCCCGGTTGGGTGGTGCTGACCCACTTGCAGCGCCGTGGCACGGTCTTGCTGCGCTACGCATTGGGCGACACATCGGTGCGCACCCAACAGCCCTGCCCGCATTGCGGCGCCATCACCGACCGGCTGATCCAAACACCGCACCGGGTCGACGCCTTGCTCAAGATCAAAGGCATGCTGGTCAACCCAGCGGTGGTGCTGGCGGCCTTGGATGGCTTGCTCGGTGCGCGTGCTTATCAGGTGCAAGTGCTGGCCACCGACCCCGCGCAACCGCTGGCCGGCGATGTGCTGCAAGTGTGGGTCGAGGGCGCAGGCGACGCGGCCTTGCGGCAGTCACTGGTGGACCAAGTCAAGCAAGTGTGCGGTGTCACACCGATGGTGGGCTTGGGCGCCGACCCCAGCAGCTGGGGTGCCGATCAACACTGGAAACGCAAAAAGTTTGTCGACCTGCGCGCCCACTGACGCCCCACGGTCCTTAGCGTTGGCCCAAATACAGGCGCGCCACGCGCTCGTCTTGCATCAACCGATCGGCCTGGTCTTGGATGCGCACCGCGCCCAGCTCCATCACACAGGCGCGGTCGGACACGCTGAGCGCTTTTTTAACATTTTGCTCGACCATCAAAATGGCCTTGCCCTGCGCCCGCAGCAGCTGCACGTTGGCAAACACCGTGTCCACCATCTTGGGTGCCAGCCCGATAGAAGGTTCGTCAAGCATGATCAGCTGCGGGTCTTGCAGCAGCGTGCGGGCGATCTCCAGCATGCGCTGCTCGCCGCCCGACATCGAGCCCGCCCATTGCCCAGCGCGGGTTTTGAGGATGGGAAACAAGTCGAGCACGCGCTCGATGCGCTGGGCCAGCACCCGGGCGTCGCGCACCAGGTAGCCGCCCATTTGCAGGTTTTCTTCGATGGTCAAGCGGGGGAAAACGCTGCGGTGCTGGGGCACATAAGCGATGCCCGCTTGCAGCAGTTGGTCGCTGGCCAAGCCCATCACATCGCGGCCTTGCATGTCGATGTGGCCGCTGCGCCAAGGCACCATGTTGAAGATGGCGCGCAACAAGGTGGACTTGCCCGCGCCGTTGTGGCCAATGACGGTGACGATTTCACCCGCATGCACCTGCAAGTTCACGCCATCCAAAATGTTGCGCCCGCCATAGTGGGCGCTGAGTTCGCGCACGTCAAGCACCGCATTCATCCCAGATACGCCTCCACCACTTTGGCGCTGGCTTGCACCTGTGCGGGGCTGCCGCGCTCGAGCACCTGGCCTTGGTGCATGACGATGATGTCTTGTGCCATGTCCATCACAAAGGCCATGTTGTGCTCGACCAGCAGCATGACACGGGGTCGCTCGGCCATCATGGTTTTCACAAAGTCGCCCAGCACCTGCAACAAGCTGGGGTTCACGCCTGAGGCGGGTTCGTCGAGCAGCAGCACCTCGGGCTGGGCCATGAAGGTCGATACGATTTCCAGCAGACGGCGTTGCCCAAATGACAGCTCGGCGGCGGGTGCATGGGCGTGGTCTTGCAAGCGCACCAAGTGCAGCAGGCGCATGGCTTCGTCCAAGGCCGCGACACGGTGGCCGGGGCCCCGCGTGAACATTTGCAACAAGTTGCCACCCAAGCCCTGGGGCTGCGCAGCAAACAACACATTGTCCAAACAGGTTTCTTCGGGCAGGATGCGGCACTCTTGAAAGGTGCGCGCCACGCCCAAGCGGGCCATGCGGTGGGCTGGCCAGCCGGTGACGTCTTGGTCTTGCAGCCACACGCGGCCTTGGTCGGGCGCGGTGGTGCCGGCCAAGCAATCAAACAGCGTGGTTTTGCCCGCGCCATTGGGCCCGATCAGGCCATAAATGCCTGCGCCCGCAATCTCCAGACTCACGCCATCGAGGGCGACCACCCCGCCATAGCGCTTGCCCAAGGATTGAATGCGCAAATAACTCATGGCTTGGCACCCGCCGGTGTTTGGCTTTGGGGTGGCCACACACGCCGCCACGCGCGCGCGCACAAACCGGCCAGGCCCTTGGGTGCAAACAAGGTGATGAGCACCAGCAGGACGCCAAATATCACCAAGCGCCATTCGTTGGACAGGCGCAGCAACTCCGGCAAGGCCACATACAGCAACGCGCCCAAAGCCGGACCGACCAATGAGCCCGCACCGCCAATGATGACGATCAGCACCATGTTGATGCTCTCCAGCATGGTGAAACTGGCCGGCGCGGCCACACGCAAAAAGCTCACCTGCAACACGCCGCCCATGCCGGCCAAGGCCGTGCCAATGGCAAACACCGCCGTTTTGTAAAGCAAGGTATTGACGCCACGCGAGCGGGCCAAGCGTTCATCTTGTCGAATGGCCGCCAAGCTGCGGCCAAAGTTGGAGTTCACCACCAGGTACTGCAACGCAAACGCGATCACGGCCATGGCCAGCGCCAGCGCATAAAAGTGCGGCAGCGGCCCAAACGACCACACCTCATCACCCCAGCGCACGGGGGTGGGGCGGGGAATGCCGGCAAAGCCTGCCGCACCCCGCGTCACACTGTCCCAGTTGTTCATCACCGCATGCAGCATCAATCCAAAGGCCAGGGTCACGATCATGAAAAAGTGGCCACGAAAGCGAAAGCACAGCAAGCTGATCAGCCCCCCCGCCGCCCCGGCAGCCAGCATGGCGGCCCACACAGCGCCACCAAACGACCAGCGAGCGTCCACCATCAGCACCGCCGCCACATACGCGCCAATGCCGGCAAAGCCCATGTGGCCCAGCGACACCAAACCGCCATGGCCCAACATCAAATTCAAGCCCACCGCGGGCACCACCAGCACACAGGCGGTGACCAGCATGTGCAACACAAACGGTTGCTGCGCCGCCCACCATGGCGCGAGCGCCAAAACGCCCAGCAGCATCAGCAAAGCCATCCACGGCATGCGCTCTCGCCAGATCACTCTTCACCCCGCACGCGCTGACCCCACAGGCCTTGGGGCCGGAAAAGCAAGATGCCCACCATCACCATGAAGGCAATTGCGTCTTTGTAGTCGGTGGGCAAAAACAAAGTGGAGACCGATTCGGTGACCCCCAAAATCAGCCCGCCCACCACCGCACCGGGCACACTGCCCATGCCGCCGAGCAAAATGCCCGCCAGCCCTTTGACCAGGGGCACGTCACCCATTTGCGGAAACACCAAAAACAGCGGGCCGACCAAACAGCCGCCCAAAGCGGCCAAGGCGCTGCCCAAGGCAAACGTGGACCACTGCACCCGCTGCACGGGAATGCCCACCACCAACGCCGCCTCTTGGTTTTGGCTGGTGGCGCGGATCGCCGTGCCAAACCGGGTGTGCTTTAAAAACAAACCCAAGGCGGTGATCATGGCCATGGTCAACACAATGATGCCCAAATGGTGCACGCTGAAGCGCAACTCGCCCAGGCTGACCAGCTGCTCGGTGCTGGCCACCTTCCATTGCAAAGCGTTGGGGCCCCACAAGGCGATCACGGCGTTTTCAAGGGCCAAGATCAAGCCCAAAGAGGCGATCACTTGGTTGCGCAAGTTGCCGTTCAGGGGCCGAAAAACGCCGCGCTCGAGCGCGTACCCCACCAAACCGACCGACAGCATGGACAACAGCGTGGCGACCCAGTAGTTGTCCCACCACTGGGTGAAGAAAAAATGTCCCAGGTACCCGCCCAAGGTAAACAACACCCCATGGGCGAAGTTGACCACGTGCATGACCCCATAGATCAGCACCAAGCCCAGGGCCACCAGCACATACACCGAGCCCATCATCAAACCGTTGATGACCTGCTCGAGCAAGGCCTCTGTCATGGCGTGCGCCTTTTAGCCTGCACCGCAACCGGCCTTGGCGTTGTCGGGGTAGAGAATGCGGCGCGAGCCATTGGCGCACCACTGGGTGACATACACCTGGGGGCTGGCCTGGCCTTTGGCATCGAATTTGATGTTGCCAATCACACCCGCGTGGTTGAGCTTGGCCAAGGCGTCGCGGATGGCTTTTCCATCGCTGACCGTACCGGCCGCTTGCATGGCGGCCACCGCCACCATCAGACCGTCATAGGATTGGGCCGAAAACCCGTGTGCCTCTTCACCAAATTTGGCTTTGTAGGTTTGGCTGAATTTTTTGATGCGCGGCACATCGGCGTTGGGCGGGAACGCGTTGTACTGCAGCATGCCGTCGAGTTTTTGGGCATCCAGCCGCTTGAGAAACCGGTCAGAGCCCATGGCCAAGGTGCCGACCAGGTTCAACTTCAGGCCCGCGTCGCGGATTTGCTTGATCGCCAAACTGCCCGGCTCTTCGTCCATGAACAACATCACCGCTTGTGACTTGCTGTTGCGCACGTTGGCAATGTGGCTGGAGAAGTCGACCTCGCCCAGATTGAAGTAACCCACATAACCATCTTTGGCCGCTGGCAGCAGCTCTTTGATGCCACTGACCCCGCCGCGACCGGCATCATTGTTCCAGGCGATGAAGGAGATGGGCGACCACCCTTGCTTGGTCAAAAAGTCGGCCAGCGCCACATTGAGCTGGTGGTTGTTGGCGTTGACGCGGAACAAATACGGGTTGTTTTGCTCGGTCAAGTTCGGGCCCGTGGGCACGGTCAAGATGAACGGCAGCGCATAGTCTTGGGCAATCGGGGCAATCGCCGCGGCCACGCCAGAGGACAACTCACCCAACACCACCGGCACCTTGTCCACAGTGGCCAAACGCTGCATGGCGGTGGCCCCTTCGCTGGGGTTGGCGCGGGTGTCATAGACCTTGAGCTCGATGCTGTATTTGCGCCCAGCCACGGCAAAACCCCCGCCCGCGTTGAGCTCTTCGGCCGCCAGCTTGAAGCCGTTCATCTGAAACACGCCTGGCGCGGCCATCGGCCCGGTCAACGCGGTGACGATGCCTATTTGCACCTTGTTTTGCGCATGTGCCACGGGGGCCAACGCACCCAGGGCCAGCAAAGCGGCGGCAAGCAAAGAGGGCAGGGATTTCATGGCGTGCTTCATGGCGGGCTCCTGGGGTGCGGCACTGCGGCCACGGTTTGGTTCTGGGTTGAGGGGGTTCATGGCAGCTTGTACAAAGCGCGCGCATTGTCACGCAGCAGCTTGACCAGCACCTCGGGCTTCAAACCCAAGGCCTCGATTTCAGCGCGGGTGCGCTCAAAGTCCAGCACCGGGTAGTCGGTGCCAAACAGCACCTTGTTTTGGCCGTAGCTGTTGATGAACTGCACAAACGAGGCCGGCCAGTAGCGCGGGCTGTGGGCGTCGCTGCCGATGTACACATTGGGGTGCTTCCAGGCCATGGCGATCATCTCGTCGGTCCAGGGGATGCCCACATGGATGCCCACCAATTTGAGTTCGGGGAAATCGCAGGCCACGTTGTCCAGGCTGATGGGGCGGCCCACGCTGCGCAGCCGCCGCGCTGGGTCGTACACCAAAGACTGTCCCACTTGCAACTGCACGGGGACATCGAGTTCCACGCACTTGGCGTAAAACGGGTACCAGCGGGCGTGGTCTGGGGCCAGCTCAAACCAATGGGGGTAAAAATGCGCCCCCACAAAACCATCGTCGCGCACAGCGCGCTCCAACGCCCGCACCCCGGCCATGCCCTCGGTCGGGTCCAAGCCGGCCAAGGCGCTGAAACGCTGTGGGTACTGCTGCACCGCCCGTGCCACGATCTCGTAGGGCAAATGCCAGCTGCCGGGCAAGCCCAGTTGGCCGGTTTTGGTGGCCACCAACAAAGATCGCTCGATGCCCGCGCGGTCCATCAAGGCCAGCATCTCGGTCAAGTCCAGACCTTCGCTGATGGACGCATCGCGGCCAATTTTCCCGTGCCAGAATGCCTTGGACCATGCCGGTCTCAGCCGCATGATCTCGGGGGTGATGGGGTTGACCACGCAGTCGATGGCTTGGATTTGGGGGTTCATGCTGTGGGGGGTTCAACCGTTGAATATCTACAAAAAGGAGAAGTGCCAATTGCAAAATCTCAACACAGGTGAGGCTTTTTTAAGGCTGTTGGCCAGCCGAGGCGTTGACTTCTTCTTCGTCAATTCTGGCACGGATTTCCCGGCCTTGGTGGAGGCCTTGGCGCAAGCCAAAGTCCAAGGCTTTGCCGCAGCGCAAACCATGCTGGTGCCGCACGAGAACGTGGCCGTGGGCATGGCCTATGGCGTGACCTTGGTCACGGGCCAAGCGCAAGCGGTGATGGTGCATGTCAATGTGGGCACGGCCAATGCTTTGTGCGGCCTGATCAACGCGGCGCGCGAAAACATTCCTTTGTTGTTGGCCGCGGGCCGCACCCCTTGGCTGGAGAAGGGGTCTGCGGCCAGCCGCAGCCTGAACATCCATTGGGCGCAAGAGATGTTTGACCAAGCGGGCATGGTGCGCGAGCACGTCAAGTGGGACTACGAGCTGCGCAGTGGCAGCCAAATCGAGCCGGTGCTGGACCGCGCCTTGGCCATCGCCCACAGCGACCCACAAGGGCCTGTGTACCTGAGCTTGCCGCGCGAAGTGCTCAGCCAAGACAGCCCGGCCTTGGCGGCCCACACCACCCAACACGCCAGCCGCGCCAGCACGCCCAACCCCAATGATGTGGCGCACGTGGCGCAGCTGATGCGCCAGGCCAAATGCCCCATCATCGTGACCGCACGCAGCGGGCGCGACACCGAGGCGGTGGCCTTGCTGGCCGACGTGGTGCAGCCATGGGCCTGGCCGGTGGTGGAATTTCGACCCCGCCACCTGTGCCTGCCCAACACCCACCCGTGCCATGGCGGCTACGAAACCGCGCCCTGGCTGGCCCATGCCGATTTGATTTTGGTGCTCGACTGCGATGTGCCTTGGATCCCCGCACAAGGCGAGCCCGCCACTGGGGTGCCGGTGATCCACGTTGGCAGCGACCCCTTGTTTGCGCGCTACCCCACACGGGGATTTCGCGCTGATGTGTCCTTGGCGGTGCGCCCGCTGGCATTTTTGCAAGCACTGCAACAGGCCTTGGGCCCCCACACGCCCGAACCCAACGCATTGGCCCAACGGCAAACCCTGCTGGCCAGCGCGGCCGCGCAACGCCAACAAGCCATGACACAGCGCGTGGCCCAAGGCCAACAACGCACGCCCATGGACATGGCCAGTGTCAGCCATGCTTTGGATGAGGCCTTGCAAGCCCACGCAGGCGATGCCGTGGTGATCAACGAATATTCTTTGGTTCCTGCTGCCATGAGGTTGCGTGCACCGGGCAGCTACTTTGGGTCCAGCCCCGTGGGCGGCTTGGGCTGGGGTTTGCCAGCGGCCATGGGCGTCAAGCTGGCCCGCCCCGACGCCTTGGTGGTGGCGGCGGTGGGCGACGGCAGTTACAGTTTTTCCAATCCCTTGGCCTGCCACCACACCGCCGCCATGCACGGCATTGCCGTGCTCACCCTGGTGATGGACAACGGCGGCTACGGCGCGGTGGAGCGCGCCACCCGCGCCATGTACCCGCAAGGCGCGGCCGTGCAACAAGGCATGGACTTGGTCTCGCTCGCGCCGATGCCGCGCTTTGACCAAGTCATCGCCAGCTGTGGGGGCTGGGGCGAGCGGGTGGAGCGTTTTGAAGACCTGGCCGGGGCGCTGGCGCGCGCCATCCACCAAACCCAGGTGGAAAAACGCCAAGCCCTGTTGCAGGTGATCTGCGCCTGAGCAACTCAGGCCTTGGCCGCGCCCAAGGCCAGCATGTCCAGCACCTCGTCGGTGCTTCTCACATCGGCAAAAAATTGCACCAGTGTGACCAGCGCCGCCAGGTGTTCGGCGTCTGATCGGGCGGCATTGGCATCGGACACCATCACGGTTTTGAAGCCCGCCATCATGGCATCGCGCGCCGAGGCTTCGCAACACACATTGGTCAAGGTGCCCGCGATCAACACGGTGTCCACGCCCATCTCGCGCAAGCGCTCTGGGATGGCGCAGGCCCCGGGAAAGAACGCGCTGTAACGGTTTTTGGGTGCGCGCAGGTCTTGGGCTTGCACATCCAAGCCGTGCCACAAGGCATGGCCCGCACGCCCCGGCGTGAGCGCCTCCAAAATGGCGGCTGAAAACGCCGGGCTGACCATGTGGTCAAAAAACAAGGGCCAGGCATCGGGCCCCTGGGGCTGAAACGATGCCTGCGCATAAGCCACCACCCCACCGTGTTGGCGCAGCGCTTGGGCCAAGCGGTTGATCTGGGGCACGATCACGCGCGCCATCGGTGTCTCCGACGGCGCACCGGGTTGCAAAAAAGCGTCTTGCATGTCGATCACCACCAAGGCGGTGCGCCGTGGGTCAAGTTGCTTGAACAAATGCAAATGACCTCGGCGCTGGGTCAAGCGCGCAACGATGTCTTCAGGCAGTTGGCTGGGGTGCATGCGTTTCGCCTGCTGCTTCAGTCGGTCACTGCGCCCGATGCGCGCACCACCGGGGCCCATTTGGCCACCTCGGCGCGGATGAAGTCCCGGGTTTGCGCTGCGCTGAGGTTGGTGCCCACCTCAAAACCGTAATCGGCCATCTTGGCGCGCACCTCGGGAGACGCCAGTGCTTTGTGCACCTCGCGGTTGAGCTGATCGACCAACTCACGCGGTGTATTGCCCGGGGCCATCAGCACAATCCAGCTGTAGGTTTCTGCATTGGGCACACCCTTTTCGGCCAAGGTGGGCACTTGCGGCAGCACGCTGGAGCGGCGCGCCGAGGTCACCGCCAGCGCGCGCAACTTGCCCGCCTGGACATGTGGCGCCGAGGTGGCAGCAGACGCATACATGAAGGCCGTGTGCCCCCCCAACAAATCGTTGAGCGCGGCGCTCTCGCCTTTGTAGGGCACGTGCAATGCCTGGGTTTGGGTAATGGACTTGAACAACTCTGGCCCCACATGCATGGGGCTGCCCAGCCCGGCCGAACCGAAGCTGTACTTGCCCGGGTTTTTCTTGAGCAAGTCGATCAAGCCGGTCACATCATTGACCTCCAACTGCGGCTGGACCAACAACACAAACGAGACCTGGCCCAAGATGGCTATCGGCTCAAAGTCTTTGTCGGAGTCATAAGGCAGTCGCTTGAACAAGGTCGGGTTGATCGAGTGCGCGCTGGTCGTGGCCAGCAAGGTGTACCCGTCGGGCGCGGACTTGGACACAAATTGGCTGCCCACCACCACGCCGGCACCCGCGCGGTTTTCGATCGCCAACGGCTGACCGATGCTGCGCGCGACGGCGTCGGACACCACGCGGGTGAGCACATCGGTGGCACCGCCCACGGCATAGGGCACGATCACCTTGATCGGGCGCTGCGGATAGGTGCCTGTTTGTGCCAACGCGCTGGCCCACCAGCCTGCGGCCAAGGCCAGGCCCAACCACCATGCGCGTGCCCCGTGGTGGTGTGTGTTGAATGTGCGCTTGAACATGGTTTGTTTCTCCTGGTTGGGCTTCAATTTATTTGTGCCCCAGCAAACAAGCCTGGTGCAGACAAGCCAATGGGTCGCTGAGGGTGGGCAACTGCCAAGACAAGCTTTGCACCGCCTGCGCTTGTGCCGGTGGCAATGCGCGCTGGGACAAGGCCGCGAATTTGTGGTTGAGCTGTTCATCGGTCATGGGGTTGGCGGCACTGGCGCTGGCGTGCTCCACATGGGTGTCCAGCACCTGACCGGTGTGGGTGCGCAATTGGGCGCGCGCTTGGTCGCTTTGCAAACTGTCGTCCACCTGGGCTTGGATGCGCGACTGCAAAGCGCGCAGCAAGGGCTCTTGCACGCGTGGCAACTCGGCGTTGCCCAACGCGTCGTGCGGGTGTACCAACGTGGCCGCGGCCCAGTGGTACACGCTGATCTGGGCGTCCAAGGCGGTCTCTGGCAAACGCCGACCGCACAAGCGCAGCGTGTCCCCATGCACCCACAAAGACAACGCCGCCACCTCTTCAAGTGGGTTTTTAAGTTGGGCGGCCAATGCCATGCAGGCATCGATCGCGGGGTGGATGACGATGCCACACGGGTAGGGCTTGAGCGCGTTGTCCAGCACTTCGTAGGTCTGGCCCAGGTCGGCCAAAGCCAACGCGGCATCGCAGTCGGGCGAGAGCACCGCCAGCAAGCCGTTGTGGCCATCGATGGCGTGCTCGGTACAGGTAAAGCCCGCTTGCGCCAAGCGCAGCGCGGCCAAGCCGTTGCGCGCGGCCATGGCAGGGACAAAGGCCGTGCCCATGCTGCCATGGGTGGCCCGAAAGCCACCCGACTGCGCCGCAGCCAAGGACATGGCCATCACCGCTTGGTCCTGCGACAAACCCAACAAGCGCGCGCCGGCGATCGCGGCCCCAATGCCCCCTGTCAAGCCGGTCATGTACCAACCCAAGTGGGCGCCCCGGCCGTGATTGACGATGGCATTGCTCAAGCGGCATTCCACCTCCATGCCCACCACCAGCGCGCTCAACACGTCAGAGCCAGAGCAGCGCACCCCATGCGCAGCCTGCTGCTCGGCCAATGCCCACACCACCGCCGCCACCGGTCCGGTGGGGTGGGTGATGGTTTTGAGGTGGGTGTCGTCAAACGCGTGTGCTGCCGAACTCAGGCAGTTGATGAACACCGCTTGGCTGGCGTCCACGGTTTCGCGCCGCCCGACGAGGCCATGCGTGCCCGGGCCAGACAGCGATTGCGCTGCGGCCAATGCACTGTGCACCGTCGGCGTTTGTGAACCGGCCAATGCACAGGCCAACCAGTTGAGGTTGGCCCGCACCGCCGCCGATTGCACCGATGGCGGCATGGCCGCCCACGGGGTTTCCAAAGCAAAGCGAGCCAAGCTGCGGGTCAGCTTCGGTGCTGTTGTTGCGTGGGTTGCATTCGGTGCGGTCATGTCGGTGGTCTCCTTGGTCGACCATAGACCAAGGCGGTCACAGCGTCAAACACCTTGGCGACGGCCACCGGCCCATCCTTTAACGCACGCACAAGCGCAAACACCCCCGTTGGCCCGCTTTGCACAGGCACCATCAATGGATGGCCCCGCCGCTCACGCGCACATCGCCCTCGCGCCGGCTGGCGTGTGCCACGCACAACTGCAACAACTTCTGCACCGCGGCCACTTGATCGGACAAGGCCATGTGCGGCGGCCTGGGGCTTGGGGCACGGTCGGCTTGTTCAGGCAAGGCCGGCAAGTGGACAAAACCACTCATCACGTGCTGGCCAAGCAAGTGGTGCTGCAAGGCATAAAAAACATGGTTGCACACAAACGTGCCCGCGGTTTGCGAAATGTGTGCGGGGTGCCCTGCTTGTTGCAAGCCTTGCGCCAGCCGCTTGATGGGCAAGGTGCTGAAGTAAGCCGCTGGGCCACCGGACACCACCGGTGTGTCGATCGGTTGCTGGCCCGCGTTGTCTGGAATGCGGGCATCGTCGACATTGATCGCCACGCGCTCGATGGAGATGCCCTCGCGGCCCTGCGCCAGGCCCAAGGCCAGCACCACATCGGGCTGGTGTTGCGCCAAAGCCTGAACCAATACCTGGGCCGATATGCCAAATACGCAGGGCAACTGAACAGCTTGCACCTGAGCGCCAGCGAAAGACATCCCCTCCAATTGTTGGGCCACCAACCAAGATGGGTTGACGCTGTCGCCGCCAAAGGGCTCAAAGCCGGTGAGCAAGATGCGCATCTGGGCCTTTGGCTCAAGCCTGCGCAACAGACTCGGCCACCAAGGTGTTGGTCAGCAGGCCAATGTCGGGCGACTCGACTTCGATGGTGTCGCCTGCCACCATGTCACCTGCAGCACCTTGGGTGCCCATCATGATGCAG
>Ga0214919_10000839_pt1 | contig 52092 bp, 43 predicted proteins | sample LL1503_MetaG_FD_177994 | JGI IMG/M metagenome (GOLD analysis project Ga0214919, IMG submission 177994) | Freshwater microbial communities from Lake Lanier, Atlanta, Georgia, United States - LL-1503 | ecosystem: Environmental > Aquatic > Freshwater > Lake | place: USA: Georgia | collected...
TAATGAGTAAAAAAAGTTTTGACCGCACAGATGCCTCTGGACTTAAAACAAAATTAGCTTTATGGTATTCACTAGATGAAAGTTTATATAGTAAGTTTGCTCGTTCAGAGCGCATTGTGGATGCCGTGGAGCAAATTTTGGGTGGCAAAGCAGCACATTACCATTCAAAGTTGATGCAGAAAGAGCCTAAAACGGGTGGAGCTTGGGAGTGGCATCAGGACTATGGGTATTGGTACAAAAACAACGGATTTTTATTCCCAGATATGCTGAGTGTGTTGACCGCACTAACTCCGGCAACCAAGGAAAATGGGTGTTTGCAAATGATTCGTGGTTCGTACAAAATGGGTAGAATTGAGCATGGGTTTTCAGGAGAGCAAGTGGGCGCAGATATGGAGAAAGTGAATGAAGCGCTCAAAATCATGCCTTTGGACTATTTAGAGATGGAATTAGGAGATACGGCATTTTTCCATTGCAACACATTACATGCTTCTGCGGCCAACCTCTCGGACAAGCCTCGTTGGTCAATTATCACGGCCTATAATTTGGCCAGCAATAAACCCTATAAAGACGTTCATGTCAGCAGCTATACGCCCATTGAGCCATTTAAAGAAGATTTATTGACTCAAGACGCGATGAGTATTTCGGATGAGGCCGAATTTTTGATAAAATAAGTTTCGGGCCGATCAGAAAAAAGATTCATGTTTGGGTTGAATAATACGTCTATCCCATTTAAAGGTGAATTCCGTTTACCCAATTATCCATTACTTTTTGCCTTCTTGTACGAGTAAATCAGGACAATTAGCCCAAAAATAACCGAAGGTATGGATAAGATTTGGCCCATATTTAACGCCATTTGATTTTCAAAATCACTTTGGTTTTCTTTCAAGAACTCATAGAAAAAACGAAGTCCAAACAACACTATCATAAACAATCCGGTCATTAACCCTTCTTGAGTTTTCGCCTTCTTTTTAGACCAAAACCACATTAAAAGGGCAAAAATCACCAAACAAGAAAGCGCTTCATACAACTGAGAGGGATGCCTGGCCACTACCATAGCAGGATCTCCCATTGGATTAAACTCAAAATCCCTGAAAAATTTGAATCCCCAAGGGAGGTCGGTGGGTTTACCTATAATCTCAGAATTCATCAAGTTCCCCATGCGAATAAAGAATCCGGCCAAGGCAACGACAATCACCATCCGGTCGGTTACATATAAATACGACTGGCCTGGATTTTTCCGCACATATAAATAAAAGGCAGAAAAAAGGCCCACTGCCGCCCCATGAGAAGCTAAACCTGAAAAGGGAGGCGTAATCATTTGAACAAAAAAACGCATGGGATCTGCTTGCAATAAAGGGAATTCATAAAAGAAATAATGGCCCATTCGAGCGCCGACCACCGTGGCCACCATCGCATACAAAAGCAATTGGTCTGCCTGTTCCACTGGTCTCCCCTCCTTTTTAAATATATACGTCATTACTTGGAACCCCGCCAGAAAAGCCATGGCAAAGAATAGCCCATAATAGCGAACAGGGAATTCGAAAATTTTAAAAATTTCAGGATTTGGATTCCAGTCAATTGAAGCAAGGATCATAAAATTACAATTTCGATATCTTCAAAATTAAGTTTTTTTCTACAATATTCACATGAATGCTAGGACTTAGATGTTTGATCCCTTGAGTAAATTGGAAAAATAGATTCGATCAAATTTTGACTAGTGTAATTTAATTGTGGACAGAAAATAAATGTTCTTACGCCTCGATTAATATTTATCTACGAATTGTTTTTAGTTTCGTAGAAAACATAGCTTAATGCAGGAAATTGAACCCTCCTATCAGTGGGAAAACATATACGAAGCCGCCAAAGACAAAAAGTCCCCATTTTATGGAAGGTCCTATTCGCAAACCGAATATGAGCACGATATTTATGGCTATTACATTCATCCAAATTGGGACGAAATCGATTCCGAAACCCTCTATTGCAAGATTTTATTTACAGATTATGAGACCAAATTCACCATTATTGAATTATTTGGCGAGTGGAATGATACCCTTCATAACGACATCATGCATTTAAAGCGAAATGTTATTGACCATTTATTGGCTGAAGGCATTAAATATTTCACATTGGTCGGAGAAAATGTTTTTAATTTTCATGGAAGCATTGAGGACGATTATTACGCTGAATGGTTTGAGGAGGTAGAAGATGGATGGATTACAGGCATTAATTTTGCTGAATTTGTGGAAAGGGAATGGGAAAAATACCACATCGACTATTATATTAACTTTGGCGGGAATTTATATTTACCGCAATGGAGAACTTTGAAACCAGAACTCATATTTTTGTCCATCAATCACATTATTTCGCATCGATTAGGTGCTGTGTAAAAAAAAATATTTAGCTTTGTCCACTTATTTATACATATTTAAACCTATTCATTAATGAAAAATTTCATGTTAATTTCTCTTTTAAGTTTGTCCTTTTTAGGATTCTCCAAAAAGCCTGATACCCGTTATTTTGAGTTACGCATTTACTATTGCCATCCAGGTAGATTAGATGCATTGATTTCACGTTTTACGAATCATACTACAAAGATTTTTGAACGCCATGGCATGACGAATGTAGGCTATTGGATTCCAAACAAAAATGATGAAAATGCACTTTACTATATTTTAGCCTATCCAAACCAAGCGGCAAGAGATTCTTCTTGGAAGCAATTTGGCCGTGATCCAGAATGGAAAGAGGTGGCTAAAAAATCAGAAGAATCAGGTAAAATTGTTGCCAAAGTGACAAGCACATTCATGAATGCGACTGATTTCTCTCCTAAAATCAAAGCGTCAAAAGGAAGTGAAGATCGTACCTTTGAAATGCGCACCTATACGCCGTCTACCGATAAATTACCAAATGTATTAGCTCGTTTCAGAGATCATACCTTGAAATTATTTAAGAAGCATGGCATGACCAATATCGCTTATTTCACGACGATCGATAAAGATCCGACTAAGCTAGGGAAATTATTGTACTTGTTAGCTCATTCAAGTGAAGATGCGGCTAAAGCTTCTTTTGATAATTTCAGAAAAGATCCGAATTGGATTAAGGTAAAAGATGCCTCTGAAAAAGATGGAAAAATTGTTGACAAAGTAGAATCTGTGTTTATGCACCCAACAAGCTTTTCAACTATCCGATAAAGTGATATCTTTGTGGCGTAATTAACTCATACAATTACGCCACAAGATTCCATGGAATGGATTAAAAAAGGATTGATTTTTTGCCCAGATGGCAATGAATTTTGGAATAAAAAAGGCTACGCACATGTAGTCTGTGCGGACAATAGCGATCCAGATAAGCTCCGACTATATTACTCGGCGAGAGATGAAAAGGGAAGATGTCAGGCTTCCTTCATCGATTTAAACCCTCGAAATTTATCAGAAGTTATTTACGTTCACCCCACTCCTATTTTGTCATTGGGCCAACCTGGCACTTTCGACGATTGTGGTATTATGCCTACTTGGTTCCTGCAAAATGGTGCTGAAAAATGGCTATATTACATTGGTTGGACCGTCAGAAATACCATTCCCTATCACAATGCTTTAGGTTTGGCCACCTCAAAAGATGGAATCAATTTTACCAAAAAATTCGAAGGTCCCATCATAAGCACAACGGCCACTGAACCTTATTTCAATGGATCTGCGTGTTTTCTCATGCATAAAGGGAAATTCAAAGTTTGGTATTTAAATTGTACCCATTGGATCAAAGATGGGGATTTAATGGAACCTAGCTACCACATAAAATATGCCGAATCCAGCGATGGAATCCATTGGGAAAGAGAGGGGAAAGTTGCCATCGAATATCGTGATTCAACCGAAGGAGGGATTTCCAGACCCTCAGTCATTATCGAAGATGGAATCTACAAAATGTGGTTTTCTGCCCGAGCCAAAACTGATTATAGAACCAATCGAAACCGCTCTTATCGAATTTATTACGCTGAATCAAAGGATGGAATTGAATGGATTCGTAAGGATGCTGAAGCGGGAATTGATGTCAGTGAAAATTCGTCCGATTGGGATTATGAAATGATCGAATACCCGTTAGTCATCGATCATCTTGACGAGAAAATATTATTTTATAATGGAAATCATTTTGGTCAAAATGGAGTTGGATATGCTGTTTTAAAAAAATAAAATGAATTTCTCCTATCTAAATAATCAAGTATATCCCGGGCATCATGTTCCGCTAAAACCTAAGGTGAGCGTATGCCTGATCACGTATGCCCACGCAAATTATTTAGAAACTTGCTTGCAAAATATTTTAAATCAAAAAGTAAATTTTGATTATGAAATTATCATTGGGGAAGATTGCTCTCCAGATCATACAGCAGAGATTGTTAAAAAATATGCGGAACAATTTCCTGAAAAAATAAAGGCTTTTATCCGACCGAAAAATGTGGGTGCCAAAATCAATTTCTTGCATTGTTTTTTTGAGTGCCAAGGAGAATATATTGTGCATATTGAAGGCGATGATTATTGGACCGACCCACAAAAACTTCAAACTCAAGTAGATTTTTTAGATACTAACCCAAATGCATCGGCTTGTTTTCATAATGCCGAAATCATTTTTGAAGATGGAAGTGGATTCGCACCCCAATTGATCAATAAACCAGATCAAAAAAAATGGGTTTCTTCCCCTGATTTTTTAGGCAAAAAAGAGACTTGGTTTATGGCAACCGCCAGTGTGATGATGCGCGCAAAATATGTCCAAACATTACCAGAATGGTTTTTAAAATCAAAAAGTGGGGATATTCCCTTGTATGTGATTTTAGCGGAACAAGGTCCCATTGGCTATATAGACCGAATTATGTCAGTTTATCGAAAGAACGAAGGGGGAATGAGTTATACAGACAGCGAACAATCGGAAGTATTTTTAAACAACCGAATTTTCATGTATTCGAAAATTAATGAACATACTCAGTTTAAATATAAGGTGCTCATTCAAAATATTATCTACGAATACTTATTGTTAAAAGTGCTCAGTAGAAAAAACCAAAAAAATTACCTAAGAAAATTGGCCTTTTTCTTGAAAGCCCTAACCTATCAAAATCCATCGAATTGGAAGCAATTTAAGACCTTAGCAAAAGAATACTTAATCTCCCCAAAAACCTTACTCAGGTACTTGAATTTCAGAAAAAAAATCAATGATTTATTACGTTTTACATTCAAATAATTCAATAAATTTTGTATCCGAGTAGGATATTAAATAGAATTCATAGAAATTTAGGTTAATACAACATAAACCTATTGATACTCATGAATAAAATCGCTAAAAAGCCTTGGCTTTTTCCTAGTATACTTTTAATCGGCGTACTGGCAATTAGCTCGGCGTTTAATAAAAATCAAAAATCCATTTGGGGACAAAACCTGTTAGATTCATTAACTGAATCGCAAAAAAGGGAAACCCAAAATTCATTAAAGGGATTAAAAATTCATCCCGATTTAGAAATCACCACTTTCGCAACAGAACCTATGTTGCAAAACCCTACGAACATTGACATCGATTCAAAAGGTAGAATTTGGGTATTAGAGGCGTATAATTATCGGCCAGCCATCACGGGAAATCCAAGCAATCCTGCCGGAGACAAGATTTTAATTTTAGAAGATACCAATGGCGACGGGGTCGCAGATTCTAGAAAAATATTTTACCAATCTCCAGACTTGAATGCTCCTTTAGGAATCGCGGTGTTAGATTCGATGGTTATCGTCGCTCAAAGCCCTTACATGTGGAAAATGTTTGATGACAATCGGGATGGAAAGGCAGATCGAAAAGAAATTTTATTCCAAGGAATTGGAGGTGAACAACATGATCATGGTGCGCATGCTTTTGTTTTTGGCCCAGATGGAAAATTGTATTTCAACTTCGGAAATGAGGGAAAACAACTATTAGATGCCAAAGGAAAACCTGTTTTAGACCAAGATGGGGATGTTATTGGACCCAACAAATACAAGCAGGGAATGGTTTTTCGTTGCAATTTAGACGGAAGCAAAGTAGAATGTTTAGGACATAATTTCAGAAATAACTATGAAGTGGCCGTTGATTCTTATGGAGCGATGTGGCAATCAGATAATGATGATGATGGAAATAAGGGAGTTCGGATCAATCATGTTTTTCCGTATGGCAACTATGGATATAAAGATGAAATCACGAATGATGGTTGGCAAGTCAATCGGACCAACATCGAACCCGAAATACCCAAAAGACATTGGCACTTAAACGACCCAGGTGTTGTGCCTAATTTATTGCAAACGGGTTCGGGTTCACCAACAGGCATTTTAGTTTATGAAGGAAACTTGTTGCCAGCTGCATTCCAAAATCAAATTATCCACTGCGATGCAGGCCCGAATGTATTAAGAAGCTACCCAGTGAAAAACAATGGCGCTGGTTATTCCGCAGAAATTTTAAATATTGTCCAAGGAGTAAATGATCAATGGTTTAGACCTGCCGATGTTTGTGTGGCACCGGATGGTTCCATTTTTGTGGCCGACTGGTATGATCCAGGGGTAGGTGGACATCAAGCAGGTGATCAAACTCGGGGTAGAATATATCGAATCGCACCTAAAAATCACCCTTACAAAGTTGCAAAATTAGACTTGTCAACGCCTGAATTAGCATTAAGCGGCTTAGAAAACCCTAATTTAGAAACACGGTATTTAGCCTATCGGAAATTGCAAAATTTGGGTGCAGGGGCAATAAAAGTGCTTGAAAATAGCTTTGCGACTAATTCAAATCCAAGATTTAGAGCTAGAGCATTTTGGTTATTAGCTAATAGCCCAAAAGGTTTTGATTATATTCAAAAAGCGGCAGAAGATTCTAATCCGGACATACGCATGACGTCTATTCGTGCCATGAGCAGATTGCCTATCGGCCAGTGGAAAAAATTAGGAGATAAATTAGCTGATGATGCGGACCCACAGGTAAGAAGAGAATTGGCTATCGCCTTACGACATAATTCGAGTCCTAATGCAGATAAAATGTGGACGAAATTAGCCTTGCAACATAATGGTCAGGATCGTTGGGCTTTGGAAGCATTAGGAATTGGTGGGGATGGCGTTTGGGAAAATAGATTGGATCATTATATGGAGTCCATCAAAACCTTACCCGCGAAGCCTGCAGGATTCAATGATTTAATGTGGCGTGCAAGAAGTGAGAAAGCACTTCCTTTTATCGCAGAGCTTATAAAAGCAGATGGAAATTTAGATCAAAAGTTGGCTTATTTTAGAGCATTGGATTTTATTCCTGGAGAAACTAAGCATACAATCTTACTTGACTTGATAACCAATCGCTTTAAAAATGATCCCGCAAGCCAATTGGTAGCCTTGCGACATATAAAGCTATCCGTTCTTCAATCGAACCCAGCTGCAAAGAAAACGTTATTAGCTTTGATGGCTAAAACGACCAATGAGTTAGATTTTTTAGAGTTAGTTGAAAAATACGAACTGACTGAAGCCAACCCTAAATTGCTAAAAATGATTCTTGATGGCAAGCAAACCAGAAAAGCCGGACAGATAATTTATAAGTTAAATGGTGGGTCTGATTTAATTGACAAAACATTTAGAACAGGAAATGAAACGGTACAAAGAGCCATCATCGAAAGTATTCGTTGGCAAGGTAAAACCGAATCCATAAACCTACTAAACGAGGCAATGACTTCAGATAAATTTAGTTTGGCGATACAAAGGGAATCGGCTAGATCTTTAGGAAATTCATTAGCTGGTGAAAATTATGTTTTAGAGGCTTTGAAAAACAAAAAGGTTCCTGAAAAATTCATTCCCTCGGTGGTTGAATCAGTCAGTAGAACGTCCAGAAAAGCCATCAAAGCAGAGGCTGCTACCTATTTAAGCTTCTCTCAGAAGTCGGCAAGTCTCAATAAACACCCTGCCCTAACTGAACTAGTGGCGATACGTGGAAATGCGAAAGACGGATTGAAAACATTTATTAATCAATGTTCCATGTGTCATCAAGTATACAATGAAGGGATTGATTTTGGTCCAAAACTCTCAGAAATAGGTAGTAAATTATCAAGGGAAGGGCTATACTTATCGATCATGCATCCAAATGCGGGAATCGGTTTTGGATATGAAACCTACGAACTTAAGACTAAATCTGGGGATACATATCAGGGAGTTGTGGTATCCAAAAATGAGACAGATGTGATGTTGAAATTACCTGGTGGATCCACACAAAGTTTTAAAACCTCAGCGTTGAAATCCATGAAACAATTACCTGATTCGTTGATGCCTGAAGGATTAGCGGATCAAATGAACACCCAAGAATTTACCAATTTAATCGAATATTTAGCAACATTAAAAAAGAAATAAGATGAATCGAAGATCGTTTGCCAACATGCTTGGTGGAAGTTTATTAACAGCTGGGGTTGGCTCTCAAGCATTAGCATCCACAACCAAAAGTAAAAGTTTATATGCCTTAGCGGAAGCTCCTTATAAAATGTTGTATGCTCCGCATTTTGGTATGTTTAAAAATCATGCTGGAAATGATGAGATAGACCAATTGAAATTCATGTATGACATGGGATTTAGGTCTATGGAAGATAATGGAATGATGGGCCGTACACCTGAATTACAAAGTAAAATAGGTGAGACGATGGCGAAATTAGGTATGACGATGGGAGTGTTTGTCTTAAATCATGAAGGATTTCCAGATAGGCTGACCATGACTACAGGTACCAAAGAATGGAAAGAAGCATTTAAGAAAGCATGTAAAAGTGCGATTGAAACTTCTAAAAGAGTAAATGCGAAATGGTGTACCGTGGTGCCAGGAAACTATTTAAGAAAATTACCTATTGGAATCCAAACAGGAAATGTGATTGATAGCTTGAAAATAGGTGCTGAATTATTGGAACCCCATGGATTAGTGATGGTATTGGAGCCATTAAGTGATACGCCCGATTTATTTTTACGCTTTTCAGACCAAACCTATGAAATATGTAGAGCGGTAGGAAGTCCTTCTTGTAAAATTCTTTTTGACATGTACCACATGCAAAAAAATGAAGGTAACATGATTAATAACATCGATTTATGTTGGGATGAAATCGCTTACTTTCAAATAGGCGACAATCCAGGCAGAAAAGAGCCAACCACTGGAGAAGTAAATTATGCGAATATCTTCAAGCATTTGGATAAAAAAGGCTATAAAGGTGTATTAGGAATGGAACATGGTAATTTCTATCCTGGCAAAGAGGGTGAAATTAAAGTGATGGAAGCCTATCGAAAATCAGATCTTAGCTAATTATTTTTGGAAATTCAATTAAATATTTAGACATTCGTTTAAATATTTAATTGAACCATGGAAATAACATTTAAAGCAATCAATGATCCAACTCGGCGAGAGATACTTGTTTTTTTAATTGGCGGTGCACAAAACGCCGGAGAAATTGCGAAGCAATTTTCAATGTCAAAACCAAGTATTTCTCATCATTTGGATTTACTTAAGCAGGGAAATCTTATCCTAGCAGAAAAAAAGGGGCAATACATTATTTATTCATTAAATAGATCGGGCTTTGAATTAGTTCATGGCTGGTTCCAGGGATTTGCTCAGTATTTTGAATTTCCTAAACCTAAAATTCGTTTATAATGAATGTTCCTAATGAATTTGGGAATCCATTTGCTTTACATTAATTTCAACAAAAAATTCAGATCTGATGAGTGAAAAATTGCAAAAATCGTTGGCCTTTTTAAATTCAGAAATGCCAAACAACTGGCTTAGTTTAGCGGTAACGACTTTACCTAAACGAAATATATTTCAATCCATAGGAGATTTTTTCGCTGGTAAATCAGGCAATCATCGAATTTCATATTTAGCCGCAACGGAAAATGAGGTTAAAGTCATTCATTATCAAGGTTTAAATGTGGTGGGCGCGCAAATTATTCCGGTGAACTCAATGGAATCATTTGAGATTTCAGAAGGTAGCACAGAGGATGGGGTTGTAGCTATATTTCATGTCAAATTGGAAGAAATAATTTCCACCAATAAAAAAGGAGTAAAAAAATTAAAAAGCCATTATTATAAGTTGATGCCCCCCCTTTTAGGAGTCAATGCCTCTCCTATTCAAGCAGTAGAAGAAATTTTATGGGCACAAAATGCGCGAAAAAGCATGTTGGCCACATTAAAACCATATGCTGAAAAAATTCAATTGCGCTTAGCTGAAGAGTTTAGAATTGCAGAAGAAATTAGGATTGCCGAGGAACTTAGAATCGCGGAAGAATTACGGATTAAGGAAGAGGCTAAACAAGCGAAAATAGACGAAATAGAAAAAATAAAAGCTGAAAAATTGCGCTTAAAGGAAGAAGCCCAACAGGCGAAAATAGACGAAAAAGAAAGAAGGAAAGCGGAGAAATAGGTCTTCAGGAAAAATGAAATTCTACTGATTCTTATCTCGTTCCTTTAATTCATCTTCAATATTCAAATTAAATAAGTCGCCAGATTTAATGGCGACAATGCTGACCAATACTAAAGTCACGCAACCTCCAATAATCACAGACGGAATTGTGCCAAAAAATTTAGCAGCCACCCCGGACTCAAAAGCACCCATCTCATTCGATGTACTCACAAATACGCCGTTGACCGACGAAACTCGACCGCGCATTTCGTCCGGCGTATAAAAACGTAAAACTGTCTGCCTAATAACCACAGAGATAGAATCAAAAGCCCCAGTAAAAAATAGCGCGCCCACGGAAAGCCAAAAGTTGGTCGACAAAGCAAAAACCAACGTAGCGACCCCAAAACCGGCAATGGCCAGCAATAAATTACGCCAAGCTTTATTCAGCGGAGGAAAATAAATAAGGGTGACCATCGTAATCACAGCTCCTATGGATGGAGCGGCTCTTAATATTCCTAAACCCTCAGCCCCCACATGCAAAATGTCTTCCGCAAAAATGGGTAAAATGGCAATAACACCGCCAAAAAGAACTGAAAAAAGATCCAAAGAAATGGCGTATAAAATTATTTTTGTTTTAAAGACATACGAAATACCTTCAGCTAAACTATGCCAGATGGATTCGTGGATCACATTTTTGATAGGCACAGGCCTACTTTTAATTTGTAGGATACAAATCATAACCACAAGCAGCAATAGAATTACGATAAATAATGAACCCTCTATTCCCGCATAGGCGTATAAGAATCCGGCAACTCCCGGACCTATAATCGAACCAAACTGCCAAAACGAACTGTTCCAAGTGGCTGCATTGGCAAAAACTTCTTTAGGAACTAAAAAGGGATTCAAAGAGGACGCTGCTGGATTAAAAAAACCTTTAGATAAACCAATTAAAAAAATGACAAAATAGATCACATAGATGTGCATTTGTGAATCTCCGGACTTCAACTGGCTACTTGAATAGAGTAAAATGCAGGAGGCCAAAATAATAATGGATAGCGTAAACTGCATAATCCTTTTTTTATTATGATTATCAGCAAAATGCCCTCCAAACAAAACTAATGAGATGAAAGGAACAGCTTCAGCAAGTCCAATTAAACCTAAGGCTAATGGATTGTGGGTGATTTTATAAATTTCATAGGCAATTAATACTTCTTGTATGAGTAAGGCAATCGTAAAAAACGTATTACCAATCACATAAGCACGAAATTCAGGAAATCCCAATGCGCGATAAGCTTCTTTATGTTGAAATAATCGCATATAAATAATAAAATAAGGGACTAAAAAAGGCTATTTCACCTAACCATGCCCACTGTTTACTTTTAGAAATATAATGAATCCACAGGTGTATTACAAAAGTAATTAAAAAAGGTAGGAGCAAAAAAGTAGAAAGCTGGGTAAAAAATAAAATAGCCAACCATAAACAAAAAAACATACCCTCTATTCCCTTGAGCATCCATTCCCCTTTCAGACCTGAATGAGATAATAAATTAAATAAAACTAAATTCTGTAAAACCAGTAAAAAAAACAAGAAGACCATGCAGGCCAATAACACAAAAGGTGCCTCCCAATCGTTCAAAAATACATAAAGAAAAATTCCCGTGGAATAAATAATTGCCGTGGATATTTCCTTACTAAACTTTACTCGATCAAAAAATCCATAAATCAATAAGGCCCAATACACGAGTATTAAAAAACCAATGAGTAATCCATTAATAATTAGGTATTTAGGCAAATTTGCAACAACAAAGCCTAAGATTAAAATATTGGTGAGAATTAAGCACTTAATTTTAAATGCGTGTCGAAGGTGAAAGTCATGAAGGGCTGAATTAAGTATAGGCTTTTGATTATCTATCAAACGGTCCACTAAATAAATAGTCCAAACCGCAAAAGCTAAGGCAAAGGTTACACTGAAAGGCGGAAATTGACCCGGAAGAAAAATAGTCATTAAAAAACATTGAAAAAGGCAAGCGCCCAAGACGACGTCAATGCTTAAAAAATGCAAGGTTTTAAAAAATCGCATCCTTACGTTTATGAATCGTGATCAGGTCATCTATTTTAATTTCGCCCATGGAGATAGGAACAAATTGCTGTCCAAAATAAACCTTATTTTCAAATTTTCGCGTTTGGGATAAAGTCTTTAAAATATTGGAATCTGAGGTTCCGTCATTGGGGTTTACGTTGATTAGTTGGCACCTAGCGCAAGGTTTAGCCCCAAATAATTTCACGTCACTCCCAATCGAAATTTCATGCCAGGTATCTTCTTCAAAAGCCGTTTGATTGGATACAATGATGTTGGGTCTAAATCGGCGCCAATCTAGAGGCTGATTCAAAAGGGAATCCATGTATTTAAAAGAAGCTTCAGAACATAATAATATGGGCAGTGAGTCCGCAAAAGAGCTTATCTTGGATTTTTCTGTATGATATGCTGGATTTGTGGCCCGAGAAAAACGCGTAGATAGTTGAAATAGCCGAACATGTTGACCTAATTTTTCCGTAAACCAAACCGACCAGTCTTCCAAAACTTCATGTGCCATCACTCGATCATCCCAAATCTGAATTTCTTCCATTGAACCCAAAACTGGATTGAAATCTAGATATTTAGTGCTTTGCGTGGATAGGTCTAAAACATGAAAACCTCTATTTTTTGATTCTAATTGGAACCTAGTCAATTCAGGTCGAGTCCTTTGGGTTATAAAATTGTTATCGTCATCCACCAACATAAAACGCCGATCATACTGCAAGCCAGGAGGCTCAACCATAATTTTCGAGACATTAATGCCCCCCAGAGATTTAATGGGATAAATAATGATGGAATGAATCTTAAGCATCGACATGTTGCAAATTAAAAAAAAGGATTCAAATTATACTATGGGTACTTATAGGGATTAGGCATAGAAATCTTAATCAAAATCATTAAATTTGTTATTGATCATTTGAAAACCATACATTATGAAATTTTCTTACCTGTGTTTAATCGTATTATTTACCTTTATTTATAGCTCAGTTTCAGCACAAAAACTTTTAAGTTTAGAAGAATCCATTCAACTAGGGTTACAAAATCATTATTCGATTCAAATTTCTAAGAAAAGAGAAAAACAAGCATTAAATGACAATACGCCAGGTAATGCAGGTTTTTTACCAACCATCACAGGTACATTAAATAAAAATTACACGATTTCAGGTTTAGACCAAGAGTTTTTCGGAGGCTTAAGGGCCCCTCTCGTTCAAAGTGGTGTTAACTCAAATTCTGGTAATGCAGGCCTGGCCATGGTTTGGACACTATATGATGGAAAAGGAATGTTCATCCTTAGAGATCGATTTAAAGAATTACAAAATTTAGGAGCGAAGCAAACTGAAACCGCCATCGAGAACTTGATTTCACTTATTTCATCCTCATATTATGATTTAATTAGACAAAATTTACGTGTTAATAATTTCAAGAAGGGACTTGAGATTTCGAATGACCGATTAAAATTAGCCAAAGATCGATATGAAGTTGGCCAAGGCTCTAAAGTCGACTATTATTCAGCTCAAGTAGATTACAATGAGGATAAAGCCTTGTTGATTGCCCAAGAGCAGTCGTATTTAAACACTAAAATTAGCTACAACACATTATTGGTCAGAAATCACCTAGAAGAATTTAATGTAGATTCAAAAATTGATTTATTACCTAAACTAAATCTTCCTGAATTAAAGGAATTCGCATTAAAGCAGAATCCAACCTTAATAAGTGCGCTTTTAACAAAAAAGATAACGGACTTAGACACTAAAAATATTCAGAGTTTACAAATGCCACAAATTGATTTATTGGCCGGTTACAACATGAGCCAAGTAAATAATGGGGCAGGATTTGGAGTTCAAAAAGGAAGTAGTGATGTATTAAACTATGGCTTAAGAGCCACCATCAATATTTTTGATGGGTATAACCAAAAGCGTCGAGTTCAAAACGCAAAGATCAACGCTGAAATTGCTCAGCTTCAGATTGACGACCTAAAAAATGCGCTTATTTCCTCATTAGAAAAAGCATTTGTGACCTATGAAAATGCATTGAATTTGATTTCTTTGGAGACAGAAAATTATACCATTGCTAAGCAAAATATCGACATTGCTTTCGATCGATTTAAGGTAGGTATCGCAACCTCATATGAATTAAGGGAAGTACAAAGAAATGCGGTATCAGCTGAAACAAGGTTAATTGAAACTAAATTTGCCGCCAAAGCAGCGGAGATAGAGTTAATCAGACTGAGCGGAAACCTATTATAAACCTTTTTCCTCCTCGTTCAATTGATTTTGGTATAACTCATAATAATAGCCCTTCCGCTTCATCAGTTGGAGATGATTTCCCGTCTCGACTATCTGACCGTCTTGCAATACCATAATTCTCTTCGCCAATTTCGCCGAAGAAACGCGGTGTGAAATAATTAAACTCGTCTTCCCCACCATAATTTTCTTGAGGTTATTCAATATTTTATGCTCGGTATGGGTGTCAACGGCCGACAAACAATCGTCCAAAATAAGCATCGTAGGATTTTTTGCCAAAGCACGAGCAATAGACACCCTTTGCTTTTGGCCACCAGAAAGTGTTACCCCACGTTCCCCTAAAATGGTTTCAAATTGGTCCGGAAATTCCATAATATTTTCATATACATCCGCCATTTTAGCCGCATGCATTATTTGTTCATTCGACATACCATCCTGACCAAAACTGATATTTTCAGCAATCGTCGTAGAAAACAAAAACACATCTTGAGGGACATATGCAAGCGATTGACGCACGTGCTTGATATCCCAATCTTTAAGCGAAACTCCATCCAATAGAATTTCACCACTGCTAGGATCATAGAATCGGGCCAACAATTGAGCCAAAGAACTTTTGCCTGAACCGGTTGTACCCAGCAGGGCAACTGATTCACCCGATTCAATTTCAAAACTAAGTTGGTTTAAAATTTCACGTTCCGTTCCTGGATAAGTAAAGCTGACATTTTCAAATACCCAATTTCCAGAGATTGGCTTTACTATTTGTTTGCCAATTTCCAATTCTGATTTGGCTTGTAAAAATTCATTAATTCGCTTTTGAGATGCAGCTGCCCTTTGGATTTGAGAACTAGTCCAACCAAGTGCAGTTACGGGCCAAGTCAGCATAAATACGTACATGATGAATTCCGTAATATTGCCCACGGTAATTTCACCAGCCATAACTTCTTTTGACCCGATGTAAACAACTAATAGCGTACTAAATCCAACGAGCAGTGAAATTAGAGGAGTAAACAAAGAGTCTACTTTGACTAAATCAAGAGATTTCTTTCGATAATTAGCAGATGCCGATGCAAATTGCTGGCCAGAATGGTTTTCACGAACAAATGATTTAAGGACTCTAATCCCTGAGAAAGCTTCTTGGGCCAGGGTAGAAATCGAAGATAATCCAGCCTGAATTTCCTCCGATTTTTTCATCACAATCGAATTAACGTAATAGATACTAATGGATAAAATAGGTAATGGCAATAACACATACCACATTAACGTAACATTCACTTGGGCCATGTAATAAATAACCAGCGCAAAAACAGTAATCAAATTAAACCCATACATCATGCTGGGGCCTACATACATCCGAACTTTGCTGACATCTTCGGAAATCCTGGCCATCAAATCTCCAGTGTTTTGCTTTCGATAAAAGGATAAGGGTAGCGTTTGATAATGGGCATAAATCTCATTTTTCATTTCGTATTCAATGTGCCTTGACATGACAATTAATGTTTGTCGAATCAAGAACAAAAAAATACCCTTTATGAAAGCCATTAAAACAATTAAACCCCCATAATAAAATAAAGTAGAAGCGAAAACCTCATAAAATACGGATTGAATGGGGAAACCTTTGAATAAAAAATAGACATCGATCGTTTCGGTAACTAAATCTAAGGCATATCGGACTAATTGCGCTGGGACAACACCAAAAAAGTTAGAACAAAAAGTAAAAAAAATGCCAAGAAACAAATGCCATTTATACTTCCAGAAATATTTATTTAAATGACCTAATGCTCCCATGCTAATTTTATAGACAACAAATATAGGGGCTTTATAAATTAAAATCCTTAATTTTGTGCTTTCAAATTATTAGAACGCTCTTTATTTACGGATGGTAAACAGAAGATTACTTCGGGTTAAAGCATTTCAACAAATGTATGCCTACTGGACCCAGGAACGGGCGCAACACCAATTGGCGTTTGACGAGTTGACACACATTTTCTTGCCCGACCTATCCTTAATGATTGCTAAAGAGGAACAAATGCCTCGTTTAGAAGGACTTAGGAAGTTAGCCGAAATCCAATTAACCGAATTTTTCCAAGAAATTCCTACCGAAGAAACAATCCCCGAAGAGTCTTTAAAAGCAGCTCAGTCGGTATACAAAAAATATCAAATCAATACGAAAAAGATTGCTGAGAAGCTTAAGAAAGATATGGTTTCTGAAGTCGAAGCCATCAACAATACGTATTTGAAAATTTTATTTTACTTGCAATCTCTTTCTGAAATTGCCCAATGGGATGAAAATAGAAGGCTTTTAGAGAACTCCACCAAAACATCCTTATTTAAAAATAATAAAATATTAGCCGTATTCCCTAAATGGAAATCTTTGCAGCTTGCCTTTAAAGATAATCATATCGGCTGGTCAGAAGACGAAGAAACTAGATTGAAAAAATTATTTATTGAAGCGATCCTAGTAGACCCAATATTTTTAGAATATTTACCCAATGCAGGTAAAAATTTCGAAGATGATTTAGAAATCATCAAATATATTTTGAAAAACTTTCTGTTAAAACATCCTAGCATGACAGAATTTTTTGAGGAAAAAGATTTAAATTGGAATTTGAATAAGGATGTTGTTAAAAGTATGTCAACCAAAACTTTCAAAATTGAAGCTTTGGAGGATTTAAGTTTGCAGCCATTAGCCCTACAGTGGGAAGATGATAAAAGTTTTTTTGAAGATTTATATGCATTCACATTAGAATCAGATAAAGATTTAAATGGATGGGTGGAAGCGCAAACGAAAAACTGGGAGTCCGACCGATTAGCAATGACCGATTTTATACTACTTAAAATGGCCGTTGCTGAAATGATTAAATTCCCAAGCATACCGGTGAAAGTTAGTATAAATGAATACATTGAATTAGCAAAAAACTATTCCACTCCTAAGTCGGGGCAGTTCATCAACGGAATATTAGATGAAATCTCGATTCGACTTATAAGCGAAAAAATTATACAAAAATCAGGTCGAGGATTAATCGACATAGCCAGTAAATAATATGAGTAGATCTTCTAAAACCTTATGGGCATTTATCGTGGGTGCTGCAGCCGGAGCGGTTGTCGGGATTTTATATGCACCAGACAAAGGTGAAAACACGAGAAACAAACTGTATTTCCAATTAAATAAATACAGAGACCAATTAAAGCAATTGATTAATGACATAGTGGATGGTAAAGAAATACCTGATTCAATGGCTAAATCTGAAGGCAAAAAAGTAGTCAATGATACAAAGGTGAAAGCCGAGAAATTATTGGAGGATGTGGAAAAAATGATGAGCCAAATTAAATCGAAACCTTAAATCCATGCGAGGATATCTTTTTTTGATCATTTCATTTTTCTTTATAGCATCATCTTGTGAAAACAAGCAAAAAGAGAGCTTAAATGCGTCAGAAAATGCCATACCTATGGACCTGCGTCCTTCTCCTGAAAAGAGACCGAAAATGGTTTTTGAGCAGCCGAGTGTGTATTTAGGAAGAATTACCGAGGGTGACTCCATCACTTATACATTTAATTTCAAAAATAAAGGAAATCTGCCTTTGAAAATTTTATCTGTAAATGCTTCATGCGGTTGCACAACACCTAAATGGAGCCAAGAATTAGTTCAGCCTGGTAAAAAAGGATTTATTAAAGTCATTTTTGATTCTAGGGGCAAGCAAGGAAAAGTTCAAAAAACCGTAACCGCCTATTGCAATACCTTGCCGTCAGATAATACAGTCGCATTTAAAATAGAAGTTTTACCCAAAAGAAATTCAAACTAACCCCTTACCTATATGCTAATCTTACAAGCAGGAAACCCCCAAATGATGCAGATAATCCTTTTTGGAGGAATATTTGTTGTATTTTATTTTTTCATGATTCGTCCGCAACAAAAAAAGGCGAAGGAAGCCAAAAAATTTATTGAAGAATTAAAAACAGGAGACAAAGTAGTAACCATCGGCGGAGCCCATGGAACTATTGTTACCATCAGAGAAAAAACAGTTTTAGTTGAGGTAGATTCAAGCAAAGGTGTTAGAATTGTTTTTGAAAAGACGGCGATCTCAAAGGATGCCTCGTCAAGATTAACTGAGGAATAAAAAATGAAACATAGCCTGATCCCTTTTATTGGTGTTACAGGTGGAATTGGATCCGGCAAATCGATGGTTTGTCGGATTTTTTCATGTCTAGGTATTCCAGTTTTTGAGGCCGACAAACAAGCAAAAATCATTCTAAATGAAAATGAAGCTGTCAAAAATGCAATCAAGGAATTACTAGGAGATCAGTCCTACACAGACAATGGAGTATATAATCCAACATGGGTGAAAGCAAAAATCAATGAAGATCCCACATTAATCCCTTTAATCAATTCTATTGTGCATCCAGCAGTTCGACAAAAAGCTATTGAATGGCAATTAAGCCAAAAACATAAGCCATTTTTAGTCTATGAAAGTGCTTTGATTCATCGTAAAAACAAGCCGGAAATAATCAATAAATTAATCGTTGTAAAAGCTGACAAAGCGGACAGAATAAAAAGAATTAACATGAGAGATACATCGAACACAACAGACATCAACACACTAATGAAGGCCCAACCTAGCGAAGATGCTTATTTAGAAGATGCCGACTTCATCATTAAAAACAGCAATAATGATGTGGTTTGGCCACAAATTGAAAAAATATACAAATCCATTACAGGTATAACTTTAGTATTATTACTCTTATTGAACACTAGTTCAATTCCGACATTTGGCCAAATAAAAGCGATGACTTTCAACATCCGAATGGACACCCCCTCAGATGGAGTTAATCAATGGAAGTTTAGAACTAAAAATTGCGCTGCACTGATCAAGTACAATCAAGCTGATTTTATAGGCATGCAGGAGGCATTTATACACCAAATAAAAGATATTTCATCAGAATTACCCAATTATGCTTGGTTCGGAAAAGGTCGTGATGACGGTAAAGAGTCAGGTGAATTTTCCCCTTTATTTTATAATAAAATTAAATTTACCCTCATGAAGGAAAAAACATTTTGGCTTTCAGATTCATGCGACAAGGTGGGTTTTGGTTGGGATGCTGCATGCAGAAGAGTCGTTACTTGGGGCTATTTTAAAGAAAATAAAACAGGCAAAAAATTCTATGTCTTTAACACCCACTTTGATCATTTAGGAAAAGTCGCCAGAAGGGAAAGTGCTAAACTCGTTCTCAAGAAAATAAAAGAAATTGCCGGAAAATCTCCCGTAATATTAACCGGCGATTTCAACGCAACACCCGAAGATGAGCCCATAAAAATTATCCTGAATCCAGAAGATGGTGACAAATTAATCGATGCCGAAAAGATAAGCAAAAATGGCCACTATGGCCCTTATGGAACATTCAATGCCTTTAAATCAGAGCAACTAGGGAAGCATATCGACTACATATTTGTCAAAAATGGAGTGTCATGCAGTCAGCATACCACCCATTCGGAAACCTGGGAATCTAAATTTCCTTCAGACCATTTTCCTGTGAGTGCAGTACTACATCTACCTTAATTTGATTTTGGAATTATAGGCATATAACTTAACTTGCATCATGGAAAATTTTATTGTTTCGGCTCGAAAATACAGACCTACAACCTTTGACTCCGTGGTAGGTCAAGCGCATATAACGACCACATTAAAGAATGCGATAAAATCAAATCATTTAGCTCAAGCATTTCTTTTTTGCGGACCTAGGGGCGTTGGGAAAACAACCTGTGCACGAATACTAGCCAAAACAATCAATTGTGAAAATTTGAATCAAGACGGTGAAGCCTGTGGCAAATGCGCTTCTTGTCATTCATTTCAAGAAAATACTTCCTTAACGATTCACGAATTAGATGCAGCATCCAACAACTCAGTGGATGACATTAGAAATTTAATTGACCAAGTAAGGTATCCACCTCAAAGTGGTCGATACAAAATATACATCATTGACGAGGTACACATGCTATCTCCAGCTGCATTCAATGCCTTTTTGAAGACTTTAGAAGAGCCTCCTTCCTATGCTATATTTATCTTAGCCACGACGGAGAAGCATAAAATTATACCGACCATCCTTTCTCGTTGCCAAATTTTCGACTTTAATCGAATTCAATGGAAAGACATGGCCCAACACTTGGCCAATATTGCCGAAAAAGAAAATATTACAGCTGAGCCAGCCGCATTGGAATTGATTTCGATTAAAGCAGATGGAGGACTTAGAGACGCGCTATCCATGTTTGACTTGAATGTCACATTTTCGGTCGACAATTCATTAAGGCATAAAGATGTTTTAGAGAACCTACACATATTAGATAGCGACTATTATTTTACCCTAACAGACCATTTAGTAGCACAAAACCATACCGAAACGCTTTTATTAGTAGATGAAATTATGCGTAAAGGTTTTGATGGACATCAATTCATTAGTGGATTAATGGAGCACTTTAGAAACTTGCTTTTCGCAAAAGATCCTAAAACGCTCGCTTTGATGGAATTAAGCGATGAGTCCAGAAATAAATTTGCCATCCAAAGTGAAAAGACACAAACGTCCTTTTTGCTTTCAGCCATGAGTATTTGCTCTCAATGCGAAATTCATTATAAAAGTGCCAAAAACCCTAGGCTGCATTTAGAACTTAGCCTGTTAAAAATAAATTATTTACCCTCTTTATTCAAACCGAATAATCAAGTTGCTACGGAGGGCGCTTCCGGAAAAAAGTCTGAGTCCCCAGTTGGCACAACGGGGACTGAAACAAATGAAACGGTAGTTAAAAGCGTTCCAACCACACGCGTTCCTGTAAAAGAAGAAATAGCTACAGTTACCGAAACCGCCACTGAATTGCAAACAGAACCTGCAATCGAAATCAGTAGCGATTTAGAACAAATGGCACCCGAACTAATCGTCGAGTCGGAAGAAATTGAAAAATCCAGTTCAATGCCTGAGCAATCGGTGGCTATCCCTGCTGAGGCGCCTATATTAGATCCTGCCGTAATTAAAAGCTCCATCTCAACTTCAGGCTTAAGAAGTGCGAAAAATATTTTGGATTCAAAAAATGAAACGAGTGAAAAAGACCCGTACTCCGACCATCATGCTGGTAAAGAAGTACAGGAAATAACACTAGAAGAATTGCAAAGTGAATGGACACAAATTGCCAATAATTTCAAAACGGCTAATTTGATCAATAAATATGTCATGATGAATAGGCCTATTCAAGTGATAGGAAACTCCATTCATATATCTTTTGAAAATGAAGTTCAAATGCAGCAATTCAACGAAAATATTAAGTTGGAATTACTTACTACTTTAAGAACTAAATTGAAAAATCATTTAATTGACATAGAATTAGACTTAGTTGAACAAGAAAAAAGTGATAAAAAGATGTTGTATACGCAATCAGACAAATACAATTTCTTAGTCGAAAAACACCCCGTAATTTCTGAATTGAAGCAAAGATTTGGACTAGACCACGAATTCTAGGCTAACGAATTTGGCCATTTCCTTTGACCACCCACTTTTCTGTAACTAATTTCTCTAGGCCAAAGGGGCCTCTCGCATGGAGTTTTTGAGTGGATATCCCCACTTCCGCACCCAATTCAAAAATGCCTCCATCGGTAAATCGAGTGGACGCATTCCAATATACAGCCGCTGCATCGACAGAGGCCAAAAATAGATTTGCTTCAGATTCATCAACACTTATAATGGCTTCCGAATGCCTTGAAGAATAATTGTCAATATGCGCTAAGGCTTCGTTTAAATTTTGAACTACCCGAATGGAACAAGCAAAATCTAAAAATTCTCGGCCAAAATCAGAATCTTCCGCCTTCTGTAAATAAGGGTAATTTAGATCCTTCAACACTTTAAATGACATTGAATCCGCATAGATCATCACCCTATATTCCATTAATTCACGAACAGATTTTGTCAAAAATTCTTTGGCTATTGATTCATGTAATATTATAGTATCAAGCGAATTGCAAACAGATGGGCGGCTAACTTTAGCATTGACAACAACAGAAACAGCCATAGCAATATCAGCCGTTTTGGCTACGTACGTATGGCAAACTCCGGCTCCCGTTTCTATGGTAGGTACCATCGATTCTCTTCTGACACGCTGTATTAAAGCCTCAGATCCTCTCGGAATAATGACGTCTACATATTTTACCGCATTTAACAGCGTGGAAACATGCTTACGATCAGTTGGTAAAAGTCGAACTAAATCAGGCGAAAGTCCTGCTGTAATTAGCGCTTGATGAATCAATTGAACTAAAATAACATTTGAGTTCCAAGCATCAGAACCTCCACGCAAAACAACTGCATTTCCCGACCGAATACAAAGTGCAGCGACGTCCAACGTAACATTGGGTCTTGATTCAAAAATTACGCCAACCACCCCCAGCGGCACAGATATTTTTGTCAATTTCAATCCGTTGGCAAGTAATTTATCCGTTAAAATTTGCCCCGTAGGATCCTTAAGTTTCGTTATTTCTTCTACGCTTTTTGATAAATGAATAATTCGATCTGAATTCAATAATAAACGATCCCGCATTGGATCATCGTCAGCTATAGAAGATAAATCTTTTACGTTTTCAGCGATGATTGCAGCTGAGTTTTCCATTAACAATTGGGCTAAATGAAATAAAACTTCATTTTTCTTTTCAGACGTAGCCAAAGCTAAAGAAGTAGAGGCTCCTCTTGTTAAAGCTAATTGTTCGATAATTTCATTCTCTGAAAAAGACATAGTCAATGATTAAAATATAACCCAGCAAAATAATTAAAAATCATATCCAAACGTCAAATAGGTAATGGGAGGTTTTACTTCACCATTATCTACCCCAAAAGCGTAATCAAATTTGATGAAGTAGCCTAACAAATTAGCCCGAGTACCCACACCATATCCAAACAAAAATGGGTTTCTGAAATCAGTAACCGTAGCCTTAAAAGGGTTCGTTCCACCACCGTATACATTGGTGTTAAAGCCATTCGTCCGAGAAAAAGGATTGGTTCCAGTCCAAGCACTTCCGATATCGGTAAATCCAATAAACTGAAATGAATTCATGAATCTAGATTTTGAAAAATCTGCACTTAATAGCGATTTAAGGGGAATCCGAAGTTCTAAGTTGACCAATAAATGACTATTTCCAGACAACTTATTCATATTGAATCCTCTTAAAGAAGTGGCAAAATCACTCATAAAAACATCCCTTTGTGCGATACCTTGCATACCCAAAGGGTTCTCCTTATTTCTTGATTCCGTATTAATAAATAACCAATTATCCATCCCCCCTAAGATGGTTTGTCGGGCCGCAGCACCTAATGCATGAGAAGCTGAAATCCTACCTGCTAATAAAAAAGTATTGGACAGTTTGAGGTATTGGCGTGCGTCTATTTTAAATCGGGTAAAACCTAAACCATTGGTTAAACCCAATTGGTTTTCTGCTGATAAATTCATCCTAAAACCAGTTCTTAAGTTCTCAGCCAAATGAATTGTATTGTCAAAAGTGTATTCCACTTTTGTTCCACCATAAGTGGCTAAGTCTTCCGGGGTGGCTAAATTATACTGATCGAAAGCTCGGTTCGATGTAAATATTCCTGAAAATGACAATTTGCTTGACAGATCAAATGGATAAACGGCTTTTATTTCAAAACGATTAAATCTAATTTTTTGGGAATATGTTTCCGTCTGCTGATCTAATACCTTACGATCAAATCTAACATACCAATCCACTTTATTAGCCAAATAGGCATACTCACCCCATAAATCAGTATTTTTTAAATTCGATGTGACAAAAATTCCTGTGCGAACTAAATGATTTTCTAGTAAATCATTCATCTTAACCTCAAAAGAATACCCCAATCCCCTCACTGGATCTACTCGGAAATTTCCATCCGAATTATTAATGACAAAAGAATTTTGATATTCATTTGGCCCCGTCAATTTTCCAGGCTCCTTACGAAGTCTTAAACTCGCTTGGCGATCTAGTCGAGCTTTTTTCAATTCTGCATTTCGCTTATCACGCGCTGATAAATTCTGATTTAACGTGCTATCAACAACTGAATCTTGAAAAGTCGATTCCGTATTTTGATTATTATCTAACGTTGGTATCCATTGGCTCGTCTGAAGATTCAAAATCACATCCGCTGGGAAATACTGTAATTTGTCCGTCAAATTATCCCGACTTTTAAAAACAATTTTATCCTTTACCCAATCAAAACTATCCCAAGTACCCGCACGAATGGGGGTAAATGAGAACTTGTCCGTATTCATGTGATAAGAAACCAATTCATTTCCAGAATATTGTTTGACCAAAAGATAAATTAAACTATCGGAAACAGCTCTCACATTAAAATAATCCCCTTTATGCGAAAAGACTCTTTGTGCTTTTGAAGGCTCATCCGCTCTCCATCTATACAAGGATTTGATTCCTTCTTTTGTCAAATTATTTTGCAAAGTGTCATCATATCGATCGGAAACATACAACACATCCCCAGTGGTTCCCACCCAATGTGCTTCTGATTCATCATACATATCCTGAGTAATGGGAGAAAAACGATTTCGCTTTAAATCATAAATTCCCACATCCACTTGTCCGTTTCTTAGGGTACGAACCAACATTCGTTGTGCATTACTAGATAATTCAAAATCTAAAAATTGCCAGTCTCCCAAACTCTTTTTAGCTTCCATGCGAATGGAATTTCGTTTGTCAGTTAATGGCGCAAAGGTTTGTAACCATGATTTACCTTCATTCTGATATAAAATAGAAAGGCTATTTGTTTTTGACCAAAAAACGAGAGGTCCCCTCCCATTTGAAATTCGTAAGGGATCTTTTAATCCCGTCTTAAAAACCTCCGTTGTCCTTTTATTCTTCAAATTCATAAGTTGAATTTGAAATTTACCTGACTCATCAATTACATAGGCCATCCAATTTCCATCTGAACTAACTTTGAAATCGCGCAACACTTCTCCCCGATCTAATTCTTTTTGAATTAAATCAGTGGCTTCCTGAGTCGCGACCGTATTTACCTCATACTGCTTTGACTCAGACAAATAAAACTCATACCATTCCTTCAAAAATTTAGCAAATGGCCTCCGTAAAGTGCTTGAAATGCTCGATTGATCATTGCGAATGATCCGTGTTAAATTCAAAATATTGCCCACGGGCTGCTTTCCATATGTTTTAGCAATGTAGTTCCATATAGACTGCCCCAATAATTCAGCTTCTTTTCCCCTCGCTAAGGAAGGTTTCCTTACTTTATTCGACGAAACTACTTGGTACATATATTGATTCATCTCAGGCGAATCGCCAAAAGCAACAAAGGCAGAAATACCCGATAAATACCATTCAGGAAGACTTAACAACAAAGAATTTTGTAAAACATCTTTAATGCTACCCCCATAAAGCATGTCGTGAACATATACTTTAGCAATTTCCTTGCTTAAATTTTTTCGAAAGTTTGTTAGATCTTCACTAAAGGAAATTTCAAATCTGAATTTGGATAAATTCTCATTCTCCACTTCATCCGGATTGTTTAAACTGATTCCGCTATTGGACTGCAATAATTCCGATTGAGACGGATAAACAAATATTTTAGTTTTCTGAAAGGGAGTATAACTGAGTAATTGAGTAATCCTTTGAAAATCACTCTCCGCAAATTGAATGGTGGTTCTTGCTAAATTTTCATTTTTCCCAAAATAATAAACTTCGAAATTCTGGCTTGAAAAAAAATGCCAAACAAACTTTTGGTATTGAATGCGTGTCTTGTCAAATGGTCTTTGGGATGGATAAAAATCTTGCGCGACCAGACTAGTGCATACGTTCGCCAACAACAAAACCAATAAGTATTTAAATATAAGACGCATTTAGGGAAACTCAGAAAATCAAATTTAACGATTTAAATGGAAAATAAATGATTAAATCGTCGAATTGATGCGTCAGGATGAACCATTTTTTTTCCTTGTATTTCACTCACAAATTCATCGGCAAAATAAGGAATTAAAGAAACCCCTTTAGAACCAAATCCATTAAAAATACCTAGCGATTTTGCTGGATGCATACCCACAAAAGGCCGCCTATCTTGTGTGGCTGGCCTAATACCCACCAATTTTTCTATTTCAATATAATCGCTCAATTGGAATTGGGCCAACTTATCTTTCAATTCCTCATGGGCAGAGACCGTAGGCTCAGATCCAAATTCATCCCAGCGATAAGTAGCGCCTACTTTATACGCGTTCTGTCCAATCGGCAACAAAAATCCATTTTTATTTAGGATGAAAGAGGAATCTGCTTGAACCGTTTGAATTTTAAGTAATTCTCCCTTGGCCGGTAAAAAATTCAAACATGACCACAATGGATTGTTCATTCCATGAAATCCCTCACAAAAGATGACCTGAGAAAAACCGGAAATATCTGTTTGACCCTCAACAAACTCTTTATTGAAAAACACACCCATCTCCTTAAAAAAATATTGAGATGAACTTAATAAATGAGGCACATCGACCCAACCCGCATTTTTCACCCATACCCCATCTGGTTTCCAATCCAAAAATTCATTGTCTATTTCCTCACGCCTAGCGTTCAACCAATCAGCCATTTCTAGATTAGCAAAGGGTCTGAATAATGGCATCGGGAAAAAGAAGGAAGCGTTTAACTTTTTTTCTAGTGCTTGGTAAAATGGAAATAAGTAAGTGAAAATTTCAGTGGCTAACCAAGTTGGCTCTAATTTTCGACCCGTAATTGGATTGAAAATACCACCTGCGGCATTGGAGGAAGTAAAATGCGTGTGACTAGAATCCCAGATTTGAAATTCAATATTTTGTTGATGTAAATGATGAGCCAGTATTGTTCCGGCCAAACCATGGCCCACAATCAAAATAGATTTATTTGATTTCACCTTGAACTCTTCGTACGTGTTCTAAAACAAACTCTACTTGTTCATCCATGCTTTTAAAAGAAGTGTCAAGATCAATCGCGTCATCAGCACGTTTTAGAGGACCTTCACTTCGATTCGAATCTATTTCATCGCGCTTTCGTAAATTTTCAACAATCTCCTCCAAAGGCAAATCTTCCCCTTTTTGCAAAAGCTCTAACTTGCGCCTTTGAGCACGTATATGAGGTTCAGCGGTCATGAATATTTTCAATTCTGCATTTGGAAAAACAACCGTTCCTATATCTCGACCATCCATCACGATCCCCTTTTTCTCCCCCATTTTTTGCTGGAGTGCAACCATCGCATGTCGAACGATGGGCAATGCGCTGACCTGGCTAACCATATCAGAAATAAACATCATTCGTATTTCGCTTTCGACATTTTCACCATTCAAGTAAGTATCTGATGATTGTTTAACAGGATTGAAAACAAAAGTTATTTCAATTTCATTTAACGCATCCGCAACTTGATTCAAATCTGATAAGGAGATATTATTGCGATGAAAATACAAGGCCACTGCTCGGTACATCGCTCCGGAATCCACAAACGCATAATGCAAAACAGCGGCCACATGACGAGCCGTTGTGCTTTTTCCACAAGAAGAAAACCCGTCAAGCGCGATGACTATTTTTTTTGACATATTTAAATAAATGCATTAATGGCCTCAAAACAAGCTTCTGGGGCCTCGTATTGCCCCTGATGACCTACACCTTGTAAAATTACTAATTTATGTTGGGCTTTATCTTGTAAAACCTCTTTAATTAAATCCGTCGAAATGAATGCATCATCACTCCCCTGAATAAATAAAAATGGGATTTTAGTATTAGCTAAAAACAATTGATAATCAGGCCTATTTTTCATCGCTATGGAAGAAGCAATCAAACCATTCGAAGGTATATCTTGATACCGAGCTATTAAATTCTTCAGTAATTCAACATGAATTTCGGCAAATTTTGGCGCAAATAAATTTGGAACAAATGGGCCTAAAAAATCTTTAACAGGGTATTTTTTTAGAAAATCAATGGTTCGTTGGCGCCCCATTTTTTTCTCTTCCGTATCCGCAAAAGGGTTTGAATGAAGCATTACCACCTGATGAATTTGACTAGGAAATAACTCGGCCAAAGCCAGAGCCACATAACCCCCCATCGAGTGACCCACTAAAATGAATTTAGTTTCAAGAGGCAAACTTGACATGATTTTAAGGGCATAATCTTTCATGTCCAAACAATCCGTCCAGGTGGAATAGTCGACTACAATGTATTCAAAGGGCCAAGAAAAGAAGGGTAAAAAATCAGACCATACGCGTTGGTCTTCCCCAAATCCGTGTAGAAAAACGAATTTAGTTGGCATATTAATAATACGTATTTAATAATCCCAAGATTGTAAAAAGCAATCCGATAAAAGCAGAAATACCTCCGATTAAACTTAGCCCAAACACACTAAGAACGATGCCAATTGCTAATAAAGTAACACCAATTTTCAATCGAGGTTCCCAATGACTAGCACCTAATTTTTTTTCGGCCAACTTATTTTGAGCTTTAAATTTTCGAATAGTCTGAACCACTTCCTTGTGCTGTACCTTTTTTTGGATCTTCTTATCTCGTGTAGAATTAAGATTCCTTGAGAAAGACTGAATATGATGATCGTCAATGGTTTGATTTGTAGACCCAATCAATAAAGCTTGGGAAGGTGACACAAGAGAAGATTCAATTGGTAAAACCTTAGAACGACTGGCTAACAATCGAGGCTCTTGCCTATCAGCATAAACATTTCGAGCTACATCATTTGAAAAGTAACCTTTCGAACGTGAGCAAGCGCTTAAGACTACTACTAAAAAGGGAAAGATTAAAATTTTAAATTTAAGCGACATGATCAATTTGATGGAAAACTGTGCGTTCAAACTTCGTTTTAGCATAGGTTAAGTCGACCTTGAAATCCTTTAAATTTTCTTGAGATGGAATTTCATACATCGCGTCATTCATAATCGCTTCCATAATCGATCTTAAACCTCTGGCTCCTAATTTAAATTGCATCGCCTGCTCCACTAAATAGCTCAATGCTTCTTTAGAGAAACTTAATTTAACACCCTCCATATCAAAAAGCTTGCTATATTGTTTGACAAGCGCATTTTTGGGTTCAGTTAAAATGGACAATAAAGCTACACTATCTAAAGGATTTAAATAAGTAATCACAGGAAGTCGGCCTAATAATTCAGGAATCAATCCAAATGATTTTAAATCTTGGGCTGAAACATATTTCATGATTTGATCTTGTTCAAAAGACTTATGAAACGTATCATCTCCTGAAAAACCAATGGGTCGAGCATTTAATCTTTTGGCAATATGACGCCCAATTCCGTCAAAAGCACCTCCACAAATAAATAAGATGTTTTCCGTATTGACCGCAATCATTTTTTGATCCGGATGCTTACGTCCCCCCTGAGGCGGAACATTAACGATGGAACCTTCCAATAATTTCAATAAAGCTTGTTGGACTCCTTCGCCAGAAACATCACGAGTAATGGATGGATTATCTGATTTTCTAGCAATTTTATCGATCTCATCGATGAATACAATGCCACATTCAGCTTTGGCCACATCATAATTAGCGGCCTGTAAAAGTCTAGTCAAAATAGTTTCCACGTCCTCTCCTACATAGCCCGCCTCCGTAATCACGGTGGCATCAGCAATACAAAAAGGCACTTGAAGTCTTTGGGCTAATGTTCGGGCCAAATAGGTTTTTCCTGTACCGGTCTCCCCCACCATCAATATATTTGACTTCTCGATCTTCACTTCGTCATTTGAAGCTGGTTGCATCAAACGTTTATAATGATTGTATACGGCTACCGAAAGATGTTTTTTTGCTTCATCCTGCCCGATCACATATTCATCTAAATACGCTTTTAAATCTTTGGGTTTTACTAATTCAAACTTTTTATCTGTTGGCTTTTCTTTCCCCTCTGGCCCTAATTCCTCTTTAACAACTTCGTATCCTTGTTGCAAGCAATTGTTACAAATGTGCCCTTCGATTCCGGACAATAACATACCCACTTCATTTTTGGAACGACCACAAAAAGAGCAATTTATTTTTTTAGTTGCCATGAATTAGACAGTCCTGGTTAAAATCTCATCAATCAAACCATATGCTTTAGCTTCTTCTGATTTCATCCAATAATCTCGATCGGAATCTTTTTCAATTTCTTCAAATGACTTACCTGAATGTTTCGCTAAAATTTCATATAATTCTTGACGTATCTTGACAATTTCCCTAGCTGTAATTTCGATATCACGGGACTGTCCTTGCGCACCGCCGGATGGTTGGTGAATCATAATTCTAGCATGCTCTAAAGCTGAACGCTTTCCGGCGGCACCACCTGCCAACAAAACAGCACCCATAGAAGCAGCTAAAGAAGTACAAACGGTAGAAACATCTGGACGGATGTAATTCATGGTATCATAAATACCTAAACCTGCATAAACGGATCCTCCTGGGCTATTAATGTACATCACAATGTCCTTTTTGGCGTCCGTAGATTCCATAAAAAGCAATTGGGCCACAATGATATTTGCCATATAATCATCCACAGGAACTCCCATAAATATAATGCGATCCATGATTAAGCGAGAGAAAACATCAATTTGAGCAAACCGCATGGGCCGCTCTTCAATAATGTACTGCGTCATGTCTTCAATTTGATGAATAGGGCGATCGCCAATATTATTCATGTATTGATCAACGGCAAGGCCATTTAAACCTCTATGATGTACGGCATACTTACGAAACTCTTCTCCAGATAAATCCTTAGGAATCATGATATTTTTATTTAAGATTCAAATTTACAATTTTTCGAGTTAAAAATTGATATGCTCTAAACCGAAAAACCATTAGGTTAGTTCACAGAAAACCCCGCAAAAACGGGGCTTCTTAAAAAAATCTATTTTTATTACTAAAGTGCGGCTGCTATTGCTTTAAATTTATCCACATCTATTTTACTTGTCTTGAAAGAAATATTCTCTACAATTGCATTAGACACCTTATCCGCAAATGCTTGATTGTATAGGTTCATGAAATTATCTGATTTAGACTTATCACTTAAATAACCCATCGCAATTTTCTCAATCATTTCTTCAATTCCAGGTTGATCTGATGATAAATAACCTCCAAATTGCTGACGTACCATATCTTTGGCTTTTTCTACCACCTCAGCATATTCTACTTTAACTTCAAATTTATCAGCAACAGAGTTCTTAATTAAATTCCAACGAATATCCTTCTTCACATTATCAAAATCTTTATCTATATCATCAGCAGTAAATTTACCCTCATTGATACGAATAAGCCATGTCTTTAAAAATGCATCTGGAAGGTCTATTTTTATTTGATCCAACAAAGCTTTCTCCGCATCTATTTTCAACAAATAATTAGCCTCTCGCTTATAATTTTCATCTACAATTTTAACCAACTCCTCTCTAAAAGTTTTTTCATCAGTGGCCTTTCCAGCGCCTAATACTTTATCAAAAAATTCAACATTCAATTCAGAAGGAATTTGGCGTGTAATATCTTCCACCACATAAGTAACTTCTCCTTTTAAATCAGCAACTTCATCTTCCTTCTTTCCTGTAGCCAATGCCAACGATTTATCATCCACAAACACCTTGTCGATGTCAAATTTCAAACTATCATCTTTTTTGGCACCCAAAAATATTTTCTTAGACTTATCCTTAATGGCATGCAATGGAATCGCTGACTTCTCAACCCAATCTCCTTGCGTAAATGTTCCAAAGACTAAATCACGATCTTCTACTTTATCTGGATGCGTTTGCTCACCAAATTGCTTTTTAAGATTTTCAATCGTCTCTTCTATTTCCTTTTTCTCAGCTTTGATTTCGTAAGAAGTAAGTGATTTGATTTTTGATAAGTCAACAGTAAAGTCACCATGGAATCCTAAATCGTAATGAAAAGTGAATTCTGTGTCTTTTTCCCAATCGATGGAATCCGTTTCCTCAATCGCAGGAAGTGGCTCGCCAACTAAATTCAATTTATTTTCTTTGATATAATCACTTACTGTATGACCTAATAAATGATTGATTTCCTCGACAAGAACGGATTGACCATATAATTTTTTGACTAAAGCAGTTGGAACCATGCCAGGACGGAATCCCTTAATGCTCGCCTTCTTGCGATAATCCTTTAATTTGGCGTCAACTTTTTCTTGATAATCGGCCTCTGATACAACAACTGTCAAACGACCTTGTAAATCATTTGCGTGGTTGAGTGAAATATTCATATGATTATATTTTAAATTTCTATTAAAAAAGCCCCCAAAACCTTAAGAGTGTTGAGGGCTTGCCATTGGTACGGGCGAAGGGACTCGAACCCCCATGCCTCGCGGCGCCAGATCCTAAGTCTGGTATGTCTACCAATTCCACCACGCCCGCGTAATTTGGAGTGCAAAGGTAATTAGCAAAAATAACTATTCCAAAATGATTGTTATATTTATGAATAAAGAAAAATCTGAATTAAATTTGATTTACAAAACCACTCCAAAATGGAATCTGAAGAAATAAATCCTCGTTGGGGTAAATGGTACATTGGTCTAATTGCATTTCTCATTTCGGTGATTATTATATTCGTCATTATTTCCAATCAATTTCAATAAAACATGGAATATTTAGATTGGATCGTTTTGATTTTAACCATTGGCGGAATTGTCGCTTATGGTAGTTGGCAAGGAAAACAAGCCAAAAAATCGCTAAAAGGGTATTTATTGGCCGACCGGGAATTACCTTGGTACCACATATTATTATCAGTGATGGCCACACAAGCTTCAGCCATCACTTTCCTTTCCGCTCCAGGCCAAGCCTACACCGATGGCATGCGCTTTGTCCAATTTTACTTGGGGCTACCTATTGCCATGATTGTTTTATCGGTCACATTTATACCTCATTATTACCAATTAAAAGTTTATACCGCGTATCAATTTTTAGAAAAAACATTTGATCCGAAAACGCGTGTCTTAACAAGCTTATTATTTTTAATTCCACGCGCATTATCAACTGGAGTGACGATCGCTGCTCCTTCCATTATTTTATCGACATTATTAGGCTGGGACTTGACATGGACTAATGCAGTTACGGCAGCCATTGTGACTACTTATTGCATCCTTGGAGGTTCTAAGGCTATATCTTATACGCAAATGTTGCAAATGTCGGTCGTTTTAGCGGGCATGGTCATGGCGGGAGTTCTGATTATTTACAAGCTACCTGAGGAGATTGGCTTAAAAGAATCTCTGCACATCGCAGGAAAAATGGGTAAGATTAATTTGATTGATTGGAAGTTTGATTTAAATAATCGGTATAATATCTGGTCGGGAATTATCGGCGGATTCTTTTTGCAGTTATCGTATTTTGGAACGGATCAGAGCCAAGTAGGCCGATATTTAACGGGCCAATCAGTCTCTGAAAGTAAAAAAGGTTTGCTTCTTAACGGGTTTCTTAAAATCCCCATGCAATTTTTCATTTTGTTAGTCGGGATTTTAGTTTTCGTTTTTTACCAGTTCAATGAACCACCCATGTTCTTTAATAAGAACTCAGAAGCGAAATGGGTGGCAACGAAAGGGCATGAAAAATTCGAAACAGAAAAATCAGCCATCTTTCAGGCTAAAAAAGACTTAGATATCCAATTGGTTCATTCGCTTGATAATCCAGGAGAAACCTCAAAAATCAAAAATGAATTACAAAAATTACAAGCAAGGCAAGATGATGTGAGGAAGGAAGCGGTGGCTTACATCAACAAAAATGAACAAAAAATAGAGCCTCAGGATACTAATTATATATTCTTACGATTTATTATAGACCAATTACCCATTGGAATAGTTGGATTTTTAATCGCTATGATTTTGTTGGCCTCCATGGGATCGATGGCATCTGCATTTGGTTCATTAACGTCGACCAGCATGGTCGATATTTACCAAAGGTTTTTAAATAAAAATTCGACCAATAAACATTATTGGATCGTATCGAAGCTAATTACGTTAGGCTGGGGGATTTTATGTCTCATTGTAGCTCAGTTTGCGGTTAACATGGGAAGCTTGATCGAGGTGGTCAACATCCTAGGCTCTTGGTTTTATGGGACTATTTTAGGAGTTTTTCTATGTGCATTTTACTTGCCTAAGACAAAAGGAAGTCATGTTTTTTGGGCCGCCCTCTTAGCAGAAGCATTTGTCATTTACGCTTGGAAAGTAGATTTAATGGCATTTTTATGGTTAAATGTCCTAGGGTGCTTATTGGTCATGATCTTTTCGCTAATTTTACAAAACATTAGCAGCCTTTTTGCCAAAGAATAACATCTCAAAATAATTAATGCTATTTAATTCCATATCTTTTTTGATTTTCTTACCCATCGTATATGGACTTTATTGGTGGATTCAATCTTGGGAAAATTTCAAACATACGATATCCGTTCAAAACATTTTACTTCTTGTAGCTAGTTATTTTTTTTATGCTTATTGGAATATTTGGTTTTTAGGCTTATTAATTTTCTCCACTTCACTAGATTATTTTTCTGGACTAAAAATTGAGAGCTCAGCTAATCAAAGTAAAAAAATATGGTTTTGGCTTAGCATTTGCATCAATCTGGGTTTACTTGGTTTGTTTAAATACTTCAACTTTATCTCAACGAATATCAATGAATTGTTTGGGAGTTTTGGTTGGACTTACCAACCCCTGCTTTTATTAATCGCATTGCCCATCGGTATTTCTTTTTATACCTTCCATGGCTTATCGTATGTCATTGATATTTATCAGGATAAAATAAAGGCCGAAAAGAATATCTTAAATTATAGCTTATTCGTATGCTTCTTTCCTTTATTAGTGGCAGGGCCTATTGAGCGAGCCCAACATCTTATCCCGCAATTAGTACAAAAAAAAGTTTTTAATCGAGCTAAAACCATAAATGGTTTACAACAAATGCTATGGGGATTTTTTAAAAAAATTGTGATCGCCGACAATTGTGCCGTTTTTGTCAATCAAATTTTTTCTGATTACGAAAATTTAAATAGCTCAAGTTTACTTATTGGAGCTATTTTCTTCTCCTTTCAGATTTACGGAGATTTTTCGGGATATACTGATATTGCTTTAGGTGCCGCAAGACTTTTTGGGATTGAATTATTTAACAATTTCTCGTACCCCTATTTTTCAAAAAACATTAATGAGTTTTGGAAACGTTGGCATATATCTTTAACCTCATGGTTTAGAGACTACATCTACATTCCCATGGGAGGTAATCGAGTAAACCCGATCAGAAAAATTATAAATACGATTGTCGTGTTTCTTGTTAGCGGATTTTGGCATGGAGCCAATTGGACTTATATTAGTTGGGGCTTCTTAAATTCCATTTTCATATTACCCAAAACATTGTCGCAAAAAAAACAAAATATTGATTCAAATAAAATGGCGGGAAAGGTAGTTGGAGCATTTCAAATGCTGTTAACCTTTTTGACCGTCAGTATTTTGTGGGTTTTCTTTAGATCAAAAACCGTGTATGATGCGTTGAAATATTTACAGAACCTTGTGTATAAATGGGATTCGATTCTTCCTGATTTCAATGGTCGAAAAAGTGCATTAGTACTTTCCATCATCATTTTTGTTTTTATGATTTTCGAATGGATTGGAAAAAGTTACAATTGCCCTTTGGTATTTACGAATTCGTTCAAAAACAAATGGCTTACATGGGGATTTTATTATGCGATCATCTTTAGCATATTGTATTTCTATAGAGGAAACGATCAATTCATATATTTCCAATTTTAAATAGATGAAACATTTAGCTCGGGATATTTTCAAGTTTTTAGTAATATTTTTGATCCTCTTTCATCTATATCCAGAATATAAATATTGGACAAACAAATATAAAGAAGAAGTCAATGGAGGTGAAGTTTATCAGGCAATTGAAAAAAGCAAAAAGAGGGGGAAAAAGAAAAAATTGATTTTAGGAGATAGTGTGACTAAGCAATTTTCAGAATCAGATATTGACACCAATATATATTTAAATTTAGCTTCCAATCAAGCCATTTCACTGGTTGGGCAATTTTGTCTTTTGACCAATTATGTTCAAACAAAAAATGAAATAGATACTTTGTATTTAATCTATCATCCGCTCAGTTTTTCCAACAATCTTGATAATTCATTCACATTTCATTATTTTGAAAAACCCTTTTATGGGAATGAATACATGCCTTTATTCACAGAGGAAGTAAAAACTCAAATAGAGAAAATACCCTTCCATTACTTAGCAAAATACCATCCAGTATTGACGAGTAATTGGTCGCCTACATTTTCAAATGACGAAAAGAACAAGTCCTTTATTTCAAATATTTCGAGGATATATCTAGAAAAAATAGTGCTACTCTGCCAGGTAAAAAATATTCGATTATTTATTGTCTCTCCGCCGATCAATCAAAAATTCAAAAATGAATTTTTAGCTATTAAAAAATCATCTAAAAATCCACACCTGAAATCATATTTTGAAAACTTAAAGTATTATCCTGAATCCAATTTTTTCCCTGATCACATCCATTTAAACAAAAACGGATTAAATTACTTTTCATTCCAAGAGCTTCTCACTAATTCAACACCGAAATAGAGAATTTGACGGGCACCACAGGTTTTTCATCATATGATTTTTCAGCTTTAATGGAATCTACGACAGCCATTCCTTTGGTTACCTTCCCAAAAACTACGTAGTTTTTATAAAAGGGCGCTGCTTGTTCAGAATCTGTCACGATAAAAAATTCGGTTGGCGACGACGACTTCTCGGGATTTCCTTCATCATATCGAGCCATGGCAATACTACCCCTTACTGGCCTCAGTCCATCTATATATTCAGCGGGCACTAAATAACCCAAACGATCCATAAACTCTCCACCCCCTTGAATGCCTGAATCATAAATATTTCTATAAAAATGTCGATCATCAAAGTATCCCATTTTAACCAAACGGATAAAATTAATTCGGTGCAAAGGAGTCCTTGGGTCTAATTCAATTTCAAAATCTCCCAAGCGTGTGGTAAATACTATTTTCGACTCTTTATTGTCTAGAGCAAGTGAATTGAGCTGGCCCTCAACATCTGTCGGCTTTAATTTCCAATCCGGCTGACAACTGCCTATAAGAATTAACAATATCAGCAAACTACATAATCGAATCATGGTTAAATAGGTATAAATTGTTCGTAAAATTAAAATAAAAAAGGGAACCGAAGTTCCCCTTTTTATCAAAGATAAAATCTTGATTTATGCATGATTTACTTTCTTTCCTAAGAAATATAAACCAATGAAAGCGACGATTAAGATCGCTGGAAAAATCAACATATTTGACAAGGTTGCTTGGCCTGCAGCTAAATCAGCAGCATCACCTACTAAACCATTACTTAAGGCAACAGCTTTGTTTGAATCAATCCAGCCACCGATGATCGGTTGGAACATAGACGAAGAAAACATACCAATTCCACCTAAAATAGAAAGTCCTAAAGCTCCCGTCTGTGGCAATGTCTCGCCTACAAAACCAAGCATGTTTGGCCAGAAATAACAGATTCCTAACGCATAGAAAACAGCAGCTACATATAACATAGAACCGTCCATGGTGCTCATCATGTAAATACCAATTACACCAAATACTGCTGAACCTAATAAAACTCCAACGGTATTTAATTGCTTAATGATGGGTCCAGCAAAGTAACGACCAACCGCCATTAAACCTGTAACCAAAGCTAATATCAACATAGGACTAGCGCCTGCTTTCGCTAAAATAGGGCCAACCCATTGCTGAGGACCGAATTCAGAAATTGCAGTTAAAGCCATACAAGCAGCCATAAATAAATACAAAGGATTTAACATCGCTTTAAAATTATCTAATGTAGTGTTTTCAGCTATACGAGGCTTAGGGAAAGTTTGACCAAAGAATAAATAAGCATAAACAACAGTAGGGATAATAATTACCCATACTTGAGTTTGCCAAGCCATTCCTGAATCTGTCATAAACTTAGAAATCAAAGAACCGATAACGATTCCGCCTGGAAACCACATGTGAAAACGATTCAATTTACTATTGAAATCTAGTCCAGAATAAGAATCTGCAATCATTGGATTACAAGCTGCTTCTGTACATCCATTTCCTAATCCGATCAATAGAGTAGAAATTAATAATGTATTGTAATCAACTGCATAAATTGTCATCAAAATACCAACTGCGTGCGCAATTAAAGCAATTTGCATGATCAATTTTGGACCAATGGCAGAGTAAAACACACCACCCAAAATCATAGAAATTGGAAAACCTAGGAACCACATTTGATTGATGTGACCTAATTGCTCATTAGATAAGCTTAATTCAGTTCCTAATTGGGGTAAAATACCTGCCCGAATACTAAATGAAAAGGCAGTCGTGATAAGTGCAAAGCAACTTGCCAAGAATAGGCGATTTGCATTAATGGGTTGACTCATAGTTGTTTGGATTTAGTTAAAGGTTTAAAAAATAGGTTTTCTTTAAAAAATTAAAAATGAAATAGAAAAAATTATGTCAAAAAAACAAAAAGATTTTCATTTTTTATTCAAAAATTCTCATTTTTTTTATAAAATTCAGTAAATTCAAACTCTATTTATGGGCAATTTGATGAAATTAAGCCCTATTTTTGTGTAATTATAAATCTATTTTTAATTATGATACAAGGTGGTACTTCTACGCAGGCAAAAAGCCGACAAGGTAGAAAAATTAAGATGGGGATGATCGGCGGAAGTTTAGAGGCATTCATTGGTGCTGTTCACCGTCGGGGTGCTCAATTAGACGGTGAAATCGAATTAGTTTGTGGCGCATTTAGTTCAAGCGCACAAAAATCAAAAGAAACAGGAGAGGCGTTATATTTAGATCCAGCTCGCGTTTATGAGAGCTATGAAGAAATGATTTTAAAAGAAAAGGAGCTTCCGGAAGGTGAGCGAATGGACTTTGTTACGATTGTCACTCCTAATCATTTACATTTCCCAGCGGCAAAAATGGCTTTGGAAAATGGATTTCATGTCGTTTCCGACAAGCCAGCTACCTTAAATTTGCCAGAAGCAAAAGAATTAAAAAAAATAATTGAAAAATCAGGATTGATTTATGCCTTAACCCATAATTATACCGCCTACCCGATGATCAAAGAGGCTAAGGCGCTTGTAGATGCTGGCGAATTAGGCGAAATCAGAAAGGTGATTGTTGAATATCCTCAAGGTTGGCTCATTGATTTAGTGGAAGCTACAGGTCAAAAACAAGCAACCTGGAGAACCGACCCAGAGCGATGTGGGGCCGCAGGAGCGATTGGGGATATCGGTACACATGCAGAGAATCTAGTAGAATATATCACAGGTTTAGAAATAGATGAGCTTTGCGCTGACCTAACTATTTTTGTCGAAGGGCGGAAATTAGATGATGATGGAAATATTTTAATTCACTACAGCAATGGTGCTAGAGGTGTTTTACATTGTTCTCAAATTTGCAATGGGGAAGAAAATGATTTAAATATCCGTATTTATGGAAGCAAAGCGGGTCTAGTTTGGCATCAAATGGATCCCAACACCATGATTTTAAAATCAAGAGATGGAGGTAGTCGAAATATTCGTACGGCTGTGGGCCAATTAAGTGATTCGGCGAATGCACATTGCCGCCAACCCGCTGGACATCCAGAAGGATATGTAGAAACATTTGCCAATATTTACCGAAATTTTGCTTTTGCCTTGCGAGCGAGATGGGAAGGAAAACCGCAAAATCCTTTGTACGATTTTCCTGGGATAGAAGAAGGAATCAAAGGAATGGCATTCATTTCCAATGTGGTTAAATCAGCACAAGACAATAAAAACAAGTGGATTAAATTTGAAATTTAAATACTAAAAACAATCATGAATAAAATTAAAATTGGCATCGTAGGTACAGGATTTATTGGACCTGCTCATATTGAAGCTTTAAGACGTTTACCCAATGTGGAAGTAGCTGCTTTATGTGAAGTAACCATTGAATTAGCTGAGGCTAAAGCAAAACAGTTAGGCATAAGCCGTTGGTATACCTTCGAAGATTTATTAAAGCAAGACGACATTCAAAGCGTTCATATTTGCACGCCTAATTTCTTACATTATTCGCAGTCAAAAGCGGCTTTATTAGCTGGCAAACACGTGATTTGCGAAAAGCCTTTAGCCAAAGATCTTCACGAAGCAGAGGAATTAGTTGCTATTGCGGCTAAATCTGGTTTAGTCAATGCCGTTCATTTCAATTTACGTTATTATCCTTTGGTACGCCAAATGAAAACCATGCGTGAAAAAGGAGATTTAGGCGAAGTTTATTCAATTATTGGTTCTTACTTACAAGATTGGTTATTCTATGCGACAGACTACAATTGGCGTTTAGAGCCTGATAAGTCAGGAGATTCTAGGGCCATTGCCGACATAGGATCGCATTTATTAGATGTCATTGAATACATCACGGGTTTAAAGACGGTGGAGGTTATGGCTGATTTTAATACAGTCCATAAATTCAGAAAGAAGCCATTGAAGCCAGTTGAAACCTATTCGGGTAAAATGTTACAACCTGAAGATTATGCGGATGTGCCGATTAATACAGAGGATCATGCGAACGTATTATTGCGTTTCGATAATGGAAATAGAGGTTCCGTGACCGTTTCTCAAGTTTCAGCTGGACGCAAAAATCAATTGAAATTAGAAATCTCGGGTTCCAATAAAACCTTTGCATTCAATTCAGAGTCACCCAATGAAATGTGGATTGGTAACCGCGATCAAGCAAATCAAGTGCTCATGCGTGATCCATCTTTGGCCTACCCGGAGGCAACTGCCCTAATGACATTCCCAGGAGGACATAATGAAGGATTTTCAGATACGTCCAAACAATTATTCAAAGAAGTATACGCAGCCATCGAAGAGGGCAAGCAACCGGAAAATCCGAAATTCCCAACTTTTGCGGACGGATACCGAGAATTATTAATTTGTGAAAGAATTTTAGATAGTACACGCAAGCAAGCTTGGGTGAAAATATAAACCTTATTATTATGCAAACGATTAAAGGACCAGCTATTTTCCTGGCACAATTCATGGGGGATGAAGCCCCGTTTAATACATTAGATGGCATTACTACATGGGCGGCCTCACTTGGATATAAAGGAGTTCAAATTCCTTCTTGGGATGGACGCTGCATAGATTTGCAAAAAGCGGCTGAATCAAAAACCTATTGTGATGAACTGAAAGGAATGTTAGCTGCCAAAGGCTTACAAATAACGGAACTGTCTTCCCATTTACAAGGACAATTAGTGGCCGTAAATCCAGCATATGACCTAGGATTTGACTCTTTTGCTCCAGATTCAGTTAAGGGGAATCCTAAGGCTAGAACGGAATGGGCGATCCAACAATTAAAATATGCGGCACAGGCATCTAAAAACTTAGGCTTAACTGCGCATGCAACATTCTCGGGTTCATTAATGTGGCATACGGTTTATCCTTGGCCACAAAGACCTGCTGGATTAGTTGAGCAAGGATTTAAAGAATTGGGACGCCGCTGGTTACCTATCTTAAATGCATTCGACGAAGCGGGTGTTGACTTATGCTATGAAATTCATCCAGGTGAGGATTTGCATGATGGAATAACGTTTGAAATGTTTTTAGATGAAGTGAAAGGACATAAGCGTGCTAATTTATTGTATGACCCTTCCCATTTTGTTTTGCAAGCATTAGACTACAAACAATACATTGATTTTTACCACGAACGTATCAAGATGTTCCACGTTAAGGATGCTGAGTTTAACCCAACAGGGAAGCAAGGTGTTTATGGTGGGTTCCAATCTTGGATCAATCGGGCAGGTCGATTCCGTTCGTTGGGTGATGGCCAAGTAGATTTCAAGAGCATCTTCTCTAAGCTAACCCAATACGGATATGATGGCTGGGCCGTGTTAGAATGGGAATGCTGCATCAAAGACCCTGTTCAAGGAGCTACAGAAGGAGCCCCATTTATTGCAAGTCATATCATCAAAGCGACTGAAAAAGTATTTGACGATTTTGCAGGAACAGGTGCAGACGAGGAATTTAACAAAAAGATTTTAGGACTATAATTCCCTAAATTTTAAAATAAAAAACGCTAACATTTTGAGATTAACAAATTTGTTAGCGTTTTTTTATCCTTACAAAAAAATTTAAAAACGGTGACTGACTGTCGCTGAAATAAAGTAATCAGCAAAAGCTGCATCCCCCTGTCTCAATCCAGCCGGATCTTTCAAATCATACGCACTTTTAATCCGATTACGAACTACGGCTAAAGGCATAGTTAAGGAGAACATATTTTTTAATTTGGAATAAGAAATTCCGGGCTCAACTGAAATAATATAGCCTGGACGCCTAAAACCATCACTTCCTCCCAAAAGATCATAGGCAGGAATTCCTTCCATACGACCGCCTAACATAACTTGAAACCCTTTAGTAGGAATTAAATCGTAAGCAACTCCTACCCTAGCAGCAAATTGGTCTGCCACCGAATGGTATCGAATCATCAAATCTGTGATGGGTTTATCTGAGGCAAACTGTTCTGTTTCATTCACATTTTGCGGACTTACAAGATAAAAACCGTTATAATATAAAAGTGATTTAGTTCCCAAAAGTTTATATCCTTGAACTTCTACATTAAATCCGATCGCTCCATCGCCTAATTGGATCGACTGGTCCACGGGTTTTTCCAAGGTATAATCTGAACCGTCCGCTTTCCGACGATGCACCATATCTTTTACGTTTGCATTTCCAGTGGCCAATTTGACACCTAGGCCCAACATAACATTTGCTTTGGGGTGTTTTAACGGATCTAAAATCCAATAATTAGCGGTTAGACGTGCATCACCAATTCCTACAGATTTCGTTTCAAATCGATTTCTCCCAGGATTTCCCGATACCGCGTTTCCATAATGTTCATACATGGAAGAACGGTCATTGTAAGAAAATGGCAAATTAACACTCACCGATAAGCGACCTGTCACTGAATAACTAATTCCCAAATCAGCACTTTGCGTATTATTGATCACATTCGTTCCCTCCGTTTCCCTTTGTGGCTGATATTCCGTACCGACAAAATGCTTATACGAATGAAGACTGCGCATCCCTAAGGCAACTTGCCATTGACCTGGCTGCATTAAGGTATTTGAATTAGGGCCAGACCCTACGGCACAACTCATGTGACGAACCGCAATACAACCTTGACCCATAACGAGCGAAGGAATTAGACCAATTAATATAAGTACAACTATTTTTTTCATATGATTAATAATCGAGCAAAATTAGCTTATTTTTCAATGACGGTTCCTAATTCTTGAGATATATTTTTTTGAACTTCTTTAAGCCGGATGAAATTAACCAGTAAATCATTCATGTCATTGGGATCGCCTTGGAAATTAGCCATCAAGTCCAATGATTCCTGTAACCTCTGATCATTATACACTTTACGTAACCTCAATACATTTTTATAGGCTAAATCTTCCAGCATTTCAGCTTCATTCGTCACTTTAATTTCATGGCGATCTTTCCAAGTGGTTGACAAATTATGCTTCTCTGATGAGCAATCAATCGCAAATCGTTGGATTTCTTCGTCAGTATGATGCAAATAAAATTCAGGTTTTAGGCTATTGCTATTTTTAAATTCCGTTTTACATATTTCCATCAACTTATTAAACAATGGCATTTGGAATAATACCCCATCTAATTCCTCTAATAAATACTGCGTAACAGAAACACCTGGCGCTTTTTCTGGATTTATTTCCAGATGACCAAAATTGACTAACAAACGAATGCATTCAGATTCCTGGTAAAAAGCTAAATTTTGATACGATTCAACACCCGAGTCTGAAATAGGTTCAATCAAATTTTGGACTTCAGAAAATTCTTGGCTCGAAATCGGCGCAAAGCCTCCTTGAGTTTGAGTGCCCCCTCGTTGCTTTAAATTCTTTAAGTGAATTTTATTCATTTCGGCCAACAACACATCTTCTTCCAAGCGCATCAATGAAGATGTTTTCTGAATAAAAAGACTTCGCTGAATGGCATCAGGAATCTTAGAAATGCTCAGAACCATTTCCTTAATTAATTCAGATCTTTTAAACGGATCATCACCGGCCTCTTGTAAAAACAAATTGGCCTGAAAGGAAATAATATCTTTAGATTCTTTTTTGATGTACTCAACAAAAGCCTCTGATCCAATTTTTCGAACATAACTATCAGGATCTTGACCTTCCGGAAAAACGACTAAATTAACTTGCAAACCCTCTTCCAAAATAAGGTCCATACCTCTTAATGCGGCTTTTATCCCAGCAGCATCCCCATCATACAGAACGGTAATATGTTGGGTAAATCGCCCTATTAATTTTATTTGTTCAATGGTCAAGGAAGTACCTGAGGAAGCGACCACATTTTTTATACCCGCCTGATGCAATGAAATCACATCGGTATAGCCCTCAACCAAGTAACACACGTCCAACCTCCTTAATTCATTTTTTGCTTGATGTATTCCATAAAGACTAGATGATTTGTGATAGACCTCTGTCTCGGGGGAATTAAGGTATTTTGCCTGGCTTGACTTAGCATCATTTCTTAAAATACGTGCACCAAAAGCAATTATTTTTCCAGAAACATTATGAATCGGAAAAATAACCCGATTTCTAAATCGGTCATATACCTTGCCCTCCTCATTTTTCTGTGTGACCAAACCCGCCTTCTCAATAATCTCTTGAGAGAATCCTTGCTTCAGCGCAGATTTCAATAAAGCATCCCAAGCCTCAGGACTATATCCTAAATCAAACGCTTGTAAAGTTGAATCTGAAAAACCTCTTTCTTTAAAATATGGAAGCGCAATAGACTTCCCTTCTTCTGTATCGTATAATTGTTTTTTGAAAAATTCTTTGGCATAATCTAGCATGATGAACAAACTCTCTCGTTCATTTTGACGCAAAATCTGATCATCGGTCATCTCCTCTTCTTGGATGTCAATGCCATATTTTTTAGCCAAATGCCTCAGGGCTTCCCCATAACCCAGCCCTTCGATATCCATAACAAAACGAACTGAATCGCCTGCTTTACCACAACCAAAACACTTATAAATTCCTTTGCTCGGCGAGATAGAAAAAGAAGGAGTTTTTTCTCCATGAAAGGGGCAACAAGCCCAATAATTAGCCCCCTTTTTTTTAACGGTCACATAGTCCCCGATGACGTCTGCCACCGCAGCCGCTTGCTTAATTCGCTCAACGGTTTCGGGATCAATGCGCATATTACAAAAGTAAACCAGCTAAAGTGGCAGATAGATATGAAGCTAAGGTTCCAGCAATTAAGGCTTTAAAACCTAATTTGGCTAAGTCGGACCGGCGAGTTGGAGCCAACTCCCCTATTCCGCCAATTTGAATGGCGACCGAAGAAAAATTAGCAAAGCCACATAACGCAAAACTAGTGATGGCAATGGTTTTGGGGCTTAACGTATCTTTGATTTTGACCATATCTAAATAAGCAACAAACTCATTGACAACCATTTTCTTGCCCATTAAAGCACCTGCCACTTCTATGTCAACAGCCGGAACCCCCATAGCAAAGGCAAATACAGAAAACACCTTTCCCAAAATTAAATTCATCGATAAGGTTGGCATATTAATTAATCCCCCCAAATGGCCCAAGCCTAAATCCACCAAGGCAATCAAAGCGATAAAACCGATCAACATAGCGATCACATTTAAGCCCACTTTTAACCCTTCACTCGCTCCGGCAGCAATGGCATCCACCAAATTAGCATGTGTTTTTTCAATGGACAGTTTTACTTCCCCCTCCGTTTCCGACTTTTCAGTTTCAGGGAATATGATTTTTGAAATCACTAAAGCCCCTGGGGCAGCCATTAAACTGGCGGCCAATAAATACGCTGCAGGAACTCCTAAAGATATATAAACGGCCATGACTCCACCCGCGATGCAAGCGAAAGAACCTGTCATGGAAGCCATTAACTCTGATTTGGTCATGTTTTTCAAATAAGGCTTAATCATGATTTGAGCTTCTACTTGTCCTACAAAAGTGGATGCCACATTTGATAAGGCTTCCGCACCACTCACGCCCATCAACCAATGAACTCCTTTTCCCATGGTCGATACAATGCGTTGTAAAATACCCAAATGATAAAACATGTTCACTAAAACGGCCACAAAAATGATGGTGGGAACCACTTTGAAAAAGAAAATATAATCATTGCCAGGACCAAAGGCCTTCGTCATTAAATTGCGATCCACGAGCGAACCAAAAACAAAAAGTGCCCCCTTATCCGCTTGGCCCAATAGTGTATTGATGCTATCCCCAAGCCATTGAAAAAGCGATTGACCCACTGTGGTCTTAAGAATAAAGACCGCTAAGAGAACTTGCAATAATAAACCTACACCTACAGTTCGATAATTAATGGCTTTGCGATTATTCGACATTAAAAAAGCAACTCCTAAAATCAGCACTATACCCAAAAGGCCAGTAAATCGTTCCATGTATATTAAGTTCGTTGGTGTATTTTTTATTCCTTAGTTTCTAAATTTAATGTATAATTCTCAAATGGAACCAAGTCCACTAAATCGTCCTCTTTTAAATGATAAAATTCTTGATGAATATTAAAGGGCTCATCGCTTTCCACCTTCCAGTAATTTCCATCTTCTTGCATCTCATAGGAATTAACCGTGTCACGCAAATTCCAATTTAAAATGGTTATTGCCAAGTTTTTCGCCCGCGAATTAACCAACTCAAATAAAGATTCTATTCGGCGATCAAAACTTCGCACCATGACATCCGCGGAACCGCCATACACTTTTGGATCTGCATTATTATGAAAATAGAAAATTCGGGTGTGCTCCAAATAATTACCCACAATGGATTTGATGTAAATATTATCCGACAAACCGGGTCTTTGTGGCCTTAAGCAACAAATCCCCCGAACAATTAACAAGATAGGAACCCCAGCCTTAGAAGCTTTATAAAGTGCTTCCATGGTGAGCGTGTCTTGCAATGAATTAATTTTCCAACAAATTCCTGCGGACAATCCCGCTTTATGATTGTCGACTTCATGTTCGATCATCTCAATCAATCGGTTTCGCATGTCACGAGGAGCCGTAATTAAATGTTCGTAATGCGTAGGCATGGAATGTCCCGTGATTACATTGAAGAACTCGGCGATATCTTGCGTGATTCGAATGTCAGTTGTCAACAAACCTAAATCCGTATATAATTTAGCTGTATCCTCATTGTAATTCCCAGAAGACAAATGCGCATAACTCATCACATGCGTACCCTCATTCCGAATCACTTGCAATAATTTAGTATGCGTCTTTAATCCAGGTATGCCATAAATCACAAAGCATCCCGCTTTTTGAAGCCTAGTTGCCTCACGAATGTTATTCTCTTCATCAAAACGCGCCTTCACTTCAAAGAGAACCGAAACGTGTTTGCCTTGTTCAGCTGCACGCAATAAGGCACTCGCAATGCGCGAATTCTTTGAAATACGGTATAAGGTAATTTTAATGGCCAACACATTTGGATCATCTGCCGCCTGCTCTAATAGCTGTATAACCGGTTCGAAATTATTATAGGGATGATGCAAGAGGATATCTCCCCGCTTCATGGTATCAAAAATATCGCCAATTTGAATGGACTTTAAACCCAATGGAGGTACCACCGGAGGGTTTACTGCCATTTGACCTTTAAATTCCGAATGCTTTAATATCTGCCAAAAAGAAGTGAAATCTAAAATGGCTGTCTTAACAAAGATATCAGACTTTTCTAAAGACCAGCGTTTCAACATCTCTCCTAATAAGAATTCGGAATGCTCCTGCTCCACCTCAACGCGAGTCACTCGGCCTAATCGTCGGTCTTTAATTTTCTTTTTGATCTCGTCCACAAAATCTGTTTCCGTGTCCTCATGCTCCACTAAATCAAAATCCCCATTTCGAGTAATCCTAAAAAGGGTCGTAGATTCTATTTCTACATTGCGGTAAAGTACTTGTAATTGTTGGCGTATCAATTCCTCGATCGGCAAAAAGACAATTTTATCCTCCCGCTCAATCACATAAAACCGAGCTAAATTCAGCGGAATTTGAACGAAAGAAATTTTACGATCACGCTCAGATTTCCCCTTACTCACTTTTTTCTCAGGCCCTCCAATGGTGACAACCCCAAAAATCAAGGTCTTCGCCAATAGACTTGGGAACGTATGTGTATGGTCAAAAACCATCGGGGTCAACATCGGATATATCGTCCGATTAAAATAGGTTTCTACTTCCGTCTGTTCTGACGTGGTCAAATCAGCATAAGTGGCTAAAAGCAATCCGTTTTCAGGAAATAAAGGAAGGATTTCATTGACAAATAATCGATGTTTTTCCTGACTAAATTCCTGAGCCGACGAAATAAGCATTTGCTTAAACGGAACTTCACGCAAGCCTGAATAATCCGTTCGCTCCTTTCCAAAATCAATGTAATTATACAAGGAACCAATTCGAATGGTAAAAAACTCATCCAAGTTAGACGCCGTTATGGCTAAAAATTTCAATCGATCAAAAAGGGACTTGGATTTATCTCGCGCTTGATCTAACACACGTTCATCAAACTTAAGCCAAGAAAGATCTCGAGAAATAAACTTTGCCTTTAACTGAATCTCATGCGATTTCTGCATGGATTTATCCGATTTCCACGTAGGATTCTTAGAAGCCAATAAATTGATTTTCCAATTTTTAGGCCTCAAGAAAGACAAAAGATTCCCAGGTTGAGAATCTTTGTCATTCGAATTTGAATCTGTATTATGATCTGTTTGTACCATTTTGTCTATTTGGTTGACACTTGATTTTTAATCGCCTCATAGTCAGATCCTAATCTGCCTACTTCGGTCATCAAAAATTTTTGAAGTTCCAAATTAAATATTTGCTTTTCGTCCGGGGTTAAGGAATCGTAAAGATTTTTTAGCTCTACATTAATCAGCTTACGGTCTTGATCAGACTCCGCATGAATGCTCCTTAAATGAAAAGATTTAAAATCAAAAATCATTCCCTAAACGTCTACTTTTGCGTATTTAGCATTTTTCTCAATAAAATCTCTACGCGGAGCCACTTCGTCTCCCATCAACATAGAAAACAATAAATCAGCCTCAATCGCAGATTCTACATTGACTTGCTTTAAGGTTCTGGATTCTGGATTCATAGTAGTTTCCCATAACTGCTCCGCATTCATCTCTCCTAAACCTTTATATCGCTGAACTCCCACATTGTCCTCTTTTCCTCCTCCAGCTAATTCTTGTATCGCTTGTTCTTTTTGTAATTCTGTCCAAACATAACGTACATTTTGGCCTTTTTTAATTTGATATAATGGAGGTTGAGCAATGTAAATACATCCCCTATCCACTAATTCGCGCATATACCTAAAAAAGAAAGTCAAGATTAACGTACGAATGTGACTTCCATCAATATCAGCATCGGTCATGATGATCACCTTATGATATCTCAACTTGTCCATATTTAACGCCCGCTCATCTCCATCTTTTCCAAATGAAACTCCTAGCGCCGTAATCATATTCTTGATCTCCTCATTCTCATAAATGCGGTATTCCTGCGCTTTCTCTACATTCAAAATCTTTCCTCTCAATGGTAAAATAGCCTGAAAAGCCCGATTTCTACCCTGCTTCGCCGTTCCACCCGCAGAATCTCCCTCGACTAGATAAATCTCGCAAGTCTCTGGATCTGAATCCGAACAATCGGCCAACTTACCCGGCAATGAGTTAGAACCTAAAATGGTTTTTCTTTGAACCATTTCCCTCGCTTTTCTAGCCGCATGACGCGCCTGAGCTGCTAATATCACCTTGGCCACAATTTGACGAGCCTCTCTTGGATGCTCCTCTAACCAGGATTCCAACATGTCCGACATCGCCGATGAAACCGCTCCTGACACTTCACCATTCCCTAATTTGGTTTTGGTTTGACCCTCAAACTGAGGCTCAGCCACCTTAACCGAAATAACGGCTGTCAATCCTTCACGGAAGTCATCCCCCGCAATATCAATTTTCAATTTCTCTAAAGCGCCAGACTTGTCCGCATAATTTTTCAAAGTCCTTGTTAACGCACCCCTAAATCCAGCTACGTGGGTTCCTCCCTCAATTGTATTGATGTTGTTCACATAAGAAACCACATTTTCTGAATAAGACGTATTGTACATCATGGCCACCTGAACAGGCACTCCATTCTTATCCCCTTCCATGTAAATAGGCTCTGTCAACAATGGCTCACGGGTAGCATCTAAATACATCACAAATTCACGCAAACCACCTTCTGAGAAAAAGTCATCCGAGCGAGGCACACCATTCTCATCCAACTCCCGCATATCCTTTAACTCAATGTGGATACCCGCATTCAAAAATGAAAGCTCGCGCAAACGACCCGCTACCGTCTCATACTTATATTCAGTCACCGTAAAAATAGTATCATCCGGCTTAAATAAAACCGATGTACCTGTACGATCCGTAGTTCCCACTTCCTTTACCGGATATTGCGGAACCCCTATTTTGTATTCTTGTTGGTATATTTTTCCATCCCGACTATACACCGTCACCTTCAAATCCGTAGACAACGCATTCACACAGGATACACCCACCCCATGCAAACCTCCTGAAACTTTATACGTGTCCTTATCAAACTTACCCCCCGCATGCAAAACGGTCATAACCACCTCTAAAGCAGAACGCTTTTCCTTTGTGTGCATGCCCGTTGGGATACCCCGACCATTATCCTCTACCAATATCGAGTTATCCGTATTAATCGTCACTTTAATATTATCACAATGACCCGCTAACGCTTCGTCAATGGAATTATCCACAACTTCCCAAATCAAATGATGAAGACCTTTAAATCCTGTATCTCCAATATACATGGATGGCCTCTTACGAACCGCCTCTAATCCCTCTAAAACCTGAATATTATCTGCACCATAATTTGCCCGATCTTCGGCTGATAACTCTTGTGCTTCTGACATAATTTATTTATAAATGGTTAAATGGACTTCAATTCCTAATGAATCTCCATCCGAAAAAATTTTAGAATTTAATGTTTAAAAATAAGGATTTATCCGCTTAAAAACTAATAAATTAATGAAAAAAATTAGTGCTTAAAGTGCCGAATTCCTGTCATCACCATCGCCATATTATTTGCATCACAATAATCAATAGAATCCTGATCCTTGATCGACCCACCTGGCTGAGTAACCGCAACCACTCCCGCATTACCGGCAATTTCCACACAATCCGGAAAAGGAAAAAATGCATCCGATGCCATGACGGAACCTTTCAAATCAAAACCAAACTCTTTTGCTTTATCGATCGCTTGCTTTAATGCGTCCACC
>Ga0214919_10000840_pt1 | contig 52087 bp, 46 predicted proteins | sample LL1503_MetaG_FD_177994 | JGI IMG/M metagenome (GOLD analysis project Ga0214919, IMG submission 177994) | Freshwater microbial communities from Lake Lanier, Atlanta, Georgia, United States - LL-1503 | ecosystem: Environmental > Aquatic > Freshwater > Lake | place: USA: Georgia | collected...
GCTATCTTGAAGCAGGCATTACCACGATTCACCAGGTCGCCTCCCTATCCCTTCAGGAACTAGAGAGGCTAGCTGGTTCTTCGGCGCCAGATTTGCACCTTTTTGCTCAAGGAATCGACTCGCGCCCAGTGACTCCTGCTTCAGCCGACCCAAAATCATTTGGTGAACAGGAAACTTTCGATATCGATCAGGTGGATGAACTATTTTGTCTAGCCACATTGCGGGCCATGATCGACCGGCTCTGCAGGAAATTACGGAGGGAGGGCTTCGCCGCGAGAACCTTATCGTTGCGAATTCGCTATCGTAACATGGAGGATGTCATGAGATCCGAATCCCTCAATGAACCTTCCCCACTGGAAAGCGACTTTTATCCCCTGTTACAGCCCATGCTACGGCGCTCCTGGTCTAGGCCCAAGCCCCTTCGTCTTGTCGGAGTTCGTCTCTCCAATCTCCATGCAAATCTTCCAGATCCAGAGCTGCCTTTGACGGGACTTCCACAGAAGAGTATGACCGACCGTCTCCACCTTGCCGAAGCCACCGATCAGTTGAGGAGGCAGTTTGGGTCAGACGCTATCCTGCGGGGCCACGATTTGTGGTTGAAGAAAAAATTATTAACTGGAGAAAAGAGTGGAGATTCGCATTCCAGCCCAAGCCAGAAGTAAGCCACCAGCTACACTCGCGCCGATATAAACCCAAGCCAGCAGGTCATCCCCTTTGCGAAAGAGGAGCGCTGTTTCGATTCCAAAGGCCGAAAAAGTAGTGAACCCCCCAAGAAACCCGGTGATGATAAAATAGCGAAGATGAAATCCTAAAAACCAGCGATCAGGTACCCATCCGTAAATCAAACCAATCAAAAGACAGCCTGCCCAGTTCACGCCTAAAGTGGCCCAAGGGATTCTTAGATTGGGATAGTGGTGAAGAGTCCAAGCACCTACACCGAAACGAACCAGCGAACCAAGCCCCCCTCCCAAGATAGTAGCCAAGGCATGCCTCAACATCTCAGATTTCATCTGAGAAAAAGCTTTTTGGCGAAAAGCACTCCTGAGCACCAGCTACCTAAAACTAAAGCCACGGCAAGAAGTAGGCGAAACCCGTAATTGGCAAGTGCTTGCGTGAGAGTGGTCGACTCATCACGGCTTCCAACTGCCTCAATCAGGTAGAAGCAAAAGAGCAGCGTCCCAAGGGCAGCTACTCCCATCTCAGCAAGCCCGCGAAGCCGATTCCCCATCCGAAATGTCCCTAAGCCGGGCAGAACCGTAGCATTCAACCCCATACAATTCCTGGCTGCTTCAGCTTCAGCGAGAATGGGTGGTTCGGAAGATCTGCTCATATGCGACCATGGTAGCTAAAAAGGTAAAAGGAATTGTCACGAAAAGCCCGACCACCAAGCATAGAATTCCAATTAGATTAATCAGGCCGAGTGCGAAAAGTAGCCCGAAATAAGCCCAAAAGTTTTTACGAACTCCGCGCCAACTTAATTTCAGCGCCTCCCAAAAATCGGTGTTGGTGCACGCAGCAATGGGGACGGCAAAAGACCAGCAGATCAGCAAATAAAACATAGCGAGTGCCCCCGCCAGAAGTGGCAGACCTATTCCTAGAATCAGGTTGGGGTGCTTGACGAGCTCCTCCATGACAACCCCAGACGCGGCAAAAAGACCCGCTGCGGGGATCAGGGCGACAAGGAGTGGGGCGAAAGCCAATAAACTAGAAACCGTTGTGGCAAGAAAACACGGAAGAAAGCGCTCCTTAATCGTACTGGTCACATCTTGCAATCCATGGGTCTGACCATGAATCGCCTGCATACAAAAGAAGTAAACCCCACCCAAAATGGGGCCGTTTAGTAAAAAGGCAAATAAAGCTCCGGCAATCGGAATACTGTTGAGCAAAAACTGGGCAACAAAAACAATCACGATAATTCCTGTAATTCTCCAAGGGTCTTGGCGATACACCTGCCATCCCTGCCTCAGACAATCCCCAATGTGCACCGAGCCCTCTGTTGCGACGGTATTTGAACCAGATCGGCCACTGATTTTAGGAGGAACATTTGCCAGCGCCGGAAAAAAGGCCGAAATAGTCCCCAATTCACGCCACTCCGTAGATCCCTCCTCTTTCACCTTAGTACGTTCATCCGCACGACCCTCCCGAATCCAGCGGTGCACCTCGTCTGCAGTCACCGGGCCGTAGGTTTTGCTATCACCACCAATGATTGAATACATGTCCCATCATTGAAACGATTGCCTCTTCCCACAAGTTCCTTTTTCTTATCCACATCTTAATCTCAAGTAAGAGAAGAGTTTCATTGGCCTATAACTCTTCCCCTTTCATAACAAACTTGTGCCCTGTTCCTTACCCATCCTCATAATCCTGCTTTTTACCACGATCCATGTCTATCCAGCGCCGTCGATGGAGACCCCTTCGCAACCCTTCGACTTTGATACCTACCGAAGAAATCCAATCGAGGCCAAGAGGAAAGCCTCGTACGCCGCCGAGGGCCGAGATTTACAATCGAATCTCTTAGCTGGGCCGAAAGGAGGTAAGTCGGATATTTCGAAGCAAGCGTCCGACCTCTTCCCCCCAATGGAGAGCATACCATTAAAGCAAGAACCTGAGCCCCTTCCCACCCCTAGCGAGCTGACCGACAGGATCACTGCCAAGCGTTCTGGAGAAGACACCAAGGGGCGCATCGACTTGCTTGCACGAGGGAAGGTCGCCAAAGAGCTCAATCTCTCCTCCATGTCGGAAAGTGAGTATGAAATTTATGCCTCACAAAGTAGGGCCGACAACCTTGAGACACCTGACAAACCCAACCTTCTCAACCCGATGCCCACTGTAACGAATCTAAAAACTGATGGGCCTGCCCATGCTTACTCCGTGACTCAAGCGGGAGTAGGAGTTCGCGCCAAGAAAGGGTCGAATCAAAATCCTTTCGAGGATGTAATCAAGCTGCTCCGCCTCGACCAGCCGATCACTCATGGGGGCGATGCACTCCCATCAGCATCTCAAAAAGCACCCGCTCCCACCCCGGCACCCACTGCGGGTGTTGAACAAGCCAGCCCGTCGGCTGGCGCTTACTAGAAATCGTCGGCGGGCAATAAAAAGCGGGTTGGCTCCCGCGCCTAAATTATCTTATGGTTCTTACTCCAGGTGCGGTGGCAGAGCGGTCGAATGCGGCGGTTTGCTAAACCGTTGTACGGGTAAAACCGTACCGGGGGTTCGAATCCCCCCCGCACCGGTTTTCCCTTTTCGTCTGTCCTCCAGTACCACAAAATACCCTTGTGAATTCCAAAGCATACCGAGCAGTCTCCTCTGCCCAATCGAAGCGGTATTTCGCTCGGAATAAAAACTGGTCAGGTTGTGCTCCTTCGAAATCGGCATTCCTTCCTGCCCAGCCAATACCCCCAACGACCAGTGTCCCTATAAAAAAAGGTCTTCACTCCAAACCCAACACATCCAGCGCTTGAAAGACTATTCCAAGCTTACCCACAATCAGCTTGAACGCTGGTTGACTTGGCGCGAATAATTCACCAATCATACATCCATGCAGAAAATTATTCTTTGGAGCTTAAGTGGACTGGTGAGCGCCCTTCTCCTCGTTAACCTCCTTCTTGGTTTAAGCACTCGTGGTGCCATATCCAAGATTCAAGCAGTACAGGCGCAAGTCGCAAACGGTCCGCAAATGGAAACTGTGCTGCGTAATCTCAGTATACGCATTGCGATGGCAGGTGAAAAAGACGCCGCCTTCCGTGATATTCTAAAAAAACATGAACTCAATGTGAAACTTGAGGACAAGCAAAACCCATGAACGACGAAAATCAATCCTACGAATCCCCGACATCTTGCGTTTGGCCCTTGGTCACGCTCTTGGCCGCGCTTCTCATTGTGAATCTAGTTCAATTGATCTCTATTGTGAAAGAAAGACAAGCAGTCGCCCAAACCACTACTTCGGCAGCTCAAGCGATCGGCAGATATAAAACAGTCTCTGATAAGTTAGAAAATCTGGCGAAAGATCTCATGCGGCTTAGTTTAACGAACAACGAAGCGAAAGAGATCGTCACCCAATTTAATATTCAGATGAATCAACCGGGCGCACCTGCTGCGCCTGTAAAAAAATAGCTGCTCCGTTAAGCTGGAATTAGGTCGAGGCTAAAATCGATCGACCTCGCGCTGTGGGTTAATTTGCCCACGCTGATAAAATCCACCCCTGCTTGAGATAGGGCCTGGGCTCTTTCAAGAGTCACCCCTCCAGAGGCCTCAATCTCTATGCCTAGGGAACGCGACCTCTTCACTTTGACAATTTCTCTTACCTGATCAGCAGTCAGATTATCGACAAGGATTCGATCGACTGGCAGGAGGAGCAACTTCATGGCCAATTCGAGCGAATCGGCCTCCACAACCAACGCAAGATCGGGATGCGAGGCGCGTGCCTGTTGGATAAGTTCGGGCAATCTTTCGGGGTCTACTAAAGATAAGTGGTTCTCCTTGACTAAATAACCGTCATAAAGCCCAGCCCGATGATTCACTCCCCCGCCCAATCTCACCGCCTGCCTTTCAAGAGCCCGCAACCCAGGGGTCGTTTTTCGAGTATCTAAGATCTTTGTCCGCGTCCCCGCTGTGGCCCGGACATACTCTGCAGTCAGAGATGCCACTCCCGAAAGATGCTGTAAAAAATTAAGAGCACACCGCTCCCCGGTTAAAATGCTTCGTGCTGAACCCCTAACCTTCGCAACGTTCTGATTCGGCCCAACTTTTTGGCCATCCTGAATCAGCGTTTCCCAAACAAGCCGACCATCCACTTCTCGAAAAACGGCCTCAGCCACATCCATACCCGCAAGGACACAATCCTCCCGCGCGACAAGAGCGCCCGTCGCCAGCGCTTCTTCCCCAATAAAAGCACGGCTCGTTACATCATCGGGCCCAACATCCTCACCCACCGCTCGTGCAGCAGCCTCCCGCACAATCGCCTGCCATTCTTTGACCGAGTGTTTCATATCCACAGCGTGCAATCCCCGGTGGGGACAAGTCGAGATAAACGTCCTTCTCTTTCCTCCTTTTACCCTTTCTCATACACTCAGCTTATGAGGACACGTGTTTTGCCTATCTCGGAGGCTTCGGTTGACGAGGCGTGCAAGGTTCTCCTTGCGGGCGATCTTGTGGCGTTTCCGACAGAAACCGTTTACGGGTTAGGTGGCTTAGGTTTAAACCCTGACTCCGTCAGCAAGATCTTTGCAGCCAAGGATAGACCCACTACCGATCCCCTCATCCTTCACATAGGCACCGCTGATTTGGCTGCTCTTGCCGACGAAGAGATTATTGCAAAGCCAATTCCCGCCTTGGCAGTGGCTCTTGTCAGCCAATTCTGGCCTGGGCCACTTACATTGACTTTGCCCAAGGGTTCCGGTGTGCCCCTTAGTGTCACAGCAGGTCTCCCCACTGTTGCCATTCGATACCCAGCCCACCCCGCTGCCCAACTGCTTCTACAAAAGCTGGGGCAGCCTATTGCTGCGCCAAGCGCAAATCGGTTTGGACGAATCAGCCCAACCGACGCCTCCGCTGTTCTGCAGGAGTTGGAAGGCAAGATCCCCCTCATCCTTGACGGTGGCCCATGCACCCAGGGCATCGAATCTACTGTCCTGTCATTATCGGGCTCAAATCCCACAATCTTACGATCGGGTGCCATTACCGCTGAAATGATCTCATCGATAACTGAAAGGCAAACCCTCAGGGATGCCCGTAACCTTCAGCAGTCCGTCCCTTCACCTTCACCTGGAATGTTGCACAGCCACTATGCACCGCAAACACCGCTCTATCTTGTCCCCACACCGATCGAACACTTTGTTCCTCCCTATCAGTATATTCTTTATGAAAATAGAAATTCAAAACTACCCCCAGGAGCTTATCTTCTCGCACCTAATCAGGACCCGGCGACTGCTGCGCAAAACCTTTATCGGTTACTTCGCCAAGCCGATTCAGTTGGCAGTACAGCCATTCTGATTGATCCAATACCCGACTCCAATTGGGCTCCTGCAATTCGTGATCGATTACAAAGGGCAAGCTCTGGAACCGCCCTTTGGCAGAATGATGGCTGGAAACTTCTCCCCCGAGCTGGGGCCTAGATTTGCCCACCCGGGCCTGCTGCACCCTCTTGATCCCCATCTTTTAAGCGGACGAGGCTTAAAACGTGGCTTAAAAGTCGCGCAGCGGATTGCTCCACTTTTTCTTTGCCTGTTTCGAGGATCAGATCCGGTTTTTCAGGCGCCTCATAAGGAGAGTCGATACCCGTAAACCCCTGAATTTCTCCTTTGCGGGCTTTTTGATAAAGGCCGCGAGGGTCGCGCTTTTCGCAATCCGCGATCGAGGCGCTAATATAAACTTCGGAGAAGTTCAGGCCTGCATTGTGACAAGAGGCGCGAACCGATTCGCGCTCTTTTCTCAAGGGAGAAATTAGAGAGCCAATGACCACCAATCCCGACTCTGCCATCAGTTTTGCCACCTCCCCTGCTCGCCGGATATTTTCGGCACGATCTGGCATGCTAAAGCCCAAGTCCGCACACAATCCGTGCCTCAAATTATCCCCGTCCAGTATCATGGTTCCGATTCCCCGTCGAAAGAGCAGACTCTCAAGAGCCACAGCGAGAGTTGACTTGCCCGAGCCAGATAATCCAGTCAGCCAGATGACCGCCCCCTCATGGCCAAAGTGACCTGCACGCGCCTCTTGGGAAACTCTTCCCTCTGTCCAAGTCAAATGTTCTCCTGTAACCGCCTTGGCTAAAGAGGATGGATACTCGGCGAAGGTAATAATGCCGCCCCCACCGATTCTGGGCCCCCTCTGCAAAGCAAACCTACCAGTCGCGGAAACTTTCTCGTGAGCATCATAAACCAAGGGTCGACGGCACCGGATCCTCACTTCCGCAACCTCAAAGCGCCCCACCTCCTCGCGAGCATCATTGACCGCCTCTAATTTTTCCGCATCCACCACTCGGTCGATCGATACGATCCTTGCCTCAACCGTTTGCGTTCCTAATCGAAGTGTGACCGGCGCTTGCAAACGCAGGGGCTCGATATCCAGCCAAAAGATCCTCGCACGTACCTCTCTGGACTCGACCGGGGGATTGTCCTGTAAAGCGCCCACATGACCCCTTTCGACAAAAATCTGCTCCTCCAATGTTACGGCGACACTATGACCAGGCCCGACATCCTGCAGGGGTGTCTCCTCGCCCCACGACTCGATTGATTTAATTTTGCTCGTTTTTCGATCCGGAAAGAAAACAACAGGGTCTCCCACACGAATTCTTCCGCTTTCTAGCTTCCCGGCAATCACCCTGCGTGAATCAAAGCGATATACATCCTGAATGCTGAAGCGTAGGGGGCCCTCACTCTTGGCCTGCACTTTACCCGCACCCGCTAAAAGGGCTTCCAGGAGTGTCGGCCCTTTCCACCAGGACAAGTTTTTTGCATCCCGTCGCATCACCGTAGCCCCTTCACGAGCTGAGATCGGGATAACCTCGCGGGGGGTAATCTTCAGCCCTCCTAAATAGTCGCGAATCTCTTTTTCCAGCGTGCGAAAACGATCCTCTTTCCACCCCACTAGATCCATTTTGTTTACGGCAACGATGACACGGGAGACCCCCAAAAGAGACAAGAGAAGACCATGTCTTCGGGTCTGCTCCTTTAAACCCTCTTGCGCATCGATCAGTAAAATGGCCTCTTCTGCCGCCGCTGCGCCCGTCACCATGTTTTTAATAAATTCGCGATGACCTGGGGCATCAATAATTTCAAAGGACTGACCTTGGTAACGAAAACCGATCCGCGTTGTATCGATGGTAATATTTTGTGCCTGCTCCTCCAGAAATGCGTCCAGCAGAAAGGCATACTCCAGCGGCATTCCCTCCTCCCGTGAGGCCTTCTCCGCTGCTTCTAGCTTCCCCTCAGGCAGTGATCCCGTGTCCGCCAGAAGCCGACCAATCAGAGTCGACTTCCCGTGATCCACATGTCCCACAACCACAATACTTGTGCGGGGTTCTTCTGGACCGCCTGCGGCGCGAGCTCCCCCTTGCCTCTTTGGAAAAAAGGCTGCGACATAATCAGCAGGTACCGGCTTAGGAGCCGGAGGCATGACGACACCTTGGCTCACATGAATCCTTTCGCCCGCAATTTTTGCATGGCATTGCGTTCATGATGATCCTGTGCCCGACCAGCCCTTTCCGAGGTCTTGGTGACCTTTAACTCCTCCACAATGCCCTCCAAGGTGTCGACCGAACTTTCGATCGATTTGGTAATCGGCCAGCATCCCAGCGACCGATATCGCCTCCCCCCTTGGGCAAAATACATTTTCGGAATGGGAATGCCCTCCCGTCTGACATACTCCCAAATATCTAATTCGGTCCAATCGAGCAGCGGCTGGACTCGCACATGCTCACCCGGCTTTACCGCGGTGGTGAACTGCCCCCAGAACTCGGGCGGTTGATCTCGATACTCCCACTCATTCTCGACCGTTCGGGGGGAAAAGTATCTCTCTTTAGCCCGTGTGGAATCCTCATCCCTACGAATTCCAGTAACCAAAGCATCCCAGCGATACTTGGCTAAGGCTTGCTGCAAAGCGGCTGACTTTAATTCGTGAGTGACGGTGACTGGATCATGCGTTTCATACCCCACACCTCTTTTTCTTGCCTCCTCATTCACCATGACAATCAGGTCGATCTCATAATGCTTTCGTGCCCACTCACGAAAGGCCAACATTTCAGGAAATTCATACGTTGTGTCGATGTGGAGAAGCGGAAATGGGATCTTTCCCGCAAACGCTTTCTTGGCCAACCAGATAAGTGTGTTTGAATCCTTGCCCATAGACCAAGGCATAGCCATATTCTTAAAATTCGAGAAGGCCTCGCGAAGTATATAAATGCTTTGATCTTCAAGGTGTTGCAAATATGACATAAAAGATAGACTTTGTATGGTTTGCGCGTATATTGCAAGCATGATTCTTGAAAAACCAAGCGGGGTCAATTTAAGCAAAGCCCGGCTTCCAGACCTGGAAAAGGAATCTCCCCAAGACCGATTCGCCTGGGCGGTTCGCACTTATCCCAAAAAACTGGTGCTAACAACCTCCTTCGGGGCTCAGTCCGCCGCCTTCTTGCACTTGGCAACGCAAGTAGAGCCCGATTTACCTATCATTTTCATCGATACCGGATACCACTTTCCGGAAACATTAGAATTTGCCCAACAGCTGACCAAAAAACTTGGCCTAAAGGTTCAAACCTATCGACCCCTGCAAACTCCTGCGGACATCAAGAAAAAACACGGGCGCCTCTGGGAAATGGGCGCAGACGGAATGGAAAAGTTTCATGAAATCATACGGGTCGAGCCCCTTCGACGGGCCATGAAAGAGCTAAACCCGCTCCTTTGGATTGCAGGTCTACGTCGCACCACAGCAGCCTCTCGAAAAGAGTTGTCCATTCTCTCCCATGTCAATTCTCGTATCAAAATGCTGCCCATCCTCGATTGGACCGATCGACAGGTCGGTGAATACCTGCAAGCGCACTCCCTCCCCTATCATCCTCTCTGGGCCAAAGGCTATGTCTCCATCGGCGACCGAGTGACAACAAAGCGTTTGGACGAAGTCACAGATCCTGCAGAGTTGAGACATTTTGGCGGCAAGCGGGAGTGCGGAATTCACGAGAAGGTCTAAGAAACGGAAAAAGATTTCAATCCCTGCCCTACTCACCTAGGGTTTTAGGTTATGGCAGGCGAAGTTGTTGAGGTAGAGGGAGTCGTAAAGTCGGTGCTGAAGGGCACTCTCTTTCGTGTCGAACTTGTCAATGGTCACACCGTCCTAGCGCACATCTCAGGCAAAATGCGCAAGAACTACATTCGTCTGAATATCGGCAACAAGGTGAAGATGGAAATGTCTCCTTACGACCTAAGTAAAGGGAGAATCACCTACCGCATTCCTCCACCGTCCGCAGATGGCCAACCTGTCGTTCCTGTTCCTCTCTAAACAACATTCCCTTTCGCAATCATCTCCGCATACGCTTCCCAAGGCACATCCCCGCCCTCATCCCGAGCAATTCGGGCTAAATCTTTCGAGCCAAATTCAATCCCAAAGAGCCCAAACCTAGGGTCGTAAGTTCCCCATTCGTAATTGTCGGTAAGCGACCAGTGAAAGTATCCAATCAAGGGTAGCCCCTCCGCGGCTAGCTTTTGCACTTCACCCACGTGCTGCCGGATAAAATAACTTCGGCTCTGCTGGTCAGTCCGCAGCGTGCACAACTCCCCCGGGTGGCATCTTCGCTCCGCCATCCCATTTTCTGCGATTAAAATAGGTAAGTTCGGATACTCAGTGGCATAACGCTCTACAAAAAAACGCAATCCTCGCGGCAACGCTTTCCAGTCCCACCACTTTGTCGTCAGACTTTGTGTCAGCCATTCCCGAAGTCCTACCCGACCTAAACGCAAATCGGAAAAACTAGGCAGGCGGACCGCATTTCCGACAAAGGGGTCATAGTAATCGAATGAGATATAATCGACCACCGGTTCATCTCTTCTTTCCCTGACCAGCGCTACCAGTCGCGAAAAAGTGCTTTCGTTGAGGAACTTCCGGCTCAGCCCATGCTGAATCTGCTTAATCAATTCGCCGACCGCCTCTGAAAAAAGCCCGTGATGCGGAAAATCCATCGCCCGGTAGGCCCGAGTAAATTCACGGTAGCGGTCAGTCAAAAAAGCCAAGATAGGCTCATTTCCCTCCGTGACCCTCGCCCCCTCCAAGACATCCAACAACATCTTATCCATCCAATACAAATCACTGGCAAAGTTATTAAAAGTAAGCTTCGGCTTTCCCCATTCGGGATGCTCCGCATACAACGCGTGCATTTCGCGACGGACACGAACGTGGGCCTCTAACATCGTCTGGATGGCACAAAGAGCCGCAGCCCACCATGCGCGACGGCCTGCTGGAAAAGCGCCCACATTATAAGTACACGCCGCCAACATATTGGGCTCATTGATCGTAATAAACCATGTGGGTGGAGCAACACCTCGTGCGGTTAACTTTCGATTCATCACCTCCCAAAGTTTTCTCTCAAAGGCACTAAAAATATGGGGCGTGCTTTCCTCTAACCATGGATCGGCTCCCAACCACTGCGGGGTCGTAAAATGGCAAAGGGTAATGAGCGGCTCGAGTTTGCGAGCACGCAGAGCACAAATCATCTCGACATATCTTTCAATTGCCGCCTCCTGAAACTCAGCGGGCGGAGCTTCAGGTTGAATTCTCGTCCAGTCCACCCCTAAGCGATATCCCGTCAGCCCCATCATCTCGGCGCGGTCAAAATCCTCCTCATATCGATTCCAGAAATCGACCGATCGCCCTGAACGGGCCACCTTTCCCGACCTCTCCCAAGCAGCCCAATTATTTTGCGGCTCTCCATCCCCATTGTATCCCCCCTCATGTTGGTAAGGGCAGGAGGATACTCCCCACAAAAACTTCTCAACAAAACGGCCCGCCCTCATCGCTTGCGCACCTGCTCGGCCATCTCCTCCTGCTGATCGCTATTCACTTCCACCGCTGTGTTATCGGATTCTGCTAGCAACGTTTTCACCACCGTTTCCGCAGCCTTCGGTCGACCCATCTCCCGCGCCGCCACCTTCATCCGATGAAGGCGGTCCGGCTCGCTTAAAAGCCGTCCCACCTTGTACCCCAAGGTCGTAATCTCATTACACTTAATCGCCACTCCCTTTTCTAAAAGCTGATCACTGTTTCGCTCTTCTTGTCCTGGAATTGGATCATAAATCGCCATCGGAAGGTGAGAGGCCATCGCCTCAGCAGAGGTCATCCCCCCCGGCTTGCTGATCAATAAATCTGCCGCCGCCATCCACTCCGGCATATCTTCTACATAACCGTGTACTAAAAACTCAACCCCTCCAGTGGCAACTCGATTCACCTCCTGCTCAACTCGCGCTTTCGCCTCTGGATTCTTTCCACAAATCACCACCACTTGAACTTTTTGATTTAATTGCCGGAGCGATTTTACCACTTGCTCAGCAGGATTGACCCCCAAAGCACCCGCCGTTACTAAAATGACCAGCCGCTCAGGATGTAATCCCAACTTCTTTCGTAAACTCGGGCGGTCTGCCATACGCCCGAACTTGGGATCCACTGGAATCCCACTCACTGTGACCCGCTCAGCAGGAAGTCCGAGCTGCGTTAAATAGGCTTTCGTTTCATCGAGCGCGACAAAATATCTGTGAAAAGCACGAGAAAGCCACATCGCGTGAAAGTCGTAGTCGGTCACCACGATCGATAGCTTGGCTTGAATCACTTTCTGGGTGATCAAATGCGAAATGATCTCCGCAGGCATAAAGTGCGTGCAGACCGTGATGTCGGGTTGGAGCTTCGAGATTAAGCGCACGAGTGGACGCGTATTCAGCCGATCCAAAAGTAAGCGCATCTTGTCAGTTTTCCACGGCTCATCGCTTTTGTCATACCACCAGCCCAAGAGAGTCGGTGCGTCCTGCACTAACGTGAGATAAAGCTTAGAGTAGAAGTCTCGAAATAGTTTATTGGTGAATGAGAGCGCATCAACGTTCACCACCTCACCGACCCCAGGGGTATTTCTGCAGACCGTCTCAATCGCCGCCGCCGCTCGCACGTGCCCCGTTCCCGCACTGGCAGAAAGAATCAGAACCTTTTTCGCCTGTTTCACTTGTCTGAATTGTAGCTTTTTGCCGGCCCCGCGAAACCTCTAAAACACCGTCTTTTTCTCAGAAAACAAGTCCAGCTGATCCTTTGCATTTTGGGATGATGGCACAGCCCCTTTGGGATGAATCCGCGCTGGCTTACCCGAGGCATCCGTTTCCTTCTCCTCGAGACCCCGAAGTATTTCACCCGCTCTTCGCAAAACCGCTGGGGGTAAACCAGCCAGCCTGGCTACTTGAATTCCATAACTGCGGCTTGCCTCACCTTTGACAATCCTATGCAAGAATACCACTCGGTCTTTTTCCTCTCGTACATCCACCCGAAAGTTCATTACCCCGCGCCGGGTTAAGGCTAGTTCTGCCAGCTCATGATAGTGGGTTGCGAAAAGAGTCTTCGCCTTAACCTCATCATGTAAATACTCCCCAACAGCCCACGCAATACTCAAACCATCCAAGGTGCTCGTTCCACGACCGATCTCATCCAAGATCACTAAGCTATCCTTTGTGGCGTGGTTCAAAATAAGCGCCGTTTCATTCATCTCCACGAGAAAAGTACTTTGCCCGCGGGCTAAGTCATCCCCAGCACCGATTCGCGTAAAGATTCGGTCCAATAGAGGCAACTCAGCCGCTTGTGCCGGCACGAAACTACCCACCTGAGCCAGTAAACAAAGAAGGGCAGCCTGTCTTAAGTAGGTGCTCTTGCCCGCCATGTTTGGTCCAGTCAGTACCATAAAACTCCCCTCCCCCCCACCAATCTCGAGGTCATTGGGCACGAAGGGTTCTGCGCCTCCCGCCAAAATCTGCTCCACCACAGGATGACGCCCCGCCCGGATTCGAACGAGCCCATCTTCCCGCATGACAGGACGCACATAACCCCATCGGCGCGCCACCGTGGCAAACCCGGCTAAAACATCCAGCGAGCCAATGGCCATGGCTGTTTTTTGGAGCGAACTACTGCTGGCAAGAACTCGATCCCGCAGCTGCGAAAATAAGTGAATCTCTCTGGCGATAGACTTTTCCTCTGCACCCAGAATCTTTGCCTCCACCTCTTTTAGCTCGGGAGTTACATACCGCTCGACCTGAGCCAAGGTTTGCTTCCTTTCATACTCTCGAGGGACCTGGTCTAAATTAGCTTTGGTAACTTCAATTCCATATCCAGACACCTGCTGGAACCGAATCTTTAGGCTTTTGATCCCTGTCCTCTCAACCTCCCGCGCCTGTAAATCAGCAATCCACGATCGGCCTTCGCGCATAGCCGCACGATAGCCATCCAGAGCCTCATCAAACCCATCTCGAATCATTCCGCCCTCTCGAACTGTGGCAGGAGGATCCTCAGCCACTCCGCGCACTAGTTCTGCCACCAACTCCTGCTCCAAATGAATCTCTTGGCTCAACATCCGATTATAGCTTCCCGAAATCTTTCCAGCCTGTTTTTGTAGTTCAGGAAGAACTTCCAGTGTACCTCGCAAGGCCAGCAAATCTCGGGCTGTGCCCGAGCCGCCGGATAAGCGCCCTACCAACCTCGCGATATCGCGCACTTTTTGCAAAGTCTCGCGGAATTCATCCATCGCCCCGACATCCTCTAAAAAACCCGCCACCGCCTCATGTCGCTCCTCCACCTCTTTTTTCTGCCGTAAGGGTCGGAGCAGCCAACTCCGCAACTCCCTTCCCCCCATCGGAGTGTGTGTCTGATCGATGGCACACAGTAAACTGGTGTCTGTCCCGCGAGAGGCTGACTCGATTAGCTCCAAATTGCGTTGTGTAGCAAAGTCCAACTGCAAACTTTCCTCAGATCGAAAGGGCTTGGGAACCTGCCAATGTCGCATCCCACTCTTTAAGGTCTCTTGTACATACCGCACCAACGCGCCCGCGGCACCGACTGCGGGCCCCAAACCCTGACAGCCAAACCCATCCAAGCTCTGCACTTGGTAATGCTCGCAAAGCATCGATCTCCCTGCATCCACTTCCAGCGTCCACTCAGGAATTTTTGTGACGCGCACCCTTGAATCTACCCACGGAGCTATTTCGCTCTCCTCTTCAGAAAGTAAAAGTTCGGCAGGGTTTGATCTTCGCACTTCCTCTCGGCAAGAAATCTCATCAGCCAGATCGGTAATCCTGAAATCTCCACTACTGACATCTAGCAGAGCGAATCCCCACTTTCCGTTCTTCCCCTCCCCCCTTCGCACCGCCGCCAGCCAACGGGGAAGTTTTGGCTCCGTCAGCTCCATCCCAGTGGCGCATCCCGGGCTGAGAATCCGAGTGACTGCTCTCTCCACCATTTGCCCTGTTCTCACCTCCCCCACCTGATCACAAAGTGCAACTCGCCGCCCCACCGCTAAAATCTTGGCGATATAGGCTTCCGCCGCATGGTACGGCAATCCACACATGGGAATGCTATTACGCTTGGTCAGGGTTAAATTGAGGAGCTTCGCCCCTTCCATAGCATCTTCGAAGAAAAGTTCGTAGAAATCGCCCAGCCGAAAGAAAAGAAAAGCATCCTTGGGAACCTGAGCCCGCAGCCCTTGGTACTGCCTCATCATAGGTGTTGAGCCTTCTGCCATCCTCCCTTTTTCCCCTACTCTACCCCCCAGCTCAATCCACAAGGGATGCAGGCTGTGCATAGCCTCGAAACCTTCTAAACTTCCAATGTGCGCATCATTATCACGGGCCTCGTTGGACAGTACCCTTTTGGAGGTGTCATTTGGGACTACCTACAATACCTCCTTGGCTTTCGCTCCTTAGGGCATGAGGTTCTTTATCTCGAGGACTCCGGCGCTTGGCCCTACGACCCCGTTGCTGGCACGATCACCGATGACTGCTCCTTTGCCCTTCGCTCTCTCAAAAAGATCTTTACCGACTTCGACCTTGCTGACTCTTGGGTCTACCGCAATGGAGCCGATGGCTCGTTCCATGGGGCCGGAGAAAAGAAAGCCCGGGAGTGGCTCAAAGATGGAGATCTTCTGGTCAATGTCTCCAGTGCTGGATGGTTACGGGATTATGACCTTCGCGTCCGACATAAGATGTTTATCGATGGGGACCCTATGTTTTGTCAGGTTGGTTTGCTCGACGGTTCTAACCCCCAGTACGCAGGCCGCCTCCGAGACCACGACAGCCACTTCACTTTTGGCCTCTCCGTTGGTCAGAAAGGGTGCCTAGTACCTACGGATGGAATCACCTGGCGGCCGACTGTTCAACCCATCGCCCTGGATCAGTGGCCGGTAACCGCTTCCCCTGCGCAATCTCCATGGACAACGGTGATGAACTGGGCCAGCTACCAACCCAAGATCTGGGAAGGTAAATGCTACGGACAAAAGAATCTGGAGTTTACCAAGTTTCAAAAGCTTCCAGAAAAAACTCGGGTTCCCCTCCGCCTCGCCATGGGTATGGGAGTCGATGGCCAACGACCCGCGCAGCAACTTCGTGGTTTAGGATGGGACCTCGTGGAACCGCAAGAAGTTGTGCCTGACCATCAAACTTACCGCGCATTTCTCCATGGTTCACGAGGAGAGTGGAGTATCGCCAAGCACGGTTATGTTGCGGCAAAAACCGGTTGGTTCAGCTGCCGGACAGCTTGCTACTTAGCGGCAGGTAAGCCGGCTGTGGTTCAAGAGACGGGATGGAGCCAACATATCCCGTCCGACAAAGGAGTTCTCCCATTCACCACAATCGAAGAGGCGGTCGAGGCGTTATCTCAAGTAGAACATGACTACTCTGCCCACTGCAAAAGAGCCCGAGAAATAGCAGCGGAGTTTTTTGATGCCAGAAAGGTATGTCGCAATCTTCTGGCCTTCTTGTGAGCTACCGACCGACTGATTTACTTGGTCAGCACTAGGAAGATTATAACGGCAAGAGATCCCCAAAAGATAATAGCCAAGCTGGTCGAGGCATCAAAAACACGTGACCGAAACGTATTGAATTGAGATTCTGGCTCTTTAGAAACTTCCTCATGATGACTCATTACTTCTTTATCCCGATTCCATTGCCCATGGCCCAAGGCAGTTGCGTCGCCCTTTCGATCCTCAACTTTTGATAAATCGATTTACGCTGATTTTTGATGGTCCCCTCAGTGGTTCCTAACTTCTTCGCCGCCTGCTCCGCGGTTGCGCCACGAACGAGAATTTGCGCAACCTCCATCTCACGTCGCGAAAGGGCTTGGAGGCCATGTTTTGCATTGGATTCATCCAAGGCCGCTTTCGCACTTGCGGTTGCGGCAATACCGCCATTGAGGACTGTTCGAATACAACTCATCCAATCTTCCGGCGAATCACGCAAATCAAGCAGTCCTTTAGCACCTCTCTCTTGCCACCAAAGAGCGGTTTGATGGCTAAAGTTATCATCGAAGACAATCGGTACGGCCGAGGATCGTTTGGGTAAAATCGGCCCTTCATAGGGTGCTGTCCGCGCCGAAATAAGGCACATTTTGGCATTGAAGTGATCTCGATCCATTGCCTGGGGGTGGGTGATCTCCGATAAGCGGCAAGGCAGTGACTGCTCCATCCAGCGAAAAAGGAGAGACCGAATTAAGGCCCGATCCTCACAAACCACGCAAAAAACAGGCTGCGAGTTAATTTCTGTGTTTAGCAACATCTCCGACATGCGCGGTAACCTAAACTAAGAAATGGCCACTTCCACAATTCCGTGATTAATGGTAGTTTTTTTGTGATTAGTGGTTGTGTCAACTTTATGAATTCAAGTATTTTGGCAATTAGGGGCATGGGCTTCTCTAGATCGAAATTAGTGGGTATTATGGCAACGGCACTCAGCCAGTACGTCCTGGCATATGCATCCCTGTGTATCGAGAATTTCTATCCGGTTTGGTCCGCCCCACTTTGGCCCGCCTCAGGCGCCGCTTTGGGTGCGACCCTCCTAGGTGGCCCAAGTATGCTCGTCGGTGTTTACCTAGGTCTACTACTACCCTCAAAGCTGTGTTTCTGGGGACAAATACCCACAGTCACCTCACTACTACTGCCTCTTGCCAATGTGACCGAAACCGCCCTCGCTTGGTTTCTTCTTCGCAAAGCCGCAAAAGAATTTAATGTTTTGCTCACGAGCCAAAGAGACCTTGTTACTTTTTTGCTCTTAGCCCCTTGGATCCCAGCTCTGCTCAGTGCAACTCTCGCTCAATCTATTCTTTTTATGGGCCGACAGATACCTTTACAGAATATTCCCCACGAACTGATTACCTATGCGGCAGGAAACGCCAGTGGAATTATTCTCCTCACTCCGCTGATTTTGTGTTGGCGAAATATCATTCAGCTTCGGTGGAAAGATAGAATCATCACACAGTCTTTAGGGACGGGGCTATTCATCGGACTAGGCGTTTGGATCATTCGCCAAGACGCCATGATTTCATCTACTGTTTTCATTTTGCTCGTGCCGTTGGTCATTTGGGGGGTTTGGACGACAGGTTTGAGAGGCGCAACTCTCAACTGTTTCATTCTCTCCTTTCTTTTTTTTAACCTAAAACCAGCTGAAGTTTTCGATCGCAGACAAGCCCATAAGCCCCCGAGGACGGACTCGGCACTCCATCGATACGGTGCCGGCGAGATTCACCAAGTTAGGTCGATTCTAGAAAAAATAAGTAAAGATCCTCTCACATCGCAAATTGCCATGCTCACCGTCCTTTGCCTCACGCTTTTCCCGCTCGGACTTGCAGCTGACACATCGCGTTCCAGTGCAACCAGAGATCGTTTCATCATGGAATCACTAGAATCCTCTCTTTGGACCTGGACTACATCGCAAGGCTATACCATCCATAGCCCTAGGGTTGCGGCTAAGCTTCCTCCTTCAGTAACACTTTTCCTAAAAACCCAACAAACGGGGCAAGTCAAAGTCATGCCCCAACAAAAGGATGCGCCCGCTTATGTTTCCTACTGGGTAACAACCCAAGCTTCAACCGCAGGAATTCCGTTGCAAGTCACCGGCATCCTTCACTCCTTAGAAACACAAGAAAAGATGGAAAAAGCAGAGAGGGTCGCAGAGATAGCCAACATGGAAATTACGGCCTTGCGCTCACGCCTCAACCCACATCTTCTTTTTAACTGTCTCACCGGCCTGCGAGCTCTCATCCAAAAAGATCCCCCATCCGCGCAGGATTTTACCGGGAAGCTTGCTAATTTCTTGCGCAATGCGGTCGACACCCAAACTCGTCCCCTGATTCCTTTGCAGGAGGAGGTGTCCCTCTGCCGAGACTACCTCAGCCTTGAGACGATTCGTGGCGCGCGGTTAAATGCCATTTTCCAAATCGATCCCGCCGCGACCCGAATGACAGTGCCACCCATGTCAGTTCACACCTTGATAGAAAATGCAGTGAAACACGGGAAGAGAATGAAAAATAACGCCCTAACCATCCAAGTCATTGCAAGAAAGTCTCGCGACAAGAAATTAACCATTCAGGTGATTCAGCCAGGTCGTTTGAAAAAGGTTCGCCCTCATAAAACAGGTACAGGGCTTCTCTTAGCGCGCCAACAGCTGGATTTACTTTTCCAGAAAAAAGGTCAGATCAATCTGACCGAGGATCAATCGGGTCATGTCACCGCGACTTTGGAGATTCCAATCAATCGTAAGGATTCATGAGTCATCTCAGCTGTATTTTAGTCGATGATGAGCCGCTTTGCCGTCAAGACCTGAAGAATGCCTTACAAGAGTTCCCCTACATTCAGGTTGTCGGTGAGGCAGAAAATAAGAAGCAGGCAAAGGCTCTTTTGCGAAAAAAGCAAGTGCAGCTGATGTTCTTGGATCTTTCTTTAGGAAATGAATTTGGCTTCGACCTGCTCCGAACGAACTCTTTTGCGGGGGCCGTCATCGCGGTAACGGCCCACCCGAACCACGCGGCCGAGGGTTTTGGCCTCGATCTTGTCGACTACCTTCTCAAGCCAGTCGACAAAAACCGCCTGACTGAGTCCCTCCAACGCGCCCGCCGTAAAATAGGATTTACAGAAAACCTGCCGCAAGATTTAGGACTGCTTGCCGATTTTTCCGGGAAAAAAATGTTTGTCTCCGTCTTAGAACTTCACCAAGTCGAGGCGCTGGGAAACTATGTCGTTTTGCGCTCCACAAAGGGAAAAGGGATTATCCGCTCCTCCCTAAAATCCATTTTGCAGAAATTGGATTTGCGGTCGTGGCTTCAGACCTCTCGGTCACAGTGGGTGGCGCGAAAGAGTATTCTTAGTTGGTCTCGCAACTCGAACACACCCCTCACTCTTACTTTGTCGGGTGAGGTTCAGGTGAAGGTATCTCGTAGACATACACCAAAAGTTATTACTATTCTTTCTAGTCCCTAAAGTTAATTTTACTGCAAACTACTTACTATTAAACGCTTATAACTATTTTGTAGCTCCCATAGTTTTGACAAAGTCTTTACTAAAAATCTCTTACAGAAGATGCATTTCGCACAGTTCACGCTAGATTGAGGATATGCAATTGCGACTCTCTAACGGCTACTGTTTGGCAGGACTTTTCTTACTGATCACCATACTGCCAATATGTGCAGAGTCTTTAAAACCAGCCGCTGGTGCGCAAGCGACTGCTATGCTTGTGCAGAAACTGCTTCAAGATCACCACTTCGCCGGGAAACCACTCACTGAGGAGCGAGCCAAAGATTGGATCAAGGCCTACATGGAATCGCTCGATTACAATCATGCATTCTTTTTAGACAGTGATCTGGTGGCGTACCAAAACACCTACGCAGGACAGCTGGCCCAGCTCACCCAGCAAGGGAACACCATGCCAGCTTTCGAGATCTTTTCTGGATTCAACGAGCGCGTCCGAGATCGCTTGGCCTGGATCAAAAAGCGGCTCCAACTCCCCTTTGATTTTTCAACCGACCAAAGTTACGAGATCGATCGCACCAAAGTGGGTTGGCCTAAAGACCTGGCGGCGGCGGATGAATTATGGGAGCGGCGCCTCAAGTTCGACATGCTCCGAGAAAAACTTGCTCCGAAATCAAAAGTCACCAAAGAAAAAAAGAAACCTGATGAAGATCCTTTGATCACAGTGACCAAACGATACGACCGCTTAGTCAAGAACCTTGAGGAGTACGATAACGAGGAGCTTCTGCAACTTTACCTAACTTCACTCGCCAGTCTTTACGACCCGCACTCCACCTACATGAGCGCTGCAACTCTCGAAGACTTTTCCATCGGAATTAAGTTAGCGCTTGTGGGCATCGGGGCTGTCCTTGCCTCCGAGGATGGCTACTGCGTCATCAAAGAGCTCGTACCTGGGGGCCCTGCAGATTTGGATGGCAGATTAAAGGTTGGGGACAAAATTATTGGAGTCGCCCAAGGGGAAAACGCGTTCGATGACATCGTGGATATGAAACTACGCAACGCAGTGAAAAAGATTCGTGGCCCCAAAAATACGGTGGTCCGTCTTCAAGTCATCCCTGCGGGAAGTAACGCGGGGGAGCAGCGCGAGGTACAAATCACCAGGGACGAAGTAAAGCTAGCCGCGCAGCAAGCCACAGCTTCCGTCTACGATATTCCGAAACCGACCCAAGCCAAATCCATCCCCGTAGATCCAGATACGAAACCAACCATCGCCACGGTACCAACAGAAAGTTGGTGGGAGAAGACTGTCGGCCGATTAACAAGCAAGGAGGCCCCTTCGGCAACTCCCCTACCCCAAAAGAATACCCAAATTCCCTCAGCGAGCCCTACCTCTTGGAGAGTGGGAGTGATCGATCTGCCCAGCTTCTACGGTGAAGTTGGCGGAGCAGACTCCTCAGCGAGCGGAAATGGAGCAAAACCTCGATCCACCTCAGATGATGTTCAGGTTCTCTTAAAAAAACTGAACCAAGCACAAGTGGATGGGGTGATTTTAGATCTTCGAAAGAATGGAGGTGGCCTCCTGGATGAGGCAGTTACCATGACGGGCCTTTTTATCGATCAGGGTCCCGTCGTCCAAGTTCGTGATAACAAGGGCACCGTGATTCAAAGAACGGATGATGTCCCTGGCTCTCTCTACCAAGGCCCTCTTCTCGTTCTCACCGGCCGTAGAAGTGCGTCCGCTTCCGAAATTGCTGCAGGGGCGCTTCAGAACTATGGCAGAGCGCTCGTGGTCGGTGAAAAAAGCACTCACGGCAAGGGTACTGTGCAAGCTGTGGTAGAGTTGGGTCGATTTCTGAAACAAGGCGGGGAGAAAGCTCAGCCTCAAGCAGGTGCTGTGAAACTCACCATTCAGAAGTTTTACCTTCCCAACGGACACTCCACGCAAAATCGCGGCGTGATTCCCGATATTTCGATTCCATCCCCTCTCGACTACATGAAGATCGGTGAATCCGATCTGCCTAATGCCCTTCCATGGGATGAAATCGGCCCCAGCCGGTACCTTTCGAGCAAGATGGACCCTTCCCTAAAAAGTGTTCTGGAGGAGAAATCAAAAGATCGAATTGCCTCCGACCAAGATATGGACTTTCTAAAAGCGGATATCGAGAAGGTCAGGTCCCGGATTGAGGCAGGAAAAATCTCTCTCAATGAGACAAGCCGAGTCCAAGACAAAAAAGTTGAGGATGAGAGGAATGAGCAACGCAAGAAGATCGAGGAGCGGTTACAAAAAGTTTCCGAGCCTAAAGCGCGATTTGTCATCGATGACAAAAAAGGGGTTATCCTCTCCGACAAGGATCCGAAAAAGAAAAAGCCCACCCTCGAGGAGTCTGCGGACGGAGATACGGAAGGCATTACTGACGCCGTAGACCTGGCGGAAGCGTACGAACTTGGAGAGGCGCTGCAGATTATGCGTGACTGGCTCAACTTTCAGTCCGCTCACCAGGGCTCAACCATTGCAAAAGATCGTGCAACTCCTGCCACTACCATAAAATAAATTATGGCGCGTACTGGTTCAACTCAGCGACTTCCCTTGGGCTCCCCTGCTCCGGGTTTCGCTTTGCCCGATGTAAGTGGGAAGATCTGGACGCGTGAAGATTGCTCGCATGGAAAGCCTCTGGTTGTCGTTTTCGCATGCAACCATTGCCCATATGTCGTTCACGTTCGTGATGTGCTCGGACGCCTCTCCTCCGAGTTCCAGGCAAAAGGCATCTCCTTTGTAGCGATTAATTCCAATGATGCCTCGCAGTATCCTGATGATTCCCCTGATCAGATGCCGGCTTTTGCGCAAGCCGGTGGTTGGAAATTCCCCTACTTGATTGATGCCTCGCAGGCCGTCGCGCACGCTTGGCATGCCGCTTGCACCCCGGATCTCTTTGTCGTTGGCCAAGACGGCAAACTTCTCTACGCGGGGCAGTTTGATTCCACTCGACCCAAAAGCGACACTGTGGCGACGGGACAAGATCTTCGGGCCGCTCTTCAGGCAATTTTAGCCAAGCAACCAATCCCCTCACCCCAGATTCCAAGCCTTGGCTGTAATATTAAGTGGAAGCCCGGGAACGAGCCGAAACCTTAAGATAGCTCTGCCACAGGGTTCAGGGTCAAATCTGGGTCACTTATCGTAGTTGCGAAGGAAGAAGAATGAGGAAGGTTTGCGCCACCAAGAAACTCGTGATGTAAAAGAAGGCTGCCTCCTCCCATGGCATGACCCCGCCAATTTTCCAGCCGGTGATCTGCTTCTCATCAAAGAACCAGATCCCCTTTCCGATAGCATACCAGTCAGCCACGCATAGATAGGTTCCTATGACAAATGTGGGGACAAAAACCTGCCAAAAGTAGGCCATGAGCATCGGCCCGGCCACGATCCACTGGATCAGGATTACGGGCAAAAACCAAAACAAGAGATGCCATGCATAGTGAATTCTCCTTTCGCGGTTGGGCCACTCCTTGAAAAGAACCCCCACGGCAACCCAAGCCACAAAAAGGATGGCAAGGTGTCGCAAAACCTCTGGCTCCCCAACCCAGCGCGGCATCGGGGCGCCTTGCGGAGGTTTGGCCCAACCCAAGAATGCCCAGCTCAACATCATCACTTCCATCGACTGAATAATAAAAAAGGCATACTCCTCGATGGGCAGTTTTCCCACTCGGAATCGAATCCTCTCAGGCGGAAAATCCCAAATACCACGAGCCACCGCCCAATTATCCCAAGGGGAAGTAAAGGCGACCACAATTCCTAGAATGGCGATCATGACCAGGACAACCTCACCTGGCCAAAAGCCTTTTCCTGAAAGAAAGAAGAGCAGCAGGAGAACAGGAAGGTTAAAGGCGAGATGGAATCCACTATAGCTCATAAGTCACCTATCGGTTTCCACCCTACACGGCTTGGGTGCAAGCCTGATGTTTTCCCCGCCCAGCCTTTTCCGCTACAACCTAGGAATGGATGTTTTAATCATCGCCGGTCCTACGAGCACTCCCCTGGACGAGGCCCGCGAGATTATGAACCATTCAACGGGACGAACCGCAATCCTCATGGCAGAAGCATTACGTTCGGCCAAGGTTTCGACCCACTTATGGCTCGGCCGTGGAGCTACACACCCGATGCCCTCCCAAATAAAACCCGAAGCTCGCTTCCACACTCTTCACGACCTGCAACTTCTCATCGAGCAAGCAGATCTGAAGCGGTACGACTCAATTCTTCTTGCAGCAGCCTTACCCGACTATCAGCTCTTTCAAGCAACAACCTCAAATAATAAGACCGTATCCCAGAAAAAGTGGCCAGGCTCCCTCCCCAGCCTGAAACTAGAACTCCACCCTTGCCCTAAGATTCTTCCTGCCCTGCGAAAAAAGGCCCCAAATTCGAAAATCATCGGATGGAAGTGGGAGGCAGCTTCATCGAAAAGCGAAGCCGAGGCAGCAGCCCGGCAGCAGATTCAAGTCTATCAGACAGCTGCTTGCGTGCTAAATGGGCCATCCTACGGGACTGGTTATCAAATCATACCTGCTCAAGGCCCAGCCCTTCACTGTGCCGACCCGACTGAACTCGGAATCGCAATCGCACGTTTTCTAGGCGCGTAGAGCCCCTAGAGGACGTATAAGATCGAGTAGAGAAAGATCCAAACTACATCCACGAAGTGCCAATAGTAGCCGGTTAACTCCTCAAAGGTGTGGGAAGGATTCGCTGTTTGGCGCGAGAACAGCTTCATTTGGCGTATGCCTGCGCGCCAGACAGTCATCAAAATTCCTAGCAAGCCGAGAAAAACGTGCAGCCCGTGAAATCCCGTCATGGTAAAAAAGCAGGAACCGTAAATGCCATAGGTATTAAACCACATGCCCTCGTGCTTCAGGTGCATCCACTCCCAAGCCTGAACCCCTAAAAAGATCGTACCAAAAAGTGCGGTTAAACTGTACCCGATCAAACCACTCCCCCCTTTTCGCATCCGTGCCTCACCCCAGTGATAGGTAATGCTGCTGGAGAGCAAGATGACCGTGTTGGCAATCATGACCAGATTTAAAAAAGTTGGAGGTATCTTAACTCCGATTTCGGGTGCTCCGGCAGGCGGCCAGGTGTCGGGGCCCTGAGCAATCCGCAAAACAATGTAGCCACCAATCAAGCCAGCAAAGAGCATGGCTTCGGATGCTAAAAAAACCAGCATGCCAAATTTAGGCAAGGTGAAGCGCGGGCCGGGGGATGAGGTCCGGATACTTTGAGGAGATGAAATGGCGGCGGTGCTCATAGGTGAATTCGATTTAGGGTCGGATCGGCTCTTTGGCGATGATGAAATAGATCCAAAATCCGGTCATCACCAAAGCCCCGGCAATCAACATCAGTAAAATGCGGAGATTGGCTTTAGCGAGCGGAGTCATGGTTATCGGTAATCGGAAACCAAAAGGATCAGAAGGAGGGGTAAATAGAGTAACGAGCTAAGGAAAAGAGTGCGCGCCGAACCAAGAGAGGGCTTCCAGGCAAACATACCCGCAAAGTAGGTATACCCCATACCAAGGATGATTGCCCCCACACCATAGATCCACCCTGCCGCCTCCAAGCACACGGGGCAGAGGGATGCCGGCAAAAGAAGTAAGCAGTACAACACCGACACTAACCCGGTCATCCTTCCCCCATCATCCGTACAAGGAAGCATCCGAAAACCAGCTTTTCTATAATCCTCTCTGTATCGCCAAGCGATCGCCATAAAGTGAGGGATCTGCCAGAGAAACAAAATGGAGAAGAGCGCCCACCCCTCAAATTCGATTCGGCCTCGACCCGCACTAAATCCAATCAGCGGGGGAATCGCTCCAGGAATCGCCCCGACAAAGGTGTTCAGCGAGCTCCATCTTTTCATCGGAGTGTAGACAAACAGGTAAAGAGCTAGGGTCGCAGCTGCTAAAAAAGCCGCCGGGGCGTGTACTCCGAAATATAGCGTGGTTAAGCCCACACCAGCCATTCCTGCTCCACCCAGCAGCGCCTCGTCAGGACTGATGCGCCCCGCAGGAAGAGGCCGATCTTCTGTGCGCTTCATCTTCGCGTCCAAATCTCGCTCTAACCACTCGTTCAGCACCGCAGCCGCGGCCGCAACCAGCGAGGTTCCCAAAAGGGTAAAGAGGGTTCGCCATGGATCCATTCTTCCAGCAGAACCGCAGTACAAACCAACCAAAGTCGTCAGAAGAACAAGCAGGCTCAGCCTCGCTTTAGCTAACTCCGACCAATCCTGTAACCATGCACGAAATCCTTGGACTGTCGGTTGAGACGAGGCAGCCGATGATCGCGGCAAATTCACCGCGCTCCCCTCCCGTGGTACTGCCCGATACTTTCACTTTTCTGTTTCGGCACGAGGGGCAAAACATGGGCTGTTCTCCAAGATGCCAACCCAAGGAGCCACCCGGTCAAAGTGAGGCCTGCCCCAATTAAGACGTGAAGGGTTGCGACCTCAGGGATGCGCCCCGTCCAAAGAATGGAGATTCCAAGAAGAACTTGGGCGACCGCCAAAAAAACCCAACCCACAACCCCTTTTCGCCACCATGAAGGCGCGGTCGTCGCTTTGACGCTCCAAATCGCCCCGCCGAATATACCCACCGCCGCCAGAATCCCTAGGGTGCGGTGAAGAATCTGCCAAAGAATGAGCGTCATACTTGTCTCTGGCCACTGAAGCTGAATGGCACGGTATTGATTGATTTTGGCAAGGACAGCACTGTCCCAAAAAGCAGGCATCCACTCGCCGTAAATTGTCGGGAAATCTGGTATCGACAAGAACCCTGGGCCTTCATGCCTCATGAGCGCTCCCAAAATTGTTTGAGTAAACACCAGGGCCGTCATAACCCAGATCATCCTCGCTCTACTTTTGGCCATATCATCCCCGATTCCCGGGCTTCGCCAGAAGTTCGATAGAACAAGCGCTAAACTTCCGGCTACCAAAAGATACCCTTGCGCCAAGCACCCGTGAAAGAGCCCCAGCACCCAAGAGGCTTGAATCACTCTTTGCCCGCCTAAAACCCCTTGGCAAACCACTAGCACCGAGGCTGCTACGGCCAATCGCCGTGCCCACCCCTTGGGCTGGGTTAAAAAGACAAGAAATGTAACCAGCAAAGTGATCAGCCCTACCCCGGAGGCCACTAAGCGATGAGAGTGTTCTAAAAAAACATACATCGACCGAGTCATACTCGACCACGGATAGAGAAACATATTTTGCCCAAACGTCCCCGGCCAATCAGGGACAGCCATTCCCGCCACACGAGTGGTCACCTGCCCCCCCAGCGTGATTAAGAAAAGAATCGCGCCGACTAGAAAGCAGGCCGACCGGTAGACTCCACGATGAGCAGTACTCAACTGCATTATCCGACCGAGACCGTGGATCGGGGGGCGCCAAGGGGCGCATCCGGTGCATCGGGCTCATTCTGCATGATGTAATCCCGCTTATGGCCGGGGACACTGTAGTCGTAGGGCCCACGGTACACCGTCGGAGTCACCGCAAAGTTTCCGTGCCCGGGAGGTGAAGCCACCATCCACTCAAGCGTTGTCGCTTGCCAAGGGTTGTTTCCCGCCGGCGCACCGTTCTTCAAGCTTCGGAAGAAGTTCCAAAGAAAGATAATTTGGGAGAAACCAAGTCCGATCGCCGCCAAGGTAATAAACTGATTGATCGGCTGAAGTGAGCGTAGGTGTTCATAGGCGGTCGGGTCAGCAATACGCCTCATCATTCCCCCAAGTCCCACGTTGTGCATCGGGAAGAAACACAAATTGAAAAAGATGAAGGTAAAAGCGAAATGCACCTTGCCTAAAGTTTCATCCATCATACGCCCGAACATTTTCGGGTACCATGTGTAGATCGCCGCAAAGATTCCAAAGATACTTCCACCGAAAAGCACATAATGAATATGGGCGACGATAAAATAGGTGTGGTGCACAAAAATATCGACCGGGGTGGATGCCATAAAGATTCCCGAAAGGCCACCGACGACAAACATCAGCACAAAGGAAAGCGCGTTGAGCATGGCGGTGGTGAAGCGAATCGATCCACCCCAAAGCGTTCCAAGCCAATTAAAGGTTTTGATGGCCGAGGGAACTGCGATGACCATGGTCGACACACCAAAGGCGGCGGACAAAACCAGATTCATTCCCGAGACGAACATGTGATGGCCCCAAACGACAAAACCGAGAAAACCGATCGCGATCATGGCGAAGACCATTGCCTTGTATCCGAAGATAGGTTTGCGGCTAAAAATGCTCAAAATATCGCTCACCATGCCCATCGCCGGGAGAATCATGATGTAGACCTCAGGATGGCCAAAGAACCAGAAGAGATGTTGCCAGAGAAGTGGCTGCCCTCCCTGAGCGGGATTAAAGAAGTTTGTGCCCGAATTGAGATCCAAGAAAAGCATGGCGGCGGCTGCTGAAAGCACCGGGACCGCGAGAAGAAGTAGGAATGCGGTAATGAACAGAGACCATACCGCCAGTGGCATCCTGAAAAAGCTCATGCCGGGCGCCCGCATATTTACAATCGTCGTGATATAATTGAATGCCCCCATGATTGAGGCCAATCCGTTCAGAAAGATGCCTATGCACCAGAGGCTTTGCCCCAACTGCGTGCCATTGTATGCGGCCACCGAGCTCAGTGGGGCGTAGGAAGTCCACCCTCCAGCGGCTGCACCTCCTGCGACAAGGAAGCCGGACATCAAGACTCCTCCGGAAAGGACGTAAACCCAGTACGAAAGCTCGTTGATCAGAGGAAAAGCCATGTCCCCTGCCCCAATTTTCAGCGGAATGAGGTAGTTGCCAAATGCCCCAATCAAAAGAGGCATGACGACCAAGAAAACCATCACGGTCGCGTGCATCGTGAAGAGGGCGTTATAAAATTGCGGATTGATAAAGGCGAGAGAGGCAGGATTTCCAATATCCCCATTCGGCATGACTTGGGTGGACGGGTAAGCCAGTTGCCAACGCAAAAGCAGTGCCAAACCTCCCCCCACAAAGAGAAAGAGGAGGGATGTGAAAAGGTACTGGATGCCGATGATTTTATGATCCAGCGACCAAAGATACTTTTTCCAGCCGGTTGGCTCTACATGTTCGTGTCCAGCGTGAGTTGCGGGATGAGCTAGGGTTGCGGTTGTCATATGTTTATTCTCCTTATTTCTGATTCATAGCCACGGGGCTGGGCGGCACCATCGCCGTCACTGCTGGTGAGGGTGCTTTACTTTTTGCCCAAGCCTCATACTCGGGAACCGTGGAAACGGTCAACTTGCCAAACATCTTATAGTGGCCTTGGCCACAGAGCTGATTACAAGCCAGCTGAAACTTCCCTGTGGCCTCCGCCTTGAGCCAAACGAAATCGTAAATGCGGCCTGGGACCATGTCTTGATAGAGGCGAAACTCGGGAACGTAAAAGGCATGAATCACATCCTTGGATCCTAAATAAAGGCGAATCGGGCGATTCACCGGAAATACCAGCTCACCATAGGTTGTAAAATCGTCCACACCCGCTGGGTCACTGGAGTCGACCCCAAAGGGATTATCTTTGCTCACTTTGGCGGCCTCCATCTTCGCAAGCTTTCCATCCGGTCCGGGGTATCGAACATTCCAGCCGTACTGTTCTCCAATCACCGCAACAGGCAGCGCATCTGGAGGAGGAGTTTTTAAGCGCATTTGGGTCCATTGCTCATTCCCATAGATCGCCAAACCCAGGAAGATAAAGACGGGGATGGTTGTCCAAACCACCTCCAAAGTGTTGTTTCCGTGGCTATGGATAGCGGCGACGCCCGGTCGAGCCCGGTATTTCACCAAGAAGTAAACCAAGACGGAAAAGACGCCGATGAAGGTGACTCCCGTCAAAATGAGGATCACGTAGAAGAGAAAGTCTATGGTGTGACCAAACATGTTTACATTTCTGGGCAACCACCAAACGCTTGTTTCCCGTACTTCCGCTTGGGCCCCAGAGATAGCCACCCCTAGAAGAGTTAGGACGAGTAGACTGATACGTCTTAGTACCATTTGCATGGCAGTGAGTCTCCAACGGTTTTGGCAGATTTCAACCCCTGCCCCGCAATTTCCATCCCCTCCAAGACTACCCCTTTCAACCCCCCTGAAATGAGAGAGAAAAGGCCTGTAATTAAAACTAATATGTAATGCCTTATGGTTAATACTTCTAATGCTTCCTTGATGAAGTGCAAAAGAGCCTCCATTTTCAGCTTAGGACAACATCGAAACCCCCTTTTGTAAAAGACCCCCTAACTCCACCATGGCCAACATTTTCCCACGTTTTAGCAACTGGTTACCAATCAAAATCCTAGTCTGCATCACTATCATTGCCGCCAGCGTTGTCTCCGGAATGGCTTACTACTTTACCCCGAAATATACTCGCGTTGGCTACCAACCCACGCAGCCTGTCGCCTTTGATCACTCTCTTCACGTCAATCAGCTTGGAATGGATTGTCGCTACTGCCACACCGGTGTTGAAAAATCTTCTCACTCCAACGTACCGAGCACACAAACTTGTATGAACTGTCACACGCAAATTAAATCGCAGAGCCCCAAACTCAGTGCCGTTCGGGAATCTTGGAAAACCGGCAATCCCGTCCCCTGGGTTCGAATTCACAAAGCTCCCGACTACGTTTATTTTAACCATGCGGTGCACGTGAATCGCGGCGTTAGCTGTGTCGCTTGTCATGGACACGTCAACCACATGGAGGTCGTCTATCACGCCAAGCCCCACAGCATGGGCTGGTGCTTGGAATGTCACCGTGCTCCCGAAAATCATCTTCGCCCGCTGGATCAGGTCACCAATTTGGATTGGGAACCCCCCGCCGGTACAACGCAACGTGAACTAGGCGAAAAATATGTCAAAGAGTGGAATGTAAAACCCCCCGTAAGCTGCAGTGGGTGCCACCGCTAAACCATGAAGCGCACCATTCATCATCCCCCAGAATCGAAACAAGGTCGTACCTACTGGCGAAGCCTAGGGGAATACGCACGCACTGCAGATTTTGAGGAGTGGTTACATCGTGAGTTTCCCGCTGGTGCTGCCGAGTGGGAGAACGACCCGCTGTCCCGGCGAAACTTTATCCGTCTCATGGGCGCATCGCTTGCTCTCGCTGGTCTTAGCCTCTCAGGTTGCCGCCGCCCGGAGGCTCACCTCGTTCCATTCACCCAGTCCCCCGAGTGGGTTATTCCAGGAAAAAAACTTTCATTCGCTACTGCCCAACCCCGCCGACGTGGCGCAATCCCTCTTCTGGTCACCACCTTTGACGGTCGCCCCATTAAGCTGGAAGGAAATCCTCTTCATCCCATGAGCCAAGGTGCGACCGATAACCACGCCCAAGCCTCCATTCTTGACCTCTACGATCCCGCCCGTCGCCAACACCTCACGCGAGCAGGCAAGAAAGCACAACCTGCTGAGTGGGACGCCGAAATTGCCCGAATCCGGGATGAAGCGAAATCTTCCGCGGGTGCCTCCCTTGCCTTTTTAGCTGATGAACAACTCTCTCCCACCCGGGAAAGGCTTCGCACTGATCTCCAACGTCAGTTTCCACAGGCAACTTGGGCTACCTATGAGCCTCTCTCCCCTGGCCGAGATCTCGAAGCCTCTTCCCTCGTTTTTGGAGACAACACTGAATTTCGCCCAAATCTTTCAGCCGCATCAACCATTCTTGCCATCGATTGTGATTTTCTCGGATCGGACGAAGGCGACATTAACGACACCCGAGGATTTGCCTCAGGTCGACGCACGAGAAAACCCGGCGACTCCACCAACCGCCTCTATGTCGTCGAGCCCCGCTTTACCCTTACGGGAACGATGGCCGACCATAGGCTTCGGCTCCGGTCCAGTGCGGCTGGCCCATTTCTCTTGGAACTGGCTCGTCAAATTCGTGCAGCCAAACCAAGTGCCGACCTAAACTCCCTGCTTAGCCAATCCCCTGACCTCTCTTTGCCTGAAGGAGTCGATCCAGCATGGATAAGGGAGTGTGCTGCAGACCTAGTTGCTCACGGAAACCGCTCTCTCATCCTCATAGGTCGCCGACTCCCCGTCCCTCTGCAAGCTCTTGGCCTCGCTTTGAACGCGGCCCTTGGCTCGGTCGGTTCAACTCTTCTGGTTCAACCTCGCCGGACCTCGCCATCATCTACCCTCGCCCAGTTGGCGGGAAAGATCCGTAGTGGCTCGATTCAAACCCTCGTCATTCTCGGCGGAGACCCCGTATATAACGCCCCTGCCGACCTGAACTGGACAGCCATTCATTCCGCAGTCCCCAACACAATCCATCACTCCCCTATCTCAAACGCTACCTCGAAGGCCTCCACATGGTCCGTCCCTGGTACTCACTTCCTCGAATCATGGGGAGATGCTCTTGCTCAAGACGGTTCCTACCTTTCGATCCAACCCATGATCCAACCTTTATGGGCAGGGGAAAGTCAGCTTGAACTCTTGTGCCGACTTCTGGGTCAACCAAAACCGATCGGCCCGGCACTCATCCGAGAAACTTTTGCAAGTCGCACCGCTCAATCGGGCGAGAAACTGGATCAAGGTTGGAACGATTTTGTTCGAGAGGGATTTCTTCTCACGCCAAGCCCTACTGCCAATCAAAAAACCGTAAATTTGAACGCGGTTGCGGGCCTTCTCTCCCGCGTGGAAAACTCACCCACCGAAGATCCTGCATCTCTTGAGGCCATCTTCTCCCAATCTGGAGCGGTCGATGACGGGCGCTACGCCAATAACGGCTGGATGCAGGAGTGGCCGGATCCGATGACGAAGCTCACGTGGGATAACGCCATCCTGCTGTCTCAAGAGACAGCCCATTCGCTCGGACTGAAAAATGACATTATTAAAGGAATTCTGGTTGCCGATGTCGTCCAAGCCACTCTCCAGGGCCGCTCCATCGAAGCTCCGGCTCTCATCGTCCCAGGTCATGCCAACTTCACTGCCACTCTCCCCTTGGGCTACGGCCAGGAGGATCTTGGACCTGTGGCCAAAGGAGCTGGTTTCGATGCATACCGTTTGCGCACCACCACAGCAGACTATCAAACTACCGGGCTGCAACTAAAACGCACGGGTCGGACTCGGGAGCTTGCCGTGACACAAGAGCACCAAGTGATGGAGGGCCGGGATCTTGTTCGTGAGGCAACGGTGGGTGAATTCCAAAAAAATCCTGCGTGGGTGAAAACGGTTGGAATGGATAGTCATATGCCGCCCAATCAAACTTTTTATCCAAGTCCGAAATTAGATGGCATGCATCAGTGGGCGATGGTGGTCGATCTCTCCACCTGCACCGGCTGCAACGCCTGTGTCACTGCCTGCACTGCCGAAAACAATATTCCCATCGTTGGAAAAGATCAGGTGATGAAGGGGCGTGAAATGCACTGGATTCGGGTGGATCGGTATTTTACGGGCGAACCTGATTCGCCTGAATCGGTTTCCCAGCCCATTGCCTGTATGCAGTGCGAGAACGCCCCTTGCGAGACTGTCTGCCCTGTCAACGCCACCGTTCACAATGATGAAGGCCTAAACGTAATGGCCTATAATCGTTGCATCGGAACGCGGTACTGCGCCAACAACTGCCCTTACAAGGTGCGCCGCTTCAACTTTTTTGACTATAACCAGCGTGCCCTAGATAAATTATACTGGGGCCCTCTCGCACCGAAAGGCACGGAGGAAACCATCAAGCTGCAAAAGAATCCTAATGTAACCGTGCGAATGCGTGGCGTTATGGAAAAGTGCACCTTCTGCGTGCAAAGAATTGAAGATGCGAAAATCACTGCTCGTGTTCGCGCCCGTGACTCGGCTGATCTAAAAATTCCAACCGGAACTCTGAAAACTGCCTGCCAACAGGCTTGCCCTGCGGAGGCCATCGTCTTTGGCGATCTTCTGGATGAATCGGCGGAAGTCACCAAGCTCCGTGCCTTGCCACAAAACTATTCTCTCCTTGAATACCTGAATGTCCGACCTCGGTTGACTTACTTGGGAAGAATTCGGAATCCAAATCCCTCCATGCCTGGTGCACGTACCAGCTATATTCCCTCCCATGGTCATGGAGAGAATCACTCCCAAGGCCATGGGGAAGCCCATCCTGCTTCGGGACATGAGAACTCAGGAGACCACAAATGAGGGCGGACAACTCTTCTGCTCAAGCAGCCTTTGCTAAGGCCGCCGACTACTTAGAGAGGCGTCCCCTAGTCTCGAACCACAGGCCCCTCTCCTGGATTACCCAAAAGGTGTGCCAAATTGTGGAGGAGCCAGCTCCGAAATGGTGGTGGATCCTGACGATTGTTTTTGGGGCGATGGCAACCCTGACCCCAGCGATGCTGACCTATCTAGTCTCCACAGGCGTAGGCGTTTGGGGTCTTAATGTTCCGGTCTGCTGGGCATGGGATATCACCAACTTCGTTTTCTGGATCGGAATCGGACACGCCGGAACATTGATCTCGGCCATCCTTTTCCTTACCCGCCAGAAGTGGCGCACCTCCATCAACCGCTCGGCCGAAGCGATGACCATCTTTGCCGTGATCTGCGCGGGTATCTTTCCCGCGTTCCACGTAGGTCGCGTTTGGATGGCTTGGTTTCTTGCCCCGATTCCCAATGCCAACGCGATCTGGCAAAACTTTCGCAGCCCCCTTCTCTGGGACGTTTTTGCGGTGTCCACTTACTTCACGGTTTCCCTAATATTTTGGTACCTCGGTCTAATTCCCGACCTGGCATCGTTGCGAGATCGAGCCACGACTCGCTTGCGGCAGATGGTCTATGGGCTCCTTGCGCTGGGCTGGCGGGGATCGAATCGTCACTGGACCCACTACGAGAAGACCTATCTCATCCTCGCAGGAATCTCGACCCCACTAGTTCTTTCCGTCCACAGCGTCGTTTCTTTCGATTTCGCCACATCCATTGTGCCCGGGTGGCACACCACCATCTTCCCTCCTTACTTTGTCGCAGGCGCGATCTTCGGTGGCTTTGCCATGGTGCTCACTCTTCTCATTCCGTTTCGTGAAATCTACAATTTGCACGACCTGGTTACCGATAAGCACATCGACAATATGTGCAAGATCATCCTGCTGACTGGGTCTCTCGTGGGATACGCCTACTCCATGGAGTTCTTTATCGCTTGGTATAGCGGTAACCCTTTTGAAATCTACGCCTTCACTAATCGCGCTTTCGGACCTTACTGGTGGGCTTATTGGGCCATGATCACCTGTAACGTCGCAGCTCCTCAGCTGTTTTGGTTCAAATACTGTAGGCAAAATCCATGGGTCGTCCTGGCTATCGTCATGTTCCCCAATACGGGCATGTGGTTTGAGCGTTTCGTGATTATCGTCACTTCGATTCATCGGGACTTCCTTCCCTCGTCCTGGGGCTATTTTTCACCTACATGGGTCGATATCACCCTCTTTATCGGAACGATCGGACTTTTTGTTTTTCTCTTTCTCCTTTTCGTGCGATTCCTGCCCATCATTAACATGTTTGAGGTGAAGGGAATCACTCCTCAAGCTGATCCCCACTCATCCGAAGATCACCACTCCCCATCCTCCATCACACAAACCGCATCTGAGGTACACGCGTGAGTAGCTCCTCAAATCTCATCTTTGGACTTGGGGCTGAGTTTTCCTCGGCGGGAGCTTTGCTGGAGGCCGCTAAGAAAGTTCATGCCCAAGGCTTCCGTAAGTGGGATGTTTATTCCCCCTTCCCGATTCACGGAATGGACCATGCCATGGGCTTTCAACGTTCCCGTGTTTCACTTTTCTCCTTAATCGGTGGCTTCACGGGCCTTGCCACCGCATTTGGCCTGATCTACTACACCTCGGCCATCAACTACCCATTGATTGTTCAAGGAAAACCTTATTTCGCCCTTGAATCATCCCTTCCTATCTTTTTCGAGTTAACCATTCTCCTGACCGCTTTTGGAACTATTTTGGGTCTGCTTCTTTTGACCCTGCTTCCGCGCCTGCATCATCCTGTTTTCAATTGGGATCGCTTCCAAAAAGCAACCGATGACGGCTTTTTTCTAGTCCTCGAGGCCAACGATCCGCAATTCGACTCCAATCAGTCCCGTCGCTTCCTGCAAACACTTGGGGGTACTCACATCACAGAAATTTTCCAAGACCCTGAAGAGACCCCTCATCCAGCCCGCTCGGAGGCCACCTCGTGAACGGCTTCATCCGAATCTTCCTCGCGGTTTTTGGGGCAATTGTCTTAGCCGTGGTCGCGGTGGCGGGTTTTCGCGGTGATTTCACACAACGAACACCGATCGAAGTTTTTCCCGACATGGATCGTCAGCCGAAATACAAGTCACAAACACCAGCTCCTATTTTCGCAGAAGGTAGGGTCGATCGGATCCCACCCTACGGGACCGTCCCCTTTCATGTGGCTACCGACCAGCCCTATCGGTTGACAGGAAAAATGGGAAATATGTGGGGAACGGGAATCCCGGTTACGGTGGATCAAAAGCTCATTGCTCGTGGACAGGAGCGATATCAGATCAACTGTCAGGTTTGCCACGGGGCGACTGGCGCAGGAAACGGAATCACCTCTCAATACGGGCTCGTCGGTGCGGCGAGTTATCACTTGGACAAATATCGTGAAATGGCGGATGGCGAAATCTTTAATACGATTACCCATGGCAAGGGTCAGATGGGGCCTTACCATCACATCGAAGTAAGTGATCGTTGGGCCATCGTGGCTTACATTCGGGCGCTGCAACTGGCCCAGTACGCCCCCGCCAAACTGCTTCCCACAGAAGTAGTCCAATCCGGGAAATAACCGATGAGCCACCCCCCTACCCCCCTGCCCGCTGCCGAAAAACTTCGTCTAGAAAGTTTGGGGGTACTGCCTGTTCTGTTCCCCACAGTCGGTATCCTGGGCTTACTTTCTGCATTCATTTGGGGATTGGCGACAAATCCGATGCAGCTCGCATTCTCCTATCTCTTTGCTTTTTCCGTGGGCTTTACCATTTGTGCTGGAGGCCTTTTTTGGACCCTGCTTCACCATGCTCTGGATGCCGATTGGTCTGTCCTCATGCGGCGTATTTTAGAATCCATCGCTTCCTGCTTTCCTGTCCTTCTTGTTTTGTTCATTCCGATTGCCTTTCTTTTCTCAAAAGAATTATGGCACTGGATGACAACCGATCTATCCCTCGATCCCCTGCTTGCCTGGAAAAAGCCATTCTTAAATGAACCATTCTTTTATGTTCGCTGCGCCTTTTACCTACTCTTCTTTTCCATCGCAGGCCTCCTCTACCGCAACCTCTCCATGCGCCAAGATCTGGATGGGGATCCACGAATCACCCTTCGGCTCCGCCACACCGCCTACGGCTTCATACCCCTATTTGTACTTTGCCTCACATTTGCTGGTTTCGACTGGCTGATGTCACTCGACCACCACTGGTACTCCACAATGTGGGGGGTCTATCTCTTCGCAGGCTGCGCCCAATCATCTATGGCAGTTCTCATTCTCATTACCAACGGGCTTGTTCGCACGGGACATTTTAAGGGCCTCTTTACGGTGGAGCATAATCATATTATGGGAATGCTGCTTTTCGCTTTCACCACGTTCTGGGGGTACATCTCCTTCAGCCAATACTTTCTTCAATGGTATGCAAATATTCCTGAGGAAACATGGTTCTTCGTTTATCGAAACACCGGCAGCTGGTACTGGTTCTCCATCTTTCTTGTCGTAGGTCACTTCTTCATCCCTTTTCTTTTGCTCCTCACCCAACCATCCAAGAGAACCAGCTGGAGACTCTGCTCCACGGCTGTTTGGGTTGTCGGAATGCACTGCGTTGACATTTACTGGATCATTATGCCGAATCTTCAGCTGCAAGAGGCACGCCATGCTGGGCATGTGGCCGCAACCACCGGTTTTCACCCCCACTTGATCGATCTTCTCGCCCTAGTCGGTGTACTAGGAATTCTTGGTCACACGATTCTTTGGCTTCTTTCACGCGGCTCGATATTTCCGGCTCGAGACCCCCGTCTCAGGGATAGCTTGGCCGTGACCAACTGGTTATGAGCGAACCCACTCCAGCCGTGAGTCAGCATCGCCATCCCTACCTGCCAGGACTTTGGCTCGCCGCTGGATTTTTGGGGCTAGCTAGTTTGGCGTTTTTACTCCGTCCCTTGGGGGTTACGTCCAATACCGTTACCGAGGCCGCTGCGAAAGTGCGCCTGGAGAAGCTCGCAAAGCTTCGTCAAGAGCAGGAAAAATTGGCCGACTCCTATGGTTGGATCGATAAAAGTAAAGGGGTAGGGCATATTCCTATCTCCAAAGCCATGGATTTAATTGTTCCCCAGCTTCGTTCCGCCCCGCCTCGCCCGGCTTACGCGATCACCACGATTCAACTGTCCGCCATCAGTGCTGCCGGATATCCACTCTATCCTGAACTTCCCCCAGTCGACCCCAATGCCATAGCTGCGGCAATCAAGGCAGATGGTGGAGCTGCAGCTCTACCGGTTGCCGCGCCCACGACTCCGGCAAAAAAACAATGACCTCTGCAATCCCCACTTTTTCGAAAGCGACAGCCGCTGCTACGATCCTACTAGTCGGTTCCGTGAGCTGGGCGCTTCTTGGAGCTGGTCTCCAAGTCCTATCCACACTGCAACTGCTCATTCCAGCTCTGGCTTACGTTCTCCCAATTCCATGGATCAGTTATGGCAAGCTCGCTCCCTTAACAACTTTCCTTTTTACCTACGGCTGGATCACTTCCGGTTTCCTTGGTGTCCTCACCATTTTGATCCCGCGAATCAGCGGTATTCCTTTCCGCTATGGCCGTATTCTTGGAAGTGCTGCCATCATTTGGCAGGTCGCCGTTCTTGTGGGGTTGGCTGAAATTCTATGGAATGGCTCCACCGGCCTGATCTCAATGCCTTTTTCCCGTTCCGTGACCGCCCTCTTTTTCCTGTCCTTCATCGTTCTTGGAACAGGCCTTTCTCGAGGACTTGGTCGCTCTTGGAAAAGTGGCCCGCTCCTCCCACGACTTTACCTTCTCGGTGCACTTATTGCTTTCCCACTGGGTTTAGGAACAGCGGAACTACTCCTGCGTGGCGGCCTAGCGCCAGGCGCCCTGCAAATCATGATGCAGTTCGTCTGGAACTCATTCGTACACCATCTCTGGCTAACCCCGCTAGCACTGGTTCTTCTTTTCCAGCTACTCCCCGTTCTGACAGGTCGTCCGGTGGGAAGTCTTTCTTTAGGTCTCTTGTGCTGGGTTGCCACAATTACCTTAGGGGGTTGGATCGGAAACAGTTTAGCGAGTGAAGGCCCTGTCCCCTCTTGGCTTCAGAGTGCTGGGGTTGTCACCACCCTTTTACTTGGGGTTGCCGTTTGGGGAAATGGAACACTTCTCAATCCCCTTTTGGAAGGAAAGTGGGAAGAGTGCAGACGCCAAGTTGCCCTTCGCTTTTTAGCCGTCGGCCTTTGGTCTTATTTGGCATCCTACGCGTGGCTAGCCTTTCTAGCTCTTCCGGCCGTGCGACAAACCACCACCTTCACCATGGTAGGCCAAGCCACCCAGACTCTTCTTCTTTTCTCATTTTATGGAAATGTATTAGCAGGCGCAATTTACGCCCTGCTTCCGGCCTCGCGTATGATCGGTTGGCCTAGTCATCCAACCCTCACGATCCATTTCTGGTTTTCCACGATCGGGCTGACGCTCATTGCTTCCTCATATGCGCTGGCTGGATTCTTTCAGGGTTTAGCGCTGAACGATCCTGGCGTGCCTATGTCAACCATCTCGAGCTATCTCCGCCCGTTCCTTTGCACTGTTTTGCTTGGACAGGTGCTCTGGTGGATTGGACAACTTTCCTTTTCGACTCTCTTCTTTGCCAGTCTCCTCAAGCTTTTTCCCTCCGTGGCGCCTGTTGCCATATTTCCGGTCGACTACGACGAGCAACCCCAACCCGTAAGGCAAGGCCAACACTAATATGAAATCTGGCAAAGCCCTCTTCATTGTTTTTGCCTCCCTGCTCTTTACTTGGGCTGGTCAAATCGCCTTGGGATATTTTCAGGTGGGTCGACTTGAACCTATTTTGAATGAGGAGACAAACTATACCGAGCCTCCGGTGCCATCGGGTCTTGCCCAGACAGGAGCACGGGTATTTGCCTCCCAAGGTTGCCTTGAGTGCCACTCCTTATCTGTTCGCGGTCCATCCGGCTCGGCAGATTTAACGCGCGGGTGGGGCCCAAGAAGGACTGTACCCAGAGACTACCTCTTCAGGGAGCCTGCCTTGATTGGCTCGGCACGGATTGGCTCAGATCTATCCAATATCGGACTTCGGATTCCAGATTCTAAAGTTTTGATGCTACATCTTTGGAATCCACGACTACGCAATTCCAACTCCACCTGTCCTCCACATCCGTGGCTTTTTGAACGAAAAGTTGCCGGACCAAAAATTGAAAATGATGCCCTTGCCCTTCCGACGAAAGACTGGAAGCAGATTCTACCCAAGTACCAGGCAAAATCACTCGTCGCTTACTTGCAATCTCTACACTCAGACTACGCTCTCCCAGAGGCACCCATTAAATGAACCCATCTGAACAATCCTCTATCTCGCAAGCGCCGACCGAGCGACATGCACCCATTCCTGGGTGGATACTGGGTCTTGGGATCATTTTATCTTTTTGGGCTGGTGGTTATCTCTTCTTTTACAGCGGCGGATTCCGCGGGGATGTTTACGATGCCGGCCAAATTACCTGGGGCCCGGTCAGCACGGGACCCGTTGTGCCCCCTGATCCTAAAGTAATTGGAAAACGGCTTTATACGGCCAACTGTGCCCAGTGCCACCAAGCTTCTGGGCTTGGTCAAGCTGGAGTGTATCCCCCGCTGGCAGAGTCAGAGTGGGTTGTCGGCTCAAAGAATCGACTCATTGCCATTCTTCATAAGGGGATTGCCGGGGTGATCCATGTAAAAGGAAACGTTTACAACAACAATATGCCCGCTTGGGGAGATGGAGCACCCGTCCAATTAAAGGACGACCAGATTGCTGCGGTGCTTACCTATATTCGTAGCGACTGGGGGAATAACGCTGGCCCTATCGGCGTTGAAGAAGTTGCCGCCAAGCGTAAAGAGTTTGCTGCTATGACGAATCCTTGGAGTGAAGCTGGCCTCCTTGCCCTGCCTGAAGACTCTACTACTCCCCCTGCCCCGACAGCTACCCCGCCAGCAAAGAAATAGTATTTCTCCTTCAGTCACCACCTCCTCATACTTTCCGGCGCGCTGACTCATGTCTGAGTCAGAAAGACTACTTTGAGGAGGGCCGAATCGCTGTCTGAAAATCTGGCTCAGATTGAATTTGCTGAAACATAGCCTCAGTGGCGATTTTCTCTCTCATGGGCAACCCACCCAATCGAATCGAATCCTTTAAGTATTTATAGAAATCAGGCCTGTTGCCTGATGCCATATAAAACTTTGCCAGACCCAACTTGACCTCTGCATCATCCGGAACCAGCTTCTCCAATTTTTTGCCGTACTCGATCGCCTTGGGAACGCGGCTCTGAATGGCAAAATAGTTCACCACATCACGCAAAACCTCCACATTCGTTGCAAAAAGGGCCGCTCCCTGCGTAACCAGTAAATCAGCCTTAACAATATTTCCCTCCTCCGAGTACTTACTCAAAAGTCCTTTAAACACATCGATGTTCCTCTCCTCACGAGTCCACCTCGCTTCTAAGTCGGTCACCTCCTTGCCTAGGGAAATGCGCCTTTCGCAGTTCGCCAGCAGCATCTCTAGCATGCCGTTATTAGGATCCGCTTTCGCTGCCCTCTCAAGAATGTCCCTCAATTCAGAGACCCGCTTCTGCTTCATCAAAAGATCGGAAAAGTTGTTTAGCGTTTCCGTGTTGCCCGGCCACAGCTCTAAAGCCTGCCGGTACGCCTGTTCTGCTGCCTCAGGCATGTTCCGCCACTTGTAAATGTTTCCACCCGTATTGCGCAGCTTGGAAAAAGATCGCTGAGCATCTATATCATCTTCGAAACGTGGATCCTTCTTTAAGTGATCGATATACTCCCTCCAATAATCCATATCTCCCTGAACCAACTCAGGGCTGAGAACAGGAACAGGATCTCTTTTGATTTCATAGCAAAGCCCGTGAGGTACCGCGTTAGGGTAAGACCACTCCATCGGGAAGCTTTCCTCGACAAAGAATTTTCGTTGATCTTTGTTCCGTTGCCAAATCCACTCCCCAACCATGGAATTAAGAACTGTCGGGTCGGAATTCGGATCGGGTGCGGTTGCATCAGTTTGCCTCTTCTCGATGGCCGCTTGATAAATGGCCATAATATCACCCTGTCGTGGCAATACTAAGGGGGCTTTCGGGAAATGTTTGTCCCTACCTAACCACTTATCCACCCATCCTCTCGCCGTCGGGCGCTCGGTTGAGTAGTGATTACGAATATACTGATTGTAAAAGGCATCGGCTAAAGCGTTTTGCGTAATGATATAAAGATCCCGACGATCAAAAGCCGGATCACGCTTGTCTTTCTTCTTTTCAAAGCTTTCAGAAAGAATCATGTAAGTTGGCACGAATCGACCTGGATCGGTTCCCCCGTAAACAAAACTATCTTTGGGAAGGTCTGCCAGCATGTCTCTGCCATACATCCAGCCAAACCAGTGATCGCGTTGACTACAAAACGTAAGGTTTTGTCTAAAGCTAAAGGCCGCAATCCCACTAGAAAAAAGCAAGGCCGCACCCATGGCAACGGCTGGCTTGCGAAGCCACCTCTCAAAAACAAGCCCCGAACCCAATCCTGCGAGAAGAACAAAAAAAGCATGCGAAAAGCCTAAATAAGGCATGTAAAGCAACCAGGCCGCTTCATCCGCCCCCGCTTGATCAAATGCAGGTTGCAGGAATCCCGCCAAGAGAAATCCTAAAGCAGTTACCTGAATCCACGATCGAATCGGTGGAGGTAACCCGCCCAAAAAAGCCACGGCCGCCACTAGGCCCAAAATTGCCAAAGGACTGAAGTTTGCCACAATCTTTCGCCAATAAAGCTGTGAAAACTTTCCAAGGGTCTCTCGGAAAGACGGTGGTTTGGGTGTTCCGGGGGGCGGTTCAGGAGGCGTCAGCAGCTCTTGCGGTGCTGCCCCCATGGCGCGTCCCACCGTTTTTAGAAGCTGATCGGAGAGCTTTCCTGAATATTGGCTTCGGTTGATTGAATAAAAGAAACCCTCCTTGGTGCTCGTGAATCCCCAATTCATGGGAGGATTCGTCTGCGACGATAAAGGCATGTAAGCGTACGGCGAAAGCCCTACCGTAACACCAAGAAGCACCAGAACTCCTGTTCTCCAATGGGTTAGTTTCCTCTTGAGCAATAGCCACAACACTAACCCTGCGCCGACGCAGTAAAGGAGGCGCACCGAGGAGTGCCAAGTGGGTTGCTCACCAGAAATACTGCCAAATCCCCAATAGACCAAAGCCGCTGCAACACTAAGATAAAGTAAACCCTCTCCCAAAAGATCTCTTCTTACAAGAAGCATCACCACGATGGGCAGAGGCGCTAGCGCTATCATTAAATGGTGATTGCTCATTCCCAAGGCAAAGAAGAAGGCAGACCATGCCAATCCGTTCGTCCAAGCCGGATTCCGAACCCAGCGATAGAGAACCCAAAGATAAAGCATAACAACGAGAACATGCAGTCCATACACCTCGGCGATAACTGCTTGCGACCACATCGATACGCTGAAAGCAAATGAGGCTGCCCAGCCCACTGCGAGAATCAGCGCCAAACGATCTCGAACCCCTGCCCAACGAAGCGAGTTGCATAGGATCAAACCGACAATGCCCACCGCGATGGCAGAGCAGAAACCAGAGAATAGGTTCACCTCCCACGCCCCATTGCCGAACGGTAAAAGTTTAAACATATGCGCACCGATCGTCCACAAGGGGTAACCCGTCGGGTGGGGCACACCGACATGTACTGCGGCAGTTAAAAATTCACCCGAATCAAGCAGCCCAACATTAGGTTGGGCTGTGTAAAAATAGACCGCTTGAGACAACAGCCATGCCATACCTGCGGCAATCCAGTCAATCCGATCCATCGGCCAGGACCAAACGACTTTTTGATTTGAAGGTGCAGCTTGAATCATGGGAATATTCTTCGTACTGCAAGTTGTAACACCCTTTTCGCAGCCTCAAGAGCGATGTGGGTCGACATTTTTGAGCTGCCCTCACGTCGCTCCGTGAACACGATGGGCACCTCTTGCAGCTGGAATCCCCCTTGCCAGGCAAAGAAGTGCAATTCCACCTGAAAGCCGTATCCCTGAGAAGTGAATCGACTCCAATCCAGCTTTTCTAGAACTCCCCTTCGGATCGCCTTAAATCCACTTGTCGGATCCGTCATCGGGAGCCCTGTTAAAGTCCTGGTGTACCAACCTCCAAAAGTACTAATCCACAAACGACTTTGCGGCCAATTCAGAATCCTAATCCCATTTAAATATCTTGATCCAATTGCCATGTCAGCACCCTCATCTAAAGCACCCAACAAGCGGACGACATCAGCTGGGTCGTGTGAGAGGTCGGCGTCCATTTCCACCACCGCGTCATACTTTTTTGCTAAAGCCCACTGGAAACCCTCTTTGTAAGCAGAGCCTAGTCCTGCTTTCGTTGGGCGCTCCAATAAGTGAACCCGCTTCGAAAAGGCTGCATGCCCCCTCACCCTCTTGGCTGTTCCGTCCGGAGAACCATCATCAATTACCAGAATATCGACTTGAGGCGCTTTGAGCAAAACCTCGTCTAAAGCAGTTTGAATCATCTCTGCCTCGTTATAAGTAGGGAATATAACCAGCGATTTTGCGATTCGGGCAGTGCGGCTTCCCTTATCTCTTCCATTTCCAAGAATCGGCTTGTTCTTGTAAGACTCCTTGATTTCAAATTCCAGATCCCCTCCGTCCCACCACTTTTTCCAATGGCTGGGGGTTGGCGCAAAGCGAAGATACCCCGATCCAGCAAGAACCACGCCCCATCCAAAAAGGCCAAGGCCGAGAGAAACTGAAACCCAAAAGGGTGGCTGGAAAATCAGCATGAGCTCCTGAGTGCCTGCATCCAGCCTCACTCCAGTCAAAGCGAGAGCGACCTTGCGAACCTCAACACTAATTCCATCAACGAAAGCCGCCCAATCTGGATGCCATGATTGGGTCAATACCAGCCAACCAGCAAAACCTTCAGTGGCTATCCCCCAACGATTAGCTCCTTCGCACCTTATCCGTTTAGCTCCTAAAATACCGAAGGGGGCTCCCTCCCGATCTCGAAACGTATTGGTTAACTCAACCTCCCCATTTTGCGGGTTCATGATGCCAGCCAAAGCAGGATCACTCATTTCAACCCCTGGAATCTCAACAGGAAGAAAGTACAATCTTACTAAACCGAGGTCTGCTGCCGCAAAGTCGTACCGATCGGGCGGAATAGAAACATAATTCGTTGCCGTGAAAGCAGGGGCAAGTGAGTTTGGGTTTTCCACAATTGTGAAAAACTCGTTCTCAAACACAGTTGGGTACTGCTGCTTCAGCGCCACTTGAAGCTGCTCAGGAGTATCCACGTCTTTACGGTCGATCAAAATATATCTCACCCCTTGGAGGCTGAGAGACACTCTCATCGCTTCAGGTGTCGAACCCCCCGCGTCTTGAATTGCACGCACCCCTTTTGACATGAAGTATCCTTGAAATGCCTCGGTCGAAATGGCGCGACCAGTAAGCTCGGGTAATCTCAGGTAGAAGTATCTGCCTGAAATTGGCATAATTTTCCCGGGACGAGTCTCCGTTTTTAAAAAGTTAGCGGCCTGAAGAAAGCTCTCGTAAGTTCCGGATTCGAGGCCTGGTCGAAAGAACTTGGCGTAATAAGGGGTGAAATCGAGCGCAGCAATGATCATGACAAGAGCAGGAAGCCAGCTCCTAGTCTTTCCTGGGCAAAACCGTGTTACGGCTAGCCCTCCTACTCCTGCGAGGCTGAATGCCCCGCCTACCTGCCAGAACGACCAAGGAGCACGTACCGTTCCCGCCAAGGGAATCAGCTCAAACAGTCGAAAGCCCGGAACCAGCATGTAAAGAGTGAGGCCTATTGCAAAGGAGGGCCATTTCCACTTTCCTCGTGGCCATATGAGTGCCAGAACAACGATCGGTCCAAGCGCACTGATCCAAAATATAGGTAAGACCCAATCTTGAACTCCTTGCGCTGATTTCAGAAATTCACCAAGACCGCCCAAGCCACTCCTAGGTCCTAAGCTGAACCACTGCACGAGAAGAAAGAGAGCAATAAAGAGCCTGAGCGGACTATCCAGCGCTGATTCAGAACCGCGCCTTCGAATTTCGAGAGCGATGGCGGTAGCTACGACAACAATCAGCCCAAGATAAAAGCCCCCTTCGTCCACCGTAAAGTTTCCTGGCATTCCTTTGAATAGAAGCCCGCCTCGGTCAAACCAAGAGAGCGGCGCCTTAATCGAGAAGCTGGATTGCCATCCGAGAAGAGGGTCAGTCGAAAAAAGGGTCATCCGCCCCGCTTCGCGGAGTCCGGGCAGCTGAGGGAGTAACCCCAAAACCAGCCAGATGATAGCTGCGGTAAGGCAGCCCCGGAATAGCGGCATCGATTTGCTGGGATAGCGAAAGTGTAGCCACACCGCCAGGGCTAGGACTACGGGAGCAAAGACCCCAGTAATTTTGTTAAAGGTCAGACTCATGGCGGCAACTGCCATCGATAAAATGACTACTCCCCTGCCAGAACTCCGGGTGGCGATTTCGAGTAAAGCCCAGCCAATCAATGGTGGATAGGGCATACAGAAAATGACTGGCATATGTTCGTTTCCAGCCAAACGGAGCGCCGCCTGCGGGCCGAGTGCGTAGAGGAAAGCCGCGATCCACCCTGCGCTCTTGTCGCCAGTGAGACGCTGGATAAAGGCGGCCATACAGACCCCAGAAATGCCAAGAGCGACAAACCCCAGAAGCTTACAACCTATGACCGGATCGGTGAAAACACCCCCCAAAACCATCCAAAACATGGTCAAACCGGTACCCGCCAAAGGAGCAGTCGGTGCCCCGCCTAGGTAGTTCGGTGACCACCAAGCAAAACCTCTGTTGGCCAATATTAAGTCCCACAAATCCTTTGCCTTGGCATAGTTCGCTAAAAGCTCCTGATTGGAGGGTCCAACCCCCAACCAACCCATAAATAAAGCGCCCAAGACAACGAAAAAGATGCAAGCCTCCGCGGAGAGGTTAAAGTTCTTGGAATCCCTGGCCATTAGAGGTTTATGCTAACTACCACGACCTGCTTCACAAGCCATCCTTAGGCTGGAGAAAATCGAATTCCTCTAAACCTAAGGCTGCTTCTTGAAGATATAAATCGCTTCTGTATTGGGATCGAAATTCTCAATTGGCTTGAAGGTCCTCCAAAAAAGCTCAGGACGGTAAAGATCCTTCCAGAAAGTCAAGAGACGGGTGACCTCCTGATAATCCATCCCTTGCATGGACCATTGGCCCATCAGTTTACGGATCTGAACAACAGATGGCCCAAAAACCACGATATAATCCGGAGGAACAAGTCCCTGAAAATGAATATCGGGCAGGTTTTTAAATTGCTCTTCGTCTTTCTGTTCCGGGCGCAACTGCCAAGCGTAAACGGCCTGGGGCGCATGAAACATTAGCGGGTAGGTCATGTAGTCGGGCAGAACCCAAATGCTTGATCCAGGAGATACATAATCGCGTATCCATCTCGAGGTTGGCCGATACGGATCGGGGCTAGAGGAAAAAAGCTCATGAAGAAACGAAATCTGGGTAATTCGAGGGGGAATGAGAGCTTGTCCCAATGACCAGGAAATCAGGTTGTGTGGAACATTTGTCCAGCAAAACACAAAACAAAGGGCTACTTTGGGAAAAAGTTTCCAAGTAAGAATCGAAATAAGGTGATAGGTCAGAAAAACAAGCGCAGGAATAGTTGCCTGCATATATCGGATATCGGCGACCGTAGCCCATCCGACTGGTTGAGGCGAAACAAGAGAGACTCCGAGCGCATAGGTGATCACAGCTAAGGAAATTCGAAATGGCAGGCACCGCGGCTGCCGGCGAAAGGCCCACAAAGAGATCGGGATAATCCCCAGCCACCCAAACTCACATGTGTTGAAATCGCGTAGATTCCAATACCACAGTTTAATTTTATCAAGAATGACGGATTCCGGCTGATATGATGTTACCGGATTCTCCAGTGGGTTAAACATCCACACGATGATACCGGCGCCGGCAGAGAAAATCCCAGCGGCAATTAGATTTTTTGCCTGAGCATACTTTCGAAAGTTTTTTTTGATTTCCCCGAAAACAATAAAGTCAAAGAGAAGGGCTAGGGCCAAACCAAAGAAAGCGATATAATGGGTGCTTAGAAGAAATAGAAATGCGAGAAAAAACCAAACCGAGTTTTTGGGCTCTTTAATATTTTTAGTGTAAAAGAAAACGACAGCTAAGCTAAAAAGAGTGGAGAGTGCATAGTAGCGACACTGTCGATGAAACAGAAACCAAGAGGTGTTTCCTAGAAGACAGCACCAAAAAAGAATAAGCTTTTCGGGTCTTTTTTCTACACTACTTATCCAAAGAAACATCCCCAGTAGGCAAAGTACTGCGATTGCGGCAAAAGGAGCTCTGCCAAGGAGCGAAATAGATCCAGAATTACCTGCCACTGGCGAGATGAAGTAATATTGAAGTGGGGGGATCAGCCGGTTTTTAAGATCTTTAAGCTCAAGTCCCCCCCTAAATGCGATAAGATTGTCCCCTAAAAGGGCATTAGTATCTCCAGTTTGCCAAACGCTTTTTCCAAATAAGGCAGTGTTCGCCTCATCGTCCCAAAGGGAATTATGACCAAGGCCAAAGAAAAGTAAAAACAGTACTGCTGCAGAAAAACACAGAATTTGGCCTTTGCGATGGCTCATGAGGCATCCCTGGCTAGCGCCTTAACCAAGACCCAAGAATCAGACTCCCATATTTTATGTTCCAGTATCGATGAGCCACCAATGAAGAAAGCCGGCTTGCAAACATATTTCCAAAGATCGCGAAAAAGGGGGCTGCCAAATGAGTTGTAGTTAAGGTTTCACGTTTAAATTTATCCTTAAATTCTGGGTAGATATGCTGTAAGAGTTTCTCGATATTAAAAATCGTAAATTTGGTCACGTGTTGTTCTGCATAGTTGATGTCACTAAATTTATTAAGGAAAACCTCAAGTACCGGCCAAAGACTGCAATAATTAGGGGTGGTAATGACCATCCTGCCTCCAGGGCGGAGCAAATAGGCCGCTGCCTCAAAGAAATTCCGTAAATCAACGTGCGACAAGTGTTCAATAACTTCAATGCTCGTTAAATTATCAAAGGATTCCTTAAAAGAAAATAAGTCGGCCAATTGACCGATATGCCTAAATTCCCTGAAAGAGGTTTCGTAATGTGACTTCGAATATTTGATCTGGTCGGCCAAGATATCAACCCCAACTTGCCTAGGAAACCGATCTTGTGTGCATAATGACAAAAAACTTCCCGCAAAACAGCCGACATCAATGATAGATTCCGGCTTTTGCGATTGAATTGCCTCAAGAACTCTTTGAAACTTTAACTGGTGCCAAGACCTCCTAACGGAAAATCCTGAAAGAAAAATCTGGTCATAGCGTCCAATTGATATTTCACCAACATTGCTTGCGGCTTTGCCCATCTGCTTAGATTTCAAGGGCAAGCGGAATCGACAATACTTGATTAGCCATTTTTTCAGCTCCATTAAAGCTTTCAGAAGTCTTCTGAAAGCATTGTTGTTGGTGCATCGCTTTTGGATAGTAAATCTCTGTATGAACACCAGTCGCGCTTAACCTGAGCCGAAGATTGTCTCTTTTACCCTCACCTAAGACTCTGATGACAAACTGATTCCACGTATGCCCCCCTTCTCCTGTTTGACACGAGAATGGGAGCAAGATTGAGCCATCGGAGTACGCTTGGGTCGTTGCTTTTTCCCCTTCGCACAGACACTGTGCAGTTGGGAACAGTCCATTCCATCTTTCTTGGATTTGCTGAATCAGGCGGATGGCGTTTTTGTGCCTTTTTTTAAGGGCCTGATCCAGCTGCTGAAGCTTCACCCGCAAAAAGGCCGCCTGCAGCTCATGGAGGCGGAAATTTCCGCCGATAAGTTCATGAAGATATTTCTGCTTTGCCCCGTGTACCCGAAGTTTCCTAACCTTCTCCGCCAAGTCTGGATCTGCGGTCGTGACTAATCCACCCTCACCCAGGGCTCCGAGATTTTTGCTTGGGAAAAAAGAGAATGCTCCCAAGGTTCCCATAGTTCCAGCCTGCCGCCCCTTGTCTTTTGCCCCCAACGCCTGTGCCGCGTCTTCAATCACCGGAATGCCATGTTTTTTTGCAGCCGTAAGGATCGGATCCATATCGGCGCACTGCCCGAAAAGATGAACGGCAATGATCGCCTTGGTTTTCGGCCCAATCTTGGCCACTACCTGATCCGCCCGCAGGTTGTAACAGCACTCCGCACTATCCACAAAGACAGGCACCCCACCCAGACGGGCTACAGCTCCAGCTGTGGCAAAAAACGTGAAAGTCGGGCAAATCACCTCGTCTCCAGGCCCCACATCCACCGCTTGTAGAGCCAACAGGAGGGCATCCGACCCATTCGAAACCCCAATCGAGTGCGGAGTCCCAATCCATGCACCGATCTCCTTTTCAAATGCCTCCACTTCAGGGCCAAGAACAAATCGACCGCTATCGAGGACTCGATCAAAAGCCAACTGAAGCTCCGCCCGGTATGGAGCGTGCTCCGCCACTAGATCAAGCATTGGAACCTTCATAAGTACATAATCATAGCCAAGAAATCCCAAGACTGAATCCCAAAAAGAACTTTTTCGAAGGATTGCCCTAAGCACCCGCCCTAGGCAGTTTCAACCTATGTCCAGTTCCAACGGATCGAAGTTCATCGTGAAGGGCGGCAAACCCATCTCTGGGGAAATTGAGCCCCAAGGAAACAAGAACGAAGCCATGCCCCTGATGGCCGCCACCTGCATAACCGATCAACCCGTCATCCTACAGAACATTCCACAGATCGAAGACGTTCGACTGATGGAAAACATCCTTAACGATCTCGGCCTATCTACTTCCGAATCTGATGCTTGCTCCACACGCCGCACGCTAACTCTTCAGGCCAAGGCCAATCCCAAATCCACAATTCATCCAGAACTAGGCTCTCGCCTCCGAGGCTCTGTGACTTTGGCTGGTCCCCTCCTCGCCCGCACAGGCGAAGTCACCCTACCCCGCCCAGGTGGCGACCGTATTGGCCGCCGACGCCTTGATACCCATCTCCAGATCTTTACTGCCTTAGGCGCCAAGGTCGGCGAAACAAAGAATGGCCTGCAAATTCAGGCAAAAAAACTTCGTGGAGCCGACATCCTGTTAGACGAAGCCTCCGTCACCGCTACCGAAAACGGCCTCTGCGCCGCATCCCTGGCAGAAGGAACAACCGTCATCCACAATGCGGCCAGCGAGCCCCATGTCCAAGCCCTAGCCAATTTGCTCAATGCAATGGGCGCTCAAATCACTGGAATCGGTACCAATACTCTTACGATCGAAGGGGTAAAATCCCTGAAGGGGGCCACTCATCGAATCGGTCCAGACTACCTAGAAGCCGGTTCTTTCCTTGCCTTGGCTGCTGTCACAGGAGGTGCCTTAAAGATTAAGAATGCAGCTCCTCATCATATGCGAATGATTCTCCAAACCTTTGCTCGTCTCGGTATTCACGCCGAAGTTAAAGGCCAAGATATTCTCGTCGCTAAAAATCAAACACTCGAAGTCGAAAAAGAGTTTGGCGGAGCTGTCCCCCACATTGCCGATGCCCCTTGGCCAGGTTTCCCTGCCGACATGACCTCCGTCGCTCTCGTCACCGCCACTCAGTGCAAAGGCACGGTCTTGATTCACGAAAAACTGTTCGAATCCCGCCTCTTTTTTGTCGACGGTCTTCTCGAAATGGGGGCACGAATCATTCTTTGCGATCCTCATCGTGCCGTCGTCCTCGGCTCCGATAAACTACGTGGAGCCAAACTCGCCAGCCCAGACATTCGTGCAGGAATGGCGCTTCTCATCGCAGCCCTTTGCGCTGAAGGTGAATCAGAAATCCG